>Ga0075530_1001638_pt1 | contig 10586 bp, 5 predicted proteins | sample NGEPerD_2_FD_75101 | JGI IMG/M metagenome (GOLD analysis project Ga0075530, IMG submission 75101) | Arctic peat soil microbial communities from the Barrow Environmental Observatory site, Barrow, Alaska, USA - NGEE PermafrostL1-D | ecosystem: Environmental > Terrestrial > Soil > Wetlands > Peat ...
ATCGAGCAGCATGCAGCTCCCGGCACCCAAGGACTCTTGTTCCCCGGTCGGAACAGCGAGCACCTCTCCCCCAGCGCGTTCTACGGCAAGGTCTCCAAGAAGCGCCGAGGCAAACCCGACACCACGGGCTGGGGCTGGTACGAAGCACGACGTCTCGCCGACCGTGAAGATCTGCGATTCCACGACCTACGGCACGGAGCCCTCACCGAAGCCGCGCGGCACGGCGCCACCCTCGCCGAACTCATGGCGCTCGGTGGCCACTCCACCAATCAGGCAGCCATGCGCTACCAGCAAGCCGCTTCCGGTCGACTTGCCGAGCTCGCCCGGAAGCGGGCCGAAGCACGAGGTTGGACGCCGAACGAGGGCGCCGAAGACGAGATCAGAGTTCAAGAGACTTGAGCGCCGCCGGTCGTCACCGGCCTTTGGCGTTGGACGAGGAACGTTCCCAGAAGGGGAACGATGATCCGCCCGCGTCAGGCATTACGATCGCCACACTCTGCTGGGCGCGGGTGACTGCGACGTAGAACCGTGCAGCCTGTGGTTCTGTGAGCGCCTTGCCCTTCTTGATGAATGCCTCGATCGCGCCCGTCGGCAAGATGAGCACGCGCTCGCGCCCCAGGCCCTTCGAGTCCCCGAAATTCATAGGCTCCAGGTGATCGAAGTCCTTGGCCGACGCCGTCGAGTGACGTAGCACGAGTGGCGCGTAGCGATACACGTACTCCTCAACGTCCTCCAGCCCAAGGAGAAAGACACCGTCGTGGCCAGTCACGGTGTCGTTGAGCGACTCCGTCGAGTCGAAACCCCAGGATGCATCGAACATCGAATCAGCTAGCGCCGCGATCTCCGGACCGCAGCGCCATGTCTGGGTTCGTTGGGAGATGACCAAGCGCTCCTTCTCCTCGGCGGCGCGGAACCACGCCCAGATGCCCATGTACATGTACTTCTTGTTCTTGGCCTCGCGCTGGTTCGTAGCCAAGATCGCCTGACGGATGTCTCCCACCATCTCGATCGGGATCTTCGACTGCATCAGGAGATTTAGCACGTCGAGGTCGTAGCCGCAGAGATCTTGGACCTCATCGATGAAGATTCGGTCGTAGACCCGCTCCAAGCGCCGTATTCCTGCGCCCGCACATACCTGTTCGACGCGAGCCGCGAGCTGCGGCAAGTGGACCTTCCGGACTTCGTCCTCACTGTTGAAATAGCGAGTCCACTCCCCTACGCCCGCGTACATCTGAGGCGGGCTCTGGTAGTCGAAGCCACGCACGTGCTTGCCGGAAAACGCGAACGGGAGGAACGGCCGCACAAAGTTGCCGATGAGGAACGAGAACCATCCGGCCACCTCGATGTTGGGATGGTCGCCTGCACACGTCGACAGGCGTGCCCGGAGCTCGGCCTGGTTCGCCGTGGTGTAGGTGAGCACGAGAATCCGCTCGTCCTTCGGAGCGGCGGCGCAAGCGTCGACGATGCCCTGCGTCTTGCGAGATCCGGCAACCGCCAGCCAGAGGTGGTTGTTAGAGGTCGGCACTGATGAATTCGATCGCATCAATGAAGTACTGCGGCGCGACGATGGTCTCACCCGTCACGGCGAGACGGAGCGCGCCTTCCGTCTTGTTGTTGGTCATCCAGGTCGAGAGGTCGGCGCGCGCCGTGACTCCGAGCGCACGACGCAAGATGTCCTCGTCGGTGTTGACGGCAAGCAACTGCGGCTCCAAAGTCGCCCCTAGCGACCTCTCGCCGATGAACACCTCTCGAGTTCCAGTCGCAACGAGGTCGCCCAACTGAGCGATCAGGTCGACCACCTCGTTGTCGTCGTTGTCACGGAGGGCAGCGCAGCGCTTGCCGAGGGCCCGCGCGAGTTCGAGCGAGCGCTTGAGCGCCAGGCCACGCATGCTGATGACGTCGATGCCGTCCTCGATGGGGCGCTTGCCTCTCGCCTGCCTATAGAACCGCTCGAAAAGGATCTCGTCTGACGGGCCCTCGACGAGCACGAACCGGTCAGCCAGCACCATCCGGAGGGTGTCGTAGCCCGGCAGCTTCTTGAAGTAGTCGACGGTCTCTACCGAGATGTCGCCGAACGACGCGACCGCGCCGTTGCTCACGAACACCAGCGCATCCAGCCCCAGCCGGTTAAGCACGAACGAGCTGTGCGTCGTGATGAACAGCTGCTGTTCGTCACCGGCGAGCTTCTCGACACGTTGAAGCAGCTTGTTCAGACTGACGTGGGAGAGGTGGTTCTCCGGCTCTTCGATCATGACCACACGGGCGGAACTGGCCTTGTGTCCCATGGCGAGCGCGATCTTGAGCGCCGCCTGCTGCCCCTGGCCGGCCATGGCAAACGGCACCTCGGCGACGTGCGGCACCACGCTCGCGTCCCACGATCCCCGCGCTGACTGGTCCATGGCCAGCGAGAGGGGCTCGGCATCGAGGGAACCGTCCAGCAGGGCCATCTTCGTGTTGATCTCCTGCAGATGGGTGGTGGTCATCTGCTCCTTGACAGAGCGGAACGCTAGGGAAACGGCGGCCTTCTCGTCAGGGGCAAGGTGGTCGTGCAGGATCTGCCGCAGGTGAAAGTCGACGCCGCTGGTCGAGCGGATGGTGCGCGAGTCGATGATCGCGGTTGTGAGTTCCTTGGGTTTGGCGGTCAGCACGGTGTCACTGAAAGAGCGCCACTCGACCTTGTAGTACTCGACCGGCAGAATCGAGGTGTCGGACGCCAAGTGCGCCTCGATCTCGGCGCCATATTCGGGATTCGGAAAGACCCGCAGACAGACCCCGGCGCACTCCTTGGTCGGTACCTCCGAGTTGTGCGCACCTTGGAGGTTGCGCTGGAACTCGTCGCGGTCGGCCAGGAAGACCTCGATGCTGATCTCGGGCGGAGAGACCGGATGCCCCTCGCTCCGCTGCACGAAGAACTCTGCGACCACCTCCTGGTTGAACCAATAAGGGTTGAGTTCCTCGCCCGCCGACCGGCCGTTGACGCGTCCCGTCATCGCCAAGCCGAGCGCTTCAAGCAGGGTGGACTTACCCGCTTCGTTCTCGCCCACCATGATGTTGAACGTTGGATGTGGACGGATCTCCACCTCGCGGAACTTCCGGTAGCCCCTGATCCGGATTTTCTCAATCACCCGTGGTACTCCCTTTCAGCGTGCGACCGGAGGCTGCCGTCCATGGTGGGACGCCGTCGCGGGATGGCGAAGCACACAGTCACCCCACGACCAACTGCATCAACTCGTCGTAGTTCGTCACCACGTCGTATTTGACGCTGTGATCGTGCTTCTCACTTAAGGAGGTGAAGAACTTCCGCGCACATTCAATCTTTGCGTCCTCGACACCCTTCAGCTGAAGGGTGGAGAGGGAACCCTTGGTCTCAGCCACGAAGTACACATGCTTGACCGAACCCTCTGTGAACGCGATCGCCCAGTCGGGGTTGTAGTTGCCGACGGGGGTCGGGATGAAGAAGCCGCGGGGCAACTTGGCGTAGACCGCCACCTCGGTGCTCGTGTCCAGCTCAGTGACGAAGTCACGCTCGACCTTTGAGTCCGTGACGACATAGTCATACACGTGCTTTTTGAGCTTCTCGCCAACCTTGGAGAAGTCCTGGGCACTCTGGTTCTCCGTGAAGATCGCCGAGTCGAAGCGGTCCTCGAGCGCGTCGTACGCGAGGTGCTCAACGATGACAGTCGCCTTCTGCTCGTTGATCAGACGGGCGGCTTCGGTGATGAACTGCTCCGGATTGAGGCGGAACTTGGCGAAGGTGTTCGGGTTGATCCGGCCGAGGATCGCAGCGGCGGTACGCCGAGTGAGCTGGGTCTTCTCGGTGACCTCGCCCAGTAGGTCGTACTTGACCTGCGACGCAGCAGACACGGTCTCGGTCTGAGTAGAGGTAGTTGAGACGTCGAAGCCCGTGCCTGTCGTCAATTCATCGGCGTCGAGTGAGTCACGCTGTATGCCGGCCTGGATGACGTACTGCATGGCTGCAACGTTGAGATGGGTGTCGAGCGAGGCCACACACTTGCCGATCAGCTCAGTCGAGTCGAACTCAACCTGGTACACGGCCTTGTGGTTGATCCGCCCCCAGAGCTCCTGGAACTCCTTCTTCCTGAAGTTCGCCTCGTTGAGCGGGATCTTCTTCGGCTTGCGGTCATTCGTAGGTGCCGGGATGTCGATGTACAGCGCGTCGACCAGTGGCCAGACGAAGTCGATGACTGGCTTGAGCAGTTCGGAGGTCGGTTCCGCCAAGGTGCCCGATTCCTTGGCCTCCTTATACGACTCCGAGATGGTGTCGTCGTCATTGATGTAATCGTTCTTGACTAGGTACTTGTAGAGCGCCTGGGCCAAAGCTTCTTCGACAACGCTCTCCCCCGACTCCGTGTGGATGGTCTTCCCGGCGAAGAACTTGACGCTCGCCTTGCGCGGGCGCACCGCCAGCGACTCAGCGATCTCGCTCTGCAGCCCGGCAACGAAGTCCGTGTACGACTCATCGGTCACGACTGTGAGCTCGTTGATGTCGTGGACAGTGACGGGATTGTCCATCCGCTCGCCGTGTTGATCGACGGCCAGGCGCAGGCCGCGTCCGATCTCTTGGCGGCGGGAGATGGTGTTGTCGCTCTTCTTGAGCATGCCCATGACAAAGACGTTGGGATTGTCCCAACCCTCGCGAAGGGCGGAGTGGGAGAACAGGAAACGCACGGGCTCTTCGAACGACAGCAGGCGTTCCTTGTCCTTCAAGATCAAGTCGTACGCCGCGACGTCCTTCGACTGACCCTTCTCATCGCCGGTCTTGTGCATGTCGCCGTCGACGAGCCGCTTGCTCTTCTTGTCGATCGAGAAGTAGCCCTCGTGCACTTTCCGAGCACCGTCGCGGCGAAGGTAGGCCTGATAGGCAGTTGTCGATTCGCCAAGTTCTAGCTCGCTGAGCACTTCTTCGACGAGGGCCTCGTACTCCTCCTCAAAAACCCTCGCGTAGTCACCGAGGGTGTCCTCGCGGTCGTAGTCGCGGTACTTGGCGACCTCGTCGATGAAAAAGAGCGAGAGGACCTTGATGTCCTGGCTGAAGAGTTCCCGCTCCTTGTCGATGTGCGCCCGGATGACCTCGCGGATCTGGATGCGCCGTTTGGTCTCCTCAGTAACATCGCGGTCGGCGAGCTGCCCGGCGACGACGACGTCCCCATTGCTCAGCGTGATGGTGTCGTCGATGGCGCTGACGTCGGTGACCACGAGGTCCTTGTAGGCCTCGATGCCGTTCGCGAGGTCGTGCAGTCGGGTGCCCTTGGTGACACGTTTGAGCTGGCGCTTGATCGGACCACCCTTGGCCTGGACTTCCAGCTCGACACGAGCGGTGGGCGGCTGGCCCTTCTTGACTTCGATCGCGTCGAGGTAGAGGTAGGCGGTTGAACCCGCAAGGCCCTTCACCGTGATGCCCCGCACAGCGATCTTCTTGACTAGCCTCTGGTTGTAGGCATCGAGTGCGTCGAGTCGGTGGACCTTGGTGTGCTCGACCTTGTGAGTAGCCGAGTACCTGAGCACCATCAGGGCGTTGAAGCGGGAAAGAGCCTCCAGCGACTTGGGGGCTCCGATCTTCTGCGGCTCGTCGATGATGACGATCGGCCGGTTGGCGCTGATCACGTCGATCGGCTTGCGGGACTGGAAGTCGTCCAGCTCGTCGTAGATGCGCCGGTTGTCCTTCCCCGTGGCGTTGAAGGCCTGGATGTTGATGATCATCACCTGCACACCGGCGTCGGAGCTGAACCGTTCGAGCTCATGCAGTTGCGAGGAGTTGTAGATGAACGACCGCGGCTTTGTTCCGTAGGTCTGCTGGAAATGCTCGGCCGTGACCTCGAACGACTTCTTCACGCCCTCACGGATCGCCACGGACGGCACGACGATGATGAACTTTGACCACCCGTAGCGTTTGTTCAGTTCCATGATCGTCTTGATGTAGACGTAGGTCTTGCCCGTGCCGGTCTCCATCTCGATGTCGAGGTTCGGCGCACCGGGCGCAGCCTTGCTGTCGACGATCTTCGAAGACATTGGCAGGTTTCGCGACTTCTGCACTTGATGGAGGTTTGCGATGACCTGAGTCGTCGAGAGCTCGATCTCGGCGTTGCGTTGTCCGGAGTCCGGGGTAGTGCTGGTCTCGAAGAGGGCCGGAGTTGCGCTCGGCTTCATCTTCCCGGGGTCAATCCGATATGAAATGCCGGTACGTCGCGGCTGACCCGCGAACACGTCAACCACCGAGTCGACGGCATCGGTCTGGTACGGCTGGATCTTGAACTGGAGCTTCATCTGCGTCAGATCGCCTTCACGTCGGTCGCAGGCGACAACTCTTTGAAGATCTGCTCAGCGTTGATACGAGCATCGTCGGAATCGAAGCCCGAGTCGCGGAAGACGACTCGCACTGGCTGACGGTTGGCGATGGCGCGCACGAGTTCAACTCTGATGTCACCATCGAAGCACGCGATCAGCGCGTCGTCCTCGACCGTGTAGACCTCGTAGCCCTCCAACACCTCGATGCCGATCGGCATCGTCAGTTCGAGGCCCCAGTCGAGCAACACCTGGAAGAGGAGATCCTCTCCCGTTCTACCGGGCTTTACGCTGTCCTCAAGCCCCTCCAGCGCACCCTGCTCAGTCTCGTCGGGGGTTCGAAGTACGTCCGCCATGTTGGTCGTGTCGACCTTGAGCGTGCGGAAGCCGACGTCGAGGGCATCCGCCTGCATGCCGGCGTCTTCCAGAACCTTCACACCCGCGCGACGGATACGTTCGCGAGAAATCTCGGCGATGCTCTCAAAACCCGCGTTGGCCGCAGCCGATTTCTCTCCAGGTCTCTCGTCGATCTGGATCATGATAAACCGTCTGGCTTTGCCGTCGATCGCGTTCTGCAGCATCACCGCATGTGCCGTCGATGAACTCCCCGCGAAGAAGTCCATCACGACATCGCCGGACTCGTCGGTCGAACTCTGATCAATCAGAAACTTGATCAGGCCGGTTGGCTTTGGAAAGTCGAACACACCGCCGCCCAGCAGCTCATTTACCTCTCGTGTGCCACTGCCTGTTGACCAACTCTGGAGCACAGAAGTCGCGCTCTTGAACGGGCTGGCCATCTCATTCACGAACAACTTATGCCTGGGACGACCCGCTGGATCGCTTGGCCACAAGACGCGCCCCTCTTCGATCTTGGTGGCCATGGTCGTCCGCTCGTATCGCCAACCCTTGTGCGGTGGTGGATAGACACGTCCAGTCGATGGGTCGACGAGGTCATAGTGGAGATTGGGTCGGCGATCACGGGTTGCAAGCCCCGTAATATCCGCGCTACGCCACGGACCGCGCGGATCGTTGTCCGGGTTGCTGAACTTGCCGAGGTCCTTCTCCACACCCCGCAGACGGCCCGCCTCGGTACGGCGATAGCTCAGGACATATTCGTGATCGTTCGAGAGGCCAGTGACGGATCGTGTGTCCTCGCTCACCCTCGACTTCCAAACAAGTTGACCGACAAAATTCTGGGCGCCGAAAACCTCGTCACACATCCGCTTGAGGTTCCCCGCTTCCGAATCGTCCACTGAGATGAACACAAGGCCGTCATCCGAGAGCAGATTTCTCGCCAACTTCAATCGCGGATACATCATGCTGAGCCAGTCCGAGTGAAAGCGCCCGTTGGACTCTGGGTTCGCCACCAGTCGCACGCCGGCATCATCCGTCTGCCCCGACTTCGCTAGATATGCCTCCGCATCGGATGCATAGTCGTCCTCGTAAACGAAGTCGTTTCCAGTGTTGTACGGCGGGTCGATGTAGATGACCTTGACCTTGCCGAGGTAGGACTCCTGGAGCAGCTTGAGAGCCTCAAGGTTGTCGCCTTCAATGAAGAGATTCTCGGTGGCGTCGAATTCGACTGACTCGCCGCGCAGCGGGCGCAGAGTCTTCGCGATCGGTGCGTTAGCGGCGAACGCGGCGGCCCGCTTACCTGGCCAGTCGAGTTGGTAGCGCTCCTGCGGCCCTTCGACGAGGTGGCCGGACAACTCCTGGCGAAGCAGGTCGAAATCGATCGCCATGACCGGGGTACCGTCAGCATCGATCGACTCCGTCACCACGCTGGGGAACAGTTCAGCAATGCTGTCGATGTTGGAGACAGTCAGGTCGGGCGAAGTCATGCGCAGCTTGTCCATGAGGTCCTTAGTTCGTGTTGCCCGTGGCCGGGCTAGGGGCGGACGGGCTCGTGAGTTCCACGAGCGTTGCTTGTTTGGTCTTCAGGGTTCGACGCAACTCGATCTTCCGATTCAGCTGCGGCTCGTTTCGGAGCTTCCGCTCCAAGGCGGCGATCTCGCGTTCAAGCGACCGAACTGTGGTGAGTCTGCCGACCACGTCCGACACATTTTCGCCTGCCCGCAGCACCACAGACGTGAGCGGCTCCAGGAGCGCGGTGTAGAGGCTGGTCAAGTCGATGGCTGTCGGCAGACCAACACGCTCACCAGAAGCGGCCTGCCATTCGGTGGTGAAGTAGGGACCCATCTTCGGCGCGCCCGAGGCGATCTGCTTGTGAGCAGCGGTCATGCGCGTGACGGCATCGGGGCCTTCCCCTCGCGTGATCTCGAAGATGATCGGTGTTCGGACTGCCCTATCGATCGCAGCGAGCACACCGTCCGCGACCTCGTCCGCCTTCGCGCTGATCTCGAAGACCTGAATCTCCGGCACATCGGTAGTCCCGGGAAGGTTGGTCGTCGACTCGGCGAGCTTGTACGCCCAGGTGATCCGACGAACATCGGAAACAAAGCGGTCCTTGACCGCTGATCCGACATTGACGTGTTCATAGAACTTGGTCTTCGGCACTACCCGCCCGAACTCCGCCGTCTTCGGCCACCGATAGAGGAGCGCGGTCATGCGCTTCCCGACCCCGGATCGACGACGGCTAGGAACGCGATCAACTCGAAGTCCTCGAGGCCTCCGATCGCCTGGCTGAGTGCCGTCGTCGGGCCATCAGTGAAGAGGCTGTCCAGGTCGCGCTCGTCGGTGACGTCGATCATCGAACGGATCGAAGTGGTGAGCAGATCGGAGTACATGCCCATTTCGGTGCCTTCGCCAGTGGCCGCGTTGAAGATGCGAGTGACAGCGCCGACGGGCTCGTCGTACGGGCGGCAGCCGGCGCGGATCACGTCGAGCAGGTGCTTCACCTCGGTGTGATCCGCAATCACATTGCCCGCCTCGTCGAGGTAGACGAGATAGTGCGGGTGCAGGCGGTTGCCGCGATCGAGGTTCTGGTCAGCATCCACGTTGCGTAGCGCGAAGATGACGCCCGGCATGAGGCCCTTGGCCGGATTCGCCGGGACGACGGCGTGTAGACCCTTCGGGAGGGCATCGAGGGCGCCATGCTCGCTGATGTACCCGAGCAGGTCCATCCGGAAATCGTTGAGCCCGAGGTCTGTGATGGAGACGCCTGCGCGGACATCCTCGAGCTCAATGACCTCCTCCTGGAGCTTGCGGAGCTGTTCCTTGCGGTAGGAAGCATCAGCACTTGCCGGGTCGAGGATGTTGTCGTCACCAACAGCGGCAAGATCCGCGATGACCATGCGGCTCTCGACGCGCTCCTTGAGGTTGATGTACTCGTCCAGCGAGATATCGGGCCAGAAGTTGACCAACTGGATCTGGGCGTTGGTCGAGCCGATGCGGTCGACGCGACCGAACCGCTGGATGATTCGCACCGGGTTCCAGTGGATGTCGTAGTTGATGAGGTAGTCGCAGTCCTGCAGGTTCTGACCTTCGCTGATGACATCGGTTCCGATGAGGACGTCGATTTCCGCGGTGTCCTTCGGCATGGTCAGGTGACGCTGCTTCGAGCGGGGCGAGAAGAGAGTGAGCACCTGCTGAAAGTCGTGGCCGGTGCCGAGCGTGGTCTTGGCTCCGTGTGAGCCACCTGTGATGATCGCGGTTTCCAGGCCTGCGTTGGTCAACGAAGGCGAGAGCTCGCGGAACAGGTATTGGGCAGTATCAGCGAACGCCGAGAAGATCAGCACCTTGCGGTTGCCCGGGTTGATTGGATTTGCGGCCTTGTTCTCCACCAACTCCTTGAGGCGCTGCAACTTCACGTCGTGTTTGGGGGTGACCTTGTCCATTTCCTGCAGCAGCTCGCGAAGGGTTTCGCGGTCGTTCCACAGATCACGTCGCCACGATTCGACGTCGATGTCGGCCAGATCAATCTTGATCTTCTCGCCGAACGACAGGGCTTCCACGTTGGCGTCATCCTCGTCGTCGACGTCCAGGTCCAAGCCGGCAAAGTCAACGTGAAGGTCTGACATCGCGCCTACGCGCGTTTCAAGACGGTTGAGTGTCTTGTCGACGGCCCCCTCGATCTTGCCGACGGTCAGCCGGAACGCCTCGACCGAGCTCTCCAGTCGCTTGAGCAGGTTGACCGTCATGAGCTTCTTCAAGCCCTGCTCGCGGCCGAGCTGACCCAGGTTCGACCGGGCCGTACCGCCCTTGACGTTGTAGAGGTCCTCGTACTTGCTGATTCGGCTGGGGAAGACATACGCCAACGGGGTGTAGACCGCGAGCGTCAGTACCTGGATCTGTTCGAAGATCTCATTGAACGTCGCAACGTC
>Ga0075530_1001639_pt1 | contig 10582 bp, 11 predicted proteins | sample NGEPerD_2_FD_75101 | JGI IMG/M metagenome (GOLD analysis project Ga0075530, IMG submission 75101) | Arctic peat soil microbial communities from the Barrow Environmental Observatory site, Barrow, Alaska, USA - NGEE PermafrostL1-D | ecosystem: Environmental > Terrestrial > Soil > Wetlands > Peat ...
CGCGCTCGCAACTGTTCAGCGGCAGGCATGCGTTGTCGCCGCAACCACGACTCCAGCTCCTCTCGTTCAGAGTCACTCACTTCAAGGGGTCTAGCTATCCGCGCCATGAGCACCTCTCCTGTGCCTGTTTGTCAGATTATACAGGACAGAATAATTATCTATACGAATTTTTGTTAAGGGACACTAGTGCAAGAGCAGTACGGATCTGCTCCTGGCAGGCTTTCGGGCCAATGGAAACCACCACGATTTCACTGGCAACACCCTTTTCTTTCAGGCGAACGGCTTCTTCAACAGCGATTTCGCAGAACGGGTTCATTGCCATCTTGACGTTGGCGAGATCAACACCGGTATTGTCCGGCTTGACGCGCACCTTTACGTTGTAGTCGATTACTCGTTTTACAGCGACCAGAATCCTCATCTCATTTTTTCTCCAGATTTTCAGTAGGCCTGCACCATGTCGTAGCTGATTTAATCGATATGTGAGAGTTCTTGTTTGTCAAACTACCTAACGTTTGTTAAGTTACAACTAATGTGGTTTACTTTCAATCGTTGTAAGGGGCAACGCCGCAAAAAATGGGCAAACGAAAAACCTCGAAGGTGGCTCTGGAGAGATTGAGTTCGTGTTGAGGATCCCGGTAATGAACAGCAAGGCAGAAGCGAGAATTCCGAAATGAAAGGCACAACACAACTAAACAGAGGGCAACAGCATGCCAATAGACGCTGAAAAACTGCTTAAATTTCCAATCCCGGTTGTTCGTCAAACGCTGACCAGGCAGCAAACAGCGTTTTATGCGTTATCCGTAGGTATCGGCCAGGATCCATTGGACAAGGAGCAGCTCGCCTTCGTTGATTATTCCGGCGCCTTAAAAGTGATGCCTTCAATGGCCCTGGTTCTTGGTCAGCCAGGCTTTTGGTTGGGAGATCCGGAATCAGGTGTGGATCCAACCTGCGTGTTACATGGCGAAGAGCAGTTGACGATTCACAGCCCATTGCCGATTGAGGGGGACATAATCGGGAGCTCCAAGATTGTCGGTCTGGTTGATAAGGGGCCTGGACGTGGAGCGCTGCTCTATACGCAAAAGGACGTGAGTGATGAAAGAAGCGGTCGCCTGCTGGCAACCACCTTGCGGACAACTTTCATACGCAAGGGTGGTGGCTTTGGTGGTGCCAGCGGTCCAGTCAAGGAAAGTCCTGCACCGCCGACGGGTGAGCCCGAATTTACAGTTGATTTAAAGACTCGCCCGGAACAAGCGCTTTATTACCGAATGAATGGTGATGCGAATCCATTACATGCGGCTCCGGCGGTCGCAAAAGCCGCAGGCTTTGAGCGCCCAATCCTCCACGGTCTGTGCACGTCTGGCGTGATCTGCCATGCCCTCATCCAGTCCTTGGTCAACTATGACGCCCAGCGAGTGAACAGTCTCTCGATGCGTTTTTCTGCCCCAACCTATCCCGGCGAAACCATCCGCACCGAGGTATGGAATGACGGAAGTTTTCAGGCTCGCGTGATCGAGAGGGATGTTGTGGTTGTGAGTAACGGTCGGGTGATTTTAACCAAATGAAGGGGAAGTGACCCTGTAGTGGGTCGAGTGGTCAGGAGATGAAGATGAATCTATCAGAAGAGCAATTAGAAAACGTTCGCATGATTCGCGACAGCGTGTCCTCCTTCGCCCCACGAGAGGACCTGAAGCGTATCCGTGAAGTGCGATATCAGTTGCCGGGTTTCAGTCGCGAAATCTGGCGGGAAATGGCGGATAACGGCTGGCTTGGACTCGCGCTTCCGGAATCTGATGGTGGTAGTGGTCTTGGGGCCCCGGAATATTGCGCCGTACAGGAAGCGCTTGGGGCAGCATTAGTGCCTGAGCCATACACCGCCGGAGTCCTTGCGGCTCGATTGTTAAAAGGATCCTATCTTACCCAACAACTCAGCGGAGAGAAGTTGCTGCTGGTTGCTTGGCAAGAGACTGCAACCACTCTTGATGGCGACACCGGAGAAACGAGGATTGAAGGGGGACGAGTGAGTGGGCGTAAGTTTTTTGTCCCGATGGCTGCAGGTGCAGATGGTTATTTGGTGACAACTCCGGAAGGCATGATATTGGTCGGTTCGGACGCAGAAGGGCTGACTATGGAGACTGTCCCAACCCAGGATGGCGGCCATTTCGGCACGCTGACACTCAACGAGGTGCCGGGCGAACAGATTCCCCTCAATGTTGATGCGCTGAGAGATGCTATCGACGAAGCGGCCCTCGCTAGCGCGGCCTACTTGCTGGGCGTTGCCGAAAGGGCCTTTGAAATAACCCTGGATTATCTGGGAACGCGTAAGCAGTTCGATAAAGTTATTGGCAGTTTCCAGGCGCTTCAGCATCGCGCTGTTGACCTAAAACTCCAGTTGGCGCTCACCCGAGCCAGTCTCGAGCATGCCGCTGCGGTCTGGGAGAGCGGCACGACGCTTCAACAACGCCGTGTAGCGGTATCGCAGGCCAAAGTCAGGGCCAGTGAAACCGCTTCCCTTGTCACTCGAGATGCCATCCAGCTACACGGTGCAATTGGTTACACTGACGAATACGACGTTGGCCTTTACCTACGCAAAGCCATGACCGTGGCAAATCTTTATGGTTCAGCCGCAATTCATCGCCGCCGCTATGCTGACATCGCCCCGAGCTTCTCAGAAGCTTGATGGTTTAGAAGGAATTTAATTATGACCAATTACCAGCTCCCCGATTTCAATGCGGTCGAGGACGAAAGCTTTCGGCAACTGGTTCGCGATTTCCTCACGGAGCATTTCCCGGAAGATCTGAGGGAGGTGCCAAAGCGTCTCCACTGGCATGAAGTAAAAGACTGGTATATGACGCTGTCCCGTCATGGCTGGCTGGCACCAGGGTGGCCAAGGGAGTTTGGCGGGATGGGGTTGTCGGCTTCGAAGCAGCTCATTTACACCGAAGAATTTGAAAACTATGGCGTAGCGCGAACGCCTGATCACGGCATTATGCTTCTCGGCCCGCTGCTAATTCAGTATGGCTCGCCTGAGCAACAGGAATACTTTCTACCACGGATCCTGGAAGGAAAGGATATCTGGTGCCAGGGCTATAGCGAACCCAATTCGGGGTCAGATCTTGCCAGCATTCGGACAGAAGCCGTACTAGATGGCGACGAGTGGATCATCAATGGTCAGAAGATCTGGACAACGTTGGCCACTGACGCCAATTGGATCTTCATGCTGGTTCGCACCGACAAGAGCGTAAAAAAGCAGGAAGGCATCAGTTTTTTGCTTGTCCCGATGGACAGTCCTGGCGTAACCGTTCGTCCCATCCTGAACCTAGATCTCCATGACGAATTGTGTGAAGTCTTCTTCGACGACGTTCGGGTGCCCAAGTCCAACTTAGTGGGAGAGATGAATGCCGGCTGGGCCATGGCCAAGGCATTACTCGGATTTGAGCGCATATTCCTCGGCTCACCAAAACAGTCCGCGAATGCTCTAACCCGTATGAAGCACCTTGCCGAGTATATGGGGGTCGTCGATGATCCCATTTTCGTCGATAACTTCACCCGCCTTCGTCTCGATCTGGAGGATCACAAGCTTTTGTTCGAGACATTTGCTGAACGCCTGAGAAGAGGTGAAAGCCTTGGTGCAGATGTCTCTATGCTCAAAGTCCACCAGACCGAACTGTTTAAGCGCATAACCGATTACATGTTGGACATTGCGGGTGAGAACGCTGGGCTACTGGCGCCAATTGAAAGTAATCGCAATCTCAATCCAAGCGGTCTGTTCATGCAGGCACGGCCTGCAACGATTTATGGTGGGAGTTCGGAAATCCAGCGAAACATTCTTGCCAAGATGGTGCTTGGTCTTCCGGGCTAAGCCAGATTAAAGATACGTTAAGAGGAGTTGAATATGCTGAATGAAAAGGTAGTGGTGGTTACAGGAGCTGGTGGCGGAATTGGCCGCGCTATAGCGGTGGCTGCAGCGGAAGCCGGTGCGTCGGTTGTTATCAACGATATCGGCGTTTCGTTGGGTGGTGACGGTTTTTCCTCCGAGCCTGCTGAAGAGACCAAGCGACTGATCGAAGCCGCAGGCGGCAGTGCCGTAGTAAATACAGACAGCGTTGCGGAATGGGATGGCGCGAAGCGCATTATGGAATGTGCCCTCGACACTTTTGGCAGGATTGACGGCGTCGTGAACAACGCCGGTATCATCCGGGACTCCATCTTTCACAAAATGTCTCCTGAAGAATGGCAGTCAGTAATGCAGGTTAACCTGAACGGCTGTTTCTATGTTTCTCGAGCCGCCTCCGAGCATTTTCGTGGTCAGCAGAGTGGGGCCTATGTTCACCTTGTGAGCACGTCTGGCTTGATCGGCAATGTCGGTCAAGCCAACTATTCAGCGGCCAAGCTTGGTGTGGTGGCGCTCTCGAAATCTATCGCGCTAGACATGCGCCGCTTTAATGTTCGCTCCAATTGTCTGGCGCCTTTTGCTTGGAGTCGGATGACAAATTCACTCCCAGATCAGACACCTGAAGAAAAAGCACGCGTTGAACGTCTAAAGCAAATGACGCCAGAGAAAAACGCGCCATTGGCCGTCTACCTCTTATCCGATGACGCAGACAAGGTGAGTGGTCAGGTCTTCGCCGTGCGGCGCAATGAATTGTTCCTAATGGGGCAGAGTCGCCCATTGCGCAGTGTTCACAACTCTGATGGGTGGGCGCCAGAGAGTATCGCAGATCATGCTATGCCGGCCTTGGCGGGATCATTTTTCGATCTCGATGTGAGCGCTGATGTGTTCAGTTGGGACCCCATATGAATCGCAGTCTGTCGAATATAGAGGATAATAACGATGAGTCAGATCGCTTACGTAGAAGAGAGCTACCCCGAAATACGGGATGAAGTACGTAAATTATGCGCCCACTTTCCAGGTGAGTATTGGCGCAAGTTGGACGAGGTCCGGGCATACCCAACAGAGTTTGTAAACGCCTTGACCGAATCAGGCTTCCTCTCCGTCATGATTCCTGAGGAGTACGGAGGTTCGGGACTGGGACTTTCTGCCGCTGCAGCCATTCTTGAAACTATTCAGAACATGGGATGCAACGGCGCTGCATGTCACGCCCAGCTCTACACGATGGGGACCGTGCTGCGTCACGGGTCAGATGAGCAAAAGGCCGAATATCTGCCGAAAGTTGCGACGGGTGAGCTTCGTTTGCAGGCCTTTGGCGTGACTGAGCCCACAAGCGGCAGCGATACCACCTCACTGCGTACATTTGCCAAGCGCGAAGGAGACCAGTACGTGGTGAACGGCCAAAAAGTGTGGACCAGCCGTGCAGAGCATTCAGACCTGATGTTGCTTCTGGCACGCACCACGAATCGGGCAGACGTGAAGAAGAAAACAGATGGGCTGTCGACCTTTATCGTGGACATGCGGGAGGTGTTGGATAACGGTCTGGCGATTCGTCCGATCCGCACAATGATGAATCACAACAGCTGTGAAGTCTTTTTCGACGACATGAAAGTGCCCGCTCGCAACCTTGTTGGCGAGGAAGGCAAGGGATTCCGTTACATTTTGTCAGGGATGAATGCGGAACGGACGTTGATTGCGTCGGAATGTATTGGCGATGCCAAGTGGTTCCTCCGCAAAGCTGTTGAGTATTCGAAAGAACGTAAGGTCTTCGGGAGCGCCATTGGCAAAAACCAAGGAGTACAGTTTCCTATAGCCAAGGCTTATGCCCAACTTCGTGCCGCAGAGCTTATGGTGCGTGAAGCGCTCGTAAAATATGAAGCTGGTGAGGCGTGTGGCGCAGAAGCCAATATGGCCAAACTCCTGGCTGCCGATGCCTCCTGGGAAGCAGCTAACGTTTGTCTGCAAACCCACGGCGGTTATGGTTTTGCCGAAGAATACGACGTGGAGCGGAAATTCCGTGAGACTCGCTTGTATCAGGTGGCACCAATCTCGACAAACCTTATCTTGAGCTATCTGGCAGAGCATGTGCTTGATATGCCGCGGTCCTACTGAGTTATTGCAATATGACTAATATCAATCTGGATAGCCTGCAGAACTGGGTTGGTCGCACGCAGGTCGCCGAGGCGAGTATTACCCAACCTTTGGTGAGCGCCTATCAGTCAACGCTGGAACCTTATCTTCATAACAGTGAGGGGGAGGCGTTGCCGGGTCTCCACTGGTGTCTTGCCCCTGATCCAGCGAACGCTCCAATGGCTGACTTGGGGCCAGATGGACATCCGAAGACCGGTGGTTTTCTACCCCCGGTTCCTTTGCCGCGTCGAATGTGGGCAGGTGGAGAGCTCGAGATACTGGGTGCTTTACCGTTGGATGAGCCAATCACCAGATTATCGACAATTACCGATGTACAACTAAAAGAAGGACGCAGCGGATTACTCTGCTTTGTCACCGTGCATCACGAATTGTCCAGTCATGGTCATATAGGTATCCGCGAACGGCAGGACATTGTTTATCGAGATGTGTCTCCAACCTCGGCTAGTGGCAACCAGTCGGTGAAGGACAGTAAGCCGGTTGTAGAGGCAGATCTCGAATGGCAGATTGAGACACCACCTCCCCTACTGTTCCGCTACTCAGCACTGACCTTCAATGCGCACAGAATTCATTACGACCTTCCGTATGCGCAACAGCAAGAAGGTTACCCAGGCTTGGTTGTTCAGGGGCCGCTTCAGGCAAGTTTTCTACTAAACCTCGCGAGTTGTTACCTGGGATGCGTGCCCAGTCGTTTCAGCTATCGCGGTCAGTCGCCGTTGATTGCTGGCACCGCATTTCGTGCCGCAGTGAAGATGCAGGCCGATGGGAGCCTGGACTGTTGGACCCAGGATAAGGATGGACAAATCAATATGAAGGCAACGGCACTATGTCAGTGAAGCATTGCAAGACTCCCATCGCCCCCCTATTCGTTCCGGGAAATCGAAAGGATCGGTTTTCAAAGGCGGCAGCTAGTGGGGCTGACGCCGTCATTCTAGACCTGGAAGATGCGGTCGCTCCTGAGGATAAACCGACGGCCCGGGATGCAGTCGCCGCACACGGCGTAGAGACAGTCCCCGTGTACATTCGGATCAATGCGAGAACGAGCGATTATTTCGAAGGCGATCTGATCGCGCTCAGGGATACGCCGCTATCAGGCATCATGCTCGCCAAGGCAGAAAGCCCCGCCGATATTCAGGCTGTGCGCCAGGTGCTAGGGCGCGAGGTCTCTGTGATCGCACTGGTGGAGACAGTGGCGGCTTTTAAGGAGCTGACTGCCTTGCTGGAGGCACCGGGGGTTCTGCAGGCCGCATTCGGCTCACTGGATTTTGCGCTGGACATGGGCTGCCAACCGAGCTGGGAGGCTCTCAGTTACGCCCGAGGTCAATTAGTCTTAATGTCTCGTCTAGCGGGTCTTCCAGCTCCTCTGGACGGCGTAACATCTACGATCAACGATCTTTTGGTGGTGCGGTCCGACGCGAAAAAGGCCTCTGATCTGGGGTTTGGTGGCAAGTTGGCTATCCATCCTCGCCAAGTAAACGAAATTCTAGACGCTTTTCTTCCAGATGAAGAGGCCATTGAGTGGGCCCGCTCGGTTATATCCGTATCAGAGAGCGGTGCAGTCGGCCAGGTCGATGGAAAGATGGTTGATCGCCCCTTGATTGAATTGGCACGCAATATTTTGGCTCGGGTATCCAGTGCGGGCGATGTCGAGTAGGGAGCGTTTAATCGATTTTAATAAGATAAAGCATGTCAAATACAGGTGCAAAGCACCTGTTTCAAGCCATTTAAATATTCCGGAGGCCTTCACATGAGAAGAGCAGCGATTGTTGCGCCCAGACGGACACCTGTCGGCACATTTGGCGGCAGCCTGAAAAATGTGCCTGTTGAGCGCTTGGGGGCAGAGGTACTAAAAGCCATTCTGGCACAGACGGGCCTGGATCCCGAGCGGATTGAGGATGTCGTATTCGCTCAATCCTATGCCAACTCGGAGACACCCTGCGTCGGTCGATGGATCGCTCTTGAGAGCGGTCTGCCTGTCAGCGTGCCGGGCATGCAACTGGACCGTCGTTGTGGTGGCGGCCTACAGGCTCTCCTAACTGCCTCGATGATGGTACAGACGGGCACCGCTGATGTTGTTGTAGCTGGTGGCGTCGAGAGCATGAGCAATATTGAATACTACAGTACCGATATGCGGTGGGGCGCCCGGGCGGGTTCAGTTAAATTCCATGATCGACTGGAACGTGGTCGGGAGCGTTCCCAACCGGAGCATCGTTTTGGATACATCTCGGGCATGATTGAGACGGCTGAAAACCTCGCGAAGGAGTTCGGTATTACGCGGGAAGCGGCCGATGCCTTCGCCTTGCGAAGCCACCAGCGCGCGGCAGCAGCGTGGGATAATGGCCTGTTTGATGATGAAATCGTTCCAATCACCGTGCCGCAACGTAAAGGCGATGCCATCATTGTCAATCGCGATGAAGGCTTTCGTCCGAATACAACGGCGGAAAAACTGGCGGGATTAGGGCCACTCGTAAAAGGGGGCACTGTCACGGCAGGAAACGCCTCACAACAGAATGACGCAGCAGCTGCCTGTCTTGTAGTCGCTGAGGACAGGTTGGAAGCATTGGGGCTTGAACCCATTGCTTTTCTCAGCGACTGGACCGCTGTAGGTTGTGAACCTGCCACGATGGGCTTCGGGCCGGTACCTGCTGTTCAAAAGCTGTTTGCTAAAACCGGTTTGGGCTTTGGTCAGATGGATTTAGTTGAGATCAATGAGGCGTTTGCATGCCAGGTTCTGGCAGTGTTGAAAGGCTTGGACTGGGATGATCCAGAGCGTCTCAATGTTAATGGTTCTGGTATTTCCCTCGGGCACCCGGTCGGGGCGACCGGTATGCGAATCATGACGACTATGCTCCACGAACTGAAGCGTCGCAACGGTCGTTATGCACTCGAGACCATATGTATTGGAGGTGGTCAGGGGATGGCCGCCATATTTGAGCGTGCGTAAGCACATGCGTTTCGATGATGTGGAGAATCAGGCATGGCCTATGAAGTAGCTATTGATGCGCTGGATTTTACCAGCCTGATGCGACGAGGAGACAGGGTTGCTTGGGGGCAGGCTGGAGCTGAGCCTCTGTCACTAACAGAACGTCTGATGGCACAACGCCATGCTATCGGTGAGTTTAGGGCTTTTATTGGGATGTCCCTTTCAGCAACAGTGGCAAAAGAACACACCGATTGCGTGCGTTTCGAATCTTACTGCGCCTCTGGAAGCAATCGGGTGCTGGCAAAGAATGAGCTGCTCGATATATGGCCTTGCCATTACTCGCAGTTGGCGGCTTCGGTGGGGGCCATCGATGTGCTTATGCTTCAGGTTGCTGAAGGGCCGGAAGGGTACAGTTACAGTTGCGCTGCGGAGTATATGGCGCAAATGGTGAAGTCGGCTGGTTTGGTTATCGCCGAAGTAAATGATCAAGCCCCTTGGACTCATGGTGAACCTCTAGCAGAGGAAGATATTGATATTTTCGTCAGAAGCTCACGTCCTCTTCCCCAATTACCTTCGCCAATGGATGGGGAGGCGGAGCGTACTATAGCCGCCCATGTTGCAAACCTGATAGTCGATGGCGCAACAATTCAAGTTGGTCTTGGCGCTCTGCCAGACGCTATTTTAAGAGGATTGGCTGATCATCGAGATCTGGGAATCCATTCCGGTGCGCTGAGTATACTGTTGTCGATTTAATCCAGCAAGGCGTGATTAATAATCGGCACAAGGGCGTCGATCCAGGCGTGAGCGTTGGCGGTGTCTTATTTGGCAGTCGAAAGTTATATGATTTTGTGCATAACAATCCACAGGTGCATTTGAGATCGACTGCATACACACACTCCCATTCTGTGCTGGCTAACCAAGATAATCTGGTGACACTGAATTCTGCAATTGAAGTAGATCTTACTGGCCAGATTAATTCAGAGATGGTTGGGGGGCACTATGTAGGTGCCGTCGGAGGTGCAATGGATTTTTTACGCGGAGCTCATTTTTCGAAGGGAGGGCTACCTATCATTATTCTCCCATCGACTGCAGCGGGTGGGAAAGTCAGCCGTATCGTGACGGATTTAAACGGACCTGTCAGTTCACCAAGAGCGGACGCTGGTATATTCGTTACCGAGTACGGTGTAGCGGATTTGAGGGGGAAGACACTAAATCAACGGAAAAAGCTAATGCTCTCGATCTGCCATCCAGATTTCAGAGGGGATCTGAGCCGAGATTTGGGTTAGCTAAAATCCCTTGTCCTTGCCTTTTCCCTAAAATAACGGTGTGTAATGGTAGAGTGGGATGTGACGGTGGCGGTCACTCCCACCCCGGCTCTGCGTCATGAATCAGTTTGGCTATCCAATCAGCGAAAGCGCGGACCGTCGGCGATAAGTGACGATTATGCGGGTACATGACTGACAGAGGCACTGTCGGTGCTTGGAAGTTTGAAAGCACTCTGGAGTGGTCAAGCACTTTGTGACAACCCAGTTAAGCTGCTTTCCTCAGTTCAACAGCGGCTGCTTCGTAACCCATCGGGCTGAGATAACCCAGCGTAGAGTGCAGTCGTCGACTGTTATAAA
>Ga0075530_1001640_pt1 | contig 10579 bp, 11 predicted proteins | sample NGEPerD_2_FD_75101 | JGI IMG/M metagenome (GOLD analysis project Ga0075530, IMG submission 75101) | Arctic peat soil microbial communities from the Barrow Environmental Observatory site, Barrow, Alaska, USA - NGEE PermafrostL1-D | ecosystem: Environmental > Terrestrial > Soil > Wetlands > Peat ...
AATAACTTACAAATTTGACAATTCCTGTTTTACTAAAAGATGATAAATATCATACCTTTTAGTCTTTTATGATAATTTTATGAATAAAATTGACAGCCTATGAAAAGAAGAAGAAGTTGACCTTCAAAGTTTTTCAAGCCTTTTAATAAATGACTTAAGAAATGGATTAGTAATCGACTCTTATCCATCATTGCATAAGGACAGACATACAACAACAATAAAAACTTTTCATAGCTTTCTGGGATATTTTAATCGAATCGACAAAATTCAACAAGATGATAAAACCTATTTATACTTCTATCGCCGCACCAAGAACTATTCAAACTTTTGTTTTTTGAGAGAATATGAATTAGTTGTAAATAATGCCGTAAATCTATTTGGAATAGATCAATTTTTACGTGGAGAATTTGATTGGGACAAGGAAAAATCTCTAATTCAATCTGATAAACGGGAAGGTAGATTTTGGGATTTCGAAGACTTTACATTAAAACTAGAAAACAATGTAGGCTCAAAAGAGCTAAGTATTTTAATTTCAATGACGGATTAGTATTATTTGTCTTGGCAACCACCTCATTTATCTTCCATATTTTTTCAAAATTGCCATTTGCCCGGCATGATGGTTTGTATGTGATATGATTCTACCAAATGCCTCTGCTTTGGTCTTTGTGCCGAATTCTTTTGTAGATATTACAATTTCCCAATCGGCATCCGTCTGTTTTTCAACGATCGATTTTAAGACGTGGAAGGAATGGTCTACGTTTTCCTTCAATTCGGTCAAATCCGTCCATTCGCCGGTATCGTTTTGGGCGTTTACGGTTTTGGCGATGACCTTGACATCTTTGCCTCCAAACACATTCTTTGCGAATAGTAATTCCACATCTCCAATATGCCGAATCAAAAAACCGACACTATTTACAGCGGGCGGCAACTTCTTTTTGAGATCTACTTGTTTTAGCTGTGTCAATTGGTTTGAAAACCGTGTTCGGGCTTCTTGCCATAGTTCTAAGAGCAATTTTGTCTTCGTCTTCATGTAACTTATAATTCATTGCATCGGCAAGTAATCAATAAAAAAAATAACAAGGAATGATATAGGTCATGTGCCATGAAGCTATAGAGTTCTACATTAGGGCATCCGCCCTTCACAATAACTTCAAAAAGTTCTAAATGACATGAAAACTTTGGAAAGGAATATTTGTCAACGTTGTAGCGAGCCAATGAACCACCTTGCCGATTTCGGCTCCAACAAAGACGGCACCATAAATATAGAATATTGCCGCTCTTGCTATTCAAGGGGCATATTTGTAGATAGAGGCATTTCCTTGGAAGAGAGAATAGAACGGGAAATCGGATAAAAGAAGACGTCAGCTTTTCATTTGTTATCTTTTTTAGTGTTAACCTTCAAATTAAGGATCCACCTCATAACACTTCAAAACCCGCATCGCTCGCAACGTATTCCACCGACTAGGTTTTCCCGCTTTTTCCATATCGAAATGGATTTGTCCGGGATGTTTTTCCTGAACGTTCCAAGTGCCATTTTTGTTTCGTTTTTTCAACAAAATGTCAATAGCGTGTTGCATGCGCTCATCCCACAATACTTTTGCATATTGAAAATAATCCAGTGCGCTCAAAATATCATACCGCCAGCGTCTTGGGTAAGAAAGCCTCAAAAAATCGTTGTTGATGATTTTTCCGGTTCGGTCGGATATATAAAATTGATGCAATAAGATAAATTCTTGGGACGATCGGATGGCATTTTGAACTTCATCCAATCGATAGGTGTATCCGTTGCGTTCATATTCCGTGACGCCTTCCTATACCGAAAGGGTGCTATGGAGCGAACTATGGGTTGCGCCCGAACGAACAAAACAAGATTCCCTATATCATCGTTCATATACGTAAACCAATCCCAAATCTTGGGAACAAAAAATGCCACATACCAAAGGCTATGGGAATCAAGCTTCCAAGGGTTCCGGACAGTTTGCATATAGGTAGCATAATGTAGACGGTTATTGCAATCTCAGATCAACATGCCCCCATCAACCACATGGATGCATCCGGTAACGGACTTGCTTTCGTCCGATGCCAAGAACAGTGCCATATCCGCAATTTCGCTCGATTCTACGTACCTACCAAAAGGTACCGTTGCCTCGAAGCCTTTCATCACATCATCTGGATTTCCGGGATTCATGTCCTTTTCTATACGCCGCATCATATCGTTATTGACCGGTCCGGGATGGATGGTATTTACACGGATTTTCCGTTTGGCGTTCTCTAAAGCGGCTACGCGCATTATACCAATAATCGCATGTTTAGTGGCTACATAGGCACCCAGTCCGGCAAAACCATTTAGGCCGGCGACCGATGACGTAATCATGACGCTTCCGCCTTCCCTCATTTTGGGGATGACATGTTTGCAGCCCAGCCATACACCCTTCAGGTTTACGGCAATGACGTTATCGAAAATTTCTTCGGGATATTCGGCGATAGGTTTTGACGTGCCTTCAATACCGGCATTGGCAAAAAAGATGTCAACCTTGTCGTATACCTCTAAAGTATGTTCCACAAATTTTTCGTTTTCGTCGGCATTTGCCACATCGGCAACACAATAGGAAAGATTCTCGTGATCCAGTTCAAAACTGGCTTTTTCCAAAACTTCCTTGTTCCTATCGACGATGACCACTTTGGCACCTTCCTGCAAAAACAATTTGGCGGTAGCTTTTCCTATGCCACCTGCCCCACCTGTGATGATGGCCACCTTATCTTTTAATCTTTCCATTTCATATCTTTTTATTGTCATCTCTTTGAACCCGCCTGTCGGCCAGGCAGGGCAGGGAATCTTCTAGTTATCCAAAGCTATTTTTCGAATTTCCCAGCCTTTTTCCTTCGTGTGCACGGCTACTAGGGCATCGGTCAATCGTTTCGCCCCAATGGCCGGTCGATCATAGCGTCGTTTGGTCATTTGAATGTTGTTCCTTTGGTCATAATATTCGACAATTTTACCGGAGGTATCCAAGAGCACATCAAAGAATTTGAAGTCGTAAATCTTTAGCTTGAATTCGTTTTCGCCCCTGAATTTCTTTTCGAAGAGCACCCCTGTCAGTAACTCGAAAACTATCAGAACATCAAATTGGAATAGATCATGCTCTTCAAATCTTTAGGAAGTCCGTCGCGGATATCCTGCATTTCGCCCAACGAGACGTATTTTCTCAAGTAGATGAAAGTAGTATCCACATACCGCTCGGCAACTTCGTCGCCGTCCTCAAAGTCGTTTATACCAGCTGGCCAGTCGTGTGACCGGACCAAATCCAAGAAGTCGGCCATGTGCTTGACGTTGGGTTTTTCTTTTTTCATGTTCCATCCGTTGACATAGACCCCTTTAAGGAACATGGGCAGTTGCGCGATGAATTGAAGTGATTCTTCAGGGGGAATGATATCTCGCAGGGCGTGCATAATGGCCGTAAAAATTCTACCGCCCTTGTCGGTATCCTTACCGAGGTTCATTTCTTTGGTGTAGTCCTTCAAAAAGGTATTGCCTTCGGTTGCATATTTATTAAAATTCAGTGCCATGATTTCTAGTTTTTAAGATTGATACAAAGTTTACAATCCAAAAAACAAAACGAAATGATTTATATCATTTTAAGGAAATAAATGCATTCCTACTTTTGGGCCGAACCCTAATTTCAAAACCGATGACCCTACATTTTCAATACGTACATATGCCCCCCAGCGAATCATTAAGCGAAATCGTTACCCGTAACTTGAGAAAACTGTCACACAAATACCAATTTATTATGAGAGGGGAGGTAACCTTTAAATTGGGCAAAGGACACGATGGAAACGACAAAATCTGCGAAATTGGGTTAAGTGCCCCCGGCCCCAGGCTATTTGCAAAATCGAACTCCGACAATTTTGAGAAGGCCGCTGCCGAAACGCTCAGCGATATCGAAAGACAACTTAGAAAGCGTAAAGAAAAATTACTAAGAAGAAAAAAAACGATCTGACCCATGAAAAAAATTCTTGTGCCTATAGATTTTTCGGAACCTTCGGCCTACGCTTTGGAAGTAGCCGCGAAAATCGCAGAACAACAAAATGCCGAAATCGTGGCGCTGCATATGCTGGGACTTTCCGAAGCTGTTTTGACCAAGGACGAAACCCAAGAATACGAGGAAGCAAAATACTATATGGAAATTGCCAAAAAGCGGTTTAAGACTTTTCTCGATAAGCCGTATTTGAAGGATATCAAAATCAAGGAAATCGTTCAGAACTACAAAATATTCAAAGAGCTGAACCATGTAGCCCAGGAGCAGCGGATAGATTTAATCGTTATGGGTTCTCATGGTGCCAGTGGTCTCAATAAATATTTCATAGGCTCGAATACGAAAAAAGTGGTACGAACATCCGATGTGCCGGTGCTCGTGATAAAACACCCAAATCCAGAATTTCACATCAAAAGCATCATGTTCGCCTGTGATTTTACCGAAGAGACTATTTTAGCGTTCAAAGACGTGAAAGAATTTGCCGAGAATTTTTCTGCCAAGCTTGCGTTGGTGTACATCAATACACCTTACGAGGCTTTTGTATGTACTTCCGAAATCGAGAAACGTATTTCCGATTTTCTTTTTAAGGCCGGCGAACCGGAACGAAAGGAAGTCGTTTACAATGATTACAGCGTGGAAAAGGGTCTTATAAATTACGGCCGAAATGGTAAATTCGATATTCTTGCCTTACCTACCCATGGCCGGCAGCGGTTTTCACATTTACTTTTGGGAAGCATTGGTGAAGATGTGGCCAATCATGCCGCTATTCCAGTGTTAACATTCAAACTTTAGGCCCATTTTTCAATATCAAATCGATTTTCGCCAATAGTATAAGCTCCGCCTTGTTCTTACCAGCGAAGGAATTGGCAATAGCGTTTGCGGTATCCTTGATCAGCTTTTTGATATGGTCGGGAAAGAGGGCCGGATGTCCTTGATAAAAATCGGCAAATTCCTCAAAGCATTCCCCACTTTCCTTATCGTATTCCAATAGCCAATCAAATACGGTTTCTATCTGATAGGCGGCATCCGAATGGTATCGATCTTCGATATCGTCTACATCCAACCAACTGTCCCTCACGATTTCCTTTAATTTGTCCAGCTCCTTGATATGTACCGTTCCATCGGCCATGGCAACGGCATAGAACAATTTACCAAGATTTTCATAAAGCGCAATCCCAACTTTCTGTGAATTAAACATAATTTGCAGTTTTATTGTTCGATAGATTGAAATTAGGGTTAAGCGCATTGCTTTTCTATGACAAAAATCAGTTTAAAGGTTTAACTTTGGTTTATGCGGGTCTTTCAAAAAAACAGTAACATTTTCAATCTACTCTCGGAGGGAGTTTCCGAAGGAATTATAGTGGTCAACACCCAGCAGGAAATCGTTGCCACAAATACCTCAGCGGAGGAAATGTTCGGATACGAAAACGACGAACTCCTCGGAAAACCGCTGGATACCCTTATCCCCCAACGGTACCATAAGCAGCATGACCACCATGTAGAACACTTTATCGAAAAGCGCGAAAAACGGCAAATGGGCCATGGGCGGGACCTGCACGGCATACGCAAGAACGGGCAGGAGTTCCCCGTAGAGGCTGGCCTAAACCCCTTTGAACTCTATGGCTCCACTTACGTAATGGCCTTAATAATCGATATTACGGAGCGGAAGATTAAAGAAAAGGAGCTCAGCCATTGGGCGAGGATATTCGAAGAATCGTTGAACGAAATTTTTGTTTTCGATGCGGAAACTTTCAAATTTATCAATGTTAACCATGAGGCAAGGCGCAATATAGGTTTCGATATGAAAGAACTGGTGACCATGACCCCGGTTGATATAAAACCAGAGTTCAGCCAGCCTAAATTTAAAGAATTAATTGAACCCCTTTTAAAGGACGAAAAAGAGAAGATCAAGTTCGAGACCATGCATCAAAGAAAGGATGGATCTTCCTATCCCGTTGAAGTGCATTTACAATTGTCCGTTATTGGCGATCGGCATGTTTTTGTGGCTATTATCCTCGATATTACCGAACGCAGAAATTACACCGAAAAACTGGAACGGACCGTAGTGGAGCGTACCAAACAGTTGACCGAAGCCTTGGCCAAGGAAAAGGAACTGAACGAACTAAAGACCCGATTCCTGTCCTTGGTGTCCCATGAGTTCAAGACGCCCTTGAGCAGCATCCTGACCTCGATCACCCTACTGGGCAAATATACCCAAACGGAGCAACAGGAAAAGCGGGACAAGCACGTAACCACTATTCGTAATAAGGTCAAATATCTGGATACCATTCTGAACGATTTTCTTTCCGTAGAACGATTGGACTCCGGCAAGGTCAACTATAAAGTCGAAACCTTTCCCCTAAGCAAGATCGTCAACGAAGTGGTCTACGATGCGAATATGCTATTAAAATCGGGGCAAAAAATCCAGTATCCCGACGATATCGATGATATTCTCATAGAATTCGACGAAAAAACGTTGGAATTGGTATTGTCAAACCTCATCCACAATGCCATCAAATATTCTCCCGAAGATTCCATAATAAACTTGGTGGTAGCAAAAAATGGAGAATTTCTGCATTTAAAAGTCATCGACCAAGGCATCGGAATTCCGGAGGCCGAACAAAAGCATATCTTCGATCGCTACTTTAGGGCCGAGAACGCCCTATTGACCCAAGGTACGGGTATCGGGTTGAACATTGCCAAGCAACACCTTGAAAATTTGGGGGCAAGCCTCGAGTTTTCAAGTGAGGAAAACAAAGGTTCTACGTTTACCGTAAACCTCCCCAGTGAACTAAAAACTTCCTAGGAAATGAAAAAAATACTATTGATCGAAGATGACAAGGCGCTACGTGAAAATACCGAAGAGTTATTGGAATTATTCGGTTATGCCGTAACGACCGCCCCCAATGGCAAGACTGGTATCTTCCGGGCAAAGGAAGAACTGCCCGATATTATCATCTGTGATATCATGATGCCGGAAATTGATGGTTATGGTGTACTCCAGAATCTCTCGTCCGACGAAACGACCAAGCATATTCCTTTTATCTTTTTATCGGCAAAAACGGAGCACAAGGAAATTCGAAAAGGCATGGATCTGGGTGCCGACGATTATCTGACCAAACCCTTTGAGGAAGAAGACCTGATGAGCGCTATCGAGAGTAGACTGGCCAAAGCACAGCTACTTGCCCAAGTTTTAAACGAAAAAAAAGAGTTACTGCCTTCAGAAGAGGAAATGCGCACCCTGAACGAGCTCAAGAACTTTTTTGACGACAACGGGGAATTGGTCAATTTCGCACAAGGAGAATCCGTATATCATCAGGGGTCACGTTCCAATAAAATCTACCTGATATTGGAGGGAGTAGTCAAATGTCATACCATGGATGAAGATGGGAAGGAACTGATCACCTCACTTTACAGGGCCGATGATTTTTTGGGCTTTACCTCGTTTATGAACAACATTCCGTACCAGGAATCCGCCACGGCCATGGAAGACTTGGAACTTGCAGGAATTTCAAAAGAAGATCTGAAGACTATTCAAAGGAAGAACCACAATGTTTCGTTGGAACTCATGGAATTATTGACCAACGACATTACCGAAATCAAGGCGCAATTGCTTCAAATGGCCTATAGTTCCGTGCGTAAAAAAACGGCCCAGACCCTTTTACAGTTCGCCGAGATCATGAACACCAAGACCGAGGACCCTATCAAAATCTCAAGGAACGACCTAGCTAGCGTGGCGGGAATTGCTACGGAGAGTCTGATTCGCACCCTTTCGGGATTTAAAAAGGAGGGGCTCATCGCGATCGAGGGGAGAAATATCAGGATCAAGGAACTGAAAGCCTTGCAGTACATCAACTAAAAATCGGGATACACAAGTGTACGGTCGCATTTGAAATATGATAAATATCATATTTCAGGTATGGATGCCTAAGTACTTTTGTGGATTAGTATCTGTAGATTTAATGAAGACCGTACTGATCCCTACCGACTTTTCCAAAAACTCTTGGAATGCCGTTGAATATGCCGTTAGTTTATTTAAGGACATCCCCTGTAACTTCTATGTACTTCACGTAGGTCGCATAGACCAATCGGGAGTGGAGGGCAATTCATTTACTATGCCAACAGAGCGTTTGGATGCCCCGGTAAAGGAAAAGCTCTCGGAACTGTTCAAACGGATAGCCTCCATTACCACGAACGTTCAACACAATTTCATCGCACTTCAGGAGTATGGCAACCTGGTCAATAGTATTCGCAACACCGTAGCCGAGAAAAAAGTAGACCTCATCGTTATGGGCACAAAGGGGGCTTCCGGGGTACAGCAGGCCGTAGTCGGAAGCAATACGGGAGACGTCATTACCAAAGTACATTGTAACCTTTTGGTCATTCCTGAAAAGGCGAATCCGATAAGACCGAAGGAAATCGCATTTCCAACGGATTTCAATATTTTATATTCGCATCTGATTTTAGAGTCGATTTCGGAAATGCTCCATATCAGCGGGGCCAACCTAAGGGTGATCAATGTCTCAAAACCAACAGGGAGGCTCAATCGTACGCAAAAGCAACATAAACACTACTTGGAAGATTACCTAGAGGAACTTTTTTCGGATTCGCACAGCTTTCAGACCATTACGGATGAAAAAGTCAAGAATGCTATTGAAGGTTTTGCCGCTAGGGGAAACATTGATATGGTAATCATGGTCGCCAAAAACCTCAATTATCTTCAACAACTGCTATTCGACTCCACCATCGAAAAGCTAAGTTTCCACACCACGGTACCCTTGTTGGTACTTCACTGATAGGATAGCATCAGCCCGAAAGTAGTACCTCAGACTGATAAATATCATAGTTCTTGGCTCTTTACCTGACTATTTTTGGGTAAACCCTAATTCATTGGAAGATGAGAAAGATATTGATTCCTACCGATTTTTCGGAGAACTCCAAGAATGCCATGCGTCATGCCATAGCCTTGTTCGCGAATACGCCCTGTCATTTTTACCTGCTCTATGCCGATGTTCAGGAATCGGCTTATGTCGAGCGTCCTTCGTATGAATTCGGTACCAATATCTTGGTAGAAAAAGAACAGTTATCAATTGAGGACAAGCTGTACAAACTTAAAATGTATCTCAAATCCCTTTCTAAAAAATCGGGACTACACAAGTTCGCCACCATTCATGCCAAAGGCTATTTTCTGGAATCGGTACGAACACAAATAGGGGAAAAGCAGATCGACCTTATCGTGATGGGTACCAAGGGCGCATCCGAACTCAAGGAATTTTTTATGGGAACCCATGCAGGGGACGTAATCACCAAAGTGGAATGCGATGCACTGGTCGTACCTGATAAGGCATGTTACAAAGCATTTGAACAAATCGTCATCCCTATCGATTTTGAGGTGGCCTTTGATGATGCGACGCTGAGGAAAATGTCCAGCACCCTAGGTTCGCAAAAGGCACAAATAAAGTTGCTTTACGTAACCAAATCAAATATTCCTCTTTTTAAGAATATAGAGATACGACAGCGGCAACTCACAGAACTACTTACCGAAAGGTTACGGAAACCGGTAAGTTTTCATAGGGTAATATCCGCAAAGGTAGAGGATGGGGTAAAAATCTTCACCAAGAGCGTGAACGCAGACCTTATCATCATGCTTTCCAAAGACCATGGCCTATTACAAAAGCTTTTCTTGGACACTACCGTAGAAGAGGTAAGTTTTAAGACCAGTGTTCCGCTACTTTCCCTTCAGGCATAATTTGATTTTATAGGGCGGTTTGCTTCCCACAGCTGATATATATCATAGTATTTGGCGGAGACTACGAATAATTTTGAAGGATCAACAAAATTGAAGACAATGAGAACCGTTTTGATTCCCACCGATTTTTCGGCCAATGCCATGCACGCTATCGATTACGCATTGGACCTTTATAAATGTGAGCGTACCAATTTCTATTTTTTACATGCCTATGCAGATGAAGTCTATGGACCTTTTAAGAACACGAGTGGCGCATCTTTAAAGGAGCAGAAAGCTACCGTTAAAAAAACCGTAGACAAAACGCTTCAAAAGCTTGTAGAAGCGCTGAAGGAAAGGGAGCACAATACCAAACATTCCTACGAGGTACTTTCCGCTTTCGATTCCTTAGTGGACGCCATCAACGACTTTGCGAACCAGATCAATGTCGATTTGGTCATTATGGGCACACAAGGCCAAACGGCCGACAAAAAAATTACGTTCGGTAGCCATACGGTCCAAGTTTTTAAATATGTGCAATGCCCCGTACTGGCCATTCCCGAAAACTTCGAATACCGACAACCCAAAGAGATATTGTTCCCGACAGATTATATGCTGCCCTACAAAAGAAGGGAACTGAAGCTCCTGAATACCTTGGCGGCCGAATTCAAATCGAAAATCTACTTTCTGTACATCTCCGACTTTGAAGATTTGAGCTATAGGCAAGTAGACAACAAAAGGTTTTTAGAGGAATCGCTGCCCGATGCCTACCTGTACACTGATCGCACGCCGGTAAGAAATAAAGTCGAGGCCATAA
>Ga0075530_1001642_pt1 | contig 10577 bp, 9 predicted proteins | sample NGEPerD_2_FD_75101 | JGI IMG/M metagenome (GOLD analysis project Ga0075530, IMG submission 75101) | Arctic peat soil microbial communities from the Barrow Environmental Observatory site, Barrow, Alaska, USA - NGEE PermafrostL1-D | ecosystem: Environmental > Terrestrial > Soil > Wetlands > Peat ...
ATGAATTGGTGGCCAGAGGGGCTCAACCTCGACATCCTGCATCAGCACGACCGCAAAACCAACCCGCTCGGTGACGACTTCGATTACCGTGAAGAAGTCAAAAATCTCGACTTTGGAGCGCTCAAGAAAGATCTCCACGCCTTGATGACAGACAGCCAGGATTGGTGGCCCGCAGACTGGGGGCACTATGGTGGCCTTATGATCCGCATGGCCTGGCACTCTGCTGGCACTTACCGTATCGCCGATGGCCGTGGTGGCGCGGGCACAGGAAACCAGCGCTTTGCGCCGATCAGCTCCTGGCCGGATAACGTTAGCCTTGATAAGGCTCGCCGTTTGCTGTGGCCCATCAAGAGGAAGTATGGCAACAAGATCAGCTGGGCTGACCTGATTGTTCTGGCCGGTACAGTGGCCTATGAATCCATGGGCCTGCCTTCTTACGGCTTTTCCTTCGGCAGGGAAGACATTTGGCACCCGGAGAAGGACATCTACTGGGGCTCTGAGAAAGAATGGCTGGCGCCATCGGACGAGCGTTACGAAGACGTTGAAAAGCCCGACACCATGGAAAACCCGCTGGCAGCCGTGCAGATGGGTCTGATCTATGTAAACCCTGAAGGTGTGAACGGTAAGCCGGACCCGCTCAAAACAGGTGAGCAAATACGAGTGACCTTTGCCCGCATGGCGATGGACGATGAAGAAACCGCAGCCCTGACGGCTGGCGGACACACCGTTGGCAAGTGTCATGGTAATGGTGATGCTGGCGCGCTAGGCGCCGTGCCTGAAGCGGCCGACGTGGAAGCCCAGGGCATGGGTTGGAGCAACCCCAACTCAAATGATAAGGCCAGCAGCGCGGTGTCTTCGGGCATTGAAGGTGCATGGACCTCGCATCCGACCAAGTTTGACATGGGCTATTTCGACCTGTTGTTTGGCTATGAGTGGGAGCTGAAGAAGAGCCCGGCCGGTGCCTGGCAGTGGGAACCCATTAACATGGAGGAAGAGGTTAAGCCGGTTGATGCCAGCGATCCCTCCATTCGCCGAAACCCGATCATGACCGATGCGGATATGGCCATGAAGATGGACCCCAAGTACCGGGCCATCTGTGAGAGGTTCATGGCCGACCCTCAGCACTTCAGGGACACGTTTGCCCGCGCCTGGTTCAAGCTGACGCACCGCGATCTGGGACCGAAAGCGCGTTACATCGGCCCGGAAACACCGGCCGAAGACTTAATCTGGCAAGATCCTGTACCTGCGGGCAGTACCGACTACTGCGAAGAAGTGGTTAAGGAAAAAATTGCCGAAAGTGGTCTGAGCATTGGCGATATGGTCAGCACCGCCTGGGACAGCGCACGGACCTACCGTGGTTCAGACATGCGCGGTGGTGCCAACGGGGCCCGTATTCGGTTGGCTCCGCAGAAAGACTGGGAAGGTAACGAGCCTGCGCGCCTGGCCAAGGTTCTGAAGGTGTACGAGCAGATTTCTGCTGACACCGGTGCCAGTGTGGCAGACGTGATTGTTCTGGCCGGTAGCGTGGGTATCGAGCAGGCTGCAAAAGCCGCCGGCCACACCATTCGCGTTCCCTTCCTGAAGGGCCGCGGTGATACCACCGATGAGATGACCGATGCGGAATCTTTCGAGCCGCTGGAACCGTTAGCAGATGCCTTCCGTAACTGGCTGAAGGAGGATTATGCGGTCAAGCCCGAAGAGCTGTTGCTCGACCGTGCTCAGTTGATGGGCCTGACGGCACCGGAAATGACCGTTCTGATAGGGGGTATGCGTGTGCTCGGTACCAACTATGAGGGTACCAAACTCGGTATTTTAAGCGACCGTGAAGGCCAGCTGACGAATGACTTCTTCGTTAACCTGACCGACATGGGCAATGCCTGGAAGCCTGCGGGCAACAATCTCTATGAGATTCGCGACCGCAAGAGCGATCAGGTGAAGTGGACCGCAAGCCGTGTGGACCTGGTGTTCGGTTCGAACTCCATCCTGCGCTCATACGCTGAAGTGTATGCCCAGGACGACAACCAGGAGAAGTTCGTAAAGGACTTCGTTGCTGCCTGGACCAAGGTCATGAACGCTGATCGTTTCGACTTACAGAAGTAAGTCGATAGCAACGGGCCGGACGCTCTCATTGGAGATTGCACAGGAGAGCGTCCGGCTACCAACTTCCCGCCAAATTCCTTACAATTCTCCCCGCCTGATTTTTGATCAGCCGCATTCTTTTTTTCCCTTGCAGTTTCTGGAGCCTTCATGCGAATCATCCTTGCCCCGATGGAAGGGCTGGTCGACGCGCCTATCCGTGAAACCCTGACCAAAGTCGGCGGTATAGACCGGTGCGTAACCGAGTTTATCCGCGTGACCCATGGCATGTTGCCGCCTCGGATTTTCTATAAGTACGCTCCTGAACTGCATAACCAGGCCCTCACCGAAGCGGGTACACCGGTCGCTGTCCAGCTTTTGGGATCAGACCCCGAAATGATGGGCCGTCACGGCGCCAAGGCGGCTGAACTGGGCGCAATGCAAGTGGATATCAACTTTGGTTGCCCGGCGAAAACCGTGAACAAGCACAAGGGTGGCTGTGTGCTGATGCGTGAGCCGGAGTTGATGCATGAGATTGTTGCCGCCGTGCGCAAGGCGGTTCCTGTAGGTGTTCCGGTAACAGCCAAAATGCGCCTGGGGTATGACGACCGCTCCATGGGCGTTGCCTGTGCTCAGGCGCTGGAAGCAGCTGGCGCAGAGGAGATCGTTATTCACGCGCGCAGTAAGGTGGACGGGTACAAACCGCCGGCGTACTGGGAAGAGATCGCCAGGGCGCGGGAGGCGGTGAAGGCCAAAGTGATCGCCAACGGTGAAATCTGGACCGTGGCGGATTATTGGCGTTGCCGTGAGGTGTCGGGTTGCGAGGATGTGATGATCGGTCGGGGCCTGATAGCGCGGCCGGATCTTGCACGGCAAATAAAAGCCAGCCAGCAGGGCGTGCAGGTTGAAGATATGACCTGGCCCGAAGCGGTGGCGTTGGTGAAAGAATACGCCGGCGTGCTCCAGGGTTGGCTGGAAGACAAGTACGTGACCGGCCGAATTAAACAATGGCTGAATTTTCTCCGGCAGGGCTTTCCCGAGGCCGAGGCAATCTGGCCAGATGCCCGCAAAATTCGTGAGGTGGGTCCAATGCTCGCGTGCCTCTCTTTTCCTTCCTGATTGCGAACTACACTGATATCTAATGATCGTGTGTTCGTAACTAATGTGGTTAGTAAAACAAAACCCTGGGGGAGGAATTTACTATGTTCAAACAATCGAAACTCGGAATCTTGAAAGGGCTCGCTGGCGGGGTATGCCTGTCGCTGGGCCTGGTGTCCGGGGCAAGCGCAGCCGGCGGCGATGTAAAGGTCACGCCGCTGGGAAGTCATGATGGCGAGTTCTGTGCCCTGGACCGGGCCATGGTGTTTGAAGACCCCAACGGCACCCGCATTCTTTACGATGCTGGCCGCACCGTAGCCGGCCCCGATGACCCCCGCCTCGGCAACATCGATGTGGTGCTAGTATCCCACATGCACGGAGACCATGTGGGAGATCGCCGTATCAAAGAGACGAATGCCGGTAGTTGTGGTGGCCCTGAAATCCCGATAGTAACTCTGCCACAGTCCAACACCGTAGATATTGCGATAAAGAAGCAGGCAAAGATTGTTACCGGTAGTGAGATGCCTGCGTTCTTTGCGGCAAAGCTTGAAGCAGGTGGTGGCGATCCGGCCAACTCCATGCTGGTACGCTTCGGTGGCGAGCGTGAAATCGGCGGTGTGGCTATTACCACCGTATCGGCGGATCACAGCAATGGGGTTTCACCGTCTTTCCTGACCGGCCCGTTGGCGGAACATTTCAAAGCCGCAGGGGTTAGCGCGAATGTCGGGCCGCCGACCGGTTACGTGCTGACTTTTTCAAACGGTCTGGTGGTTTATCTGTCTGGGGATACCGGCATTACGGCCGAGCAGAAACTGGTGGTGAACGACCATTATGGGGCTGAGCTTGTGGTAATGAACATTGGTGATACCTACACCACCGGGCCCAAGGAAGCGGCCTACGTGATCAATGATCTGATTGATCCGAAGGCCGTCATTGCCTCCCATGCCAATGAACCAGCCACATCCGGCGGAGAACTGAAGCAGGGCACGCGAACTTCCTTGTTCAGGGATCTGGTGAAAGTCCCCATGTATGTTCCTTTGAGTGGGCGTACCATCGCCTTCAACGGCGACGGTGGCTGTACGGCAGGTTGTGACTGATATCAGCCTTCCATATCTGCGTTATAGCTTCCAGAGCTGGCCGCGCCATTGAGCCTGGCCCGCTTGAGCATGGCGTTCTGGGCAGCGTGTCCGTTGTCCAGTTGGCCAGCCCAGGCCCTTTGGGCGGGTTCCTGTAACGCACGTCCATAAGAAAAGCTCAAGTTCCAGGGCTGCTGGCCAAGGCTGTTCATCGCGTTCAGGTTGAGGGTAGCTTCTTCGGGAGTCTGCCCGCCGGAAAGGAAATTGATGCCCGGAACGGCCGCCGGAACAACCCTGCGCAATACCCGTAAGGTGGCTTTTGCCACTTCTTCCGGGGAGGCCTTAGCACACCCGTTTCCAGGGGTTACCATGCTGGGCTTCAGAATCATGGTTTCCAGTTGCACGCGGTGGCGGCGAAGGGCATTGAAAACCTCAGCGATCACGGCTTCGTTCACTTCTGCAGAGCGCTCAATGGTGTGGTCGCCATCAATCAGAACCTCCGGCTCCACAATGGGCACAATGCCTATGGATTGGCACAGGGCGGCATACCGGGCCAGCATTTCAGCGTTGGCTTCCACCGCCTGGCGTGAGGGCAGGGTATCGGAGATGTTGTACACAGCCCGCCACTTGGCAAAACGGGCACCCTGGTTCTTGTAGATTTCCAGCCGGTCGTCGAGGCCGTCCAGGCCAAAGGTTATTTCGTCACCCGGTGCGTTTATCAGCGGCTTCTTACCCTTATCTACTTTAATGCCCGGCACAATGCCCTGGCTTTCCAGAAGCTTCGCCATCGGCTGGTTATCCAGGCTGCTCTGGCCAAGCGTTTCCTCAAAAAAAATGACACCGCTGACGAAATCCCCGAGCCCGGGCGTGGAGAATATCAGGCTGCGGTACTCCCGGCGCTTGTCTTCGGTGGATTCAACACCAACCGCCGTGAACCGCTTCGCGATAGTCGGGTGGCTTTCGTCCGCCGCGAGAATTCCCTTGCCTGGCTGAACAAGATCCTGAATCGTCGAAAGTAATTCGTTCTGAATACTCATGCCCACTCCTGTGCCATGGTGAATGTTGTGATCTTTTCCCGCTCTCTTTTCTCAACAGTGTAGTCCGTTGACTGGCTATGGGTGCTGAGATGTTGCTCATAATTCGATCTGAGCTAAGGCAATCCTGCTGCCATTGTCTTACTCTGGTCACTACCACGGCAGGACAAGAACAAGGATTGGGTATGAAAACAGTTATCAGCGTAAGCCAAGGCTCATCCGAATACGATTACGATCTGGAAACGGAGTTTCTGGGGCAGTCCTTCCGAGTTATTCGCGCTGGTGCCGACGGGGATCTCTCCAGCGCTGTATCGCTGCTGAAGACTTATCATGACCGGGCAGGCCGGCTACCGGGTGGCAAAATCCCTTTCCGAGCATACGGATAACCTGTTTTTCGCCGACCCTTACATAGACTTCGGCGTGCCACGCTTGCTTACCTCGCTTAAACAGCTTGAAACCTACAGTTCGCTGACAGCGCCGTTTATGTTCCGCCCAATAGCCGTGAAGGCGGTTGAAACCGTGCTTCGCACGCCGCTGTATCGCCTTGGAGAAGGATTAATAAAAGGCTCGCTACATCAAGCGGTGAAAGATGCCCACGTGATCGTTGCCCACATGGGCGATCTGGAGAACTTCACCCACAAAGAGCTGGACGGTAAAACCATTATTACCTCCCGCGTATCGGAGGCGGCTCTGGACTGGATGCGTTCCCGCAAGGTGGCGATGGTGGTTGATTACAGCCCTTGGCTGGAAGGTCGCCCCGTGGGTGTGAATGTGATGGACGCCATGATCAGTGCGGCGCTCTCACGCACCCCGGAGCAACTGGGTGCAGATGACTATCTCAATGTTATTCAGTCTCTGGGTATCGAGCCCCGAATTCTTTACCCGAACGGCTATCGCCGGATAAACCGGTTTGCCTTCGTGATTCATCCACTGTCCCAGCAATACCTTACCAAGACACCACCGCTGGATTGGATTGCCAGTGTGTCACCGCCTATGGTGATGAACCTGGTGGAGAAGGCCGTGGCTTACACGCCGCCGTTTATCTATTCCAAAGTGGCCGGTATTAAATCGCCCACGGGCGACGAAGTGGAAGGCTGGTTGATTACCGTAGGCGGTACGCCGAAAGAAATCATGGCTCACGATCCTGAGTTTACCTACAGCCGTTTGCTGGCTGCCGCCAAGCTGGCGAAAAAGCTGGGCGCACAGATCATGGGCCTGGGGGCGTTTACCAAAGTAGTGGGAGACGCCGGTATTACCGTTGCAAAGCGCGCACCTCTACCCATTACCACCGGAAACAGCTACAGCGCCTCCGGGGCGCTGTGGGCAGCCAAAGATGCGGTGAAGATCATCGGCCGTGCCAAAATTGGCCCGAGTGGGAAAATGGCCGGCAAGGCCATGGTGGTAGGCGCAACAGGAGCCATTGGATCAGTGTGCGCACGCTTGCTTGCCAAAGCCGTGGACGAGATTTACCTGGCAGCGCCAGAGCCCGCTAAACTGCTGGCCCTGAAAGAAAGCATTGAACAGGAAACCCCGGGTGCCATCGTGCACGTGGCAGGCTCTGCCGATCGTGATATTGAAGACATGGACATGATCGTGACGGCAACCTCCGGCGCGGGCAAACGGATACTGGACATCACCAAAGTAAAACCCGGCTGCGTGATAACCGATGTGGCTCGCCCGTTGGATATCTCCGCTGAAGATGTAGCCAAACGCCCGGATGTGCTGGTGATCGAATCCGGAGAGGTTCAGTTACCGGGTGACGACGTGTACATGAAAAACATCGGCCTGCCTTCGGGAGTTGCCTACGCCTGCCTGGCAGAAACCATCGTGCTGGCCCTGGAAGGGCGGTTCAAGAACTTCACGCTAGGCCGCAATATCGAGTGGGAAAAGGTTCGGGATGTCTACAAGCTGGGCCTCAGGCACGGCATGAAACTAGCAGCCATCTCCGGCGTGAACGGCGTGTTCAACGAAGAAGATTTCGAGCGGGTGAGGGTGCTCGCGGCAAAACGCGATGCCCGTTATCTTAGCTGACTGTCCTTGCTGCCCCGGCGGTTAATGCCGCCTGAAGCCGTTTTCTGCTTCTCCAGTGCCGCCTGGCAGTTCACGCACAGGCGCACTCCGGGAATGGCTTTACGGCGTGCCTCCGGAATAGGGCAGTCGCACTCTTCGCAAAACTCTGCACTTTCGCCCGCACCCAACTGACTGCGGGCCTGGGCTACCGCATCCTCCACACTTGCATCGATCTGATCCTGCACAGCCCCATCGCGGGCCCATCCACCAGCCATAACGTAGCTCCTGTGAAACGCTTAACCTGTCGCGTGCTTCCATTATACCAAACCCGAGGTGATCGGGCTAAAGTGGGGGCTCATAACTCTCACAGCTAAAAAAGGAACCCGAATGCTGTTATCAACAAACTCGCCCCGCCGTGGCGGAAAATGGCCGCTGGTTACCGCCTGGCTTGGTGTAATCCTGCTGGTATTTGCAGGCATGCTCATGGCCGTCGCCGGGCCAGCCTACAGGGCTGAGCTGATTGAGCTAGGCACCTCTTTCACATGGCTGCGCCAGGGCGCGCAGCTGGCATTGGGTGCCGCCGCACTGGGCCTGATAACCGTGGTTCTAGCCGGTGTACTCCGTCGGTGGCGCCCGGCGCTCGTGGGTGCACTGGTGAGCGTAGCCGTGGTGGCCATGATCGCCGTGCCCATGCAGATGAAACAACGCGCCCAGAGTGTGCCGCCTATCCACGACATCACTACCGATATGAATAACCCACCTGCCTTCAAAGTGTTAGCCGCCGCCCGTGAGGAAGCGCCCAATGCAGTGGATTATCCGGGGGCGGAAACAGCACGCCAGCAACAAGCAGCCTATCCGCAGCTAAAGCCGATTACGCTGAACATGCCAATAACCAACGCCATGGATGCCGTGACAGCGACCATTCAGGCGCGTGGCTGGGACATTGCCGGAACCACCGACAACACCATCGAAGCCACCGCGACCACCCGTTGGTTCGGATTCAAAGACGACGTGGCAATCCGCATGACTGAAACGGAGAACGGTGTACAGATAGACATACGTTCGGCATCCAGGGTAGGCAAGAGCGACCTTGGCACCAACGCCGAGCGGATTCAGGCTTTTCTTGAGGATCTGGCGAAGCGATAGAATCGTTGTTCATGCACAACACAGGTATACTCTGAAGGAATAGGTTTTTGCCGCTTCTTTTAACAGGTTGGCGGGCCTAACTCCTTCAGTGTGACCTACGATGAAAGCACCTCTGCGTATTCGGTACCAAACCATTGAGTTCGGAAACGTGGATATTCACGTTTGCACGTTGCGTGATAACCAGCAGTTTGATGACCCAAATGACATCGCCCTCAATCTGGGCATCTCATCCGCTACCTGGCCTCTTTTCGGCGTAATCTGGCCATCCAGCATGGTGCTTGCCCATTACGTGGCAGACCACGATACCGCGGGCAAGAGAATCCTCGAGATCGGCTGTGGCATGGCGCTGTCCAGCCTGCTGCTTAACAAACGAAACGACGATATCACCGCCACAGATTATCACCCCGAAGCCGGCCTTTTCCTGGAGCGGAACGCATTGCTCAATAACGGAAAAGCCATAGACTACCGACGAATAAATTGGGCGGATGAAACCGGTGATCTGGGCTTGTTTGACATGATTATTGGCAGCGACCTGCTATACGAAGACGAGCACATCAAACTGGTAGCCGACTTCATCCAGAAGCACGCCAGCCCAACGTGTGAAGTGATTCTGGTCGATCCTGGCCGTGGCCGGAAAAACAAACTCACCCGGCAAATGGAAACCCACGGGTATAGCTTCTCGCACGAGAAACCGGCCCATACAGACTATCTGGAAAAGCCTTTTAAGGGCCACATAATGAGGTTTTGGCGAGATGAAGCGCAAAGCCCACCAGACACTTCTATCAGCAGCAGTTAATGCGCCGCTTCGAGCCTGGTGAGCTTTAGGCAGGATTACTTCGCGGTGATGGTGGACATCACCAGCTTGCCATCCTTCTTGATGGGGCCGTCTTCTTTGGCGCCCAAGGTGTATTCGAAAACGCCAGTTTTCATACCGCCGTCCTCGGCGTGCACCATTAGCATCAGCATGTCACCGGATTTGACCTTCTCTGTCAGGATGGCAGATACGTCCATGTTCTCGCCCTTTTTTAGCGGCGCGTAGCCAACCACAGGGCCGGGCTTCATGGTTTCACCTGTGCGGTGCACAACCAGCCAGCCGTTGGCTTCAGCGGTAACTTGCTTGGCCGTAACGGTGCCTTCGGAAACAGCTTGGTCGTCTGCCCATACCTTGGCTTCGCTATTATTGCCTGCCTGAGCGATGCCGGTGGTCAGTGCGCCGGCTACCAGTGCTGCCATCAGTGCGGTAGTTTGTGCATGCTTCTTCATTGCGTACTCCTCGTTGTCAGTTGTGCCACCCTGTTGGATGTTCTCCAGGGTGTGCTACTGACAGATACGGGCGGGCGATGAAGAAGTTTCAGGTGGCGCTGTTTTTTTTAGATCCTACGGTTCCGGTCATCTCCGGCTGGATAAAGATAGCCGTGAATGGCCGGGCTGGTGGGCTGCCCAGTGGGCGAACCGCCTGCAGGCTCCAGGCTGATACCGAAGGTAGCTCCGCGTAGCAGGGCCGGGTCGTATTGCTTCAGTGCCCATTGGTCCACCTGCATTTGATCCCCTAATACGCCCACAGATCGCGGGTTGGGCCCTAGCTCGTCGGATTTAATCCACAGCTGGTAGGACTTGCCTGGCTGTGGTTCTGCGGTTACCGGGCGAATGTTCAGCTGGCGGTTTTGCAGGTCGACCGTCAGCAGAAAAGCCGGTTGTTGGTCGTCGTGCTGGAACACGGCTACAAAGGATTCCGGGGTGTCTGCCGGCTGAAAGGTCAGCACGGTTACCAACACCAGAGCAGCGGCGGAGGCTACGGCGGTGCTCCAGCGCCATCGGTTCACCTGCCGACGAAGCGTGACCACAGAAGCCGTCTTATTTGATTGAGCAGGTTGGGCTGCCTGTTGGCCTTCCATCTGGTCCTGCGCTGTGGGTTGCCGGGCGACCCTTTCGTCCATCGCATCATCGGTGGTGGTTCGGCCCGCAGGGTGCTTTCGCAGCTCGTCGATGGCCCTGTTCCGGGCAATGGACACCAGCCAGGTAATGGGTGAGGCTTTACACGCATCGAACAGGCATGCCCGCTGCCAGATTTTAAGATAAGTCTCCTGAATCACATCATCTGCCCAGGGTCGGTCTTTTAAAATACGCAGTACAACAC
>Ga0075530_1001643_pt1 | contig 10575 bp, 12 predicted proteins | sample NGEPerD_2_FD_75101 | JGI IMG/M metagenome (GOLD analysis project Ga0075530, IMG submission 75101) | Arctic peat soil microbial communities from the Barrow Environmental Observatory site, Barrow, Alaska, USA - NGEE PermafrostL1-D | ecosystem: Environmental > Terrestrial > Soil > Wetlands > Peat ...
CCACCGCGTCCGGAGCACTGACCGGCAGTTCGGGACCTGTTGGGCCTTCCGCGGTGCGGGGCGTGCCGCCAGACTGACCTCATGAGTAGTGGCGCGTCGAACGCCGGGATCGAGCTGTCGGCGACTGAGTCATGGGCACTGCTCCGGCAGGCGGACGTGGGTCGGTTGGCCGTGATCGTTGACGAGCGGCCCGACATCTTCCCGGTCAACTACCTGGTCGACCACGGAAGCGTGCTGATTCGAACCGCTCTGGGTACCAAGTTCACCGCTGCTGTTGGCCACTGGGTCGCCTTCGAGGTGGATGGGTACGACGTCGACACTGGAAGCGCCTGGAGCGTCGTGCTGAAGGGTGAAGGCCTGGAGGTGAACCGCCTCTACGACGTCCTGGAGGTGATCGAATTGCCGCTCTTTCCGTGGCATACGGCACCGAAGTCGCACTTCATCAGGATCGAACCCCATAGCGTCACCGGACGGCGGTTCGAGGTGAGCGCGGAGCCGGGGTGGACCCAGGCGCCGGCCCCGAGCAACCGTCGGGCACCATGAGAATCATGCGGATCATAAACCTCGAGCAGCTTGAACGTCGCCTATCTCTCATTGACGGCGTTCCCAGAGTGGTGGTCAGCGGAAACGTGGCCACGCCCTGGCTGGTGGTTGACGCCATCGACCGTTCGATCGAGAGCTACCGCATCTACATGCTCAACGCGCATGCAGGCGTCTCCGAACGCCCCGGTGTCATTGCCGAGACCAGTTTCGTTGGGCCCGGGATGCGGCGTCACCCGGCGCTGTCGTACGTCCCCAGCAGGCTGTCCATGGTGCCGTTCCTGTTCTCACAGACGATGCCGCCCGACGTCGTGGTGCTGCACTGCGCACCGCCGCGAGAGGGCCTGCTGAGTCTGGGAATCGAGGTCAACGTGCTTCCCGCCGCCGTTGACGCATGCCGCGCCAGGGGTGGCCTCGTGATCGCGGTGATCAACTCCCGTATGCCGTACACCTTTGGCGACGCCCAGATCGAGATCGAGCAGGTCGACTTCGCGGTGGAGATGGACTTCGAGCTCACCGCCGCGCACTCCAACCCTGTCGATGACCCCAGTCTCGTGATCGCAGAACGCATTGCCGCCATGATCAGTGACGGGGCAACGCTCCAGCTTGGCATCGGGGCGGTGCCCGACTCCACGTTGCATGCTCTCGCGGGTCGGCGTGGGCTGCGGATCTGGAGCGAGATGTTCTCCGACGGCGTCCTTGATCTCGACAAGGCACACGCGCTCGACGCGGGGCACCCTCTGACAGCGTCCTTCTGCTTCGGAACACGCGAGCTGTATGACTGGGTGGACCGCAACCCCCGCGTCCGCATGCTGCGCACCGAGAAGACCAACAGCCCAGCACTGATTGCCGCCAACCGTGCCATGACGAGTGTGAACTCTGCTCTTGAGGTTGACCTGTTCGGGCAGGCTAATGCCTCGCGGATCAACGCCAGGATCCACTCCGGCTATGGCGGGCAGACCGACTTCATCGTCGGGGCACTGCATTCCCCTGGCGGCCAGGCGTTCATCGCGCTGCGCAGCTGGCATCCCAAAGCCGATGTCTCGACCGTGGTTCCGCTGCTGGACGAGCCGGTGACCTCGTTCCAGCAGACCGCCATCGTGACCGAGCAGGGTGTAGCCAAGCTGTGGGGCTACGACGAGAAGACGCAAGCGCGTCACCTGATCGAACACACTGCTCACCCCAGCGTGCGCGCGGAGCTGTGGGAAGAAGCCAAGGAGCTTGGCCTGACCTGATCTGATCTGGGGCCTGGACTCATCCCGAGGCGGGTCAGCCATGTGGCAGCGAGACCCGGAAGGTGGTCCCGCTATCCGACGTCGACAGGACGACGATCCTTCCTCCCTGCCTGGCCACGACTTCGCGCGCCAGTGCAAGGCCCAACCCATAGCTGCGCCGGCTGGCCTTGTGGTGGCTGGAGTGAAAACGGTCGAACACCCGGTCGACCTCTTCAGCAGCGATCCCCGGACCGGTGTCGCAGACGTCGATGACTGCGTCCCGGCCCAGGAGCCGAACTGACACGGTGACAGTGCCCGAAGGCGGGGTGTGCGCGATGGCGTTGTCGAGGATCGCCAGCACTGCCCGCCTCAGGCCCACGGCGTTGCCGGTTGTCGTGACGTCGACTGCATCGGGCCGGTCAAGGATGAGAGTGACCTGGTTGCTCTCGGCATAGTCCCGGGCGCTGGCCACGAGCTCCGCACACAGCGTGGCCAGCTCGACCGGAGCAGATTCCGGGTTGGACCATGGGTCGGCGGCGACGAGCAGCTCCTCCACCAGCTCGGTCATCCGGGCAGCGTCAGCGACGACACCGTCGGCGTCCTTCACCACGGTTGGGTCGGCACCGTCAGCGGCCAGCGCACGCCGGAGCAGCTGCGCCCTGGTGCTCAGCAGGGTCAGGGGGGTCCGGAGCTCATGGCTGGCATCGGCGACAAACGAACGCTGCATCGCCAAGGCATCTGACAACGGGCGCACCGCGCGACGTGCCATCAACGTGCCCACGAAGGCCGACAGGACGAGCCCTACGGCTCCGACCGCCAACAGGACGCGCGTGAGGTCGGAGCGCTGATCGTGCTGGGGTCCCAGGTCGAGGATCGCCTGGACGGTGGTGTCATCGCGCAGAACGGTGCGCACGAGGTACTCGGACGTGCCAACGTGCACGATGGCGGTCTTCGTCCTGGAGGTGCGCGCGACCTCGTCCAGCGCTCGCAGGTCGGGGAGGGCCGATGGAATGCCGGGGGAGGTCTCCAACCCATACGGTCCGCGCAGTGCCAGCCATGTCCCCGCCGGCGGGTCCTGTGCATCGTCGGCCCTGGTCGTTGCCTGTTCCAGCAGCGCCTCGGCCGAGGCGTTCTGTTGTCGCAGCACCAAGATTGTGCTGATCGCCACCAGAACGATCACCGCCAGGGCAACCAGAGCGGCCGATTGGAGGCCCAGTCTGCGTGCGGCGCCGCGCACCAGACCGAGGTCGCTCTCTCTACCCGTTTGCGGGATCCTCATGTCGAGCCGAGCTGGTAGCCAAGACCACGGACGGTCCTGATCACGTCACGCCCGAGCTTGCGCCGGCAGTAGTGGACGTAGGTGTCGGCCACGATCTCCGACTCGGCTTCGGTGAAGACCAGGTCGAGCAGCTCGGCGCGGGAGAACACCCGACGCGGCCGCCTGGCCAGGACCTCGAGCAGCTGGGACTCGCGTTCGGACAGCGACACCCCGGTGGCGGGGTCGGCCCCCGGTTCAAGGACCAGCCGACTCTGCAGATCCAGGACGCGACGTCCGAGCTGCAGCACCGCGGAGGTCGACGTGTGCCGGCGTTGGAGAGCGCGCAACCTGGCCAGGAGCTCGCCGACGTCGAACGGCTTGGTCAGGTAGTCCTCGGCCCCGCGTCAAGGCCGTCGATGCGGTCCGCCGTGGTGCCTCGCGCAGACAGGATCAGCGCGGGCGTGTTGACGCCTTTGGTGCGCAGCTTGGCAAGCAGGTCAAGACCCTCGATGGCTGGTAGTCCGCGGTCGATGACCAAGACGGCGAACGAGCGCGTCAGCCCGAGGTGCAGGCCGCGTTGGCCATCCGGGGCGTGGGTGACGTCGTAGCCCTCCTCGGCCAGAAGTCGCACGAGCATGGCTGACAGCTCACGGTCGTCTTCGACGAGAAGGAGATCCACGTTGCTGCTCATGTGGGCAGTATGCCGGTCGGAGGCAGTGTGCCGGTCGGACAATTCCGTGCCAGGCCGCAGCGCGCTCACAGACAACTCACAGAACACGTCACAGGAATCGCCAAAGATTGGCGGCCACTCTTGAACCATGAACTTCTCAGCGGACACGGTGTTGGCGCCGCGCACGTCGTCGAAGCGAAAGTCGAGCGGTGGCTCGTCTTGGATGGGCAGCCGCCACGCCTCTGTGACGGTGCCTCGCGTGCCGGGCTGGTGGCGTGACGCCTTCGGGTGTTTGTCTGGTCCTCCACGCTGATGGTGGTCGCGTTGTGGGTCTCCGGGGGCGGACTTCAGGATCTAGGTAGCACGGGCACGGGACTGATCAGCGTCGGCCGGTTGACCGGCTTGGTGGCCTCGGACCTTTTGTTGATACAGGTCCTGCTGATGGCCCGAATCCCGTTGGTGGAGAAGACGTATGGACAGGACGAGCTGGCCCGACGCCACCGCCTGGTGGGCTTCTGGTCGTTCAACCTGATGGTGGTGCACGTTGTCGCGATCACCCTGGGATACGCGGCGACCTCACCCGCGGGACTGTGGGGCACGATCGTCGACTTCGTCGTCAACTACCCGGGGATGCTGCTCGCCGTGGCCGGCACGGCGGCACTGGTCATGGTCACCGTCACCTCGATCAAGGCAGCCCGGTCCCGACTGCGTTATGAGTCATGGCACCTGCTCCATCTGTACGCCTATCTCGGCGTGGGGCTGGCGCTGCCGCACCAGCTCTGGACCGGCAAAGACTTCCTGACCTCTCCGGTGGCCACGATCTACTGGTGGGCCTTATGGGCTGCGGCAGCGGGCAGCGTGCTCTTCTGGCGAGTCGGCCAGCCGATGTGGCGAAGCCTGCGCCATCAGATCGTCGTCCAGGAGGTCCGGGCCGAGAATGACGCGGTCACCACGGTCGTCATGAGCGGCCGGGACCTGCACCGGTTGCCGGTCCGGGCCGGTCAGTTCCTGCAGTGGCGGTTCCTGGGCGGCCCCGGTGCCAGCCGGGCCCACCCCTACTCCTTGTCCGCGGCGCCGGACGGCCGGACTCTGCGGATCACCGCTGCGCACTTGGGGGACGGGTCGTCGCGGCTGGCGCGTTTGCGCCCGGGAACGAGGGTGCTCTTCGAGGGCCCCTACGGTCGGCTGCATGAGGGAGTTCGGACCCGTCGCAAGGTCCTGCTCATGGCTTCGGGGATCGGTATCACGCCGATGCGGGCACTGCTTGAGGCCATGGACCAGCGGCCCGGCGATGTCACCCTGGTCTACCGGGTCCGCTCCGATGCAGACCGCATCTTCGTGGATGAGCTGTCGGCCCTGGCCGGGTCGCGTCGGGCACGGTTGTTCGTCGTGACCGGCCGCAGGGCCTCATCACGACACAGCTGGCTGCCCCAGCATGCGGCGCACCTGGGGGACGTCGAGGCGCTGCGTCAGCTTGTGCCGGACGTCGCCAACCACGATGTGTTCATCTGTGGCAGCCCCGGCTGGATGGACGCCGCGGAGCAGGCCGTCATCGACGCCGGCGTCCCGGCCGAGCACGTCCACATCGAACGCTTCACCTACTGAACGCAACGCTTTACGAGCTCAACCGAACGTTTCATCTACCCGAGTACACGCAGGACGGCATACGAAAGCACGAAGGAGAACATGCGACGCATCGTCACGACCATCCTGTCCACGATCTCGATCATGGTGCTGCTCTTCAGCTACCACACCAGCTCCAGCAGCGCCACGGTCTCGGCCAGCCCGGTGGTCCAGCAGCCCGCGTCATCTGACCCGAACCCGCCATCAGGATCCTCGAAGAGCGGCGGGATCTCGACGACCAGGCCTGGCCCAGCAGCCAAGCCGAGCCCGGCACCGGCAGCGATCGCGTACACCGGCGGTGTTGCAAGCACACGGTGGGGGCCGGTCCAGGTCCGGATCACGGTGCGAGGCGGCAAGGTCACCCGGGCCCAGGCGGTGCAGTACCCCCAGGGCAGGAGCCAGGATGCTCAGATCAACAGCTACGCCCTGCCCATCCTCGACCAGGAGGTCGTCCAGAAGCAGTCCGCCTCGATCGACACGATCTCCGGGGCTACCGTCACCAGCGATGGCTATCTGCAGTCGCTGCAGTCCGCGATCGACCAAGCCCACCTGTGAGTCGCAAGGCGTGGGTCCAGCAGATCATGGGTATGCCGATCAGCATTCACCTTCGGGGCAAGGACGTCGACTCTCCGATGGTTGCTCACGTCGTTGAGGATGCGTTTGATCTGTTGCGAGAAGCGGATCGGCTGTTCAGCACGTACCGAGATGACAGCGAGGTCAGCCGGATCCGCAGGGGTGAGCTCGATCCAGAGCACGCGGATCCGCTGGTCCAGCAGGTCATGGCTCTATGCCGGCAGGCAGGCGAGCTCACGAGGGGTGCATTCACCGACCAGCTTCCGGACGATCAGGGTGTGCTGCGCTTCGATCCCACCGGTTTGGTCAAGGGATGGGCGGCAGATCGGGCCGCGAACCGGTTGGCGGACCTGTCAGGGTTGGCGTTCTGCCTCAATGTCGGCGGAGACGTCGTGGTCGGAGGCACCGAACCCGAACCTGAACCCGAGGTCAACGACGGGTCGGGTGCCATATGGCGGGTCGGCATCGAGGACCCGCGTGATCGCTCCCGGGTCGCGCAGGTCGTGGAGCTTCATCACGGTGGAGCTGCCACGTCCGGCACAGCCGCGAGAGGCGCGCATCTCTACGATCCGAACACCAAGATGTTCGTGGACCGTGGGGGATCGGTCGCCGTCGTCGGTCCGAGTCTGATGAGGGCCGATGTGTGGGCGACGGCTCTCTTTGTCGGACCGAAATCGTTGATGCTCCGGTTCTCCGAGGTCGCTGACGGCTACCGCGTGATCTCACTGTGAGTGACGGTGCTCACAATCAGTTACGCTTAGGGAGCAACAACGAAGGACCTACCTCTCGCCAGGTAGGCCCTTCGTTGTTGCTTGCGACTTCTTCCGTGTTGTCCTGCAGCGCTGTTCGGGTGGCCTGACGATGGCGCTCAGTGAGTCGGGATCTTGCGGACGGACCGCTGGTCGACCCAGGTGGCTAGCCGGCTGAGGCTGTAGTTGATCAGAATGAAGATGACTCCGACGACCGACAGGATCTGGATCGGGTTGTGGAGGTTGAGGGCGATCAAGTTCCCTTGCCTGAGCAGCTCGGTGTACAGGCCGAGCACTGCAGCCAGCGAGGTGTCTTTCAGGATCACCACGAGCTGGCTGATGAGGGCCGGCAGCATGACCCGAACGGCCTGGGGGAGCAGGACCAGCCGCATCGCGGCCCCAGGAGTCAGGCCGATGGCCAGGGCCGCCTCTCGCTGACCGCCGGGGAGCGAGGCGACGCCGGCCCGAATGATCTCGGCGATGATGACGCAGTTGTACGCCGTGAGACCGATGATGAGGAACCACAGACCCGACCCACCCGGCATCCCGGTCAGATCGACGCCGAGCTCGGGCAGGACCCGGCTGGCGAAGTAGATCGTGATCACGACGGGGAGGCCGCGCAGGAGCTCGATCAGACCGACGATCGGGATCCGTGAACGGCGGCCGAGCATCATCCGGGCGACGCCGACCGCGCCGCCGATCAGCAGGGAGAAGGCGATGGCGAGTACCGCGGCCGTCAACGTGGCCAGAACACCCTTGCCGATGAGCTTCCACACGGCGTTGAAGTCAGGGTCCAACGGGTTCAGGATCGGGCCCCACAGCTGGCCGGCGAACTGGCCCTGGTCAGCGAGGCGCTTGACGACCACGCCCATCAGGATCACAACCGCCAGGGTTGCGATCGCGCCGCCCACCGCAGCCCGGCGTCGGGCGCGGGGCCCGGGTGCGTCATACAGAACGCTGGGGGTGCTCATCGCGCGATCGCCACCCTGCGTTCGAGCGCGCCGAGGCCCAGACCGGCTGGCAGCGTCATCATGAGATAGCCGATGGCCACACCCGTCAGGACAGGCAGCGCCGCGTAGCCCTGCGCACTGGTGAGCGACTCACCGACGCTGAAGAGGTCTCGCCCCACGCCGAACGCGCCAACCACGGCGGAGTTCTTGATCATCGCGATGATGACGCTGCCGACCGGCGGGATCGAGGTCCTGAACGCCTGGGGGAGGACGATCTGGGTCAACGACTGGGTGAAGGTGAGGCCGATCGCGCGGGCTGCCTCGGCCTGGCCGGCCGAGACGGAGTTGATCCCCGCCCGCAGGCCCTCACAGACGAAGGCAGAGGTGTAGATGATCAGCGCTGCGAGCCCGAACCTGTAGTAGGTGGCGTTGACGCCGATCTCGGGGAGCCCGAAGGCGAACATGAACAGCACCACCGTCAACGGGCAGTTGCGAATGACGGTGACCCACGCTGTGCCGAAGGTGCGCAGCGGCGCGACGGGGGCCACGCGACACGTCGCGATGATCGTCCCGAGTATCAATGAGCCGACTGCTCCCCACAGGCAGATGGTCAGTGAGAGCAGGAACCCGCTCCAGAACATATCGAGGTTCTGGGTGATGGCGTCCATCTGTCACCTCCTCATGTGTTCGACGGGTCGAGCGTGCGAGGTATCTGGTCGTGTCCGGTGGTTCTTGCGGGGGCGCTCGCCGGAGCCGGCGAGCGCCCCCGCAACGGACCTGTTGCTCGACTCAGCTGCAGGGCGCGAGCTCGGGCAGCGTGGCCGCCGCGGCACCCTCGACCGTGCCGGCAGTGTCAGCCCACGCCTTGGTGTACGCCGCTTCGTTCTCCTTGAGCGTCGTGTTGATGAACTCGCAGAACTTGACGTCGCCCTTCTTGATGCCGATGCCGTAAGGCTCCTTCGTGAACTGCTCGCCGATGAGCTTGAACGCCTTGTCGGACTTTGAGACGAAGCCCAACAGGATGACGTTGTCGGTGGTCACGACCTGCACCTGGTCAGTGCGCAGGGAGTTGGCGCACTTGTCGTACACGTCGAACAGCACCAGCTGGGCCGGATCAGCCAGGAAAGGCTTGATCTGCTCCGCGGGGGTGGAACCGGTGACGGAGCACACCTTCTGGTCCGGGTTGGCCTTCAGATCCGCGGGGCCGGTGATCTTGGTGTTGTCGGACTTCACCATGAGCTGCTGACCTGCGACGTAGTACGGACCCGCGAAGGTGATCCGCTCCTTGCGCTTGTCGTTGATCGTGTAGGTGGCCGCGACCATGTCGACCGTGCCCTTTTCGATGAGCTCCTCGCGAAGCTTGGAGGGACTCTCGATCCATTCGATGCTGTCCGCCTTGACACCCATGGCCCCGGCGATGATCTTGGCGACCTCGACGTCGAAGCCGGCCAGCTTGCCGTCAAGGCCCTTGAGACCGAATCCGGGCTGGTCGAACTTGGTGCCGACTTTCATCGTGCCGGCGGCAGAGATCGTGGCCATGGTCGTGCCTGCCTCGAAGCTGGGTTTGTCAGCCACCTTCGCGGTGTCATCGCTGCCGGAGCCACATGCGCTGAGGGCGAGCGCGGCCACGGCGAGGGCTGCTGCGAAGGCTTTTCGGTTCTGTCTCATGGTTCCTCCTGATTTGGCGCGGATGTGCGGATGGCGGAAATGCGGAAATGCGGATGTGCGGTAGGCGGATTATGCGGATGACGCGGGGAATCTCAGTGAGTGAGGATCTTGCTCATGAAGTCCTTGGCCCGGCTCGACTTCGGGTTGGTGAAGAACTCCTGGGGTGTGTTCTCCTCGACGATCTGGCCCTCGGACATGAACACCACCCGGTTGGCGGCCCGGCGGGCGAAGCCCATCTCGTGGGTGACCACGACCATCGTCATGCCGTCCTTGGCCAGACCGGTCATGACGTCCAGGACTTCGTTGATCATCTCGGGGTCGAGCGCGGACGTCGGTTCGTCGAAGAGCATGACCTTGGGTTCCATTGCCAAGGCGCGGGCGATGGCCACGCGTTGCTGTTGGCCGCCGGAGAGCTGCGCGGGGTACTTGTCGGCCTGCTCGGTGATGCCGACGCGCTTGAGCAACTGGTCGGCGCGCTCGTTGGCCTTGTCCTTGTCAAGACCGCGAACCTTGATGGGACCAAGGGTGACATTCTCGCGAATCGTCTTGTGTGCGAACAAGTTGAAGGACTGGAAGACCATACCGACGTCGGCGCGAAGTCTGGCCAGCTCCTTGCCTTCGTCGGGCAGAGAGACGCCGTCGATCTGGATCGTTCCGGACTCAAAGGTCTCGAGCCGGTTGATCGCACGACACAGGGTGGACTTGCCCGAGCCCGACGGTCCGATGACGACGACGACCTCTCCCTCACCGATGGTCAGGTCGATGTCCTTGAGGACATGCAGGTCCCCGAAATGCTTGTTGACCTTCTCCAGAACCACCAGGGGACGATGCGCTGGCGGAATCGGCGATGTTGGAGCCGCCGTCGAATCCGTAGAGTCGGTGTCCCCAGGTGCGTCCGTCATTCGGCAACAATAACCAGTTGCAGCAGGGTTGCGGGCAACAAAGTGGACACGGTCCGGACAAGCCCTCGTTGTACAGCCTCCGGAGGACGCGCTCCTCCTGCGCGGAAACCGCGCGGTTCGCTAGTCTGCGACGAAAGCGACAGAGGAGGATACATGTTGTCTATTGAACTACTGATTGAGGCCTTCGGCCGGATCCGCGCGCTGGTTCATGGCGTGGTCAAGGACGCCAGCATCGAGGTGCTGACATTCCGGGCCGATCCGGAGGCGAACACGATTGCCTGGTTGGTCTGGCACCTCACTCGCGTGCAGGACGACCACGTCGCCGATCTGATGGGCGATGACCAGATCTGGACGACCGGTGGCTGGGTCGACCGTTTCAACCTCCCGTTTGAGCCTTCGGCCACGGGCTACAGCCAGAGCGCAGCCGA
>Ga0075530_1001644_pt1 | contig 10568 bp, 8 predicted proteins | sample NGEPerD_2_FD_75101 | JGI IMG/M metagenome (GOLD analysis project Ga0075530, IMG submission 75101) | Arctic peat soil microbial communities from the Barrow Environmental Observatory site, Barrow, Alaska, USA - NGEE PermafrostL1-D | ecosystem: Environmental > Terrestrial > Soil > Wetlands > Peat ...
CTGAGGACACCAGCGGCCGCGGAGCGGCTTGTAGTAACACGACCCCAGCACGCCGAAAACGCATCTACGCAGGTCAGCCCCCAAATTCACCGGATCGTGTGCTCATCATCTTCGGAAGTCCGGCCTGAGGTTAAACCACCTTCCTGTGCTTTGTTGTCTGGTGACGGTGGGTGGCGCCGCGGCGGATTCGCGCCTGAACGCCCGCCTCGCTAGGATTGTTCAGTTGCCTCGGCGAGGGAGACAGTCTCGCTCCGTGATCGACGCGGTGGTCCGGCGGATACGTTTGCGCTGAACCGCGCTCGCGTCCTTCCAGGAGTCCTCCTTTCCAGCAGCCCCAGCTTCGTAGCACGCACGGTTGTAGATCGATTGAGGAGTTTCCCCCGATGGCTGAATCCAAGATCCAGGCTGAGTCCCGCACGGAGTTCGGCAAGGGCGCGGCGCGCCGGATTCGTCGCGCGGACAAGGTTCCGGCCGTGTTGTACGGCCATGGCACCGACCCCGTGCACATCTCCCTGCCCGGTCACGACACCATGCTCGCGCTCAAGCACGGCGGCACCAACGCGCTGCTCTCGATCGAGATCGGTGGCAAGTCCCACCTCGCTCTGCCCAAGCAAGTTCAGCGGGACCCGATCAGGGGTTTCCTCGAGCACCTCGACCTGATCGTTGTGCGAGCCGGTGAGAAGGTCACCGTCGACGTCCCGATCCATGTCGTGGGCGAGGCAGCGCCGGACACCCTGGTCGTCACCGAGGCCTCCGTGATCTCCCTGGAGGCGGAGGCCACCCACATCCCCGAGTTCATCGAGCTCTCCATCGAGGGCGCCGAGGTGGGGACGCTGATCTTCGCCAAGGACCTCATCCTGCCCTCGGGTTCGATCCTCCAGGTCGATGAGGAGAGCCTGATCGTCAACGTCACCAACGCCCCGACGGCCGAGGAGCTCGAGGAGGAGCTCGCCGAGGCCGAGGCCGATGCCGGCATCGAGCGCGACGAGTCCGACGAGGAGGTCGCCGAGGCCGAGGCTGCCGCTGAAGGTGGTGCTGACTCCGACGGGGCCGGCGACTCCACCGAAGCCGAGAAGAAGTCCGACGACGAGTAGTTGCGCTTGCGCTTGCTTCGTAGGAAGGCCGGGCAGACCATGGCGGAGAGCGTGTGGTTGGTCGTCGGACTGGGAAACCCCGGCCCTTCCTACGCCGGAAACCGGCACAACGTCGGCCACCTTGTCGCTCACGAGCTAGCTGGGCGGATGTGCGGGTCGTTCCGTTCGGACAAGTCCGGTCGAGCCGACGTCGTCGAGGGGCGGCTGGGAGGAACCAACGGCATCGGCGGGCCGCGGGTCGTGCTCGCGCGGCCACGCTGCTACATGAACGAGAGCGGCGGTCCTGTCGGCACTCTTGCGAGGTTCTACAAGGTGCCGGTGGAGAACGTGATCGCGGTCCACGACGAGCTCGACCTCCCGTTCGACACCCTGCGCGTCAAGCTCGGCGGTGGTGACAACGGCCACAACGGACTGCGCTCGATGCGCAGTTCCCTGGACTCCGGCGACTTCTACCGGGTCCGGGTCGGAATCGGACGGCCGTCGGGCAGGCAGTCGCCGGCCGACTTCGTGTCTCCGACTACTCCGGCGCCGAACGCGCACTCGTGCCGTTCCAGGTCGACAGGGCAGCCGACGCGGTCGAGAGCCTGGTGACCGACGGACTCGAGCAGACCCAGAGTCGCTACAACAGTTGATATGAAAGGGTGGGTCTCGTGACGGACACCGATTTCGACCCAGGCACACCTCCGCACGGAGTTGCCGACAACGACCACCTGCTCGCGGACTGGTCGGCCACCGTCGCTGGCACCCTGCTGATGCGGGTGCGTGACCGGGGACTGGAAGCCAAGGTGCTCAAGGACACCGGCGACCGGGAATCGCACGAGTTTCTGATGAGCCTGCTTGCCGAGCACCGCCCCGACGACGCGGTGTTGTCCGAGGAGGGCCCCGACAGAACCCCTGACAGGGACCGGTTGAAAGCAGATCGCGTGTGGATCATCGACCCACTCGACGGCACCCGGGAGTTCTCCGAACCGCCACGCGACGACTGGGCGGTGCACGTCGCGTTGTGGGAGAACGGCGACCTGGTCGCCGGTGCGGTGGCACAACCCGGGCTTGGCACAACGTTCAGCACCGGCGAGCCGCCCGTCGTACCCCCACGGAGCAGCGACAAGCCCAGGATCGCGGTCAGCCGCACCCGGCCGCCCGCGTTCGTGGAGGCGCTCGCGGAGGAGATCGGCGCCGAGCTAGTCCCGATGGGATCGGCCGGCGCCAAGGTCATCTCGGTCGTCCGCGACGTCAGCGATGCCTACGTGCACGCGGGCGGACAGTACGAATGGGACTCAGCCGCCCCGGTGGCCGTGGCCCGCGCCGCCGGCCTACACACCAGCCGCGCCGACGGCGCAATCCTGGAGTACAACCAGGAAGACGTGTTGCTTCCCGACCTGCTCGTGTGCCGTCCCGAGCTGGCCGAGCAGATCACCGACTTCGTGCAGCGCTACTGGGCCGAGAGTCCGCCCGCCTGACGTACCGGCTGGTCGAGCTTGTCGTATCGGGTGGTCGAGCTTGTCGAGACCAGCTCGGCTACCTTGAGGCCATGGCAGCATCCCGGAGCAAGTCTCCCGCGGTCGAGCTGGAGGTCGAGGACCGCACAGTGCGGATCTCCAATCCAGACCGCGTCTACTTCCCCGCGAGCGGGCACACCAAGCTCGACCTCGTCGAGTACTACCTTGGCGTCGGTGACGGGATCGTTCGTGCGCTGCGCGAGCGCCCCTGCATGCTGCACCGGTTCCCCGAAGGCATCGGCGGCGAGAAGGTCCACCAGAAGCGGCTGCCACAAGGTGCTCCGCCGTGGGTTGAGACGGTTCGCGTGGAGTTCCCCCGCTACGGCCGGCATGCCTACGAGCTGTGCGTCACGGAGATCGCCAGCGTGACCTGGGCGGTCCAGATGTCCACGGTCGAGTTCCACCCCTGGAACTCCCGGCGCGCCGACACCGAGAAACCCGACGAGTGGCGCATCGACCTCGACCCGATGCCCGACTGCGACTTCGCCACCGTCCGAAGGGTGGCGCGCGTTGCTCACGAGGTGCTCGAGGAGCTGGATGCGATCGGCTGGCCCAAGACGTCGGGCGGGCATGGCATGCACGTGTATGTGCGGATCCGGCCGGACTGGGGGTTTCCCGACGTACGACGGGCGGCGCTGGCGTTCGCAAGAGAGGTCGAGCGACGTACGCCCGAAGACGTGACCACGACGTGGTGGCGCAAGGACCGGGATCCCAGCAAGCTCTTCGTGGACTACAACCAGAACGCCCGCGACCACACCATCGCGTGCGCCTACTCGGTCCGCGGGAACGCCAGTGCAACCGTGTCGACGCCGTTGAGGTGGGACGAGGTCGACGACGTGTTCCCTGGCGACTGCACCATGGCAACCGTGCCGGCGCGCTTCGCCGCCCTCGGTGACCTGCACGCCGGCATCGATGATGCCGCCTTCGACATCACCCCGCTGTTGCACTGGGCAGACCGCGACGAGCGCAAGGGCGAGCAGCCCCCTCCAGAGGAGTGAGCCCGGAGAACTGAACGACAAGCTCGACCGGCTGGTGGTCTCGACAAGCTCGACCAACCGATCCTGGGCTCGACCAACCGATCCTGGGCTCGACCAACCGATCCTGGGCTCGACCAACCGGTACAAAGCTCGACCCGTAGAATCGCGGCGGTGACCCCTCGTCCTCGTCGGCAGGGGGCAGTCGTGCTGTGCATCATGAGGGGAAGAGCAAGTTTTGAGCCTGATCGGCCTCGCCGAAATCGTCCTGCAGGACAAGACGCTCGCGTCAGCGGTCGTCGACGCGCGGGACGGCGCCGCGAAAGCGCTCGACCTGACCGCCCCAACGGCTCTTCGCCCGTTCGTCGTGAAAGGGCTCGTCGACGCCGGCCGCACTGTGCTGGCGGTGGCGGCCACCGCGCGTGAGGCCGAGGACCTGGTCGACTCGCTGGAGAGTCTCGTGGCCCCATCCCTGGTGGCCTACTACCCCGCATGGGAGACGTTGCCGCACGAGCGACTCTCTCCGCGCTCGGACACCGTGGGCAGGCGGCTCGCCGTCCTGAGGCGGTTGAAGCACCCCGGCACCGACCCTTCGAACGGACCGCTGAAGGTCATCGTCGCTCCCGTCCGGTCGATCCTGCAGCCGCAGGTCAAGGGGCTTGCCGATCTGGAGCCGGTCGAGCTCGTCGTCGGACAGGACGCCGACCTCGACGACGTCGTACGACGGTTGTCCGGTGCGGCCTACGCAAGGGTCGACCTGGTCGAGAAACGTGGGGAGTTCGCCGTCCGGGGTGGCATCGTGGACGTGTTCCCGCCGACCGAGGAACACCCGCTGCGCGTGGAGTTCTGGGGCGACGAGATCGAGGAGATCCGCTCTTTCGCCGTGGCCGACCAGCGTTCGCTCGAACCGGCCTCTCGGTTGTGGGCGCCACCGTGTCGAGAGCTGTTGCTCACCGACGAGGTGCGGTCGCGGGCCAAGGAGCTGGGGGAGCGCCATCCCGAGCTCGCCGAGCTCTCCGAGCGGCTCGCCGAGGGGCATGCGGTCGAGGGCATGGAGTCGCTCGCGCCGGTGCTCGTCGAAGAGATGGAGATGCTGGTCGACCTGATCCCAGTCGACTCCCACGTCCTGCTGCTCGACCCTGAGCGCGCACGCAGCCGGGCGCACGACCTGGTGGCCACCAGCGAGGAGTTCCTGAACGCGTCCTGGGCTGCCGCCGCCGGGGGCGGCCAGGCGCCGATCGACCTTGGCGCCGCGTCGTACAGATCGCTGGCCGACGTACGAACCCGAACCCTGTCCCAGGACAAGCCGTGGTGGAGCGTGTCCCCGTTCGGCCTGGACCCGGAAGCTGCCGGGGTTTCGACGGGCACCCCAGGGGCTGAGCCGTTGCGGGACTCGCTTGGCGAGATCGTCCGCGCCGACGTGGATGTCGACGTGGGTGCGGTCGAGTCGCGGGCCGTCGCGATCAGGGCGGTCGAGGCATACCGGGGCGACATCGAGAGCGCGATCACCGACGTGAAGTCGTGGCTGACCGGCGGGTCGCGGGTGGTGCTGGTCAACGAGGGCCACGGTCCCGCGCAGCGGATGGTGGAGGTCCTCAAGGAGCACGATGTCCCGGCCCGCCTGGTCGAGTCGCTCGACTCGGGTGACGCCGTGCCGGAGGGCATCGTCGTGGTCACCACCGCCCGGCTTGACCACGGTTTCGTCGCCGAGTCACAGTTCCTTGCCGTTCTGACTGGCGAGGATCTGGCAGGTCAGCGTTCGTCGACCAAGGACATGCGCAGGATGCCGGCGCGGCGCAAGAAGCAGATCGACCCGCTTGAGCTCAAGCCCGGCGACTACGTGGTGCACGAACAGCACGGCGTCGGCCGCTACGTCGAGATGTCCCAGCGCACGTTCCACGGCGCGACCAGGGAATATCTCGTGCTGGAGTACGGCGCATCCAAGCGCCATCACCCACCGGACCGCCTGATGGTGCCCGCCGACACACTGGACCAGGTCACCCGCTACGTCGGTGGCGAGCAACCTAACCTCGACCGGCTGGGCGGCGGGGACTGGGCCAGGCGAAAGGGCCGTGCCCGCAAGGCGGTCAGGCAGATCGCTGCCGAGCTGATCAAGCTCTACGCGGCACGGCAGGCGACGAAGGGTCACGCGTTCGGTCCGGACACACCCTGGCAGCGCGAGCTCGAGGACGCGTTCCCGTTCATGGAGACCATGGACCAGCTCTCAACGGTGGACGAGGTGAAGCGGGACATGGAGCTACAGGTTCCGATGGACCGGCTGGTCTGCGGGGACGTGGGGTACGGAAAGACCGAGATCGCCGTCCGCGCGGCCTTCAAGGCGATCCAGGACGGGAAGCAGGTCGCCGTGCTTGTGCCCACCACGCTGCTCGTGCAGCAGCACTCCTATACGTTCGCAGAGCGGATGTCAGGGTTTCCCGTCGTACTCAAGGCGCTGTCGCGTTTCCAGACTGACGCTGAAGCCGCAGCGGTGATCGAAGGTCTCCACAAGGGCTCGGTGGACATCGTGATCGGCACGCACCGCCTGCTCAACCCCGACATCAGGATCAAGAACCTCGGCCTGATCATCGTCGACGAGGAGCAGCGCTTCGGGGTGGAGCACAAGGAGCAGATGAAGCGCCTCCGCACGAGCGTGGACGTGCTCTCGATGTCGGCCACCCCCATCCCGCGCACGCTGGAGATGGCGATCACGGGTATCCGTGAGATGTCTACGATCACCACACCGCCCGAGGAGCGGCACCCGGTGCTGACCTATGTCGGTGGCTACGAGGACCGGCAGGTGGTCGCGGCGATCAGGCGCGAGCTGCTCCGGGAAGGCCAGGTCTTCTACATCCACAACCGGGTGCAGACGATCGAGAAGGCCGCGGCACACCTTCATCAGCTCGTCCCGGAAGCACGGATCGCCACCGCCCACGGGCAGATGGGTGAGCACCGGCTGGAGCAGGTGATGATCGACTTCTGGGAGAAACGATTCGACGTGCTCGTGTGTACGACGATCGTGGAGTCCGGGCTCGACGTGTCCAACGCGAACACAATGGTGATCGAGCGAGCGGACACACTCGGTCTCTCACAGCTTCACCAGCTGCGCGGCCGGGTCGGTCGTGGCCGCGAACGCGCCTACGGATACTTCCTCTACCCTCCCGACAAGCCGATGACCGAGACCGCGCACGAACGTTTGGCAACCCTCGCGCAGCACTCCGACCTCGGCGGTGGCATGGCCATCGCGATGAAAGACCTCGAGATCCGCGGCGCAGGCAACCTGCTGGGCGGCGAGCAGTCCGGCCACATCGCAGACGTCGGCTTCGACCTCTACGTGCGCCTGGTCGGCGAGGCGGTCGCCGAGTTCAAGGGGGACGGCACCGCTGCGCAGGAGTCCGAGGTCAAGATCGAGATGCCGATTGACGCACACGTCCCCCACGACTACATCCAGAGCGAGCGGCTGCGGCTGGAGATGTACAAGCGGCTCGCAGAGGTCCGCACCGACGAGGATGTCACGACGATCCGCGACGAGCTCGTGGACCGGTACGGCGAGCCGCCAGCGCCCGTGGCCAGCCTGCTCGAGGTGGCACGCCTTCGCGCTCGGGTCCGCGGGGCGGGTCTGACCGACGTGACCTTGCAGGGCAAGCATGTGCGGTTCGCCCCGGTCGACCTGGTCGACTCAGCCCGGGCAAGGCTCGAACGGCTCCACCCGAAGAGCATCGTCAAGGCGCCGGTGCGTACGATTCTGGTGCCCCGTCCCACGACAGGAGTGGCGGGCGGTCCGCCCGTGCGCGACGAAGCACTGCTGACGTGGGCACGCACAGTGATCGACACTGTGATCGACCGTTCACCCCAGAGCTAACCGTGCATCCCAGAGCTAGGAGTACCGCCGTGACCGCTACCCGGCCCACTCGACGCACTGCGGGGTGCAGCACTGGGTTCATTATTGGGCGCACCGTTGGGCGAGCGGTGAAGCTGGCCGCACTGGCGAGCGCCGCCCTGGTGGCCCTGACTGGTTGCGCCGGCCTACAGCCGGGTTCGGCGGCAGTCGTCGGCTCGGAGTCAATCTCGCACCAGATGGTCGACGATCTGGCCAACGCGCTCTGCTCGGCCAACGCAGCCAGCGCGGAAGCCCAGGGCCAGGTGGCTCCGGAGCAGTCAACCCGGAGCGCGCGCGAGGGTGCCGTGCAGATCCTGCTCGACATGACGCTCTCCCAACAGTTCGGAGAGGAGAGGGGCGTCGATCCCGACCCGCAGCAGGTGTCCCAGGCGATCGCACCGAACGAGCAGGGTGTCGCACTTCTGCCCGAGGAGCTGCAGGAGGGGTTCCGCGCCGTGCTGCAGGGGTACACCGAAGGTCAGCTCATGGTCGCCAAGATCGGCCGGGAGTCACTGGAGAGCGACGGACAGGGCCAGGCAACCGAACGTCAGGTGATCGCCGAGGGGCAGCGGCTGCGCGCGGAGTTCGTGCAGGGCCTCGACGTCGAGGTCGACCCTCGCTACGGCGCGTACTCCAACGGCGCAGTCGCGCCCGGCGCCTCGTCGCTGTCCGTCCCCGCCTCCGACGAAGCCCGAGCAGGGGCGCAGGCAGAGCCGGCGCCGGCCTGGGTCTCGGCCCTCCCTGCGTCGCAGAAGTGCAGCTGACCTTCCTCGTCACCAGCCCCCGGGTCGCGCCGGGGCTGCTGTCGTGGTCGGCGTGGCAGGCGATCGCCTCGGCCGACCAGATCCTCGCCTCCGACGCGTCGACTCCCGGCTTCCGGTCGGTCACAGCGGCCGGCCACCGGGTCGACGTACTCCCGTCTCCCTCCGCCACGGACCTCCTCGCCGCCACGGCCGCCGGGAACGTGGTCTGGCTGGCCACCGACGCGGAGTCCGAGCAGATGCCGAGGCAGTTGGCCGCCGAGATCGTCTCCGCCGGCGCCGGTAGCCGAGACCTGCCTGAGGTGGAGGTGCTGCACGGGTCGTACGACGTGCCGGGTGCACGTTTGCTGGACCTCGTCAACGTGATGGACCGACTGCGCACCGAGTGTCCGTGGGACAGAGAGCAGACCCACCGCTCGTTGGCTCGCTACCTGCTCGAGGAAAGCTACGAGACCCTCGAGGCGATCGAGGGCGGTGACCCTGCCGATCTGTGCGAAGAGCTCGGCGACCTCCTGCTGCAGGTGTTCTTCCATGCCCGGATTGCTTCGGAACAAGCCGGTGATCCCGCCAGTGATCCCGCCATTGATTCCGCCATTGATTCCGCCGGGGCCTTTGATATCGATGACGTCGCCGGGGGGATCGTGGCCAAGCTCGTGCACAGACACCCACACGTGTTCGCCGGCCTCGAGGTCGCCGACGTGGAGCAGGTGGAGCTGAACTGGGACGCGTTGAAGGCGTCAGAGAAGGGCCGACGCTCCATGCTCGACGGGATCCCACTCGCCCTCCCGGCGCTCGTCCTGGCCGACAAGGTGGTGAGTGGTGCCGCGAAGGTAGGCATCGACCCCGCGCCGACCGGCGAAGAGATCGGCGATCGGCTGCTCCGACTTGTGGTCGACGCACGCGCAGGCGGGGTGGACGCAGAGCAGGCCCTTCGGGACGCCGTACGACGCCTGGCGGAGGCCGTGCGGACAGCGGAGCAGTAACTTGTCGCGCATTTCGGCGTTGTCCCTGCATGAGGTCCAAGACAGTCGCTCTTGTCGTGGCATTGCTCGCAGCCCTGTTCGTAGTACCCCTGTTCCCCGCGTCCGCGCAGGCGCTGGACCGGGTGCCGCGCGATTTTCACTGGGGTGTCGCGACGTCGGGCTTCCAGTCGGAGGGGCATGCGCCGGACAGCAACTGGCGCCGCTACGTCCGGGGAGGGGCTTCCACAGTCAAGGACCCGTACAAGGACTCGGTCGACTTCCGGAACCGCTACCGCTCGGACATCCGTCGGGCGAAGAGGCTCGGAGTCAACACCTTCCGGTTCGGGATCGAGTGGGCCCGGGTGGAGCCCCGCGACGGACGGCTGAACCGGCCGGCGCTGCGGTACTACGACGACGTCATACGACGGGTGCGGGCAGCGGGGATGACGCCGATGATCACGCTCGACCACTGGGTCTACCCCGGCTGGGTCGCGGACCAGGGCGCCTGGGACAACCCGAAGACGGTGGACGACTGGCTCACGAACGCGCGGCGGATCGTCAAACGCTACCGCGGCATGGGCGTCATGTGGATCACGATCAACGAGGCCACGACGTACCTCGACTACGAGCTGAAGAACCGCGAGCTGAGCCCGGTGCAGCTGGCGCAGATGCAACAGGCGCTGGTGCACACCCACCGTCGCGCCTACGACCTCATCCACCGCATCGACCCGGGCACGATGGTGTCGAGCAACATCGCCTATCAGCCACCGCCGTTGGGCGTCAGCACCGACAACCAGTTCATTAACCATGTGCGGGACAAGCTCGACTTCTTCGGGCTCGACTACTACTACGGCGCCAGCGTCGACAACGTGTCGTCCTACCACGGCGCGACCGCGGAGTACTGGAAGATCGAGCCTCAACCGGACGGGATCCTCTACGCGCTGCGGGAGTACTCGCAGAAGTTCCCGGACCTGCCGTTCATGATCGTCGAGAACGGGTTCCCCACCGACAACGGCAAGCCCCGCGAGGACGGCTATACCCGATCCAACCACCTCAGCGACACCATCTTCTGGGTGCAGCGGGCGATGACAGAGGGCATCGACGTGATCGGCTACAACTACTGGTCCCTGACCGACAACTACGAGTGGGGCAGCTACCGACCCCGTTTCGGGCTCTACACCGTTGACGTGCTGAAAGACCCGACGCTGACACGGAGGCCGACCGACGCGGTCGCGACGTACCGCAGGTTGATCCGGCGCGGGGGAGTGCCGAGCAGCTACACACCGGTGAAGGACCCTGCCTTCTGCGCACCCGCGGACCTGATCGCCACATGTCTGGGCCCACTGCTCCCGGTGCCGCTCGGCCGGTGACGAGCCGGCCGGGACCGATGACTTCCCCAGC
>Ga0075530_1001645_pt1 | contig 10565 bp, 9 predicted proteins | sample NGEPerD_2_FD_75101 | JGI IMG/M metagenome (GOLD analysis project Ga0075530, IMG submission 75101) | Arctic peat soil microbial communities from the Barrow Environmental Observatory site, Barrow, Alaska, USA - NGEE PermafrostL1-D | ecosystem: Environmental > Terrestrial > Soil > Wetlands > Peat ...
CCCTATGCCGAAACCAAAGCTTACGTAGAGCGCGTTGGCATACTGCACCAGCGGTATGCCAGCAACTGATTAAGACACCGGCGGCCCCATCCGCGAGGAACCGCCGGTCACGGCAGCCGCTTTACTCAGATGCGGCTATCAGGCTGGCGTTGCCACCAGCTGCGGTTGTATCCACGCAAAGGTGCCGCTCAATCACAAAGCGCTGATCAAGCGTGTGCTCGGTGATCAGCGGCAGCAGTGCGCCATCTCGTTTGGCCAGTGCCTGTCGGTACCTCCGCAGGACCGGTTTTTCGGCGCAGCTTACAACTGCTTCAAATCCACTGGCAATGGCCAATGCTTCCGGCTCAAGCTGCCCCTCAACTCCCACGATGGGCAACCCCGCTTGCGCAGCGCGGCTTACTGCGTCATCTACGCCCGGTGCGATCACCACCACCTTGTTACCCTGAGACAGCGCCATGGCGGCCTGCGCCAAAGCCGTTTCCTTGTCCGGCCCGATGCATAGCACAACGCCACGAGCGTGGTTAGAAAGGCAGTTGAGCTCGCCCGTTGGCCCCGGCAGCTCTTCAGAGTGCGCGTCCAGCGGCTCAGGTACCTTGCCGAAAATCGGTTGCAACGCTTCAATTCTGGCTTCCGGAGCAGGAACTTTGAGCTTGCCCAGACTACCGATCAGCCCTTCAAGCTTCTTGCCATCAATTACTTTACCACCGGACTCTTCCGGGCGCTCAGCCGTGGCACCCTTCAGGAAGCGGCGAACGTACTGCGGGCCGCCTGCCTTTGGGCCAGTTCCAGAAAGACCCTCACCACCAAACGGTTGGGAACCAACGATTGCACCGATCTGGTTGCGATTAACGTAGGTATTGCCCATTTTGATACGGCTTGAAATTCGATCCACCCGGCTATCAACCCGGCTGTGGATACCGAACGTCAGCCCATAGCCCTTGGCGTTTACGGCATCTACAACCTTGTCGATGTCCTTGGCTTCAAAGGTAGCCACGTGCAGCACCGGACCGAAAATTTCTTCTTCCATATCTTCTATCCCGCTAACTTTCAGCACAGCAGGCGAGACAAACAGCCCCTTGTCTGGCACCGGGATCTTTTTGAGCAGGCGGCCTTCGCGCTCAAACTTCTCGCAATGATCCACAATTTTCTTGCGCGCCGCCTCATCAATCACTGGTCCTACATCGGTAGAAAGCGCCCAGGGATCACCAATGCCAAGCTCCTCCATGGCTCCATAGAGCATTTCCAGCAAGTGCTCAGCAATATCCTTCTGTACATACAGCATGCGCAGCGCAGAACATCGTTGACCGGCACTCTGGAACGACGACGCAAGCACATCACGAACTACCTGCTCCGCCAGCGCCGTCGAATCAACAATCATGGCGTTCAGGCCGCCGGTTTCGGCCACCAGCGGCGCATCAGGGGCCAGATTTTCTGCCATCACCTTATTGATGCGCTGAGCCGTTGCGGTAGAGCCGGTAAAGCACACACCGGCTACGCGTGGATCAGAGGTGAGTGCAGTACCCACCGTAGCGCCCGAGCCCGGCAAAAGCTGAATAGCGTCTTTCGGGATGCCAGCTTTGTGCATCAATTCAACGGCACGGAACGCAAGCAGCGACGTTTGCTCCGCCGGTTTCGCAACGACTACGTTACCGGCAGCCAGGTTCGCAAGAACCTGACCGGCAAAGATCGCCAGCGGGAAGTTCCACGGCGAGATACAACATACAACGCCTATGGCTTCGCCGCTGTCTTTGTAACGCAGGCCTTCATTGGCATAAAACTGGGAGAAGTCCACGGCCTCACGAATTTCGGCAATGGCATCCAGCAGGGATTTACCGGCTTCCCGGGTTGTAAGCGCAAACAGCTCGTGGGCGTTATCTTCCAGAAGGTCGCCCACTCTGCGCACGCAGGCCGCACGCTCTTCTGCAGGCATGGCCGACCAGGTTGTGAAACCTTGTTGAGCGGCAGTAATGGCTGCATCCACATCTGTTTCATTTGCCTGAGTAACGTGCCCAACCAAGTCATCCGGATTTGCCGGATTTTTAACCTCAAGCACTTCTATACCGGTTATTTCAGCGGCAATGAGCGGGCCGCCTGCCCATTGGTGGCTGCGGAATGCATCGCGACCTTCATCAATCCGTGCAACCGTCACCGGATCGGTAATATCCCATCCTTTGGAGTTACGGCGGTTCGCACCGAACAGGTCCGCAGGGCGCACAATCACCTTGCTGGAAAGATTTTCACCCAACGCCTGGACCGCCTCAATGGGATCCTTCGCAATCTCTTCAGGGGTGATGCTGGTATCTACAATCTGATTAACAAAGGAGCTGTTGGCTCCGTTTTCAAGCAGACGACGCACGAGATACGCCAGCAGATCGCTGTGTTTGCCTACGGGCGCGTAAATCCTGCAAGGCACACCGCTCTCGCTGAGAACCTGATTGTGCAACGATTCGCCCATGCCGTGCAGGCGCTGGAATTCGTAATTCTTCATGCCTGCGGCTCTGGCCAGTTCCAGAATGGCAGAAACCGAATGCGCGTTATGAGTGGCGAACTGCGGGTAGATGCGGTCGTTCATGCCCACCAGCTTTTTGGCGCAAGAGAGGAAGGCAACGTCACTGCAAGCCTTACGGGTAAATACGGGGAAGTCAGTCAACCCCATTACTTGGGCGCGCTTGATCTCGGCATCCCAGTAAGCGCCCTTCACCAGGCGAACCATGATGCGGCGGTCAAGCTTTACAGAGAGTGCGTACAGCCAATCAAGTGTGTGTGCAGCACGCTTGCCAAAGGCCTGAACAACGACACCAAAACCGTCCCAGTCAGCCAGTGCCGGGTCGGACATAATGCCTTCGATGACATCCAGAGAAAGATCGAGGCGATCCTGTTCCTCGGCATCAATGTTGAAACCCATATTGGCCGCCGCCGCTTTCTTGGCCAGCTCTATTGCACGGGGTAACAGCTCGGTCATTACGCGCTCTTTGTGGCCATACTCGTAACGGGCCAGCAACGCAGACAGTTTGACGGAGATACCAGGGTTTTTGCGCACATCACCTTTGCAGTTCTTGGCGATGCTATCGATGGCGTTGGAATAGGATTCGAAATAGCGACGAGCATCGGCATCGGTCCGCGCCGCCTCACCAAGCATATCGTAAGAATAAGTGTATCCCTTCGCCATATAGGACTTGGCTTCACTTTGAGCTTCTTCAATGTCACGACCCAGAACAAATTGGCGGCCCATTTCCTTCATGGCCTGACCGGCAACCGTACGAACGACCGGCTCACCCAAACGCTTGACCAGCTTACGCAGAGTCTCACCTACTGTGTAACGCTCGGAATCTTTCAGCAGGTTGCTGGTCAGCAGCAGCGCAACAGTGGTGGAGTTGATAAATGACGAAGTCGCTTTGCCTACGTGAGCGCCCCAGTTGCCGGAGGTAATCTTGTCTTCAATCAGCGCATTGATCGTTGTGTTATCCGGCACGCGCAACAGCGCCTCCGCCAGACACATAAGCGCTACGCCCTCTTTGGTCGTGAGGCCGTATTCCGCTAGAAACTTCTCCATAATCGTGGATTTCGCGCTTTCACGGACGCTGCGCACCAGGTCGGCCGCACGGGCAGAGATCGCTTCCCGTTCTTCACGGGACAACTGAGCGTCAGCAATCATCTCGTGAATCACTTTGTACTCATCTTCGAGATAATAATCGCGAATCGCCTGCCGGCTTTCGGCAAGCTCGGGAGTCACTGATTGCTGCGATAACATAGGTGTACCCTCTCAGTTGTTTATCTTTTCCGCATTCTACCTACAACGACAAAGACAGTTTCACTGTAAAAGCCGAAAACACACACCGTTCCGGCTTTATTAGACAATGAAAATGTATTAATTCTCTTCAATGGAATACCCTTTCAGGTAAAACGATCTCAGCCGCCAAGCCAAACTGATCTAAATCCCTTGTCGCATCTGGCGTTTACAGCCTACAGCATAGCGCCCCTGTCGATGACTTGCCCAAAAGTGACAATTTTACGCTTTACAGGGGTTCTACGACCAGAACGTCCGAGAAGATCAGATGGATAAAGGTATTGCAAGGACATGACAGAATGAACGAACTCGACCGAATCGATCACTCCATTATTCGTGAATTGCAAAAGAATGCGCGAATTACGATCACTGAACTTGCTTCCCGCGTTGGCCTGTCAAAAACTCCGTGCCAGGTGCGCATGCGCCGGCTTGAGGAACAGGGCTTTATCACCGGCTACACGGTACTGGTTAATCAGACCAAACTGGGGCAAAGCCACATTGCCTTCGCGCAGGTTACCCTGAACGATACCAGCAGCGATGCGTTGAAAGCCTTTAACAAGGCCGTCAAGCAGATTTCTGCTATTGAGCAGTGCCACATGATTGCCGCCAATTTTGATTACTTAATGAAAGTGCGTACGCGCAACATGGCAGAGTACCGACAGGTATTGGGCGAGCAGATTTCCGCCCTACCCCATGTGCTGCAAACGAGCACTTTTGTGGTGATGGAAAACGTAAAAGATGCGGGGATCTGAAGAGCCTATTTGTTGACTTTAGCCAACCCCAGAGAGGCCACGTGTAAGCCAAGTTCGCTTCGGTACATCGCATTGCCGATACCAAGCACAATGTTCTCTACCGTAAAGTTAGACGACACAGCGCTGGCACCGCCGATTGAGCGGGACTCCAGAACGAGCACCAGCCGCAACAAATCAAGAAGCCGGATCACCAAATCCAGGATACCGAAATCTTTCGGTGCGTCATCGACGCGGGATATGACGTAAGCTCTGGCGGCTTCTACCACACAGGTTTCGCGGTCGGTCAGGTGCTCGGTACCCAGACATTTGATCGATTCAACGCGCTGCTCCCGCTCGCGCCTGATGGCCTCCATACAAACCTGGCCAGAGTTTTCCGGCGTATTACCACCGCGCAGAATACCCGCGAGTCGAAAGTCGACTTTTCCCTCGCTGCGCATCTGATCATATTCGTTTTTAAGGCTCTCTTTCGCATGGGGCAGATACCGGCGAATCGCCGTCTCACGGGCTCGCTCCAGATCTTCGGCAGTCGCCAGACTCACCAGCGAACTCATTACGCGCACACAGTGAAGCAAGTGCTGCCAGCTAGCCGGCTCGATTGAGTGCGGATTATCCGGCAGCACACGCTTGGCAGACACAAACTCGAAGTATAGAGCCGTCACTTCCTGCTCCGAAAAAGCAGAAGTGCGAATAATCCGCCGCAGACCCAGTTTTTCAATATCCCGCAAAAGACTGGGGATCAGCATCAGGACGTAATGTTGCGCGCCTTCCGATATCGACATGTCTGTTTACTGCTCCGATTTAGGCCTGCCCTTACCATAGCATCAAGGCGCCCAAAAGTGCTCCCGGCTTATGGACGGAACCCTGAAGACAAGCAGGCACAATTTTATACAATACCCAGAATCACGACCCCTTCAGACTCCTCGCTCACTGTACCGAGATGAGGAGTCTTTCGATGTCCGTTTCCCTGATTCTGCCCATGGCAGCCTTTGCGCTCGCGGCCTCTATCTCACCAGGGCCGGTGAATCTCGTCTGCCTGAGTAGCGGTACCCGATACCCTCTGCGTCAAGGCCTGCTGTTTGTGGCAGGAGCAACTCTGGGGTTTGTTGCGCTGTTTCTTGCGATAGGGCTGGGGCTGCACTCTGCTCTGACGTGGATTCCGGGATTTGATCGCTTGCTGACCTGGGCTGGCATAGCGTTTCTGCTTTATCTCAGCTACCGACTGGCGACCGATGATGGAAAAATCACAGACCTGGCCCTCGGAAACGCTCCCGGTTTCTGGACGGGCACCGTCATGCAGTGGCTGAACCCCAAAGCCTGGTTTGCATCCGCTTCCGGTATCGGAGCTTATACCTCCGGTGGAGATCTCATTCAATTAGCTGTATTTGCAGGTATTTACCTGCCCATTTGCGGGCTATCACTATCAACCTGGGTGTTTGCAGGACGCTTTCTGCGCCAGCACATTCAGCGGCCACGCCTTCTTCAAACGGTAAATCGCGTCCTTGCGGCCTTACTGGTGGCCAGCTGTCTTTATCTTATATTCGGTTAGGAAGCCGCCTTAACGGTCGGCCATACTGGCCCGGAGTGGCGGCAACCAGCCGCTTGAAAACCCTCTGAAAATGCGGCTGATCAAAGAACCCTGCTGCAAGGGCCGCCTCTGCTATCGGAGTACCCCGGCGAATCGCTTGCTGCCCCAGCTGAACACGGCGGTTGATCTGATAGGCATGAGGCGTCATGCCAAAGTGTTTGCGAAATACCCGGACCAGGTGAGACGGAGAGAATCCCGCACGCTTCGCCATCCACTCGATGGACAATTCCTCCATACAGTGACAATCCAGATGTCTGGCCAGCTCCTGAAGCGATTCTGGCGCCACAGGGAACGGCTGTTCAACCCGTTCCGCAACGCCGGATATCGATACCATCACTTCCGACAGAAACACCTCTACGCACTCTTGTTTATCCTCTGCAGGTACCTGTTCATCCAACAAACACGCCGCCAGGGACTGGAAGCCAGTGAACAACGGAACTGACACACTGACGTCGCAGCCTATATCCTGCCAGACGGGCTCATCCAGCAGGCCCAGTCGAAACCTCAAGTCGGTCAGCCAGCGAGCATCCACATAGAGCATGAGGTAGGCCCAAGGCTGATCGTTGACCGGATTGCAGGCATGAACCCATTCCGGATTCATAAACACCAACGAGCCTGTACTGACCTGGTAATGGCGCCCGACATACTCAAAGGTACTTAGCCCGGAAGTAATTGCCCCCATAGACCACTGGGTGTGGCTATGAGACTCGTAACAGACCGCACGGCCATCATTGACCACCCGCAGCTCGACGTGAGGTAGCTGGCGGTCTCGCCAGAAGACCGGCTGTACGGAAGTTGGATTGCTCATAGGGCAAATTCCGTTTCTTTGCCCTTCGCCAGGCGTGCAAGATGAAGCACCCCCACACCAAGCGCCATCACCAATAGAGTAAGCCATAGGCCATTGGTGTAATTACCCTCGACATCAGCCAGATAGCCGACAACAGCGGGCGCCAGCATCTGGGCGATACCGTAGCTGAAGGTAAGCCGGCTCATGGGCCGGGAGGGGTTTTCGGGGAACACGCGCCCGACCATCGCGAGCATCATGCTGACAATACCGATGAAGCTGGCACCGTAGATAACAGCGCTGAGCATAACGCTGACCATACTCGTGTTGATGATCAGCATCAGGATACTTACAGAATTGAGCATGTATGCAAGATAGAGTGCAGTCCACTGCCCCCAACGGCGAGAGAACACATCCCATAGCCAGCAGGCCGGCGTGGCTGAGAGGCCGGCAACAAGCCAGATCAGCCAGCCCCGGCCGGTGAGCTCTGGCATAGATTCGGCAATGGCCACCAGGAAAGTCGCCGTCACCACGTACCCGACACCGGCACAAAAGTAGGCTAACTGCAGAATAACGATAAACCGGCTGCGGTCATCAGCCGCCGCCGCGCCTCCGGTTCGCGGCAACGCACAGGCACGATAATCCGGCATCCAGCGCCAGACAGGCACCAACAGCGCCAGCCCCACCAGCCCGTATATCACCCACTGCTGATCCCAGCTGAAGCGTTCCTTGATCAGCTCCGCCAGAACCGCCGTCAGAACAATCCCGAGCCCGATGCCCGAAAAGAACACGCCAAGCTCGGATTTCTCGTTGTTCTTTATCAGCCAACTCATCAGCAGACCGGCGCCGAGCAACATGCCTGTTGAAGTGCTTAATCCGGAGACGAAGCGCAGCAAAAACCACAGCCAAACGTCGGTGGTGTAGCCCATGAGAACAGTAGAGACGACCGCGACAACGAGGCCCAGCTGATATAGCTTTACCTTGAGGTCAAGATCACTGATCCGGGTGATCAGAAGCGCACCGGTAAGGTAGCCAGCGTAATTTACCGCCGCCAGCATACCGACCACAGACCGACTCAGCCCGAGTGCTTCCATCATCTCGGGGATCATCGGCGTGTATGAGAACCGGGCAATTCCAACCGTGATCACGACCACGATCACGCTGGCCGCCAGCACCCTTATTGTTTCTGTCGTTTTCACGAGGCTTCCTTACTTCAGAACAACTTCAAATCAGGCCCGGCTCAGAAACTTCCGCTCGTCCACGTTGATCTTGATGCGATCACCTGTGGAGATATGCTCCGGAACCTGAATCACCAGCCCGGTTGTGAGCTTTGCAGGCTTGGTACGAGCGGTTGCTGACCCACCTTTTACTGACGGATCTGTTTCCTCAATATCAAGCTCCACCGTTGGCGGTAACGTCAGGGCAACCGGCGTCTCGCTGACCAGAATCACTATCACGCCTTGGGTGTCCTCACTGATAAATAACAGCTCGTCCGCAATCGATTCCCGGCTCAGGCTGTACTGGGTATAGTCTTCGCTATCCATGAAGACGTATTCTTCGCCGTCAGAATAGGAGAAGGTAGCAGGCCTGCGAACGAGATCGGCAAGATTCAGCATATCGGAATCTTTAAACGTCTCATCGATCTTGTTACCCGATACCACATCGTACATTCGCATGCGGTAGAGACTGCCGCCAGCCCGGCCCTGAGGAACAGAGCGCTCGATATCCCTGACGAAATAAACCCGGCCTTCGTATTCAACCGCAGAATTCTTTTTGATTTCATTTGCTCTAGGCATTTTTTAAAGCTCCAAAACAATACCGTAACCGCATCAATTCCGGGTATAAGCCGGTGTGCTTCATAGTCGGTAATTCTACCCGCAGACCTGCCCTGCCGATACAGGGCGAGCGGACACTATAAGCCATTCGATAAAAAGCTTCCCGTCGCTATAACCGGATTCGCATAAGAAATAGCAATTTGATGTAAGCTATGCTCCATTGTGACCATCATCTTTGCCCTTACCTGGCTTCAGGCCGGAGCAACGCGCATGGTCGGCACGCTTACGGCTAAACAGAAAGGTTTTATGAAAGTACCCAAGAGATTGCAGCCCCTGGTCGACGACGGCATGGTGGATGAAGTGCTTTACCAGCTTATGAGTGGTAAAGAGGCACAGGTTTACGTGGTGCGGTGTGGCGAACATGTGCGCTGTGCAAAGGTGTTCAAGGAAGCACAAAAGCGGAGCTTCAAGCAGGCCGTTGAGTATCAGGAAGGCAGAAAGGTACGAAACACCCGCCGCGCCCGGGCGATGAGCAAAAAGACCCGTTATGGACAGAAGGAGCATGAAGACGCGTGGCTCAATGCCGAAGTGGACGCTCTTTACCGTCTGGCTGAAGCCGGAGTGCGCGTACCCGCACCTATGGGCTTTGTGGACGGCGTACTGCTGATGGAGCTGATTGCGGATGCCGACGGCAAAGCTGCTCCCCGGCTGGATGATGTCACCCTCGCTCCGGAACAAGCCCGGGACTACCACGGCCGGGTTATCGCCGAGATTGTACGGATGCTGAGCGCGGGGTTGATCCACGGTGACTTGTCAGAATTCAATGTACTGGTGGACACCAGTGGGCCCGTAATCATAGATCTGCCCCAGGCTGTTAACGCGGCCAGCAACAATAACGCCGAGCGCATGCTGGAGCGGGATGTGGACAACATGCGCCGCTATTTTGGCAAGTACGCGCCTGACCTGCTTGTTACCGATTATGGCAAGGAGATCTGGGCGCTGTACGAAAGCGGTGATCTGCACCCCGACAGCAAGCTGACCGGGTGCTTCGAACACGACACCCACAGCGCCGATGTGGATGAGCTTATGACGGTGATTGACGCGGCCAAAGAGGAAGAAAGGGATCGCCAGGAGCGCATGCAGGAAGACGACGAGGATTAGTACCTGGCGTTAGCCACTAACCAGCCCGGGGCTTACCACGCAAGCCAGATGACGTGTTTTGCGCCTTTGCCCGGGCGGTGGGCGCGTACGGTTACTGCCTCTGCAGAAAGGCCGGCACGCTTCAGGCGCTCGGTGAACGTCGGGTCTTGCCCGGCTGACCAATAAGCAAGAATGCCATCCGGCCGCAGCGCTTCCTGTGCCGCCGCAATCCCTGCCGGCGTGTACAGCCAGTCGTTTTCTTTGCGGGTCATACCCTCAGGGCCGTTATCGATATCCAGCAGGATGGCATCGTAACTGGCAGGCGAATCCTTAATCAGCTGAACCACATCGCCAATGTGCACCCGAGCGCGGGAGTCTTTAAGAGGATAACCTGCCGCACTGCCCAAGGGCCCCAAATTCCACTGTTCCACCTCCGGCACCAACTCGGCGACGGTCACTTCCGCGGTATCACCCAGAGACTGCAAAGCAGCCGCAAGAGTGAACCCCATACCCAGCCCACCAATGAGCACCTTAGGTGCAGGATGATCCGCAATGCGCTCACAGGCCAGAGTCGCAAGTGCGTCCTCAGAGCCGTGCAGGCGGGTGTTCATCAGCTCACCGGAAGTACCGGCGATTCGGATGGAGAACTCATCGTTGCGCTGTAGCAGGTGCAACTGGGTGCCCTTGCCGGGAATGATCGCAGTGCCAAGCAACTCAAAACGAGCCATAAAAACCTCTGAAG
>Ga0075530_1001648_pt1 | contig 10563 bp, 8 predicted proteins | sample NGEPerD_2_FD_75101 | JGI IMG/M metagenome (GOLD analysis project Ga0075530, IMG submission 75101) | Arctic peat soil microbial communities from the Barrow Environmental Observatory site, Barrow, Alaska, USA - NGEE PermafrostL1-D | ecosystem: Environmental > Terrestrial > Soil > Wetlands > Peat ...
CGGTACCCCATTGCCGGTCTGAGAGATACGGCCCCCATCGCAACCAGGCTGGCCGCTCCTCGAGCGCAGAAGGGGATTCCGGATTGACAGGCGTCACTTGGGACGAGGCTTCACCGCGCTGAGGCTTACTCGACATCGATCGCATCCTTTCTGTATCGACGTACTGTCGACAATCTAATTAATGCGGACAGGTTCAAGTGCTGGCCGCAATCTGTGTGGTGTGGATCCCAAGACTGTCATCAGTGTAGGGTCAGAACAGCATGCCGTAAATAGCTACCTCACATTAGTACCACAGTTGTACGTTCCCTACGCCGCTGGTAGTGGCAGCGTTCTGCGACAGCCTGACGGCGCCGCCAGGCTGGACGCTCGGGGCGGATTCGGCCCCCCTTTTGTGGCGGTTCCGGCGCCGACGCCTCGATGTCCTGCCCCGCGGCCCGCATGGTGGCAAGCACGGCATGGGCGACCAACGCCAACATGATGTGCCGGTGCCAGCCGTGCCAGCGGCTGCCGGCCACCCGCGCAAGCGCCGCGAGGGCCGTGCCGGTCGGCGCGAAGACCGTGTACGCGGTCAGGTTGTCCAGCTCGTCGAGAGACCGCCGCACCAGCAGCCACCGGGCGAAGCCGTCCTGCACCGGGGCAGTGAGCGGCAGTCGCAGCCAGTCATAGACCCGCGGTCCTTTGGCGCCATCGCCGGCCGAGCGCTGCTGCCACCTGACGTCCGGGTCGTGTCGCAGGGCGTCGAGGACGTCACCGACGCGATGCTGCTGGATACCCGCCCACACATACGCCTTGCCCGAGAGCGCCAGCGCGTAGGGTTGTTTTCCGTCCTCGAGCATCATCCCCAGCCGGCGACTGTCGCCGTAGACCGCGTCGGCCACCACCCATGCGGCGTCGACCCCGCCGTCCAGCGCCCGCCTCAGCATCCGCTGGGCCAACTCGGGCTTGGTGGCAAACCGGACCGCCTCGGGGGCACCAGCCTGGGTACGGCGCGCGCCGTCGTCAGCCCACTCGGCGGGTGCGGTTACCGCCTTTCTCGACTAGCTCATCGCGCGGATGACGGTCCCGATCCAGGCGATCCAGGTCGATGACGGCTCGGAATTCATGGCGGGCTTCGAAACCACGTGCCATGCGAAGAGCATTGCGCTGTCCGTGCTGCCGCCCCGCTCGCCCAAACTCAATGGGCGTGTCGAACGACTCAACGGCACCGTGCGCCGTGAGCTCTGGGAGTGCTACAGTGGTGACCTGGACCTGCCCACGGTCCAGCAAGCCCTGCTGAGACCGCGTACAATACCAAGCGACCACACCAGGCGCTCTGGTACCAGACCCCCACCAGCATCTCACCTCCCGTTCTGTCCCACATGTGTCGAACTAGGACAAGTGCTTGACAACAAGATAAAGCAGGCGATAAGTTCTCTGTGCGAGGACGCTACCGGCATTGGGAGTTTTACGATACGCAAGTGGTGAGGCGACGCCGCCCCAATTGCCTTCACCACGTTATAATGAATTCATAGGACAGTTGCTCAGAGGCTGACAACGGCTGTTGCTCATGGTATTTGCGATTCCCCATTTTCCCCGTAAAGACAGGCTTTTCTGCCGCCAATGGTAAGAAGTCGCCTTCTAAGCGAAAGGTCGCAGGTTCGATTCCTGCCTGGGGTACCGCGTCATCCAGCGCATTCGCTCCGCCGCAACGACACAGCTTCAACGGTAGAAGTCGATCATTCCGGGATAGAATGTCTCGGGACCGTGCCCTGCTGTCCTGAATCTTCACCAATCTTCACCTCGTTTCACGTGCAGTCAGGATCATCATTGCCAATTCCGCGGAAGATCAACCAGAAGGTCGTCGTCGCAATTGTCTACGTGAGCTCCATGCTCCTCAGCACGCTCGACTCAACGATCGTCAACATCGCGCTGGCCACACTCGCCGATGAGTTTGATGTCAGTCCTGCCTCGATCGAATCCGTAGTCATTGGCTACCTTGTCAGCCTCGCCGTGTTCATCACCATCTCGGGCTGGATGGGTGATCGGTTTGGAACCAAGCGCACATTCCTCGCTGCGCTCGCGCTCTTTATCGTGGCATCGGCGCTTTGTGGACTCGCACAGTCACTTTCCCAGCTGGTGATGTTTCGCATCCTCCAGGGTGTTGGCGGCGGTATGCTCACTCCAGTTGGAATGGCGATGCTGTATCGCACGTTTCCACCACAGGAACGTATCGGCGTTGGCAGGATCATGATGTTTGCCACAATTCTCGGTCCCGCTCTTGGTCCAATCATCGGCGGTGCGATCATTGAACAGGCGTCCTGGCGCTGGATTTTCTTCGTGAACGTCCCCCTGGGATTGGCGGCCCTTGTTTTTGGCCTGCTCAATCTCGACGAGCACACGGAACCTGATCCCGGCCCGTTTGACATGACCGGATTCTTTCTCGGAGGCGCCGGATTCGCGCTTACCATGTACATGCTGAGTGAAGGCGCCCATGTGGGCTGGAGTTCGATGTCCATTGTGATCAGTGGCCTGGTCGGGATCGCCCTGCTCGTGCTGTTCATCTTCGTGGAATTGCACAAACGCAATCCAATGATTCAGCTACGCCTGCTCTCCAACCGGTTGTTCGGGTCGACCATGCTGGTTTCGTTGTGCGCAACTGCCGGATTCATTGGCGTGCTGTTCCTTATCCCCCTGTTTCTTCAGGATGTCCTCGGACTCTCCCCCCTTGAAGCCGGCCTTACCGTCATGCCAGAGGCTATTGGCGTGGTCGTGGCGACTCAAATTGTCGCGCGCATCTATCCGCACATTGGGCCGAGGCGACTGATGGCGGGGGGATTGTTTGGGGTCACCGTGTGGATGACACTGTTGAGTTTTATCCAGATGGACACCAGCCTGTGGTTCATCCGCCTGCTCATGTTTGGTATCGGCGCGGGCATGGCATTCATTTTCCTGCCCAACCAGGCAGCCAGTCTCGCCACCATCACCAGTCAGGAAACCGGCCACGCCTCCACGCTCAGGAACGTCCAGCGTCAGCTTGGTGGCGCGCTCGGCGTTGCGATCACGGGATCGGTGCTCTCGGCGTTGGGTACGGTCACGATGCACGCCGACGGTACTACAGAACCGAACCTGACCGCATGGCGCGCGGCGTTCCTCACTGCCGCCGGTCTCGCATTCATTGGAGCGATCTCCGCACTGCGCGTCCCCGACGCCGACGCCGCCAACACCATGGTCAGGCGAGAGACAGCTCCCGCCGCGGCCGATTGAGTATTGGGGCCGTACAGCCCGCCAGTTGGCAATATCAATTCACGCGCGCCATCGCATCAGGAGATTGCCAACGTCATGCCAACCACCGATCGCCAACCATTGATCGATCGCTACACTGCCGGACCCGCCGAGCTTAAGGCAGCGTTTGAGACGGCACCGATCGAAGCACGACAGTGGAAGCCTTCCGCGTCGGACTGGTCAATCCACGAAATCATCATTCATTGCGCGGATTCCGAAACGCACGCCGGCATCCGCATCAGGCTGCTCGCGGCAGGGGCTACGCCAGTGATCATCGGCTACGATCAGGAACACTGGGCGCGAGCGTTGCACTATCATGATCGGCCGCTGGATCCAGCATTTGCGCTCATCGAAAGCGTCCGTGCTTCAACGGCGAACCTGATCGCCTCGTTCGATGCCGCGGCCTGGTCATCTGCCGGAACCCATACCGGGTCGGGCAAGTATTCCGCCGACGACTGGCTCGATACGTATGCTGTTCATCTGCATGACCACGCGGACCAAATCCGCAACAATGTCGAGCGATGGAAAACGGCCCGAGCCCGTTGAGACATCTCGCACCGATTACCATGGCCGTCCGAGCCGCTCGATCGGGCCACGATGAATGGGACTCTCACCCTCCTCGCTGAACCGAGCGCCACTTGGTCGAACGATTGCCGTTGAATGACGAGTTCACAACGCCAAGTTTCCACCTCAACGATCACCTGCCAGCGTCCGTGGTTGTACATCCCTTGAACTCGATCCAGCCTTTTCCGGTAAACGCGTCATTCATGCTACGTTTGATGCATGAACGCGGCCGTTCGAAGGCGGTGCTCCACATAACCGCTCTCATCGAACTACGCCCGCCTCTCCATCATTTCCAAGGAGCAATCGAAATCACCATGCGAGCATTGATCAGTGTTTCCGACAAGACTGGCGTCGCCGAGCTCGCCGCGGCACTCTCTGCCCGTGGCGTTGAAATCGTTTCCACAGGTGGCACTGCCGCTGCGCTCAGCACTGCCGGCGTTCCGGTGCTTCCGGTGGAGGATGTCACGGGTTTCCCGGAGATGCTCGATGGACGAGTCAAGACGCTCCATCCCGCCGTTCACGGCGGATTGCTCGCTCGACGTGAGCTCGACGATCATCAACGTCAGATTGACAAGGCCGGAATCTCCCCTATCACGTTCCTGGTTTCCAATCTGTATCCGTTCGAGAAAACCGTGCAACACCCTGAGAATAATTCAGCCGAAATCATTGAGCAGATCGATATCGGCGGGCCGGCGATGGTGCGAGCCGGCGCGAAAAATTTCGATCATGTGTTCGTCCTTACGGATCCCTCCGACTATGAGCCACTGCTGGCGGTGCTGGACGCAGAGCCTTCCGAACAGCAAGAGTTCCGCAGGGCAATGGCCGCCAAGGCATTCGGCCACGTGTCCACCTACGACTCGCTGGTCGCGGCATACCTTCGCGCAACAGCACCTGATTCTCCGTTTCCGGTAGAGCTCTCGATCGGGCTGCGCCTCGCGAAGACGCCCAAATATGGAGAAAACGCTCATCAGAAAGCCGCGGCATATACGAGGCTTCGACCAGGAGGGACAGCCCAGGGGATTCTGCAGGCGAAGCAGTTAAAGGGAGAACCTCTCTCTTTCAACAACTATCTGGACGCCGATGCCGCCTGGCAGGCAGCGCAATTGTTTGACGGCCCGACCGTATGCATCGTCAAACATACGGTGCCATGTGGGCTGGCCGTGCGTGATGCACTTGCCGCGGCCTACCAGGCGGCCTTCGACGGCGATCCGATATCTGCCTTCGGCGGTATCGTCGCGCTCAATCAGCAAGTCGATCCCGAAACGGCAAGGCTGATGCGCAAGATCAAGCTGGATATCATCCTGGCTCCCGCATATGATGATGAGGCGCTTGAGCTACTCCGCAAAAAGAAGGGCACCCGTATTCTTGAGATGCCCAACCGGGAAGGACGACCAGTTCCGGAGCTCGACCTGCGACCTATCAGCGGTGGACTTCTCGTTCAGGAAAAGGATACGGAAGTCAGTGACTCCTCTTCCTGGCGACTTGTCACTGACCGTGCGCCGACTGAGCGGGAGAAAACCGATCTCGCGTTCGCCTGGAAGACGACGCCACTGATCAAGTCGAACGCAATCGTTTTCGTGAAGAATCTCGCGATTGTTGGATTGGGCGCCGGACAGCCGAACAGACTTGAAAGTGTGGCGATCGCCGCACGCAAGGCTGGCGACCATGCGAAGGGCGCGGTCATGGCAAGCGATGCATTCTTCCCGTTCTCCGACGGGGTCAACGCCGCGGTTGACGCTGGCATATCCGCGATCATTCAACCTGGCGGCTCGATGCGGGATGACGAAGTGATCCAGGCCGCAAACGAGGCAGGGATCGCCATGATCTTCACCGGCATCCGCCATTTCCGCCATTGAACCGGAGTACGACGCAAATCGTCCTGACACTGGGTGGCGCCAGGACGATCACTTTTCGACGCGCGACAGGGAGCTCTCGTCCGGGAATTACCTGGCCGCGGTGGCAAATAACCTGTCACTCCACATCGACGGGTCCCGGATTTCCTGCATGGTCGGCATCGTGTCGGGGCTCGTCCACAATCGGTCGATGGCCTCCCGGCCATGCGTGTCGACGATGGCATTCACGAACGCTTCCCCTTGCCGGTATTGCTCCATTTTTACATTCAATCCGGTGAGCCGTGCGAACAGTTGCTCACCAGTGGATCGCTGCTTCTGCCGTTCCTCGAATCGCTTTGAAATCAGGTCGTAATTCGGCAACAAGTCCCTGCCGACTGCGTTCATGACGTGGTTCGAATAGCCCTCGATCACGCACATCAACGCCTGCATGCGAACGAACAGATCGCGCTGCTCCGCGTTCATGAACGATTCGATCCAGCTTCCGGACTCCGCTTCGCCGTTTGTCGCGCGACCTTCCCGCACTCGACGCGCCATGACTTTCAGCCCGTCCAGCCCCTGTTTGAGATATTCGGCATCTTCTCGCATAAACCCCATGTAGTGCTCGAGCAACCCGTTGAAGTGATCTCGTACCCAGGGATAAGCTTCGAACTCAAACGCATGCGTCGTTTCGTGAAGCGCAAGCCACATGCGGAAGTCATCCTTCGGCAGGTTAAGTTTTCGCTCGATTCCACGGATATTCGGTTCGACGTAGTAGAGCTTGCCCGAGGTCACCGGCTCGCGACCAAGCAATGCGAGGTCATATTGTCCGAGCACTCGCTTGGCCATATAGCCGAGCAGCATACCGATCTCGGCGCTGAGCACGGTTTGGTTCACGCTGCCCGCCAACCGCGACGCCATTCCCCGCTTCACACCAGGACCGGCGTCCAATTCCTCCAAAGGCTCGAACATCCGCTGAAATCCCGCGAGGTTGGCATGAATCCAGTCCACACGGTCAAATGCAAACGTCTCGCGTGCGCCCGCCGGAAGTTCTCTCCCGGTGTACTCGGTGATCAGGGGAACGCACGCTTCAACCAGCCTGGAATAGTACGTCGACAGCTCGGCGCGTTCGGTGGCGGTGAGCGCCGACTCCTTGTTCATGCGCAACGCTATCTCCAGCGCACGGTTCCAATCCACCATTCCCGCCGGGCGCTCCTGCCTGGAGAAATCCCGGATTCGCTTGCCGGCCCACATTGCCGCGGCAGCTCCGACGACCGCGCCCGCCGCGACCTTCGTCGTGGCCGCTGATTGCCCATTGCTGCTTCCAGATCGTCTCTTCGCGTTGTCCATGATTCACCTTCGATCACATTCGGTCAGGATTGAGACATCGATACCTGCAATCGCACCCGATGCTCAAGTCAAGCGTACCGTACCTGCGCCGTCCGGTGGAGTGCGGCAATACCCAGGCGACACCAGTTGCGTGCTATCGTGATGCAAGTTTGCTACCCACAGGAACAGTCATGTTCAAAAACGTGCTGGCAACCTTCCTGGTGAGCGCGTCGTATGCTTGAGTCCGACAGCAAGACAATTGCATGATCGGTGTACGCCATGAACGACCTTCCCGAAGAACAGTTCCACCAGCAACTCAATACGAAATCGGCGTTCATGCCCTCGGACGCCCGCTTCCTGCTCTATGGACTCGACAATACGCCACAGGTCGTCGCCGTCGAGCCATCTGGAACGCATGAAGTTACGATCTATCGTCGTGACGAACACCGTCACACCGTCTCTGAACGCCGCGCGAACACGCCATGGATTATTTCCCGCACACCACAACCCTACAACGACGAAGCGGACACGGACATCATCCCACTTCGCGGAGATCATCCATTTCGGTATCTCATCACCTTTGCGTCTCGCGCCTCCTATAACCGCGCGGCAGAGCGATCCCGAAACTCGCCAAACTCGGTCATTGGGCCATTTTCGCTCACCGGCCAATTCCAGATTCGAACTGGCCTCACCATGTTCAAGACAATGGAATTCCAAGATCTCCGGCGAATGCAGCTTGATCTCGAAACGCTCAGCCTGGACCCAGGTACCGACGATGCGGGAATTATCATGATCGCGATACGGCAGGACTCATTTGAGACCGTGCTCGTGCATGAATCAACAGAGGCGGAACTGCTCAATCGCCTCAGTGACATCGTTGCCAAGCTCGATCCCGATGTGATCGAGGGGCATAACATTCTGGGTTTCGACGTTCCATATCTCATCCATCGGGCAAATCATGCGGGTGTGGAACTCAAACTCGGGCGTGACGGTTCTGCCCCGCGCCTGCTGGAAGGCGGCAGGCAACCCAGAGTGTTCATCCACGGGCGCCACGTTATCGATACCTACCAGCAGATTCAGCGCTTCGATGTTGCTGGCAGGTTTTCGCGCTATGGCCTGAAGGAAGTCATCCGCCAATTGGGGCTCGAACGTCAGGACCGAACGCTGGTCGATCGCACTCGGATCGTTGAAATCTGGAGAAGTGGCGAGCATGACCGTCAGGTACTTGCAGACTATGCCCTTGATGATGTGCGGGACGTCGACACGCTTTCCCGCATCGTCATGCCCACAGAGTTCTATCAAACCCAGATGCTGCCAGTCAGCTATCAACGGTCGTCATCGATCGGAACGGGTCGAAAGATCGATGAGTTGATGCTCCGTAGCTACCTCGCCGCCGGACACAGTATTCCCAGCCCTTCACCAAGCAGGCCGTATCCAGGTGGCTACGTCGAGCTGATCCAGACTGGAGCCTTTGGACCGGTCGTGAAGTGCGACGTCGAAAGCCTGTATCCGTCGATCATGCTGCGCGACGCGATCACCTCCGCAAACGATGTCCTTCATGCGTTTCCAATTCTTCTCCGCGACCTCACCGAACGCCGGCTCGACGCAAAGCGACGGGTTCTGGAAACTTCCGGAGAGGAACGCGAAACCTGGCACAGCCTGCAAGCCAGTTTCAAAATCCTGATCAATTCGTTTTACGGGTATTTGGGATTCGGCGTTGGCGCCTTCAATGACTTCGATGCTGCCGAGCGCGTGACTATCGAGGGCCAACGCCTGATCCAGCGTATCGTTGAACACCTTCGTGAGTTCGGCGCCAAACCCATTGAAGTTGACACCGACGGGGTGTACTTCGCGCCTCCCCCGGAAGTCACGTCAGAAACAGAAGAGAAACGTTTCATTCACCAAATCAGTGAACGGTTGCCAAGTGGAATCCGGCTCGCTCACGACGGGCGATTCCGGCATATCCTGTCGCTTAGGATCAAGACATATGCGCTGATCGACTACAACGGCACCCTCACACTCACCGGCAGCGCCCTTCGCTCCCGTGCCCTCGAACGGTGCTTCCAGGCGTTCATCCTGGCCGCGGCGGAGGGATTCATGACTGCCGACATCGACGCTGTGCGCGACCGCTATTTTCGGCTTGCCAGCTCCATCCAGGCAAAGGATCTGCCCGTTCAGGACATCAGCCAATGGACGATGCTCCGTCAGGACAAGATCGCCAGTCGTACCCGGCTCAAGAAGCTGCTCGATGCGAACCCGGGAGAGTGGCGGTACGGAGAGCGGGTGGAGGTTTATGAGCGAGAAGACGGGGAGCTGGGTCTGGTCAGAAACTATGACAATGACGAGAACACGACGGCGTTGCTTAAGCGACTTCGAGATGTCGCCGAGCGCTTTGGCGCCATTTTCGAAGATCGCGCCGCCTTTGATGCAGCCTTTCCACTGATCCGGCCCACGACTGATATCGCTGCGGCGCGCCAGCAGAAGCCAACGCGACAGCTCGGGCTATTCCCGTGATACCAAATCCGGAAGCATGGTCGCTGAATACTCAAGCATGATGCCTGAGGATCTTCAAGCACGTATTCTTGATTCCAAGACTCGTGAAGCCTTCGCACCCTGCCGTTGGGGCTGATACGAACTTCGGGTGAACTGTTTCACTGTGATGCGAGAGCACCTTGTAGGCTCCCGTACGGGCCGCGCTGTGTGCCGACCTTCTCGTCCAGGGCAAAAGACGACACACCAATTATCCGAAGTTCGTATGACTCGGAACTCAGCTTGAACTGGCTTCAAAGGGGATTGGCGGAAACGGCGGCCAGGGCCGGGCACAGCGAATCCCCCACCGGTTGGCCGGTGGGGGGTGTCGCTGTGGGTAGCGGGGGAAGGATTCGAACCTCCGACCTTTGGGTTATGAGCCCAACGAGCTGCCACTGCTCCACCCCGCGTCACGGGTGCCATGTCCCTGCGATGATGCGGGGCGCCCGCGGCGGCCTCGCCTCCCCTGGCGTTACCACCAGAGTACTCTCCGGCGCTGTGCCGGGTCACGACCGGGTTCGGGATGGGTCCGGGTGGAGCCAACACGCTCTCGACCACGGGCGCCCCGCATCATCTCAGTGCATTCCGCACGCCTGGGGGGTCATGCGACCCCTCCGCGCCCACCACGAAGTCCGCATTGTCCGGCGCTCACCGGAGAAATCCGCCTCGACTATTAGGACGCGTCAGCTCCAGTCGGTTGCCCGCTGTCCACCTCGCGCCTATCTACCCGGTCGTCTCCCGGGAGTCTCCCGTTCCTCAAGGGAACCTGGATGTCTCGTCTTGGGGGGGGATTCCCGCTTAGATGCCTTCAGCGGTTCGCCTTGCCGAACGTAGCTACCCAGCGGTGCCGGTTCTCCGACAACTGGCTCACCAGCGGTCCGTCCATTCCGGTCCTCTCGTACTAGGAACGGCTCCCCGCAAACATCCCACGCCCACAGCGGATAGAGACCGAACTGTCTCACGACGTTCTGAACCCAGCTCGCGTACCGCTTTAATGGGCGAACAGCCCAACCCTTGGGACCTTCTCCGGCCCCAGGATGCGACGAGCCGA
>Ga0075530_1001650_pt1 | contig 10558 bp, 8 predicted proteins | sample NGEPerD_2_FD_75101 | JGI IMG/M metagenome (GOLD analysis project Ga0075530, IMG submission 75101) | Arctic peat soil microbial communities from the Barrow Environmental Observatory site, Barrow, Alaska, USA - NGEE PermafrostL1-D | ecosystem: Environmental > Terrestrial > Soil > Wetlands > Peat ...
CACGACGTGCTGATGGTCTCGGGTACCGACGAGCACGGCACCCCGATCCTGGTGGCGGCCGACGCGGAGGGCGTGCCGGCGCGTGAGCTCGCGGACCGCAACAACCGGGTGATCGTCGAGGACCTCGCCGCGCTCGGGCTGAGCTACGACCTGTTCACCCGTACGACGACGCGCAACCACTACGCCGTCGTACAGGAGATGTTCAGCACGGTTCACCGCAACGGCTACATGATCGAGCAGACCACGCACGGCGCCAGGTCACCCTCGACCGGACGCACGCTCCCGGACCGGTACATCGAGGGCATCTGCCCGATCTGTGGGTACGACGGCGCGCGCGGGGACCAGTGCGACAACTGCGGGAACCAGCTCGACCCGACGGACCTGAAGAACCCGCGCAGCCGGATCAACGGGGAGACCCCGGAGTTCGTGGAGACCCAGCACTTCTTCCTCGACCTGCCGGCGTTGGCGGGTGCCCTGAAGTCGTGGCTCGACGAGCGGGAGGAATCGGGAACCTGGCGGCCGAACGTGATCAGGTTCAGCCAGAACATCCTCGAGGACATCCGCCCCCGGGCGATGACCCGCGACATCGACTGGGGGATCCCGATCCCGCTCGACGGGTGGCGGGAACAGCCGACCAAGCGTCTCTACGTCTGGTTCGACGCGGTGATCGGCTACCTGTCCGCGTCCATCGAATGGGCCCGACGCTGTGCTGAATCGGAAGGGGGCGACCCCGAACGGTGGCGCGAGTGGTGGAACCCGGCGCCGGACTCCGGGGAGGACGCCCTGTCGTACTACTTCATGGGCAAGGACAACATCACCTTCCACAGCCAGATCTGGCCCGCCGAGCTGCTGGCGTACGACGGTCGCGGTGACCGTGGCGGCGAGCCGGGGGAGTACGGCGAGCTGAACCTGCCGACCGAGGTGGTCAGCTCGGAGTTCCTCACGATGGAGGGCAGGAAGTTCTCCTCGAGCAAGTCGGTGGTGATCTTCGTCCGCGACGTGCTGGAGCGTTACCAGCCGGACGCGTTGCGCTACTTCATCTCCGCCGCCGGGCCGGAGAACCAGGACAGCGACTTCACCTGGTCGGAGTTCGTGCGTCGTACCAACGACGAGCTCGTCGCCGGATGGGGGAACCTGGTCAACCGGACCGCGACGATGATCCACAAGATCTTCGGCGAGATCCCCGCGGCGGGCCCGCTGGAGCCCGCGGACGAGAAGCTCCTCGCGCTCGTAGCCGACGGTTTCGACACCGTCGGAGGGCTGGTCGGACGGCACCGGCAGAAGCAGGCGCTGTCCGAGGCGATGAAGGTCGTCGCCGAGGTGAACAAGTACGTCAGTGACCAGGCGCCGTGGCAGCTCGCCAAGAGCACGGCCGGGGACGAGCGCGAACGTCTCGGGACAATTCTGCATGTCACGGCGCAGGCGGTCGCCGACTGCAACTTGCTCCTCGCCCCGTTCCTGCCACACAGCGCCAACGCTGTCGACCTGGCGCTCGGCGGTCCGGGTGAGGTCGCGCCGATGCCGGTGATCAGGGAGGTCCGTGACCTGGATGCTGCCCTCGACGACGACAACTCCTCCTACCCGATCATCACCGGGGACTACTCATCCACCCCGGCCTGGGAACGCAAACCGATCATGGTCGGTACGCCGATCGCGAAGCCGTCGCCGATCTTCCGCAAGCTCGACGCCTCGGTCGTCGACGACGAGCTCGCGCGCCTGGGGGCCGAGGACGTCATCCGTGCCGGTGACGCCGGCGACCAGACCTGATGACGTCCTGCGGGGGACGGCGTCACGTAATCTGACAGGATCTGCGGCATGCGCGTTCACCTCGGATCTGACCATGCCGGCCTCGAGCTCAAGAACCATCTGCTGACCTGGCTCGTAGGGCAGGGACACCAGGTCGTCGACCACGGGCCGTTCGAGTACGACGCGCTCGACGACTACCCGGTCTTCTGCCTCCGTGCCGCCGAGGGTGTCGCAGGTGAGCCGGGGAGTCTCGGAGTGGTGATCGGTGGGTCCGGCAACGGTGAGCAGATCGCAGCCAACAAGGTCGAGGGGATCCGTGCGGCCCTGGTCTGGAGTGAGGAGACCGCAACCCTTGCCCGTGAGCACAACGACGCGAACGTGATCTCCGTCGGCGGCCGGATGCACTCGCTCGAGGAGATGACCCGGTTCATCGGGGTCTTCCTCGGCACGCCGTACGGCGGCGAGGAGCGGCACACCCGCCGGATCGGGATGCTTGCTGGCTACGAGGCCACCGGGGAGCTGCCGCCGCTGCCGGAGTCGGCCCAGCGGAGCGCGGAAGAGGACCAGCGGAGCGGGCATGCCTGAGGGGCACACGCTGCACCGGTTGGCGGGTGCGCTGCGGGAGCAGTTCGCCGGCGCACGTGTCGCAGTCTCCAGCCCGCAGGGCAGGTTCGTCGAGTCGGCGGCGCTGCTCGACGGCACGCCCCTGGTCGGTGCGGAGGCGTGGGGAAAGCACCTCTTCGTCGAGTTCGAGGGCGAACATTTCATCCACGTACACCTCGGGCTGATCGGCAAGTTCGACGTGTTCCAGACGCCCGCGCCGGCGCCGGTGGGTCAGGTCCGGCTCCGGATCGCGGGGGAGTCGGGGTACGCCGACCTTCGCGGTGCGACCGCCTGTGACCTCTTCACCGAGTCCCAGCGGCAGATGGTGGTCGACCGGCTCGGTCCGGACCCGTTGCGTGCGGACGCCGTCCCCGAGACCGCGTGGCGCCGGGTGTCGAGAAGCCACCGGCCGATCGGGGAGCTGGTGATGGACCAGGAGGTCCTCGCCGGTGTCGGGAACGTGTACCGGGCCGAGCTGTTGTTCCGGCACCGCATCGACCCGTTGCGCCCGGGCAGGACGCTGCGTCGCGGCCAGTGGGAGGCGATGTGGCGCGACCTGGTCGAGCTGATGGAGTACGGCGTGCGCACCGGTCGGATCGACACCGTGCGCGACGAACACACCCCCGAGGCGATGCACCGCCCGCCCCGCAAGGACGACCACGGCGGAGAGGTCTACGTCTACCGGCGACACGGTCAGCCCTGTCTGGTGTGTGGCGGCAAGGTTCGGACCGAGGTGCTGGCCGCTCGGAACCTGTTCTGGTGCCCGCGCTGCCAACCGAGGTTCAGGTCACGGTCCCGAGCCGCCTGACACACGTGCGTAACGTTGCGGTGGAAACGCCCACACCGCTCGACCGACAACACTAAGGTTCCCCCCGTGGCCACCCCGCACCTGAACCGCCTGACGCGAACGCCCGCGCGTCGGGGGCTGAGTCGACGGTGGAGCCAGTCGGTGCGCCGGTTCCGCGAGGCCGAACTCACCTGGCTGCTGCTGCTGGGCATCGGTACCCTCCTCTTCTCCACGGTCGCGGTGAGGTTCGACGACTACGTGCCGATCATCGGGCTCGCCGTCCCGCTGCTGATCGGGCACCTCGTGCTCGGCCCGCGTGCCCTGCCCTGGTTCGTGGTTTTCACACTCGCGGTCCAGGCGGTGATCACCGCGGTCACCTTCGTCGACAGCCGCCGGATCGGCGCGATCATGGTGATCTTCCTGCTCGGCCTGATCATCCTCGTCTCTTCGTTCCGTCGCTCGCGACTCGGTGTTGCCGGGTCCCGGGGAGAGTCCATGCTGGTCGACCTTCGGGACCGGCTCGGCAAGCAAGGGTCGTTGCCGGATCTGCCCGAGGGCTGGTACGCCGAAGCGGTGATGCGCTCCGCCGGAGGCTCGTCGTTCGCCGGCGACTTCATCGTTGCCAGCAAGACCACCGACGACCAGTTCCTCGAAGTGGCCGTCGTGGACGTGTCCGGCAAGGGCGAACAGGCTGGAACCAGGGCGCTGCTCCTGTCCGGGGCATTCGGTGGGCTGCTCGGCGCCCTTCCTGCCGGACAGTTCCTTCCGGCCGCGAACGACTACCTGCTGCGTCAGGACTGGGGCGAGGGCTTCGCCACCGCCGTACACCTCTCGTTGAGCCTGGAGACCGGCGAGTTCGAGCTGCGTTCGGCCGGTCACCCCCCCGCCGTACACCTGCATGCCGGTTCCGGCCGCTGGGGAGTGCACGAGTCAGAGGGTCCGGTGCTGGGCCTGATCGAGAATGCCGAGTTCGTCTGCGTGACCGGCTCGATCGAGAGTGGCGACGCCCTCCTGCTCTACACCGACGGCCTCGTGGAGACGCCTCAGCGCGACATCTCGCTCGGTATCGACAAGCTCGTCGGCGCCGGCGAACAGCTGCTCCGGGCCGGTTTCGAGAAGGGCGCCCGCAAGCTGATCGACCGGCTCGAGTCTCAGAACGACGACCGGGCGCTGCTGATGCTGCACCGCCGCTGACCCCCCGGGTTTCCTCCGATATCGGTACGTCAACCGTGACACATATGTCACGTTTGACATCCGATGTCGGAGTACATGGAGCGGATGGAGCGGATGACGGGAATCGAACCCGCGTAGTCAGTTTGGAAGACTGAGGCTCTACCATTGAGCTACATCCGCGCGTCGACGTGTTGTGCGTTTCGCCGCCGGTCAATGGTGCCACAGCAGTCCCGCGGGGTCCCAATCAGCCCACCGGCCACGCGCCGGCTCTCCCCTCGCGTCTCGATTGGGGACAGTGCGCCTCGTCCACTAGACTCCCAGGGTTGCCCAATGGCTTCGCGGCGGTGGCCCACCGGCTTTCCCGCGAGGTGACGCCGGGGTAGCGGGGCGTAGCGTAGTGGCTAGCGCGCCTGCTTTGGGAGCAGGAGACCGCAGGTTCGAGTCCTGTCGCCCCGACCATGGTCGTGTGCAGCACCACATCAACGATTGAGGAGAACCACCTGTGAAGAGCGCCGTCGAGACTTTGAGCCCGACCAGGGCCAAGCTCACCGTCGAGGTGCCCTTCGAGGAGCTCAAGCCGAGCCTCGACGCGGCGTACAAGAAGATCGCGCAGCAGATCAACGTGCCGGGCTTCCGCAAGGGCAAGGTTCCGCCGATGGTCATCGACCGTCAGGTCGGCCGGGAAACGGTGCTCAACGAGGCCGTCAACGAGGCGCTGCCGCAGCTGTACATGCAGGCATTGCAGGAGAACGACGTCCAGCCGCTCGCGCAGCCCGAGATCGACATCACCAAGTTCGAGGACAACGACGTGCTCGAGTTCACTGCCGAGCTCGACGTGCGCCCCGAGATCGCGCTTCCGGACTACGACGGCATCGAGGTGACCGTCGACGACGTCACGGTGACCGACCAGGACGTCGAGGAGCAGGTGCAGAACCTTCGTGAGCGCTTCGCGTCACTCAACGAGGTGGACCGTGAGGCAGCCGACGGTGATTTCGTGGTGATCGACCTCAAGGCCACCAAGGACGGCGAGCTCGTCGAAGGGGCTGAGGCGTCCGGCATGTCGTACCAGGTCGGTCGCGGCGGGATGCTCGACGGTCTCGACGAGGCACTCACCGGCATGACGGCCGGAGACGAGAAGACCTTCCAGTCCAGCCTCGTCGGTGGCGACGCGGTCGGCGAAGTCGTCGACGTGACTGTTTCGGTCGGTGCGGTCAAGGAGCAGGAGCTTCCCGAGCTCGACGACGACTTCGCACAGAGCGCCTCCGAGTTCGACACGGTCGAGGAGCTGACCGAGGACGTCAAGGTCCGGCTGGAGCGTGGCAAGCGTCTCGAGCAGGCCGCCGCCGCGCGCGACGCCGTTCTCGAGAAGCTGCTCGACATGGTCGAGATCCCGCTGCCCGAAAACGTCGTGGCCGACGAGCTGAAGTCCCGTCGCGAGAACATCGAGCAGCAGCTCGGCGCGGCCGGGATGACGATGGAGGCCTACCTCGACTCCGAGGAGCAGACCGTCGACGAGTTCGAGGCAGATCTCGACAAGCGGGTCCGCGAAGCGGTGGCGGCCCAGTTCATCCTGGACGAGGTCGCCAAGAAGGAGGAGGTCGGCGTCGACGAGGGCGAGCTGCAGGAGCACGTGATGCGTCGTGCGCAGCAGTCGGGCCAGGACCCGAACGAGTTCGTCCAGCACATGGTCCAGCACAACCACATTCCCGAGATGGTCTCCGAGGTCGTGCGCGGCAAGTCGCTCGCGGCGATCGTCGAGGGCGCCAAGGTCACCGACGAGTCCGGCACACACGTCGAGCTCAAGCTGCTCCAGCCCGACGGCAGCATCGGCGAGCCGCAGACCGAGGAAGCGCAGGCCGAGGAAGCGCAGGCCGAGGAAACGCAGGCCGAAGCCGACACCAAGGCCTGATCCGCTCCCCGATGCACAGGAAACCGGGCCTGCTGGGCGCTGTCGCGCTCGCGGGTGAGTACGTCGACGAGGTGGTCGTCGGCACCGTCCGGGACGTACACGGCGCCCTTGCGAAACGGTCGTTCTCGCTGACCAACCGCGCAACCGGAGGGTCCGCGCGTCTCCCGCAGGCCGTGCACGACGGAGTCTCGCGAACGGTCTACTCCGGCATCGGTGCCGGCATGAGGGCTGCCTCTGCTGGCCTGCGTGCCGCCGAGAAGCGGGGGGTCGGTCGCCGGCTGGAGGACCGGGCCTCTGGGCGCCAGGTGCTGTCCGCGGTGAACGGTCTGATCGGTGACCGGCTACCCGGGGAGCACCCCGAGTTCGCGATCCCGATGGCCGTGCGGCTCCGCGGGTCCGACGTACCCCTCGACCCCGCTCATCTCGCCGCCGGGTTCCCGTCAGCGACCTGCGACGTCGTCGTCTTCCTGCACGGACTGGGCGAGAACGATGACTCGTGGGCGCTTCGGCGGGGGACAGCTGCTGGGACGTACGGCGAGAGGCTGGCTGACGACACCGACTGGACACCGGTCTACCTGCGCGCGAACACCGGACTGCCGATCGCAGAGAACGGTGCCGCGATGGCCGGCCTGCTCGAAGACCTCGTCGCAGCCTGGCCCACAGGCGTACGTCGGATCGCCCTGGTCGGTCACTCGATGGGTGGCCTGATCATGCGAGCCGCGGGTGCCGTCCGCACCGAGTCGGAGAACCCGTGGACCGCCCTGGTCACGGATGTGGTCACGCTGGGCACCCCGCACCTCGGCGCGCCGCTGGAGCACACGGTCAACCTCGGCGCACGGGCCCTCCGCGTCCTCCCGGAGTCGGCCCCGCTCGGCCGGATCCTGGAGTACCGCAGCGTGGGAATCCTCAACCTCCGCAGCGGTCTCGCTGCCGACGTACAGAACCTTCCGCATGCGCGCTACCACCTCGTCGCCGCGACGTTGAACCGATCACCACGGCATCCGGTCAGCGCGGCCATCGGTGACCTGTTCGTGCGCTACCCTTCCGCAGTCGGTCGACCCCGCCGCGGGCCGGAGATGTTCCCGGATGCCGACGTGCTCCACGTGCCCGGCACCGACCACTTCGGTCTGCTGAACCATCCCGACGTGTACGACGCGCTGAAGCGCTGGCTCACCGAAACCGGGCACCGGATGTGACGAGCGAGGTCGGGGGTAGTCGGGCACGAATCCGCTGTTGGCGAACATGGGTGGGTTACTCGTGGAACTGCGCGATGTTGCGGCTAGGGTCGGGAACGTGAATGAGACTTCTGTACCCCAGATGAACGGGAACGGCTCGCAGTACGGCCTGGACGATCACATCTACCAGCGCCTGCTCAAGGAGCGGATCATCTTCCTCGGCTCCGAGGTGCGCGACCAGAACGCGAACGCGATCTGCGCGCAGATGCTCCTGCTCAGTGCCGAGGATCCCGAGACGGACATCTTCCTCCACATCAACAGCCCCGGCGGCTCCGTCGACGCGGGCATGGCGATCTACGACACGATGAACTACATCCCCAACGACGTGGCGACGGTCGGAATGGGCCTGGCCGCGTCGATGGGCCAGTTCCTGCTGTGCGCGGGCGCGGCCGGCAAACGGTATGCACTGCCGCACGCCCGGATCATGATGCATCAGCCCTCCGGGGGGATGGGTGGTTCCGCCTCGGACATCAAGATCCAGGCGCAGCAGTCGTTGCACATCAAGAAGGTGCTGTTCCAGCTGATCAGCGAGCACACCGGCCAGGGCCTCGAACAGGTCGAGAAGGACGCTGACCGCGACCGCTGGTTCACGGCCGAGCAGGCCAAGGAGTACGGATTCATCGACAAGGTCATCGCCAGCGCCCGCCAGGTCGCCGACCAGGGCCGTCCGGCCCGGAAGTGAGTGGAGGAGAAGACATGAGTGGCACTCACATCCCTGGAATGGGCAGCCTGTCGCAGACCGGTAAGGCCTCCGAGTTCGCCTCGCCCAACATGAGCTACTACATCCCGCAGTGGGAGGAGCGCACGTCGTACGGTGTCCGCCGGATCGACCCCTACGCCAAACTGTTCGAGGAACGCATCATCTTCCTCGGCACCCCCATCTCCGACGACATCGCGAACGCGGTGATGGCCCAGCTCCTATGCCTGGAGTCGATGGACCCCGATCGCGATCTGTCGATCTACATCAACAGCCCCGGTGGCTCGTTCACCGCGCTGACAGCGATCTACGACACGATGCGGTTCGTCAAGCCCGACATCCAGACCGTGTGCCTGGGTCAGGCTGCCTCGGCTGCGGCGATCCTGCTCGCGGCCGGCACTCCAGGCAAGCGGCTCGCGCTGCCGAACAGCCGGATCCTGATCCACCAGCCCTACACCGAAGGCTCCTACGGCCAGACCTCGGACATCGAGATCCAGGCCAACGAAATCCTGCGGATGCGCGAGCTTCTTGAGAAGATGATCTCGGACCACACCGGCAAGGACGTCGAGGAAGTCAGCCGCGACATTGAGCGCGACAAGATCCTCACCGCGGATGCCGCTGTGGAGTACGGCTTGATCGACCAGATCATGGAGTCGCGCAAGGGTGTGGCCCCGATGGCGTGAGCCGTCGGGTCGGAACACTGCCGAACTGCCTTCCCACCGTCCGGTGGACCCGGCAGCCGGCCGAAGGAGTCGCCGTGTCCCCATCCCAAATGGGGGTACGACGGGGTACCTTCGAGTTCGAGGATGTACACAGCCGGCGCACTACAGCCGGCCTGAGTCGTGAGGAGTCGCGCCTGTGGCACGCATCGGTGACGGAGGCGACCTGCTCAAGTGCTCTTTCTGCGGGAAGAGTCAGAAGCAGGTTAAGAAACTCATCGCTGGTCCAGGTGTCTACATCTGCGACGAGTGCATCGACCTCTGCAACGAAATCATTGAGGAAGAGCTCAGTGAGGGCACCGAGGTTGGGCTCGAGGAGCTGCCGAAGCCCAAGGAGATCTTCGACTTCCTGAACTCCTACGTGATCGGCCAGGAAACCGCGAAGAAGTCACTCGCGGTTGCGGTCTACAACCACTACAAGCGGGTTCAGGCCGGGGTCGCCACCGGTCGTCACTCCAAGGACGAGACGGTCGAGCTGGCCAAGTCCAACATCCTCGTGATCGGTCCGACCGGGTGTGGCAAGACCTATCTCGCGCAGACGCTGGCCAGGATGCTCAACGTGCCGTTCGCGATCGCCGATGCCACCGCGCTCACCGAGGCCGGCTACGTGGGTGAGGATGTCGAGAACATCCTGCTCAAACTGATCCAGGCCGCTGACTACGACGTCAAGAAGGCCGAGACCGGCATCATCTACATCGACGAGATCGACAAGGTCGCTCGCAAGGCGGAGAACCCGTCGATCACCCGCGACGTCTCCGGTGAGGGCGTCCAGCAGGCGCTGCTCAAGATCCTCGAAGGTACGACGGCATCGGTGCCGCCGCAGGGTGGGCGCAAGCACCCGCACCAGGAGTTCATCCAGATCGACACCACGAACGTCCTGTTCATCGTCGGTGGAGCGTTCGCCGGCCTCGAATCGATCGTGGAGTCACGGATCGGCAGGAAGACCCTCGGCTTCGGCGCGTCACTTCCTACCAAGGAGGAGCGCGACATGGAGAAGATCTTCTCCGAGGTGATGCCGGAGGATCTGCTCAAGTTCGGCCTGATCCCTGAGTTCGTCGGCCGGCTCCCGGTCATCGCGACCGTGGACAAGCTGAACAGCGAGGCTCTCGTGCAGATCCTCACCGAGCCTCGCAACGCGCTGGTGAAGCAGTACCAGAAGCTTTTCGAGATCGACGGTGTCGAGCTCGAGTTCACCGAAGACGCCATTGACGCCGTCGCGGACCTCGCGATGGTGCGGGGGACCGGCGCCCGCGGCCTCCGCGCGATCATCGAGGAGGTCCTGCTGCACGTCATGTATGACGTGCCGTCGCGAGAGGACATCGCGAAGGTCGTGGTCACCGGCGAGGTCGTCTCCGACAACGTCAACCCCACCCTGGTCCCGCGCGAGACGGAAACGAAGAAGAAGAAGTCTGCCTGACCCGGTGGCCGCCTGTGGCGGCTCTCTCATCCGAGTTCACCCGTTCTCAGGACAATGCGCTGTGCCTCGGGCGAGGATGGTCGGTGACGTCTGTCGCCGACCAACCACCGTCTTGAGGAGCACGCCTTGCCGGGCCGCGCGCAACACAAGAAGCCTCTGATCGCCTTTGCTGCGCTCGTCGCCGTGATGGGGTTGATCATCGGGAACAGCCTCCGGGCAGATGCGCTCCTCGGCCCTGCTGTGATCGCTCAGATGCCGTTCGTGATAGGGAC
>Ga0075530_1001651_pt1 | contig 10552 bp, 14 predicted proteins | sample NGEPerD_2_FD_75101 | JGI IMG/M metagenome (GOLD analysis project Ga0075530, IMG submission 75101) | Arctic peat soil microbial communities from the Barrow Environmental Observatory site, Barrow, Alaska, USA - NGEE PermafrostL1-D | ecosystem: Environmental > Terrestrial > Soil > Wetlands > Peat ...
AAAAGGCAGAATATATCGTAACGAGCCTTGAGTTTATCGAAAGGCGAAGTGAGATTTGAAGCCTGTACCGTTCATGTAATGAAAAAATCCTCCCGCCTCCGCAAGTGAACGTAGTGAACAAGGAGACGAGAGGATTTGAACTACTTTGCTTACGTGAGGATTTGAAAAGGCAGAATATATCGTAACGAGCCTTGAGTTTATCGAAAGGCGAAGTGGGTCTCAAATTTCTCGCAACCCTGTTATTCGAAACTTTGAGACATGATTTTTGTGGTGCAAAAATCAGATGCGAAGCTGTACCGTTCATGTGATTGAGTACAATCACCTACTGGGTAATGAAAAAATCCTCCTGCCTCCGCCTTCGGTCCGCAGTAGCAGACCTACGGCGTGACGAAGTCCGCTAGTAGAGATTTGCGAAGGTGACCTTTGCCCGACGTAGTCTTGGCGAAGTCTGGATTCCTAAACAGGCACTGCTCTTAATGAATGGCTCAATGGACTGAGCCATTCATTTAAGGCTAAGAATATGGGTTTATTGGAGTCATAAAAAGCTGTTTTTCTAGAAAAACAGCTTTTTTGTGTAAATTTTTGATTAGTAATGGTATAATGTAGTCAATTCTGCTCACCAAGAGACAGGTTTAACGCAAGTGGGGGCAGAAAATTATTGAAGAAACCCCAAGCGTATATTTTAAAGTATAGAACGAGGCGAGCGCAAGATCGAAGCTATAGAGTTAGCAGATTTTGCGAAGATTTATAAAAAAGATATTAACTATTTTATAAAATAAATTTATGAAAAACATACCTACAAAAACATTTTTTATAATAGCGGTTATTGGGTATTTATTTGGAGGATTCACAGGTAGTCCAATATTCGCGATTATATGGATAGTGGCACTGATAATAGGTATTGTAAAATTATTCACTCAAAGTAAATAAAATATAAAATATATGACAAATTTTGAAGATTTAAGTAAAGGAGATCAAATTAAAGCAGAAATATATTCTCGCGGTAATTTTATTAATGGAAGATATAAAGCTGCCCAAATTACCGACTTGGATGATTTATCACGTTTTAATAGTAAAAATACTTTCCTCCTAGAAAAATTAAATGCTCTAGCTGATATTGCTGATAAAATAATCACTGAAGCCGAAGCAGAGGGGAAAGACACTAATGACCCGAGCATATTAAGAGAGTTAGGTAAAAAAATAAACGAAAAAGGCAGACTTAAAGGAATTTGGGGTTGGTTTATTAAAAAGTAAAAATATAGCAATTATGGGATTTTTTTCATCAAAGGAAGAAGTTAGGTTAGAAAATTTTTGTCGTGATTTTTACGATAAAAATATTTTAGATGGGATAATGCACGGGGTAGATATTAATACGACTTACTACAAAGGTTTTCAAGATTTTATAGGAGAAGTTTTTCCAGGGTTTTTAAATGTTGATTTTGAAAAATTAAAAGAAGAATTTACAATCCTTCGACTTGAACTATTTGCACTTGCATGGTTTCACACATTTGGTGAAGAAATGTCTGTTTCGCAAAGTGTTTTTACTATGAATTTTTTAGAAGAAAAAAATAAACAAGATATCTGGAAAAGAATGCAACGATATAATGGTGCTATTGCAAGTGGTGTTAGAAAATCTATTTGTGTCAGAGAGAATGATAATAAAAAATTAGATTCAGATAGAATCAATGTTATTACTAGCTATTTAAGTAAAAAAATAAATTTAAATAAGAATGATTTTAGTGATAAAGAGAAAAAGTATATAGAAGCTATAAATAGAATTGGTATGCGAATAAAGTCAAAGAAGGGTTGGAAAGATTATAATATTTTATATTTTTTATCTTTCACTATGTTGAGAAATTTAGGTTTTACAGATGGTGAGATTCAAAAAGTTTTAAATGATAAACCATTAGGACATATAATAAATATACTCAATGGATTTTATAATGGAGCAAAAGAATCTTGGGAAGATGTAAAAATAATAAATGACGATAGTTTATATAGACAAGAAGAAATTACTGAAATCAAGACTGGAAATGAGATTGTGGAAAATGGGAATAGTGAACAGCTCGACCGTGTTGTAAATAGTGCCTCTTTTAACTCTCTTGGTCTATGAAAAAATTACTAAAACTTCTTTTTGTCCGCCGACAAGAAATCAAGGATAAATGGTGGCACAGACTTGCGCTCGTTCTCATATACGGAAGTACTATTGTTGGGGCAATTTTTCTCGGCTCATTACTCGTAACGGAAGAAGCTGATAATTGGGTGACCAAATCTTATACAGCGTACAGTTTTGAAGAGGGATATGAGACTGCACAAGGCAAAGAAATAGATTGCAAGTTTTCTGTCGTGGAGTTGAGTCGTTCGCCTGTCTCTTTCTTTCGTTGTGGCGATTTTTCTGATACCACAGAGTTTTTGGAAAAATATTCAAGGGCGCGGGGAACTTATGCACAATTAGAAGAACTTCGGTTACCCCGAAGTGGGTCGGGGCTGTACTTGCCCGTTGCAGAAAGGCAGGGAAAGAAAACCGATGAAGAAATAATGGTTCAGTTGATACAAGATGGTGAACTCGATAACATAAAAGTAAAGCAGGCTGCTTATTTCAACTACATTTCGTTTTTCGGAAACTGGGGTGTATATCTATTTCTGATTCTCGGATGGATAGTGTTTTGGGAATCTATAGTTTATAGAACACTTCTTTTTGTTGTGTATGGAAAGAAAAACTAATTATGACTGAAAACGAGGAAAACCCATCAGAAGAAGGAAGCACACCGAAAATTATCCGGGGTGCTTTGCAAATTGCCGGAGGAGCGGTACCGTTCGCGGGTGGTTTATTTTCCGTGGCGGCGGGCGCGTGGTCAGAACACGAACAGGAAAGAGTAAACAAATTTTTTCGACATTGGATAAAAATGCTTGAAGATGAAATACGAGAAAAAGAAAGAACTATTCTAGAAATCATGGCTCGCTTAGATATTCACGACGAAGAAATTGCAAAGAGATTGGAAAGTAAAGAATATCAGTCACTTTTGAAAAAGACATTTCGTGAATGGTCTGGTGCGGAAAGTGAGGACAAAAGAACTTATATCAGAAATATACTTGCTAACGCCGCCGCCTCAACAATGACGAGCGACGAAGTCGTTCGGCTATTTATTGATTGGCTCAAAATGTATTCCGAGCTTCATTTCAAAGTTATCGCTGTCATTTATGAGCACGGAACAAGTGGAGTTTCTCGCGGCGGTGTGTGGAGCGATTTAGGAAAAGCAGAAGTTGCAGAAAATTCTGCTGACGCGGATTTGTTTAAATTGCTTTTCCGAGATTTGAGTACTGGCGGAGTAATAAGACAACATCGCGAAGTTGATTATTACGGAAATTTTGTTCCGAAGACTCCACAACGCCGTCCAAAAGGATCGGGGCCAAAACCTGTGACTTCCGCGTTTGACGACGAGGATTCATATGAGCTTACAGAACTTGGCAAGCAATTTGTTCACTATGCTATGACAGATTTACCACTCAAAATTGAGTATAAACCACAGAGCGAAACTAATTCGGGTAATCCTTCGTGATTCAAGAGAGCAATCCCCGTTGTTTTATAATATCTCTATAAAACGGCGGGGATTTGTGTGCACAGAGTGAACTATTTTATTTGAATTTTTTTAATAAAATTGTTATCATTTAAACATGACTAATATGCCTGTAACAATCTACAAAAAGGCGACTCAGGCACTGAATCTACTTGCACGCAAGAAAGGTGGAAAAATAAACAAAATGAAAGCAATAAAGCTTATCTTTCTTGCTGACCGCCTACATTTGCGAAAATATGGCCGACCTATAGTTGGTGACATGTATTGGGCGATGAAATTGGGCCCAGTAGGTTCGCTGACAAAAAATGTTGCAGAACTTTCGAGTATATCTGATGAAGCTTTAGCTTATGCAAAAAAATATATCAAACCCATTGATGGGAAAAAACAGGTTCTTACTTCTCTTAAACAAGAAGATTTAAGTGTATTTTCAAAAACAGATATTGAATGTATTGAGTCTGTGTATAATAAATTTTCTGATAAAGATCAGTTTGAATTAGCCGAGATAACACATGAATTCCCAGAGTGGATAAAGCATAAAAAAGAACTTGATAGAGGTAAAAAAAGAGTGAGAATGGACTACGATGATTTTTTTGTTGATGCACCTAAAGGATATGATTTATTTTCTCAAAACAAATCATATCTAGAAATGGCGAAAGAATCTTTTTTAGAGCAAAAAGAAGTTTCTGCTTTTTTTACTAGATAATCATGAAGTGCAATGGAAATACCACCGAAAATCAGAATTCCATTGTGTGTTGAACAGGGTTCAGTATTTAATTTTTTTATTGATTTTGGCGACTCAAAAAGACAATCAAAGAATCGCTATTTTGTTATCCTCAATCGTAATCCAAAAACCGACATAGCTTTAATAATGATTACATCTACCACTCAGATACAGAAAAAGAGAGAATTTGTGAAAAGAGCTGGTATTAGTGGTAAAACCATAGTAGAGATAAAAGCAAAAGAATATTGCATATTTACAAGCGATAGTGTATTTAATTGTAATGAGGTTTTTGAAGTAAATATGAGCGATTTAATCAAAAAAATCGAGGAAAATGGATCTATGAATTATCCAAAACTTCCTAATAATATTCTAAAACGGATTATAGTCGGAGTTAACGAAAGCCCTAAAATTTCGCAGTCAACAAAAGATTTGATGTAATTCTATTTAATTAAATAATCCATCTTATTTTTACACCTATTGGACTCTGAATGAGGCGTCTCAAACTATTCTGGATGAATTCTATATATTATTTAAATTCGCGTATACTTTTATCAATAATCGTGAAACTTAACTGTGTTTTCGGTTTAAAGTTGCGGAAAAATCCTCCCGCCTTCGTTCCTAACGAATGGCTCAATGGATTGAGCCATTCGTTTAAGCCTAAGAATATAGGTTTATTGGAGACACAAAAAAGCTGGTTTTTTAGAAAAACTTTTTTTGCTTTAATCAAATCAAAGTCATAGAGGTCGTCAAGATTCTGTTTAAGGGGTATTTGAACCTTATTGGAGTGTGCTGTTCTGAATTAGTAAATTCATGTCTTGGACTAATACCTCGACAGCTCGCTGCGAGGATGGGAAACAAAATCTGTTTTATCTGATAAGTATCACAATGGATATTTTGTAAATAAATGGTATTATAGCAAAATGCCTATTCAGTATTTGTACGCTATTATTGGGGTCATTATTGTCAGCCTAATTTCTTTGTTGGGGGCTTTTACTCTATTAATTAAGGAAGAAAAATTACGTCGAGTACTTTTTATAATGGTCGCCTTGTCGGTGGGAGCACTTTTTGGTGATGCGATTATTCATCTTTTACCAGAAGCGTTTGAAAATAGTACTAATCCAACGGCGACTTCTCTTTATGTTTTAGTGGGTTTATTGATGTTTTTTATAATGGAAAAATTTCTTCATTGGAAACATAGTCATCAAGTAGAAGAAAACGAAGAACACGTTTTAATAATTGAACCAGTTGGTTATTTAAGTTTAATTTCAGATGGTTTGCATAATTTTATTGACGGAGTGGTAATTGGGGTTAGTTTTATGGTAAGTATTCCCATTGGTGTTGCTTCTACTGTGGCAATTATTTTACATGAAATTCCCCAAGAAATTGGTGATCTTGGGCTTTTGCTTCATGCTGGTTTTACTCGTGGACGAGCTTTGTTCTATAATTTTATTTCCGCTTTGTTTGCTCTTTTGGGGACTTTGTTGGCTTTATTTATTGGACCTACTGCTGGTAATTTTACTGAAATTACTTTACCGTTGGCGGCTGGTGGTTTTATTTATATTGCTGGCTCTGATTTAGTACCTGAATTGCATAAAATTACCGATCCTAAAAAATCAGCCGTTCAATTGCTAGCCGTAATGACTGGTGTCGGTTTAATGATTTTGTTATTGATTGTTGACTAATCAAAGGACTTTACCTTATAACCAAAAATATACCGGGAGGCGAAGCCTTCCGGTATATTTTGTTGAATTTATTTCTGCAGTAAGTATTTATAGATGTCCTCTAGAGCCACAATACCGTCACCAGCGGCGATATTGTTTTGGTGGTAAAGTCTATTGGTACAATCTCCGGCCGCCCAAATACCAACAGTGCTTGTTTTTTGAGTTTGGGGGTCAACAACGATTGCTCCACCCTTATTGATTTCAACTAAGTCTTTGACTAGTTCAGTTTCGGGTTGGTGTCCAATTTCTACAAAAATACCTTGGGCTGGCAATTCATGAGTTTCTCCAGTTGTTTTGTCTAAGTAAGTTAGACTGGAGACAAATTTATCACCCTTAACTTCAGTTATTTCAGCATTTTTTAGCGCCTTAATGTTGGGGTTGGCTAAAATCTTATCAACAGTAATTTTGTCGGCTTTAAATTCTGGGCTGTGATGTAAAATAGTTACTGATTTAGTATAAGCTAAGAGTTGACTGGCTGTTTCAAAACCAGCATTTCCACCACCAATTACGACAACTTCCTTCCCTTCAAACATTGGGGCGTCACAGGTGGCACAATAAGTGATTCCTTTATGTTCATATTCTTCGGCTCCAGGGATAGTTAATTTGGTACGATGAGAACCAGTACTAATTAAGACAGTTTTCCCTTCGTACTCTTGTCCGTTATTAGCTATTGCCTTAAAGCCGTCAGTCGTTTTTTGGATTTTTTCTATTTTGATTTGTTCAACAATTTTTAAATTTTCCCCTTGGTAATTTTCTAAATGTTTTTTTAAATTTTCCCCTAATTCAGTTCCTGAAAGGGAGATTGTTCCAATCCAATTTTCAATACTTGGAGAAACAGAAGACTGTCCACCAAATTCAGTGGTGAGGAAAATAGTTTTTAAACGCTTGCGTGAGGCGTAAATGCCAGCTGAAACACCAGCGGGACCGCCACCAATTATAATTAAATCGTATAACATTATAAGTTTGATATTTTATTTATTGGGTAAGTAGTTAGAGAGATTGTTTGAGTTTTTAAATCGAAGTTTAATTTAGACTTCGTAAATTTTTACTTAAAAATTATTTTTTAGGTCGTCTTAAGAAAGCAGGGATAGATGACCAATCTTCATCTTCAACATCATCTGTTGTTTCTTTTGTGGGTTTAGTGGTTGTTTCGGTGTTGGTCGATGGTGCTCGGGAAAATAGAGGTCGGTCGTAATCTGTATTCGTTTCTTTTTCTTTAGTAGTGGTTAGTTCGGGAGCTGGAGTAATATCAACCGTATTTGTTTCTGTTTTTTTGTTTGTATTTTTTTCAAAGATATTGAAAGGACCATCATTTTTTTTCTTGGCTAATTCTGGAAAACCAGTAGCGATAACTGTTATTTTTATTTCATTCTTTTTTAGTTTGTCGTCGTAAATTGCTCCAAAGATAACTTTAGCTTCACTGTCAATTGATTCAGTGATTAGTTTGGCAGAATCTTGAATTTCAAACATGGTCATATCAGAACCTCCAGCAATAGTAAACAAGACTCCTCTAGCACCATCAATTGAAATGTCTAGTAGTGGAGAATTGATGGCCATTTTAGCGGCTTCTATAGCTCGATTGTCGCCTGAAGCACTACCAATACCCATTAGAGCCGAACCAGCATTTTGCATAACCGCTCTAACATCAGCAAAGTCTACGTTAATAATCCCTGGCATAGTTATTGTATTAGAAAGACCTTCTACTGCTTGGCGTAAAATTTCATCACACATAGCAAAAGCCGAGGAACAGGTTGTATCTTTAGTGATGATGTTCATTAGTCGGTCGTTAGGAATAGCGATAACAGCATCTACTTCATTACGGAGTTCACTAATTCCTTGTTCAGCAATAGACTCACGTTGTTTACCTTCAAAGAAAAATGGTTTAGTTACAATAGCAACAGTAAGAGCACCTTGTTCTTTGGCTATTTTAGCAATAACAGGAGCTGCACCAGAACCTGTTCCACCACCCATTCCGGCTGTTACGAAAATCATATCAGCTCCCTTAATCATGTTTTGTATATCTTCCATACTTTCTTCAGCGGCTTGTTTGCCAATATCAGGATTCATTCCAGTACCTAACCCCCTAGTTAGATTTTTCCCGATGTGAATTTTTTTGTCAGCTAAAGAACGATGCAGATGTTGAGCATCAGTGTTCATTGCTATAAATTCTACTCCCTTAACTTTTGATTCAATCATATGATTGACAGCATTTGATCCGGAGCCACCAACACCAATGACTTTAATTCTAGCAAAAGATTCTAATTCTGGGTTAATTTTAGGCATAAGACTAGTTAATTTAAGTATTTATGTCTTTAATATTAGCAAATGCTGATAAACAAAGCAATCAAGGGAAAATGTTAAAAAATCTTGTTTTATTTTTAAAATATTTAAGGCATAAATTCTTTTAACCATTTAATCATTGTTTTTCCCATATGGTTTTTGTTTTTAGAAGATTTTTTTCCTTCGAGTTCATATTCGTAGTCATAATAAAATAAACCATAAGCGACTGACCAAGCAGGATCAATTGTTTGATTATTACTACTATGAATACGAGCTGGAGCGGCGATTTTAGCTGGTAAGTGGAAATAACTTTTGGCCATTTCTTCAATATTGATAATTGTTCCACCACCACCAGTTATAATAATCCCAGCTGGCAACAAACCATTTCGCCCAAGTTTTTTCAAATGAACTTCAATATATTCAAAAATATCAGACATTCGAGCTTCAATTATTTCATCCAATTTTTTCTTGGGTCCTTCTGGCTCTATCTCTCGTTTTTTAATTTGTTCGGCTTCTTCGAGTGGAACCTTAAAACCTAAGGCAATATCATTAGTGGTGTCGGTTGAGCCAATTGGAAACACATGAACAGATAAAGGAGTATTTTCTTCAAAAACGGCTACTGAAGTAGTTTGGGAACCAATATTAACCAAAACACAGCCAGAAGCTTTTTGTAATTTAGATAGGATTACGGCACTAGAGGCTAGCGGGGAGGCAATAATATCCTCGACAATTAAATTAACTTCTTCAGCGGCGGTGATAAAATCTTTTAGGTGTTGTTTGGAATAGGTAACAAACATTGTTTTAACTTCTAGTTTGGATCCTTTCATTCCTTCTGGTGTGCCTAAAACTTTTTTACCATCCAGTTTAAACATAATAGGAATACAATGCATAATTTGGCGATTGGAGATATCAGTAAGATTATTTTCACTGTCTTCTACTGCTCGTTTGATGTCGTTGTTGTTTATTTCTAAATCAGCTCGCGAGACTAGAGTAGTTCCCTCGGTCATTTTTGATTCTAGAGTGGCTCCACCGATACCTAGATAAACTCGTTTGATTTTTACCTTAGCTGCCTTTTCGGCTTCAGTGATGGTTTCGCGTAGACAGTCAATAACTTCTTCTATGTTGATAATATAGCCTCGACGTAAACCCTGAGAACTTCTTTTGACCAAAGCTAAAATATGCGGAGTTGCTTCTCCGTTTTTCCATTCGCAAACCGCCACGCGTATCCACGATGTTCCGATATCTAGACCTGTGATAATATTTCTGGAACTCATAAAAATAAAAGTTTAAATATTTTTAATTGTGATAAATACTTAACTCTAATTAAAAATATAATTAGAGTAGTTTTTATTTTCAATTATAAAGTTCAAGAGATAGTCTCAAGGATTATTTTTTTATTTGATTTTTTTATCCAATAAAAAATGTTTGAGAATTCTTTGTTCTTCACTATCCATTTTAGCACTATGATCCATTCCCTTCAAATGCAACAAACCGTGGATAAGTAAAAAAGCTAAATGTTGCTGATAAGTATGCTCAAATTTCTTAGCTTCACTTTCGGTTTTGCCTAAATGGATAAAAATTTCGCCATCAGTTTTACTATAAGGAAAACTTAAAATATTGGCGACTTTTGGTTTGCCTCGATATGTTGTGTTTAATCTCTTAGAAAGAGTGTCACCAACAAAAACTAAACTCAATTCATATTTTGAGCCCATTATGTAATTTTTTATATCAGAAAAAGGTACCTTAGGTACCTTTTTCTTAGTTAAATTTTTTATAGCCAACATCTTTAATTTTACCTAGCTTGCGCAACTTATCGTTGGTCGCTCGCTTGATAATTCTCTTCAAAGCTTCTTGTTTCTTTTTTAGTTCAGATTTGTTCCTTTCACTGAACTTGAGAGAACGAGCCCGACGTAAATTGCCAGATGTTTTTACACGCTTAGTAAAGCGACGCAACAAATTGGCGTTTGATTCGGTTCCGACTCTGATTACTTCTATAGCTGACATAGGGATAGATTAGCATATATCGATATCTTTGGCAAACAAAATTGGAATACCTTTTTATAATGGTTGTCTGGTGGAGTAAGGTATTAGATTATTGATTATCTTAATCAAGTTTTCTAGTAGATGTTGGTTTATCGGAGTGCACTGTTTGAAAACCCCGTCGGCTCGCCGCGGGGATGAAAAACAGGCGGTGTGTTTTGAGTGGTCGGTGGACCACTCCTATTCCGAAAAACAGCCACGGTATTTTGTGA
>Ga0075530_1001652_pt1 | contig 10548 bp, 7 predicted proteins | sample NGEPerD_2_FD_75101 | JGI IMG/M metagenome (GOLD analysis project Ga0075530, IMG submission 75101) | Arctic peat soil microbial communities from the Barrow Environmental Observatory site, Barrow, Alaska, USA - NGEE PermafrostL1-D | ecosystem: Environmental > Terrestrial > Soil > Wetlands > Peat ...
ACTCGACGGCCTTGGTGATGTCCTTGATGGTGATGAGGCCCTTGAGCTTGAAGTCGTCGTCGACGACCAGCAGCTTCTCGACCTTGTGCTCCCTGAGGATCTCGCGGGCGACCTCGAGTGTGGTGCCTACCGGTACCGTCACCAAGTCAGAGGAGGTCATCAACTCGCTCACCTTGCGGCCGAGGTCGGTCTCGAAACGCAGATCGCGGTTGGTGAGGATGCCGAGCAGAAGGCCGCCCTCAGCCACTATCGGCACGCCGCTTATGCGGTACTCGCGCATGAGGCCCTCGGCGTCCTGCAAGGTGGCGTCACGGCCGAGAGTTATGGGGTCGACGATCATGCCGGCCTCGGAGCGTTTCACCTTGCGTACCATCTCGGCCTGGCCCTCGACCGACATCTTCTTGTGGATGACGCCGATCCCGCCGTTGCGCGCCATGGCGATGGCCATCTTGGTCTCGGTGACGGTGTCCATTGCCGCCGCGACGAGCGGGGTGTTGAGGCTTATGCGCCGCGTGAAGCGCGCGCGCAGGTCGACCTCCCGCGGCAGCACGTTGCTGCGGGCCGGCACCAGCAGGACGTCGTCGAACGTCAGGGCCGTTGTCACGATCTTCGCCTGTGTGGTCTCGCGGCTCTTGACCGCGCCGCTGTCGATCATCGCTTCACCATGGGCGATTATAGCTGCGGCCCGCTCATTGCCGACGTAGCGGCTCGAGCCAGCGGGCGGGGAGCCGCACGGCCCTTCCCGAGCGGTCGGTCGGGACGTGCTCGCTGACCCCGGTGGCGATCAGCCGGTCGTCATCGAGTCGTACCAGACGGTAGTCGAAAAGCAGCCCGCGACTGCGCACGCTAACCAACCTCGAGCCCACGTCGATCTCGTCGTCGAAGTAGGCGGCGCTGCGGTAGCTCACCTCGAGGCGCGAGACCGCCAACGACAGTCCTGACGCCTCCATCTCACGGTAGCTGAGGCCGCGGACGCGCATCCACTCGACGCGGCTCGCCTCGAACCACACTGGGTAGACGCTGTGATGCGCGACGCCCATCTGGTCGGTCTCCGCGAACCGCACTCGGATGACGCAGGAGGTCGGCTGCGCCGCTCCGTTCGCCGGCTGCTCCGGCGGGCTCTGGGGGTAGTCAAGGGGCTCGGCCATGGGCTCTGGCGACCAGCATAGCAGCGGTTATGAGCGCGGCGCAGACGGCCAAAGAGCGCGCGCGCATTGATGCTAGACTCGCCTGGGAGCGGGCCGTGAGCAGCAAGAGACCGCGCACTATCGGCGCGGAGTTTCAGTCACAGACGAAGTTCCGACGCGGCCAACTCCCGGCCGAGCGTACGCGTGTGGCGCCGGCCTTCAAGGCCTACGCCAACCCGTCCGAGATCGCGGCCCTTCCTCAGCCTCAACTCAAGGGCGGAACGGGTGTATGGACGGCGTTGTCGAGCCCTAGGGGCGGCGCCGCCGAAGGTGGGCGTATCAAACAGGCGCAGCTCTCCCAGCTGCTGTGGGCGGCCGTTGGCTTCACCAAGGGGCGAGAGCGCATCCACCTCAGCGCCCACGGCGTCTCTTCCCTCGAGACCTATGTGCTCACCCGCAACGTGCAAGACCTGCTCGCCGGCGTATACCACTACGACGCCCGCGAGCACAGCCTGGCCTACCTGGAGACGCGTGACGCCACCGAACAGCTAGCGCTTGCCCTGCTCGCGCCGATCGAGCTCGACGCGCAGGCCGCTGTACTCTGCTTCACCGGCATCCCGCGGCGACACAAGCACGGTGACGACGGGCGTGCCTACCGCTACCTTTACCTCGACGCCGGCGCGGCGGCCCAGGACGTGATGGTGGCGGGCAGCGCGATGGGCCTGGCAACGAACTTCATCGCCGACTTCTACGACGATGAGTTGACCGAACTATTGCAGCTCGACGGTCGCAACGAGCAGCCGTTGTGCCTGGTGGCGATAGGCTCGTGAGCGCCACCACCCTTACTTGGAGGTAGACCGGTATGTCCACACCTGATGGCGCCACCACGACGGCCGCGACCGGGATGACGAGCGCCGGCAGCCGCGAGATCCTCACTCATGACGAGGCGCACCGTTCGGGCCTATGGGAACCGCAGCTTGTACTCGTGCGCGGGGACGGTGCCCTCGTCTACGACGCGGACGGCAAACAGTACATCGACTGCCTCGCCGGCATCGCGGTGGCCAGCGTCGGCCACGGCAACCGGCGCCTGGCACGGGCCCTTGCCGAGCAGGCCGAGCGCCTCATAGTCTGTCCGCAGAACATCGGCAACGACGTGCGCACGCAGTTCGTCGACAAGCTCTTCACGTTCTTAGCAGCGCCGCTCGAGCGGGTGTTCCTCAGCAACTCGGGCGCCGAGGCCAACGAGGCAGCCCTCAAGTGGGCGCGGGCAGCAACCGGTCGTTCACGCTTCGTGGCCGCCAAGCGCGGCTTCTCTGGCCGCACGCTTGGTGTGCTGCCGCTTACCTGGGAGCCTGCCTACCGCGGGCCGTTCGCACCGTTCACCACGCCGGTCGACTTCGTTACCTACAACGACGAGGACGAGCTCCGCGCCGCCATAAGCGCCGAGACCGCCGCGGTGTTCCTCGAGCCGATCCAGGGCGAGAGCGGGATCAACCCGGCTAGCGACGACTACCTCAGGCTGGCGCGGAGCCTTACCCGCGAGCACGGCGCTCTGTTGATCCTTGACGAGATCCAGACGGGCGTCGGGCGCACTGGCACGTTCCTCGCCAGTGAGCGCTCAGGCGTGAAGCCGGACATCGTGACCCTGGCCAAGGGGTTGGCCGGGGGCGTGCCTATCGGTGCGACGGTGATGACCGACGCCGTTGCCAAAGCGATGCCAAAGGGCGGGCACGGCACCACGTTCGGTGGCAACCCGTTGGCCGCCGCCGCCGGCCTTGCGGTGCTGCAGGAGATCGAGGAACGCAGGTTGATGAGCCGCGCGGTCGAGCTCGGCGGGCGGCTGCGGCGAGGACTGGAGAGCCTAGGCAGCGAGCTGGTCAAGGAGGTCCGCGGGCGCGGCCTGTTGCTCGGCCTGGAGTTGACCGAGCCGGTCGGCCCCTTCATCGCGGCCCTTGGCGCGGCCGGCGTGCTCACCATCTCCGGCGGCAGCCACACGGTTCGTTTCCTACCGCCGCTTGTAATCGAGCCCGAGCAGGTCGACGAGGTAGTGCGCCGAGTAGCGGCGGTACTCGAAGACCGCCTCAAGGCGCGGTGACGAAAGCACTTTCACGCGCCGGCGCAGGCGTGAGTTTTTGCGGGGACGCCCGGAGCCGAATGAACCTATTATGAGCCTGAGATGTTGCGTCTAGAGAGCCTCGCCCTCGAACTGCTCGAGTACAAGGCGGCCGAATACCGGGCTAACGGTACCGTCAAGGGCGGTAACCAGACGCTGTGGAACCTTATCGCCATGCTCGGCCAGGAGCGCGATAGGCTCAGCGCCGAAGAGCGCAAGCGCATGGACACGGTCACCGAATCGCTGCAGGCGTTCTCGGAGCCGAATCGCGGCTCGAGCCGGGCACCGGCATCGCTTGGGGAGCTGTTCATCAGCTCGGACGATGACATCGTGCTCGACGGCGGGGAAGAGCCACCGCGACCGCCCGACACGCCGGCCGAGCGCGAGGAGCACGCCGTGTTGCAGCGCCTGGCGCGCCGCGTGTGGTGGGACGACCTCGACTCCTACGTGCAGCAGGTCGCCACCTCGTGGCGCTCGCAGCGCGATCGCTTCGGGGCGCGCCTCATCTTCGGCACGCTGCGCAACCTCGAGCGCAACGCCTCGCGCGAGAACTTCGGCCGCGACGTCACGCTGAAGAGCTTCAAGGTCGTCCTGCCCATCCCGCCGCTAACCGACCCGCTCGTCTCGCTCTCCGACGTCGACTCGCTGGCTGAGATAGCCCGCGACCTCATCAACTTGATCATGACCCTCGGCCAGCCCGGCAGCCCGTATCCGCAACTGGAGCTGCCCGAGGCGGGAGGGCTCGCCTACGTAAGGCAGGCGGCCCTGGCGGTCGCGAACGACCCGTACGCCGGCAAGCCCGCGGCCCTCGACCCCAAGCTGCCCAGTAGCAAGCAGTTGCGCATGGCCATCGCCGAGCTGACCAAGGAACGCCTCCCCGAGGGGGAGCGCGCCAGCCAGCGCCGTGAGCTCGAGCGCCGGCTAAGCGAGGCCATCAGCATGGAGCGCAACGACCGCCAAGCGTTCCAGCGCGACGCCGCGATCTTGCAGGACGTCGTCCACGTCTTCTTCGAGCGCTTGACCGACTATCTGCCAACGACCGTGGGTGGACGCGCGGGCGGCGCTCAACTCGATGGCGGCGTGCTGTTCGGCGTCAACCCGGCCCTGAGGGCAGAGAACATCGGGCCAGCAACTACCGACATCACGGTGCGGTTGGTAGGGCCGGTGCGGCTCACGCTGCAGGGCCACGACTTCGCCTTCGCCGGCGTCGGGGCGGCCAGGACGCTGTTCGTCGACGGCAAGGCCGTGGAACTCGACGGCTCGTCCGTCGTGCAGCTTGGCCACGAGCGGCTCGGAGTGTTCCGCGAGGGCGAATACGTCCACCTTCGCATGCGTGACGAGGGCCGCAGCATCGCCGTGAGGCTTGCCGAGGCGCTGGTCGTGTTGCACGTGCTCACCAGCCCGTTCCGCGAAGAGCTGTTGACCGTGGCCAAGGTGATCGCCAACTCGGTTCGCGGCGAGCCGCAAGACCTCATAGTCCAGGCGATATCACGGGCCAACCAGCTGAGCGTGCGCGCTCCCGACCGGCGGCAGGCTCTCGACGGACTGTGGCGCGGCGCGGCGCGCGCCACCGGTGTCGATCTGGGCAGCGAAGTTATAGCCACCCTGGTCGAGAAGATCATCGACGCTGTCAGCCTCGACCCGAACGACCTCCCCGGGGCCCTGGAACGCGCTGGTGCCGAAGAGACCGAGTTCTACACGCTCACCGGCGACCCGCTCACCGTCGACCTCGCAGGCTACAAGATCACCGTGCGGCAGTACCGTGGCCGCAGCAAGCAGTCTCAGGAGAGCCTGGTAGCGATGCTTCCCGGCCAGGTGCTCGGCTCGTTCACCGACTACCTGCTCGCACCTCTGGGAGCGGGTACCTTGGTGTTCGTCCGCGGCGACTCCGACCTTGCGGTCCTTCACCTCGCCAAGGCGAAGCTGCTAAGCACCGTAGCTTGAGGGCCCGCCACTGGTCTGGTCGCTCCTCAGCGGGCGAGTAAGGAGCGAGCATGCCTCAACCCATGAACCACGACGAGCTGAACCGGGCCGCCGCCGACCTACCAGGCTGGGAGGTCGTGGACGGCAAGCTGGTGCGCCAGCAGAAGTTCGCCGACTTCTCGGAAGCGTTCGCCTTCCTGTGCCGCGTGGCGCTGTTGGCCGAGAAGCACAACCATCACCCCGAGATCCACAACTCCTACGCCAACGTCACCCTTGAGCTAATCAGTCACGATGCGGGCGGCGTCACCGAGCGCGATCTCAAGCTGGCCAGAGCGATAACCGAGCTTGGCCAAGCGGGCAAGTAACAGGCGTCCTACTCAGGTCGGGCGGGCTCTGTTAGCTGGTAGTCCTCGCGCAGGAGGGCGAGATCGTCGTCGTCGACGTCACCGTCGCCGTCGAGGTCGGCCGGCAGGTTGAGGCCGGTACGGCCGTAGGCGAGCGCGAATTCAAGCAGGTCGGGGAAGTCAACTACGCCATCGCGGCTGAGGTCGCCTGGCGCGAAGCGATTGACCGCGCTCAACTCGGCCAGCTCGGCTTCCCCGGGAAGCGCCGCGGGGGCTTCCACGGCCATCGCCATCACCCCCGGACCGCCTGCCGGTAGGCCGAGCAGCAGGCCGAGTTCGTGGTGGACTGCCCGGGGGAGCCACTCGCCGGCGGCCGGTGACAGCAGCGCGGTTACCTCGCCGGCGCTGGGTGCATCGCTAACCAAGGTTAGCGACAGGGTCTCAGGCGAGAAGAGGGCCGCCTCCCCGTAGGTGAGCGTGAATGGCGCCGTGTTCGCCGCGCTAAGCACCGCGGCGCCGGCGGAGATCTCCTGCCAGGTGGCCGCGGCCTCGGCCACCGCCTCCGAAAGCAGCAAGGGGCCGCCGGCATCGTCGACGCTGTAGGTAACCACTACTGGTTCGGTTGGCTGGTCCTCGGCCGGTGCCTCGCCTGGCGGCGCGTCGGCCTGGTCCCGCGGTTCCTCGCCCGGCTCCTGCAGGGGCTCCTCGTCGAGGGGCGGCTCCTCTGGTACTTCAACCGCTGGCTCCTCGGGAACTTCGCCCGCATCGTCCTCCGCGGCCGGCGCCTCGCTTGGAGCCTCGCCGCTAAGCAGCGACCTAATCGCCTCGAGTACCGCCGCCTGCGCTCCCGGCAGGTCGGTCCGTACCAGCCGGCCGTTGGGGTCCAAGCCCAGCGCGCGACCGTCGACGTCTATGAAGGCGTCGTCGCTCAAGCGCCACAGCCCCTGGCGGAAGCCCGTGAGCGGGGACGCGAGGTTGGGGTCGAGGTAGGCGGCTACGAGTACCGTCTCGCCGGTACGCCAAGTCGGGCTGCCGGCGACCAACAGACGCCGGTCGCCCGGCGCCTCGCCGCCGAGGAAGTCTAGTTCGATGGTGTCGGGAGGCCCAGCGAGTTCGTCAGGATCCGGCGTCTCAGCGGGATCGTCCAGGTCGGGATCGCCTTGGTCACCGCCGCCAGCCGCGGGCGGAACCTGGTCGGGCCGCATGCGGACGCCGTAACCCCGCAAGACCTCCTCGACAGCGAAGCTCACGGTCGTGTACACCTCCTCGTACGCCTTGTCGGCGTGCACGGCGGCGGTGACGTCGACGACCCTGGCCGTGAAGACCACGTCGGCGTCGGCAAGCAGCTCGGCCGGGGTCATGAACCTGTAGGTAGTCGCCAAGGCAAGGCCGGCAAACAGACCGAGAGCCACTGCCGACGTCAGCCGCAGCACCAGGCCCCTAACTGCCGACCACCTGCTCATTGTCATTCTGCTCTTTGTCATCCTGCTCCCGGCGGATCGACGGGCGCGCCCGGCACCTCGTCAGGTACCTCGTCGGGCTCGTCGTCGGGCACCTCGTTGGGCTCGTCGTCGGGCTCCTCGTCGGGCTGCTCGCCAGGTTCCTCGCCCGGCTCGTCCTCCGGTTCTTCACTTGGCCCGCCACCGGGTTCCTCCCCCGGTTCGCCGTCGATGGTGTCGAGGTCTTCGGGCGCGGTCTGGAAGGCGCCAGGAACGGCGGCGCCCGACGCCGTTGCCGCTGCGAACTCGTGACGGAACTCGTCGCCGGAGCGCGACGCGAACTCCGTGGTGGTGCCAACCGCGAGCACCGCCGGCACCTCAACGGGGACCAGCACGAACGAGAACAGCTCGGCGTCGCCTAGTAGCGCAGCGCCGAGCAGCGCGAGGTCGAGCCGCAAGCGGCCGGGCTCAGCCTCGTGGATGAGCGCGATCTCCTGGCGCGACGCGCTAAGGCTGCCTTCCTCGAGCGTGAAACGCTCCGCGTCCCAGCTAAGCTCGGTTCGCACGCCGACCAGCGCCCTGGCGTCGGTCACCCGAGCTCTTACCGTCACCTTCGAGCGCACCTCGGTGTCGGGCAGCTGCAGGTCGAGGGTCGGCGCAGGCGGCGTGATCACGCTAAGCACGTAGTCAAGGAAGGTGCTCGACAGGTTCGCGTCGGTAACTTCGATGGTGAACTCGTACTCGCCGGTAGTGCTCGGCACGCCGCGTAGCTCGCCGCCTTGCAGTTCCAGCCCTGGAGGCAGGGCCCCAGCGCTGAGGGAGTACTCGTACGGTCGCAGGCCTCCTACCGCGTGGAACTGCACCTGGTACGGCTCGGCCACGACCGCCTCCGGCAGATCGGTGCCGAGCAGGCGAAGGGCCTCGCCAGGCGTGGCAAGCTCGCCCGCGCAGGCAGCGAGGCCCGCCACCAGCAGAAGGGCGGCGAGCAGTCTGGCGAGTAGCGAGGGCGAGCTCAAACTCACGGCACGAAGAGCGTACCGCACGACGCCGACGGCAGGACGTCAGCGACGTTGACGCGGCCGCCAAGCGGCGCGGGCGAGGCGAGCGCGCATGCTAGCCTCCGGGCAATCCTGGGTCTGGCAGGGAGTCTTGGCGCGGCCAGTGATGGCAGGCTCCGTCGCCGAGAGCGAGGTCGCGTGATAATTCGTAACAGCGGTCGCCTGATGCTTACGTTGCCCCCCGGGCTCAGCGCCGCGCGCGTGTCGCTCCACGTCGAACGCGAAGCGCGCGCGCGTTACGGCTTCCCGGCCGACGCGTTCACCCTCGGTGGCAGGCTGCTCGAAGTCGACTTCGGCGAGGCCGAACGGATCGCGGCGGCCATGAACGCTGCGCGAGCCGCTGGCGTAGTCGTCGGTCCACCGGTAGCGCCCGGGGAGCTCGGCGCCGCCGCCCTGCTTCACGAGTTCGCTCACGCGCTGTTGGCTGCGTTCGACTGGCGTGAGGCAGCACTCGCCGCGGTAACCGCGCGACTCGGTACGCGCGGTACGTCGAGCTTGCTCGCTGCGCTCCGCGAACGCTTCCCGCCGCCCGGCTCCCCGGTCCGAACGACACCCGCGGCCGCTGCCGAGACTGACGACGGCGTCAGCGACGAGATCACCATCGAAGAGCTGCTGCTGCTCGGCGAGGCCCGCGATAACCGCGCGCTCGACGCGTTCGTCGAGCTGTTCGGCCTCGGTGACCTCGCGTCGGGGGGCGAGTTCGACGCGGCCCTCACCAACCTGCGCGAGGTCCTTAGGGGCGTGCGAGTCGGGCCGAGCCGGGCGGCGGCGCACGGCGCGGCGGCGGGTCCTACCGCTGGGGACCAACACGCCCTGTCGGACGACCAAGGCCGCGCGCCAAGGGGCGATGATGCCTCACCGGCGGGCGGCGACCTGCTGGCCATCCTGCGCGCTCCGGCGGCGCTCCACCCCGGTTCGCTGCTCGGTCAACTCGAGGCTGCGCTCGAGCTCTGGGCGCCGCTGATCGGCGAGCGCTTCGCCCAGCTCTTGCGGCGGGCGCTTCGCGGCCTCGATCAGCTTCGCGAAGAGCGGACGTTCGTGGCCGGCCCCGGCCCGGGCGGGCCGGCGCCGGTGCTAGTGGCCGGACCCGGGCCTGGCTATCTTGGCGAGGCCGCCTACAGCGACGACCGCGCGTGGATGACCGGCGTCGTCATGGTCGCGAAGAACGCCTACGTCTGGCTCGAGCAGTTGTCGCGGCGCTCGGGTAGGACCGTCGCACGCCTCGACCAGGTGCCAGACGAGGAGTTGCGCGAGCTCGCCGATCACGGTTTTGACACGCTGTGGCTGGTCGGCGTGTGGCAGCGCAGCGAGGCCTCACGCACGATCAAGCGCTTGCGGGGCCAGCCCTTCGCCGAGGCCAGCGCCTACGCCATCCACGACTACGTGATCGCTCCCGACCTCGGTGGCGAGGACGCACTAAGCGCGCTCGCCGAGCGCGCCGCGCGGCACGGCTTGCGGCTGGCGAGCGACATGGTGCCGAACCACACCGGCATCGACGCTCATTGGGTCGAAGAGCGTCCCGACTGGTTCCTGCGGCTGGCGACCCCACCGTTCGACGCTTACCGCTTCGCTGGGCCCGACCTCACGCCGGGACGCGCCATCGAGGTGCGCATCGAGGACGGCTACTACGACGGCAGCGACGCCGCCGTGGTTTTCGAGCGCCGTGAGCGAGCAACCGGTGAGCGCAACTACGTCTATCACGGCAACGACGGCACGGCCATGCCGTGGAACGACACCGCCCAGCTCGACTACCTCAACCCCGAGGTGCGCGCGGTGGTCATCGACACAATCGTCGCGGTCGCCCGACGCTTCAAGGTGATCCGCTTCGACGCCGCGATGACGCTGGTGAGGCGCCACGTCAGGCGTCTGTGGCATCCGCCACCGGGCCAGGGCGGCGCCATCCCGTCGCGCAGCCGACACGCCCTCGAGGCGGAGGCGTTCGATCGGGCCATGCCGCACGAGTTCTGGCGTGAGGTGGTAGACGAGGTGGCACGGCGCGCGCCCGATACGCTCCTGGTGGCCGAGGCCTTCTGGTTGCTGGAGAGCTACTTCGTGCGCACGCTAGGCGTGCACAGGGTCTACAACAGCGCCTTCATGCACTTCCTGGCGGCGGAGCGCAACGCCGAACATCGCCGCCTGCTTCGCACGACGCTGGCCAGCGACCCGCGCGACCTCGAGCGCTTCGTCAACTACCTGACGACCCCCGACGAGGAGACCGCGGCGGAGACCTTCGGTACCGGCGACAAGTACTTCGGCGCCGCGACCATGCTTGCCACCCTGCCGGGGTTGCCGCTGTTCGGGCACGGCCAGGTCGAGGGCCTGCGCGAGAAGTACGGCATGGAGTTCCGCGCCCCGCGGCTCGATGAACCGCCCGACACGCGCTTGCAGGCGCGCCACCGAGAGGTGATCGCACCGCTGTTGGCGCGCAGGCAGGAGTTCGCCAGCGCGCCAACAGCGGTGCGATCACCTCTCGGTGGCGCGCCTGCAAGCGCGTGTCGGGCGGTTCATCGAGCCGCGGGGCGCGGAACTCCATGCCGTACTTCT
>Ga0075530_1001654_pt1 | contig 10544 bp, 8 predicted proteins | sample NGEPerD_2_FD_75101 | JGI IMG/M metagenome (GOLD analysis project Ga0075530, IMG submission 75101) | Arctic peat soil microbial communities from the Barrow Environmental Observatory site, Barrow, Alaska, USA - NGEE PermafrostL1-D | ecosystem: Environmental > Terrestrial > Soil > Wetlands > Peat ...
AAACCAACAATCATACCTAAATAAACTTGTGTGCCTGGACCAACAAACAGCTCACCACGCGACTCACCCATCTCGAGAGCATATGGTGTCGTTATACCAGCCTCAGTCGTAACAAGTGCGCCATTGCGAATTTTTTGAAGTTTTGAACCTAGCGGTTGATAGCCATGAGGCAAAGAATTCATTATCACTGTGCCTTTAGTAGCAGTTAATAGCAAATTACGAAGCCCAATCAAAGCACGCGTTGGCAAAATATACGTCACGCGAGTCGTGCCACTACTAGTTTGCTCTTGTTTGATCATATTGGCTCGACGAGTACCTAATTCTTGGCTGATAGTACCCAAAAATTCTGGTGCGACTTCAATCAACAATTCTTCGATTGGTTCTTTGACGACACCGTCCTCTTTGATTGTTACGACTTGTGGACGACCAACTTCGAATTCATAACCTTCACGTCGCAAAGTTTCAATCAATACCGACAGATGCAATTCGCCACGACCAGAAACTTTAAAACCAATTCCATCATCTTCAACACGCAAACTAACATTTATTTCAAGCTCTTTTTTCAAGCGATTACCAATTTGACGAGATGTGTTAAACTGGCCTTCTTTGCCCTTCATAGGACTAGTATTCGGACCAAGATAGATGCTGATTGTTGGCGCTTCAATATCAATAACTGGTAGTGCCTCGGGGTTGTCTTTGCCAGCAATTGTCTCACCAATGTGCGCATCACCAATACCCGTTATTGCAACAATGTCCCCAGCAATCGCACTGTCGATTTCTTCACGAATTAACCCACGATATCCAAATATTTTATCAATGTTGGCAGTAATATGTTGACCATCGCGTTTTATTAGAACGATTGGAAGACCTTTTTTGACCATACCACGATTTATTCTGCCAATTGCATATTTTCCTTGGAATGAATCGTATTGCAAGGCTGCAACCAGTAGCTGCAATGAGCCTTTTGTATCAACAGCTGGTTCTGGAATATCATTTATGATTGCATCAAAAATTGGGGTTAAATCAGCGTGCTCACCTAAATTATCTGGAAGTTTTGCCCAAGCTTTACCTTCGCGACCAATCGCAAAATAAACAGGATAATACAACTGGCTATCATCAACTGCCAGTTCCAAAAATAAATCTGATACTTCATCAACTACTTCGTCGATTCGACGTGATGGTTTGTCGATTTTATTGATAATTACGACCGGCTGGAGTCCAAGCTCGAGCGCTTTTGACAGTACGAATTTAGTTTGAGGCATTGGACCTTCTTGAGCGTCTACAATCAGTAAAACACCGTCTGCCATATTGAGTGTCCGTTCCACTTCACCACTAAAATCAGCGTGTCCTGGTGTGTCAATAATATTAATCTTGTAATCACCGTAATATACAGAGGTTTGTTTAGCGGTAATCGTGATGCCGCGTTCGTGTTCTTGATCGCCACTGTCCATAATCAAATTTTGTTCCATCTCGGCCTGATTAGAGCGAAAGGTGTGACTTTGTTTTAATAACCCATCAACAATAGTAGTCTTGCCGTGGTCAACATGGGCAATAATAGCAACGTTTCGAATAAATTTTGGGTCTTTCATAAAAATATGCCCGAACTCGGGCTCCTTATCTATTAATTATAGCATATAATCGATAACTAATCAAGCATTATGGCGTGGTGGGCGCTGAGGGGCTCGAACCCCCGACCTCCTCGGTGTAAACGAGGCGCTCTAGCCAACTGAGCTAAGCGCCCATACCACTTAAAAAGTATACAGATAGGGACAGAGTTTTGCAAGTAGAATGACGATTGCTATAATAGAGCCTAATGCGCGCGTGCTGTAATTGGTAGCCAGGCTAGCTTGAGGTGCTAGTGTCCCTGAGGGACGTGGAAGTTCAAGTCTTCTCGCGCGCACCATCCTACTTCGCCAAGGCTTCGTAGGACTTATTCTAAGGTGTTTTGTAAACACTTTGACTGCCGACTGACCAATTTAGTACATCGCTATAACGATCAATCGGAGAGACCAGAACTGTTGAATCATCAGATGATTGAATATTACGGCTACGAACATATTGCGCAGTCGATTGATACAATCCAATTGCTGGCACATCGGTTAACCATTGTTTTGCGAAAGTAATGTATTTTGCATTACGTAATTCTGGTTCAGTACGAACACGTGCAGACAAGAGCGCATCATCGCTAATTACATTCGAATAATTAGAAAAATTATACCCCTGAGGTGAAGCTTGTGATGAATGCCAATAGGCGTATACATCAGGATCAGCGCCAATATTTAGTTGGTATAGTAGTACATCAAAATTACGTAATTGAATAACATTTTGGGTTATGTCTGTTGGATCGATAACTTTAGTTTCAATTGTGATGCCTAAAGCCCTCCATTGTCCGGCAATAGTTTCAAGCACACGTTCAAATTCGCTGTTCTTTGTTGTTACAACTGATAGCTTTAGTTCTTTGCCATCTTTTTCACGAACGCCCTTATCGTTCAACTTCCAGCCATTGTCATCAAGTATTTTTTGTGTACCTGCAAAATCATATTGTGGCGCTTTCGGCACATCACCAGTTAATTGATTATTAATAAATGGCAAGTCCAAAGTCGAAGTTTCAGCAGGCAATTTGTCACGAATTGCTTGAGTATTAGTTGCTGATTGTAACGCTCGTCGTAATGTAACGTCCTTTAATAATTCGCTTTTTGTATTAATTATCGCATACACGCCACTTTGAATTGGTTTAAATGAAACGACATATCGTTTCAGGTCTATACGATCTACATCAGCTGGCGATAAATCGGTTGCAGCATTAACTTCATTCATCGCTAAGGCATCCACGATCGAATCAACTGTGTCATAAGCATGTAATTGAAAACGTGCCAATTTGGCATAACCGCCATAATAATCTTCGTTTCTAGTCATATGAATTACTCCACGATTAGAATTGATATCTACAGTTTGTACAAAATTCAATTTAAATGGTCCACTGCCGATTGGGTTTTGACTAAAGCTATTTTCGCGAATATTACTAGGTGCAACGTCTTTGAGAATATGTTCTGGTAAAATTGGGAACGTCAAGGCATGTTCGAATGCAGCATAAATAGACTTTAATTTAAACTCAATTGTCGTATCGTTAATTGCTCTGACAGAAATATTTTCCCAACCAGAAATTGTTGAACGTACGCTAGGATTTTTCATTAAACCAACAGTAAATGCAACGTCATTAGCGGTTAGTTTGGTACCGTCATGCCACTTTGCATCTGATCGAATGTTCACTGTGTATACAGTTTTGTCAGCATTAATCTTTATTTTAGTCGCTAAGTCATGATTTAAATGACCAGTTTTGTCATAACGAAGAAGGCTTGAAAACATTAGATAACCTGCCGATTGCTCAGCACTTGTATCCGCAAAGATAGGGTTAAGTGTATCGACTGGACCTAAAACTGCTTCGGCATAAGTTCCATCATTAGCTGGAACGGTTGTTTTATAACTTTGCTGATACCACATCAACTGTAGTCCAGTTGCAGCTATTAGCAATCCGACCGCTATCACCCATACAATGACATTCAGCTGCACATCGCGAACATTGCTCCATCGTTTGATAATAAACTTATGAGCATGTCGAGTAGTCACATTCTCGACTTTGCGCATGCGTTTTGCAAAAATTCGACTATTAAAACTTACCTTTGGTAATTTTGGTAATCTAGGTAATTTAGGCAATTTAGGTAATCGCTGATGCCATTTACCACGGTTATCATCTGTCATAAATCGTTACCTAACGAAACGCGGGCAAAATAAGCCCAGCTAATATCGATAGTATAAAGATAGTTGCGAAAACAATTGTTACTTCGAAAAGGTTTTTGTCAATTCCACGACGAGTTGTATATAGTTCGCCAGAGCTACCAAAACCAGCACCTAGTGATGCTCCCCGTTGTTGCAATAAAATCGCCAAAATCATAAGCATGGCCGAAACGACTGTGATAATCTGCAAGGCACCATCAATATTCATCCCGTTAGAACTCCTTTCATACAAAAAATACGCTCCTTCATTAATAAATGTGCTATCTCGTCTATAGTTCTAACGGGATTCATTACATATCCTTCTTGTTCATATAACTCCTACGATTATACCACAGGTATTGTCAGTTTATGGTGACGGAGTGTATTGATGTTCAATTAGATACAATTTAGCATTCATATCAACAACACCATTAGTATCACCTATTGCTTCGTATTGTTGTTTAGCTTCTTGGAACAACCGTTTGGCTTCATCAGTTGAATTAGTCTTTTCTGCGGCTACGCCTTGGTCTTTAAGTGAAGTAGCTGTTTCAGCGGTTGGAGTAACCTTATTCGAATTAGAATTACTATTGATTGATTTGAAGGCAAATATTGCGCCGACAGTAATAGCTGCTACTATTACAATTGCGACTGCTATATAGATGATTTTTTGCTTTTTGGTTAGATTGTTGAACATAGTTTATCTCCCCATTTCTAAAATAATATGATTCTTATGTTTGAGCATATTATAGCAAGAAAATACAAATAGACGAAAGCTGGTCAATCAATTTCCCAGACAGCGCACTGGGAACCCGGTGGTCTTGGCAATCACACTCCGGCCCACAGTAACGTTGCCCGAGTACAAGACGCGGAACAAAGCATTAGTGCCGGACTCCGAACTAGGCCATGCGTAAGCGTCCACCGTCAAATCGCCGAAGGTCCCAGCGGCGAGGCGGTAACCGCCAAGCAGGAAATTTAGTCCTGACGAACCACCAGGTTTAAGTTTAGTACCTTGGTCAGTACCACGCCAGCCAGTACTGTCAGCCTGTGCCTGAGTCATACCGAGTTGCATTTCGAGTATTTTAAAGTCATTGTCGGATGGGATATGTGAGCCAGTTGGACAGATGCCTTGAGCACCCTGCGTAGTGACATATTGCATAGCTTCGTCCCATTGGTAGAGACCACCGTAGGTTGTGCAGTTTGATGCAGTGTTGGCGTAACAGTATTTTTCTAGGACAGCGTTGTTAGTTTGGTTTGTTGCGCCTGAAATCATAGTACCGACATTAAGGTTGGCTTTGGCCCAGGCTTGAGCGCCGATAGCTAGCCAGTTAGAGTCTGAGACGACAGCTGAGGCGGCACTGGTTTGAGTACCTGTATAATTGCCTGTGGCAGTAGCGACTACTTTGATGTATTTACCAACATTACCTATTACTAGCGCGTAGGTGCTAGCAGTGGCGCTGGCTATGTTAGTATAAGTACCGCCTGCGGTTGTGGCACTTTGCCATTGATAGGTTACTGTGGCGCCTGATGGAGTTAGAGCTCCAGCGGTTAATGTGTTACCTACGGCGGTGGTTGCGCCAGATATGGCGGCTATGGCGGTAAGAGAAATGAATGGTCTGTAATAGCTATCTTGCCCTGGTGTGCCCCAACTACTATCAGTATTTGCGTTGTGGCATCGAGCCTGGATTTGAACTATGTATGTTTTGCCCAAAGTATTAGTCGTAAACGCAACCGGTGAACTAGCAATATCTACCCAGCCAGAGTCAGAACCTGATGGAGTTATAGTGTATCTGTATTGGTATTGAGCCGACGTGCCAGCTGCACATGATGGCGTAGTCCAGGACCAGGTAGTAGTATCGGCGACTGTATTAGCTGTAACTGTTGGAGCAGCTGGTGTAGTAATAGGATGGATGTAGGTAGATTCTGTTCCTTCTGTAGTTGTACTGTATGATGTGTCGTTTATATAGCAACGAACCTGAGCTTGGTAGCCATATTTAATGCCCTGCGTAGCAACTTGAGTAGCTGTCGTATCTGTAGACCAAGCAGAATATGATCCCCAAGTACCGTCATCTGTACGGCTACGAATGCCGTATTGAGTCGTACTATCAGTACATGTGACAGGAGTTATTGTAGCTAGGACGTTACCACTATTTAAGGTAACAGCTATGGCTGGAGCTGATGGGGCAGTAAGTGTAGTAGCCGTGGCACTAGCCGTGTTTGACCAGTCGCTCGTATTACCTGCGATAGTAACATTAACACGATAATAATATGTAGTTCCTACTGATAATCCGCTTGACGTAAACGCTGTACCCGTCTGTGTTGTAATTGTTGGACTTTCAAAAGACGAGCTAACATCACGTTGTAGTGTATAACTGCTAGCACCAATAAATGCATCCCACGACACATCAATTTCAGTCATAGAGACTGTTGTAGCAATAAGATTTAGCGAACCACATATGCCTTGCCTAGCACCATCAGTACCACTAAGCGAATTGATGTAGTATCGAATACTTTCATCTCGTGAGCTAATTGCATCAATACAATATGTTTCACCTTCGTCTATACTACCACCACTTAATGTCACGCCTTCACTTGGTTCAAAAGTTGCAGGAATACTAGAAGGATATGCATTGCCAAATGTACGAGCATTCTCCATGGCGCTAGCAACACCATTAAGATCGCTCTTTAATTGTGCAGTAACAATTGACGTTTGCCAATTTTTATAACTAAGACCGACAATCGTCGCCAAAATACCAATAATAGTGACGACTACTATTAGTTCGATAAGAGTAAAACCACGTTGGTAGATGGTAGGTGGTAGATGGTAGGTGGTAGATTTCGAAGTGATGCGAGAATTACCCTTTTGCATAAAATTAGTATAGCATTAGCGTTGTGTTGTGACAACAAGATGGGTCAGGACAAGTCTGGTTTTTGACGGCCCGATTATAGCCGCAATTTCTGATTCTGAGGCATTTTTTAATCCACGTATACTACCAAATTTACGAATCAATTTTGAACGCGTTTTCGGACCAATACCTGATATTTTATCTAACGAACTAGAGGTTTGTTTTACACGTTTAAGAACTGTGTGATAACTGATAGCAAAACGATGAGATTCGTCCCTGACGCGCTGCAACAATTTAATAATATGAGTTGAATTTGGCAAATTAATGATAGAAAAATAGCCAGAATCTATAACATACCCATTTAACTCTTCCAGTTTCTTTAAATTTAATATTACAACACATTTCCTATTTTCCAAGGATAATCCTCGGAAAGTTTGATTTGGTGTTATAGTATGTTTTTTTGGGTTAGTAATAATGATTTGCTCAAACTTTTTTGCCATACCGATAAATGGAATGTCTTCTTGTCCACATTTATCACGAGCCCTTAAGGTTGCATCCAGTTGACCTTTGCCACCATCAATTAGAACTAAATCGGGTTTACCCCAATTTTTAAGGTTTTTTTGGCTCAACCGTCTAGTTATCGTTTCGTTCATATTATAAAAATCATTATTATGCTCGATACGTGTTTTAAATTTACGATATTGTTCCCTATCGCTGACACCATTTGTAAAAACAACCATACTGGCCACAACATTAGTCCCGCTCATATGCGAAATATCGTAACCTTCAATACGAGCTGGAATTTTAGCTAAACCTAATAAATCTTTTAAATCCGCCAGTGCCTTATCTTTACTAATATCCAAAAATTCCTTATCGCCAAACATAATTCGTTGCTGTAATTCACGCAAATTATGAATTTTATTGCGGATAATTGCAGCTAGTTCAAAATCATGCTTTTTAGCAGCTATTTTCATATCACGTTCTAAATCAGCTAAAAGTTTTTTACGATTACCTTTGATATAACTAATTAATCCTCGCAGGTTAGCTTTATATTCATCACTCTTCATATCAACAGGCGAAAGTCCAAGATGTGCATCTAAATCCGGTTTATTTTTCCCTGGATTCAACCCAGGAAATTTAGTGTAATATGAGAATACTCTGCGTAAATATCGTAAGGCTTTTTTGACAGCGAAACTGTTATAATACGGCCCAAAATAATCTGCCCCATCGTCAGACGGATTACGCGTAAAACTGACAAATGGCCATTGATTATTCATGTCAATTCTGACAAAAATTAATGACTTATCATCACGAAGAAGAATATTATACCTGGGCATGTAACGTTTGACCATTTCGGCTTCTAGAAATAATGCGTCAATTTCGCTTTCAGTTTGAACCCAATCGGTATCGGCGATTTCAGCTACAAGTGCCCGAGTTTTGGCATCCATATCACGCGTATTTTGAAAATATTGTTTGACGCGATTTTTCAGTATTGCGGCTTTGCCAATATAAATAATCTCGCCATTTTTATCTTTATGAAAATAAACGCCTGGACTAAGCGGCAGAGTCTTTAGCCGGCTTTGATTCATCCTGACCTTTACCATCTGAAGGAGCGTTTTCAGTTTGACCTTCACCTTCTTGTGGATTATCCTCACCATTTTCGACTTCAACTTCAGCTACGTCCTCAGGTTCAGCATCACCACCAGCAGCTTCGTTAGCAGCTTGCAATGCACTTGGTTCATAAACATTAGCAATAACAAGTTCCAAATCTTGGTCAACATCAGCAAACTCAACGCCATCTGGTAATTTGATATCACCAATCATTATTTTGTCATCAATTGTAGCAAGATCAATAATCGAAAGCTCAAATGATTCTGGTAAATCGGCAGGTTTTGCTTTGATTTCAACATGCTCAATTGCTTGCAAAACAACCAAACCAGCTCTTTCTGCTAAACTTTCACCACGACCAACAAGCAAAATCGGCACTTCAGTCGTAATAATATCATCTTGTTTAATAGTATGGAAAGCAACATGACGTAACTGATTTTTTACTGGATCAATATCTATGCTCTTTATGATGGCAAGTTTCTTTTTACCGCCAATTATTAGATTAACTGGTGTATGCTTACCTACGGCATGTACTAATTTAGTTGTCTCAACCTGTGCTGATTGCGACAAGATTGGTTTGTCTTGCCCGCCATACACGACACTAGGTATAAAACCACTGTCCCGCAACTTGGCCACTTGTTTGCCTTCTAACACTCGTTCATCCAATTTCAATGAAATATCGTTCACCTTTTTATCCTATCTCCAGTCATTAATAGTAATTACTGATACTTAGTATAACATTTTAATAGGTTAACATGTTAAAATACTAAGCGTATGATACCTGGATTTGATTTAGCGCAGTTTGCACAAACCGCTGGGCCGTTGGCTGCGCTTTTAATTGTTGCAGCTATTGTTTTTGCTGAAAGTGGCTTGTTGATTGGGTTTTTCCTCCCTGGTGATAGTATTCTTTTCACACTTGGTTTTTTGATACAAGGAACTAGTAGTTTCACGCTTGATCTAAATATCCATCTTGTAGTCCTTATGCTCTTTATAGCGGCCGTAATCGGTGACAATGTCGGATATATGTTTGGACGTAAAATTGGTCCTCATTTATTCACCAGACCAAATTCGTTATTATTCAAACAAGAAAATGTCAAAAAAGCTCAAGATTTTTATGACAGATATGGCGGCAAGACGATCATTATCGCCAGATTTATCCCTATCGTTCGAACATTTGCGCCATTAATCGCAGGTGTCGCAAAAATGAATCATAAAACTTTTACATTATTCAATTTAATTGGTGGTGCACTTTGGGCTGCTGCGTTAACTTACCTTGGATATTTCCTGGGTAAATTGCTACAAGATATAGGTGTTGATGTTGATGCGATTTTACTGCCAATTATTGCAATTATCCTCATTGCTTCAGTTGCGCCAGCAATTTATCATATTTTTAAAGACAAAAACCAAAGACAAGCAATTTGGAATGCTTCAAAACTGCAATTGCAAAAAATATTTAAACGAAAAAAATAAGGCTGAATACGGTGGCACTAGAGATAATCGAAACTCCTAAAAAAACAACGGGATGGTCAACAAAACAGTGTGTTATTGTTGCGATTATTAGTCTAGTATTAGGTACGGCTGTATTCATTCTTGCCTATATTGGTGTGCACCAAAATTCAGGCTTAGGTGTATTTAATCAACCGATTCTGTCTTTTATTATCGAAAACCGTGATCCAAATATCACAAATATCATGAAAATTATTACGATGCTTGCAAATCCACTCTCTTTTGCAGCTGTCGTATCTGTTATCGCATTTATTTGGGCCATCTGTAAACGCGAAATCTGGCGACCAATTCTCTTAGCTAGTGCAATGGGTATTGCAACGGTTTTATCGATATTACTAAAAATTTTGATAATGAATGATCGTCCGGCTCAAACAAATATGATACTACCATTTGAATTAGACTATTCATTTCCTTCTGGCCATACAATCGGTATAACAGTTTTTCTGCTAGTTCTTGGCTATTTAATGTGCTCAAGACACTCTAGCGGTAGTCGAAGTTTTGGCTGGGTTATTATAACAATCATCGGTGTAAGCACAGTCGCAATTAGTCGTCTGTATTTAGGTTATCATTGGCTGACAGACGTTGTTGCTTCATTAGGACTTGGTTTGATTATCCTTGCGATAGTAATATTCGTTGACAGACTTGCTGCTCGTCGATTTAAAAACTAAAATAAAGTTTTTAAATATTGTCCAGTAAACGAATCTTTTACTTTTGCAACTTGTTCGGGCGTGCCTTCGGCAACGATATTACCACCACCAAAACCACCTTCTGGACCCATATCAATAATGTGATCGGCTGTTTTAATAACATCTA
>Ga0075530_1001655_pt1 | contig 10540 bp, 13 predicted proteins | sample NGEPerD_2_FD_75101 | JGI IMG/M metagenome (GOLD analysis project Ga0075530, IMG submission 75101) | Arctic peat soil microbial communities from the Barrow Environmental Observatory site, Barrow, Alaska, USA - NGEE PermafrostL1-D | ecosystem: Environmental > Terrestrial > Soil > Wetlands > Peat ...
CGCTCCAGGGCCGTCCAGAGTTACTTCTGTCGTCCGAATGGGACTATGTACCATTTGCTTATCCGCAGTCCCTGGACGATCTCAAGAGTTTCGTACTTATCGGGCTCCCCGCGACTGAAGCATCAAGCGCGCTTCTCATACCATTAGCGGGCCATGAATTGGGCCACGCTGTTTGGGCAAACCGCGGCATTGGCGGGGCAGCGCATGTATCAATTCAACAGGTATGCGAAGAGCTGTACTCGAAGAAACCAGAAGATTTCAAACGCCATTTTCCGGAATATGATCCTAAGGATATTATAAAGAGCTATTGCCAGAGGCAATATCACAATCTGTTGAGTACGGCGTGTTTCAAGCCGAGGAATTATTTTGCGACTTGTTTGCCTATGCGATATTTGGAGAAGCATATGTTTATGCATTCTCATACATTCTCGCACCCGGAGCCGGGGCCGTTCGGCGATCCAAGTATCCATCCTATGCTACTCGCATCTCTGTTGTCCGGGACATCGCAAAGACTGAGGGCATAAGTCTTCCAACCGCCGGTGAATTGAATTTTCGACCTCAGCAAGAAGCCAATTAATCCCAGAGAGCGCCATATATTGCGGATGGCGGAAACAAGCGTGGCCCAGGTTACCAATTTTCTTTGGAGCAGCGTCCTCAAGGTCCTGGCTTCGGATACACCACGTCCGAACCCGATTAACAGCGCCAGCCATCTCAAGAACTTTCGTAATGGTGTGCCCGCGTACCAGCCTGAATGCCTCGGAGATATCGTAAACGCTGGATGGGGATACTATAAAGAAATACAGGGATCTGGAAAAGTAATTAAGAACTTTGATCAGCTAAATGAAATAATGTTGAAAAGTATTGAAGTTTTGGAATATCGACGGAGGATCGCCTAAGCATGATACTTACTGCTAAGCGAATCTGCTCGGAGATTAGAAAGGGAAACAACAACGATCCAACAGGCATCGCCGTTGTTCCCATGCCAGATCTAGATAAAATCGCGCAAGGCGGCGAGGCATCAGTGAATCTTCGCCTTGGTCGTTGGTTTCTCACCCTGCGCCAATCTAGTGAAACCCATATCGAGCCGACGGCCAGCGGCAGTAAATTTGAGAATAGAATTTCTAAAAAGTATTTCGTACCCTTTGGCGAAGCGTTTGTCTTGCACCCTGGTCGGTTTGCGTTGGCTAGTACACTTGAATGGATAAAACTACCCAACAATTACGCGGCTTTTGTGGTCGGCAAATCTACCTTGGGTCGGAGAGGAATTGTCATTGAAACCGCAGCGGGAGTTCATCCCGGCTTCTTGGGTTGCCTAACATTGGAAATTGCAAATGTCGGCGAGGTCCCAGTAAAACTAATTGCCGGAATGTTCATTTGCCAGTTGTTTTTCCACTGTCTGCAAGGAAAATTGTCGGGAAGCGTCACCAGCCTGGCTGGTCAGCGAAAACCGCGTCTAGGACAGATTCGAGAAGACTCTGTACTTGAACGGCTTAAAGCCACAATACGATAATTGTTCGCGCGGGGAGCTTAGCGTTGACCTCCCTGGTCCAAAAGAAATTCGGTGAGGCCGCCGCCGATTACGCGGCCTCAGCTGTGCATGCCACCGGCCCGTCTCTCGCGCGCCTGCTGGAGCTCGTCGAGACGGAGCCCACATGGCGCGTGCTCGACATCGCCACCGGCGCCGGCCATACCGCGCTCGCCTTCGCCCCCCATGTCGCCAAGGTCACCGCCAGCGACATCACGCCGGAGATGCTTCAAGAGGCGCGACGGCTCGCACATGAACGCAAGCTCGGCAATGTGGTCACCGCGCGGGCGTCCGCCGACAACCTCCCCTTCCCCGACACCAGCTTCAATCTCGTCACCTGCCGGCTCGCCGCGCATCACTTCCCCGATCCGGCAGCCTTCGTGCGCGAAGCCGCCCGCGTGCTGATTCCCGGCGGCAGCTTCGCGCTGGTCGACAACATCTCGCCGGACGATGCGGATTTGGCGCTTGGCTACAACGCCTTCGAGAAATTGCGCGACCCGAGCCACGGGCGCTGCCTCACCCTCGGCGAATGGCACGCGCTCATGCGCGAGGCCGGGCTCACCCCGGTCACGAGCGAGGTCATCGATCAGGACATTCCCTTCGATCCGTGGGTCCAACGGATGCGTTGCTCGGCCGCGACCGTCATGCTCGAGACGGAGCCCTTGCGGGTATACCTGCGCCCCCGCGAGACGCACGACGGCCTCACCTTTTCGCTACGCGAAGCCATCATCGTCGCCCAAAAGATATGAGACACCCATGACCGGCTGGCACAAGCACCGCGCGCCGAGCCTCGCCGAGTTCGAGACCCTGGCGCAGGCGGCCTATGACAAGCTGCCTTCCGGCTTCAGCGACATGACGAAGGACGTGCTGATCCGCGTCGAGGACTTCCCCACCGACGAGGTGCTGGACTCACTCGGCATCGACTCACCGTTCGGCCTGCTCGGCCTCTATCACGGCGTCGATCTCACCCGGCAGAGCGTGCTCGACCCATCGCCGATGCCCGAGATGATCTTTCTCTATCGCCGCCCCATCCTCGACTATTGGGCAGAGCACGACGAGACCCTGGGGCACATTGTTACCCATGTGCTGGTGCATGAGATCGGCCACCATTTCGGTCTGTCGGACGACGACATGGCGCGCATCGAGGCGGACGTCGTTCACTGACAACGAAAACTTAGGCCCGAGTGCCCCCTGAGACTCACGGTCGTTGCACCGACACAAATCGCCCCTTAAAGTGTGACTCGCCATGCTTAACGGACGTGAAATCTATCGTTTTGCCGGGGTTTGCGCCCTTACCCTCGCCATTTGCGCGGGCGTGAGCGGCGAGAGTCGCGCCCAGGAGTTCGTCTACCGGGGCGGGGCGGCGAACGGCCCGACCATCGGTCAATATCTGGAACAGGCCGGCCCCGACAGCTCTTTGGTCGCACACGGCGCGCTGACCATCGACGGCAAGTCCGTCAATTGCGGCACACGGCCGACCGTGCTCAATCCAAACTTCGACAGCTGGGGCGGCGCCTTTCCAGGTTTCCTCATCCTCAACACCAAGAAGATCAGCGGGCTGAACACCCAGGTGAAGCTCTACGTTTACTCCCATGAATGCGGGCACCAGTTCATCGGCGCCGACGAGGTGAAGGCCGACCTGTTCTCCATCAGGCGCGGCGTTAAATGGGGCTGGCTCGACGCTCAAGGGCTCGAAGACATCTGCGTGTTCATCTCAAAGCTCAAGGGCGATGCGGTGCATCCGCCTGGGCCCAAGCGCTGCGATATCATGCGCGAGTATTATCGCAAGCTGGTGGGCGGCAGCGGACAGCGGGCGAGCTCGGGCTCGACGTCGGGCGCACAAACCCTCGGCCCGTCGAACTAGCCTCTCCATTTCCAGTTCGTCATGGCCGGGCTTGTCCCGGCCATCCACGTCTTCGTATTTAGATAAGAAATCGTGGATGCCCGGCACAAGGCCGGGCATGACGGATTCTGTTTTTGGGGTGCCGCCCGTCGTCAGAAGATCCAGGCGATCATCAGCCAGAAGATCACGAAGAAGATCAGAAACCCGGCGATGGTGAAGGGCAGCTCGCCGAGTATGGCGTCGCCCCCTGACGCAATCGTCATCACCAGAATGACGGCGAACGACACGCCGAACGAAATCAGCGCGGCGTTCTTGAGCCCCAGCCCCGCGGAGAACGGGTCCGACGACCCCATCATCTCGGTGAAGTAAAAGAGCCCGGCGAAGCCAAGTCCCACGAGCAGGATCAGCGCGAGAGCCGAGGCCACGAACAGCCGCATGGCCTCTTTGCGGTCGCGACGGTCCTCTGGGCCTGCCATTCCGCGCCCCGCTCTAGTCGTCGCCGCGCAGGGCCTGCGCCCGGCTGATCGCTTCGCGGATCTCGTGCGGATCGGGCAGGTCCTTGACCGTGAACTCCGGCTCGTCGCCCGCGGTGGCGATCTCGACAGTGCCGACGCCGAGAATGCGATTGACGAAGCTTTGGTTGACCTGCACGGACCGCACATGACGGAGCGACACGGACAGCCGCTCCTTGCTCAGAATCCCCTTCTCGTACAGGAGCTCGTGCTCGGTCACGGTCAGCGCCGTGGCCTGCGTCTTGATGTACCAGTAGAGCAGGATCAGCAGGCCGATGCCGAAGGCGGCGATCAGCAGCACGAACAGGATGAACCAGAATGGATGCGCCCGGAACATCGCCGGATGCGCCTGGTAGATTACCGTTTCCGTCATTCACCCATCCCTTCCGCTTATGCTCTCGGACCTTAAGGCCCAGCATGGCCCGAGAAAAGCGCCATATCGTGACGTATCGTGACGGTGGAAAGGCCGCCCGCGAGGGGCTATATGGCTCGTGAATAGAGGAACCCGATGGAAAAATTCACCACACTCACCGGCATTGCCGCCCATCTGCCCATGATCAACGTCGACACCGACATGATCATCCCCAAGCAATATCTGAAGACCATCAAGCGCACCGGCCTGGGCGAAGGCCTGTTCGCCGAGCTGCGCTATGACGACGAAGGCCGGCCGCTGCCCGACTTCGTGCTGCACAAGCCGCCTTATACGGAAGCGAAGATCCTCATTACGGGCGAGAATTTCGGCTGCGGCTCGTCCCGCGAGCACGCGCCCTGGGCGCTGCTCGATTTCGGTTTCCGCTGCATCGTCGCCCCGTCCTTCGCCGACATTTTCTACAATAACTGCTTCAAGAACGGCATCCTGCCCATCGTCCTGCCGCAGGCCGAGATCGACAAGCTGATCGACGATGCCGCGCGCGGCGCGAATGCGGTCATCACCGTGGACCTGGAGGCGCAGGAGATCAGGGGGCCTGACGGCGGCGTCATTCATTTCGACGTCGACCCCCACCGCAAGCGCTGCCTGATGGAAGGGCTCGACGATATCGCGCTGACCCTGGAGAAGGCCGACGCCATCGCGGCCTTCGAGCAGCAGAACGCCGCCAGCCGCCCCTGGGCTTAAGGTCGAGATTGGGGCGGCGGGTCGGCGCCCTCCCTGGGCAGGGCCATTTCCCAGCCCCCCGGCCAAATCTTCAGCTTGTGGCTCGGGTCAGTGCGCCAGATCGCCAATTCGCTTCGCCAATCGGGGCCGTGCGAGATGATGTCCCAGGTGAAGAAATAGCTCTGCGCACCGGTGACCACGATCCAAGCCACCAGCCCCCAAGCCAGCTTGGCGAGGACATCGTGGCCGGTGGCGGCAAGACCCAGCACGACGAGGTTGAAAATCGCCTGCGGCACGTACCCGTAGCGCGGGGCGCCGTCCACGGCGATCTGGGTGACGAGGTCCACCAACGCTCCGGAACAGGAGACCACCATAACCGTGCACCCGGCGAGGAAGAGCCAGACGAAATCCGCCTGCCGGCGCAGGACCAAGCCCGTCACCATGAGGACGAACGCGCACACCGCGGCGATCTGGCTCCAGAGCGGAACGGGGCCCGACATGACCGTCCGATACAAATCGGAGAGGATGGATTTGGCGGCTTCAGTCCCCATGAGGGGAAGGACGATATGGTGCGCCGTAATCACGCTGAGCAGGAGCGGCAGCGTCATCGGGTGGTTGCGTTGAGGAATGGCGGTGTAGAAAAGGACAAACTGCAGCGCGACGCCAATTCCGAGGACGAGCGCTTCCATCGCGCGCGGAGAGGACCGGTCGAGAATCGCGCGCAAGACGAACAGCGGCAGCAGCACGGCCGCGCCGGGCCCGCTCAGCGCCCCGATCAGCAACAAGCCCCTGCGGAAGATCTCGTTCCAGCCGGTCTCCGATTTGAGGGTCAGGATCAACGCCGCGCAAAGCGCCAGATGGAACTGGCTATGCAATGTCTGCAGCCAGACTTCCTCTGACGACGGCGGCAGCAGAATGAGAAGAAGGGCAAGAACGAGCACGACTCGCCGCTGCAGCCAGTCGTCCCGCGCCGTCAGCAAGACGAGCGCTGGGCAGAGCTGAAACAGCAGGCCGATCGCCGTCGTGACGTAAGGCGCGAACTCCAGCGGCACGAGATACCGGGCAAGCAGAGCCCCGCCGTTTGCAATGATATTGAGATATCCCTCATGAGGTGCGAACAGCGCTTGGGACCAGGGAAGCGTCCACGCCTTATGGAAGAAGTCCCTCCCCTCTTCCGCCCAAAACCGGCCTTCGAGAAGCACGTCGGGAAGGCGCACGCAGATCAGCACGGCAAACGCCGCGAGATAGGCCAGCCGCTCGCCCCGGCCGATTCGGTCGGGCTGCGCTTTCGGGCTGGCGCCGATTCCGTCCTTGAAAATGGGCAGTGCCGTCATGCCGGCAGTGTCTCCTCGGCACCGGCGCCGAGACGGCGCCTTGAATCGTCGGCGAGGAAGTCTGCTTGACGAAGCCCCCAGCGATGGAGCCGGTAAGCAATCGAGGTCTCGATGACGCCCGCGCCGTAGACGACGCTGTCGGCAAGACCGATGCTGGAAGCCTCGGGATGGTAATGCGTCGGGCAGGAAATCTCGCCGATCCTGAAGCCGAAATGCAGCGTTTGGGCGATGATCTGGTTGTCGAAGATAAAGTTGTCCGAGCAGGACAGCAACGGCAACCGCTCCAGCACCTTGCGGCTCCAGGCCCGGTATCCGGTGTGATACTCGGAAAGCTTGTAACCGAGCATCGCATTCTGGAACGCCGTGAGCGCGCGATTGGCCACGTATTTATAGCGCGGCATCCCACCCGCCAGCGCGCCATGCCCGAGGATGCGCGACCCCATCACCAGGTCATATTCACCTGACGCCACCATCGACGCCATCGCCGTCACCAGCTTCGGCGAATACTGGTAGTCCGGGTGCAGCATGACGACGATGTCCGCGCCGCGCGCGAGCGCCGCCGCGTAGCAGGTCTTCTGATTGCCTCCGTAGCCGCGGTTGGAGTCATGCTCGACGACATGCAGGCCGAGTTGAGCCGCAAGCGCGGTCGTGCCGTCGCTGCTCGCATCGTCGGTCAGGATGACATCGTCGACGATGTCCTGCGGAATCTCGGCACAGGTTCGCCCCAGCGTCTTCGCCGCATTATAGGCCGGCAAGACGACGGCAACGCGCTTATTCAAGATCACGGCTTACCCCACACAACCGCCGCATCGCCTAGTCGTCCACTGCGGCGCTCATCCTCCCCGAGGATCGGCGCCAGTCTCGTCCCAATAGTATAGTCACTCGAACGGGATCGGGTCACTCTCCTGCGCCAGCAGTTCCTTGCCGTCGCGAGTGACTTTGACGGACGCTGCATAGCTGCCGCCCGGCCAGCCTCCCGCCGGCACGCCCGTCTTGCCGGCTTGCAGCAGCACATCGGAGTCGTCCGCCTCGACCTCTTGCATATTGGTCATCAGCGGCTTGCCGTCTTTCATCAGCGTCACCTCGACCGTGTCGCCCTTTTTGGGATGGGCGATCCACCCATAGGCCACGCCCGGCGTGTTGAATTTCGGCGCTGACGGGGTCTCGCCCTTCGCCAGCTCGTCTTCGGCGACCTTATGGTCGGTTAGGCCGAGCGCGACGACGGCCGTCTCCTGCGCCAAACTGGCCCCCGCCGACCCCAGGATCAGCACGGCGGCAAACAGCACCCTTGTCAGCATTCCACTCTCCCTTTACCCAAAGCGCCGAGCGGCTTTCACGGCGCATTTTTGTTCAGGACACGCACCCGGCTCTTTCGGGGTGATGCTTTAGCACAGGGCGGACATCGATTCATGGCTTCATACAAACTCTTGCTGCTTCCCGGCGACGGCATCGGCACCGAGGTCATGGGCGAGGTGACGCGCCTGATCGATTGGGTCAACGCCTCCGGAATTGCCACCATCGAGACCGAGACCGACCTGGTCGGCGGCTGCGCCTATGACGCCCATGGCGAGGCGATCTCCGACGCCACCATGAGATGCGCGCTCGAAGCCGACGCGGTGATGCTCGGTGCCGTGGGCGGCCCCAAATGGGACGGCGTGGCCTACGACCAGCGCCCGGAAGCCGGCCTGCTGCGTCTGCGCAAGGATCTCGAGCTGTTCGCTAATCTGCGCCCGGCCATCTGCTATCCGGCGCTGGCCGAGGCCTCGTCCTTGAAGCGCGAATTGGTCGACGGCCTCGACATCATGATCGTGCGCGAGCTGACCGGCGGTGTCTATTTCGGCGAGCCCAAGGAGATCACCGATCTTGGGAATGGCCAGAAGCGCGCCGTCGACACGCAAGTCTACGAGACCTACGAGATCGAGCGCATCGCCGACGTGGCGTTCGACCTGGCGCGCAAGCGGAGCAACCTCGTGCACTCCGCCGACAAGCGCAACGTGATGAAGACGGGCGTGTTGTGGAACGAGGTGGTGACGCAAGTCCACAAGGACCGCTACCCGGACGTCAAGCTCGAGCATATCCTCGCCGATAATTGCGCCATGCAGTTGGTGCGCGCGCCCAAGCAGTTCGACGTCATCGTCACCGACAATCTGTTTGGCGACGTGCTGTCCGACGAGGCGGCCATGGCCACGGGCTCGCTCGGCATGCTGCCGTCGGCGTCCCTCGGCGCCACGGACGACAAAGGCATGCGTCGCGCCATGTACGAGCCGGTGCATGGCTCGGCCCCCGACATTGCCGGCACGGGCGCCGCCAACCCCATCGCCACCATCGCCAGCTTCGCCATGTGCCTGCGTTACTCCTTCAGCCTCGGCGAAATGGCCGACGCCATCGAGACGGCCATCGCCCACGTGCTCGATCAGGGCTTGCGCACCGCCGACATCAAACAAGAGGGCTGCAAGACCGTCGGCACGCGCGAGATGGGCGATGCCATCATTGCGTCGCTAAAGGATGCGATTTAGCTCCCCATGATCCTCCGCCTCGGCCTTCTCATGTTTGCGGTCCTGCTGTTTGGCGCGGGCCAAGCCGCGATCACTAAAGAGGCCATCGCCGCCGAGGAGACGAAGCCCGCCGCAGAAAGCGATCTCGGAGAACAAGTCACCTCGAAGCGCGTGCTGACCGCGGAGGAGAAGGCGGAGAAGCTGGCGCGCAGAGCCTGCAAGATCGAGATTTGCGACATCCTCGCCACCAAGGAACCGCAAGGCCCCGACATCGCCTGCGACATCGTCAAGACGTGGCGCGCCGACGACATCGTCAAAATGCTCGGCGGCCGGATCAATTGGCCGTGGGGCAAGGCGGTATGCCAGTCAAAATTGCGGCTCAAACGCGCGCCGCTGGCCAAAGCCATGAGCGCAGGCAGCGCTAAGGTCGAGATGGAGCAACACGGCGTGCGCTGCTCGCTCTACCAGGACGGCGGCAAGCCCTATGTGGTCGAGATCGCCATGTCGCCCGCGGTGACGTTCAAGAACGGCAAAGCGACGAAAGCGCAGATCAACTGGGGCGAGGTGTCGGCGCCCATGCTGATCTACCCCCTGCTCTATGCCGGCACCGGGCTCGACAACTCTTCCAACGTGCTCGGCCCCGAGGTGGTGCGCATGGTGAACGAGTTCACCGGCAAGGAATGCGCCAAGGTGAAGGACGAGCTCCCCGGCCGGCGGGTCAACTAGCCCCTGCGGCATTTCACCGGCGCCGAGGGAACGAACCGTCACATTGCGGGCTTATACCAAGCGCCTCTTCACCCGGCGGCAGGCATGCGGCGAGGCTATGGACACAGCAACGACACGAGCCCTGCACGGCGGCGTCGCGGACGCGGCACCGGCAATTGACGGCGATCGCCGGGGGCCATCGCGCTCCGCCGGCAAAACCGCGCCGAACGGCCGGCGCACATCGGCGCTGCTCCGCGACTTTCTCGACACCAAGACGGGTGAACGCGTGCATCTCGGCGCCTTGCGCGACGCGCTCGGCGACCGTGGTTTCGGCGTGCTGCTGTTCATCTTCGCGCTGCCGAATCTCGTCCCCATCAGCGTACCCATGCTCTCCGCCGTGCTCGGCCTGCCGCTCGTGCTGCTAGCCGCGCAACTGACCTATGGCCGTCACGAGCCGTGGCTGCCAGATTGGATCACCAACCGGTCATTCCCGCGCGAGGGCTTCGACGCGGTCATGCGCCGCGCGCTGCCGTCGGTCGAGCGCATCGAGCGGCTGTTGCGCCCGCGCCTGACCTGGCTGCTGTCTTGGACCGGCGAGCGCCTGGTCGGCGCCGCCATCCTCACCCTCGCGCTGATCCTCACTTTGCCGATCCCGTTCGCCAATTGGCTCCCGGCCTTCGGCATCGCCGTCATCGGCCTCGCCATCGTCGAGAAGGACGGCGTAGCGGTCTTGGCCGGGCTCGCCGTCGGCGTGCTCAGCGTCGTTGTCGCGGCAACCGTCGTGATCGGCCTCGTCAAGGCGGCGCTGCTGATCGCATCAAGCCTATTAGGCTAGGTCGCGGCGCGCGCCATTTGCCGGGGCCCGCTCGGTTTCGCTCAAATTGACGATCGCGTTCTGCGCCAGCGGGTCGACGGCGACCTCCATCAGGACGGGATGCGCCGCGTAGTAGCCGCGGAGCTGCACGAACGACCAGGCGGCGCCGGCGAGCGGTAAGAGGATCGCCACGGACAACGACACGCCGCCGGCGGCAAG
>Ga0075530_1001657_pt1 | contig 10532 bp, 8 predicted proteins | sample NGEPerD_2_FD_75101 | JGI IMG/M metagenome (GOLD analysis project Ga0075530, IMG submission 75101) | Arctic peat soil microbial communities from the Barrow Environmental Observatory site, Barrow, Alaska, USA - NGEE PermafrostL1-D | ecosystem: Environmental > Terrestrial > Soil > Wetlands > Peat ...
AAGCCGCTCGAGGACCTCGATCCACTCCTCCGGTCCCTCGAGGACGAAGTCGGAGGCCTCCGGCAGCCCGGCGGGTCCCTCGGGTGAGTCGATGCCCACACAGATTCCGGACGCCGGTGAACCGGGCTCAGCGACGACATCGGTTCCTGGAAGATCATGGCGATCTCGCGGCCGCGGATCTTGCGGATCTCCCTGCCCTTCGGGTCGAGGGCGGCAAGGTCGAGGATTGCGCCGTTCTCGCGCTGCAGGTTGACCTGGCCGCTAATCACCTTGCCGGGTGGCGGCACGATCTGCATTATCGAGCGGGCGGTCATCGACTTGCCGCAGCCCGACTCTCCCACCAGGCAGACGGTCTTGCCGGCGGGGACGGTGAAGTCGACGCCGTCCACGGCGCGAACAACGCCCTCGTCGGTGAACAGGTGAGTCTTGAGGTCCCGTACCTCGAGCAGCGGCGCTTCGGCAGCGACGGAGGGGTCCGGTGCGACGGCGGGCTTCACGTGCTGTACGGATCGGCGGCGTCGCGCAGTCCGTCTCCCAGGAAGTTGAGCGCAAGTACGGCGATGACAACGGCCACGCCCGGCCAGAAGAGCCAGGGCGCAGTCGCCACCGACCTGATGTTCTGGGCCTCCTGCAGCAGCACGCCCCAGCTGACGACCGGAGAACGCAGGCCGATGCCGAGGAAGCTGAGCGAGGTCTCGGCGAGGATCATAGTGGGTATCGCCAGCGTCACCGACGCGATGATGTGGCTGCTGAACGAGGGCATCATGTGCCGCAAGATGATGCGCGCTTCGCTTACGCCGTCCAACCTGGCGGCGGTGACGAAGTCCTCGGTCTTGAGCGCGAAGAACCTCCCGCGTACCTCCCTCGCCAGTCCGGTCCAGCCAATAAGCGACAGCAACAGCGTGATCACGAAGTAGACCCGAAGCGGCGGCCAAGCCAGCGGTATCGCCGCGGCCAGCCCCATCCACAAGGGGATCGTCGGGATGGAACGCAAGAACTCGACGACCCTCTGGATTATGTTGTCGATTGCGCCCCCGAAGTACCCGGAGACGCCGCCGAGCACCAGGCCCAACACGAGGCTCATTGACACGCCGACCAGGCCGATGGACATCGAGATCCTGGCGCCATGGATGGTGCGGCTGAGGACGTCGCGGCCCAGCCTGTCGGCGCCAAGGAGGTACATCGGTTGCGACGGATCGACGGGTCCGAACAGGTGTCGGTCGAAAGGAATCAGACCGAGGAGTCGATAGGGCTCACCGCGGGCGAAGAAGCGCACGGGTACGACCAGATCGGGGTCGACTACGAACGTTCGCCTGAAGGCTTCGCGATCGATCTGCACGTCGTAGCCGTTCACGTAGAGCCCCGGTGAGCGCCCCTCCTCGGTCCTTGACTGGAAACGTATCGGCTGAGGCGGCGCGTAGGTGTACCGCGAATGGACTTCTGCCGGCGGCCACGGCGCGAGGAACTCTGCGAAGGCGGCCACCAGATAGATGAGCAACGTCACTACGCCACCTACGACTGCCAGCCTGTGCTTGCGGAACTTCCACCACACCAGCTTCCAGTAGCCGGCCACCTCGACCGGCTGCTCGTGCTCGGCAGCCGGCACAGTGGGGTTCACGGTCTCGTCGACCACGTCAGCGGTACCTGATGCGGGGATCGAGCCAGGCGAGGAGGAGATCCGAGATGAAGGTGCCGACGACCGTTAGCACGCTGAGCATCATGATGAAGCTGCCGGCCAGGTACATGTCCTGAGAGTTGAGGGCCCGCAGCAACAGCGGGCCGGTCGTTGGCAGGCTCAGCACGATCGAGACGATGGCCGCCCCGGAGACCAGGTCGGGGAGCACCCAACCCACGGTGCTGACGAACGGGTTGAGCGCCACCCTGACGGGGTATTTGAGGAGCAACCGCCGCTCCGAGAGACCCTTGGCCCGTGCGGTCTCGACGTACGGCTTGTGAAGATCATCGAGGAGGTTGGCCCGCATGATGCGGATGAGGCCGGCAGTGCCGGCAGTGCCGAGCACGATCATCGGGACCCACAGGTGAGCCAACAGGTCTACGGCCTTGCTCCAACTCCATGGCGCCTCGATGTACTGCGGCGAGAACAGCCCGCCGACGCTCTGGTTGAAGTACTTGAACGATACGTACATCAGCACCAGTGCCAGCAGGAAGTTGGGGATCGCGAGGCCGATGAAGCCGAGGAAGGTCGCGACGTAGTCGGGAACCGAGTACTTGCGCACGGCTGAGAAGATACCTGTAGGCAACGAGATGGCCCAGGTGAAGATAAGGGTGCTGAAGGAGAGCACGAACGTAAGCCCGAGGCGTTGCCAGATGAGCTGACTGACGGGCCGGTTCCACTCGAACGAGTGCCCGAAGTCGCCGTAGAAGACGATGCCGGAGATCCACTTCCAGTACTGGACCCAGATCGGCTGATCGAGTCCGAAGCGGTCGCGAAGCGCTGTTAGGCGCGCACTGTCGATCTGATCGCCTTGCGCAGCGAGGTTTGCGACCAAGGTGCTCAGGTAGTCGCCCGGAGGCAGCTGGATGATGAAGAACGAGACGATCGAGATCGCGATCAGCGTCGGGATCATGTAGAGCAGCCGGCGGACTAAGTACGCGAGCATCTCTCAAACTACCGCTGGGCGCTGGGGGACGTGAACGAAAGCACGAACGAGGGCGAGCGCGACTAACCGAACGGTGTAGTCGCGCTCGCCGAACCGGTCAATCGCCGGTTTCGATGAAGTACTGCTCGGGCTGCGTCGGGGCCGGGTTGGGGTAGAGACCCGCCTGCGGCATCGAATCGGGGACGTTGAAGAAGTTGTTCTTCACCAGACCGTAGCCGGGCGGCTGGGTGGCGATACCTATGTGGTAGAACTTCTCCTTCGCGATCTCGAGGATCTCTTGCATCAGCCGGAGTTGCTCGTCGGCGTCAGCGGTCGCCTGGAGTTCGTCGTACAGCTCCATCTGGCGCTGGACGTCGGCTGGCGGTTCCTCCGACGGTTCGGCGCCCTGGTACCAGTTCGACCAGTACGGGGCGAACTTGGAGTAGATGCTGTACGGGAAGTAGCTGTACGGACCCATGACGGCGTCCATGTAGAGGCCGCCCTCGCCACCCCACACCATCGCGTCCTGCTCGCCGGCCTGCATGCGTTCCCAGACGAGCGCGCGGTCGGCTACCAGCGTCTCCATCTCGATGCCAACCTCAGCGAAGTCAGCCTGGATCAGCTGGATGGCGTCGACCCACTCCTGAATCGCGGCGGTCACCTCGATGGTGAAGCTGATGCGGTTGCCATCCGGCCCGAGGCGGAACCCTTCCGCGTCGCGCTCGGTGTAGCCGGCGGCGTCGAGGTGCTCGTTGGCGAGTTCGACGTTGTACTCGGTGTACTGCTTGGCCAGCTCTTCGTCGTAGATGTTCGACTCACTCCGCGGCGCGATCTGTGACGGCTCGTTGAGGCCGAGGTAGATGAGGTCGATTATCTCTTGGCGGTCGATGGCGTGCGACAGCCCGATGCGGAAGTCCTTGTTCTGGAAGATCTCGCGCTTGACGGGGTCGTTGGCGTTCCAGTTGAGGAACAGCGCCATGGCGTTGCCGCCAGCCGGTACCAGGTCGTAGAAGTGATACTCGCCTTCCTCCATGTTGTCGGAGAGGATTGCGCGGTTGGTCAGGTTGGCGATGTGGCGGTCGTACATGTCGATCTCGCCGTTGAGCGCCTGTAGCAGCAGCACTTCTGCGTCTTCCAGGATGTTGTAGACAAGCTGATCGATGTACGGGAGCTGGTTACCCTCGGTGTCGACCTTCCAGTAGTAGGGGTTGCGCTCGGCGACGACGCGGGTGCCCTCACCGTACGGGGTGGTGAGGCGCCAGGCGTACAGGACCGGCTTGTCGCCATTGCTGTAGGTATTGATGTCCGCCTTGTTCTGGAGCAGCTGGACCCAGTCGGCCGCACCGTTTTCACTCACCAACTCGTCGAGGTTGGTGGTGTTGTAGCTGGCGTGGAACTGCTCGAGGTAGTGGCGTGGGTAGAGGGTCACGACTCCGTTGTCGGGCAGCGCCAGGTTGTTGAGGAAGAGCCCGTTCGGCTCGGTGAACGTGAAGCGGACGGTGGCGTCGTCAGGAGCGTCCACGACGACCGGTTCGCCACCCGACATCGCCCAAGTCGGGACGGCGGGCGTGAGCTCTTCGTTCATCAGGACGTCTTCGTACCAGAACATGATGTCGGCCGAGGTGAACGGCTCGCCGTCTGACCACTTCATCCCCGGGCGTAGGTGGAAGACGAACTCGGTGGAGCCCTCGTTGACCTCGAAGGACTCGGCGATGTTTGGCACGACCCCGGTCCACTCGACGTTCCAATTCACGAGGTTCTCGTAACCCAAAGTGCGGATAAGCCATGGAGTATCGGCGCCGCCCACCAGGCCCATCCTCCAGGTGCCGCCGTAGGTACCGATCCGCTCGACGGGCTCGATGACTCGCGGCTGCTCGGGAAGGCGCTCCTCGACCGGGGGGAGCTCGCCGGATTCGACCATCGAGGCAAATTCGGGCGCCTCTTGATAGCTGCTCGGCTGCGCGGCTGCGACCGAGACAGTGGCTATCGCCAGCGCCAGTACCACGGCGACTAGCCACCTCCTAGCCGTTGCGGCGTACCCTCGATCGCCAGGGAGGACCGATCTCTGTGTTGTCATGCGCGGGCTCCTTTCGCCATGAAACTTGAGCGGAACGTTCGTTCTAACGTCGAGCACCGTCCCGTAACTAATCGATGGTGGTCGGCTGGGTAGCTACGGTGCGCGAAGCTAGGTGCGCGACTCGACCATCTGCCAACCTGTCTACCTGTATTACAATCGACCGTATGACCGAATGTTAGCCGAGCGCAGTTGCACTGTCAACCGTGAGCAGGCGAGATTACGCCGCTAGCTACGCGGCCGACATGGCAGGAGACAGCACAGGAAGGGGCAGCGTTGAACAACTCGTACCGGCCGGGGATATTCTGGACCTGGCAAGACAGCCAATTAGAGGACGAGGCGGCCCTGGCAACAGCCCTTGCGGACATCCACTCCCGCGGTTTCGGCAAGGTATTGGTCCAACCGCGCGGCTGCCGTTACTCCGTCGACGATGAGGTGTTCATCGCCGCCGTGCGAGCGGCCAGTGCGATGTCCCGAGAGCGGGGGATGGAGCTGTGGTTACACCTCGACCCGCGTTCCCTGGCCCGCACGCTTATTCAGGCGACCGGCGAGTCAGCCGAGTACCTGATCGTTGCCGGCACCGGCGGCCCGCCGGAAGGTACGTCGCCAGGCGCGAGGTGGCTCGACGCGGAGACGGCATTGACCGCGTCCGGGGCATTCCGCTTGCGTCTTGACTACCCGCGAACCCGTCCGTACCACGTGCACTCCGACGGCGCCATCGCGTTCCGTCCGCTCCGCCTGGAGCGCTGCCTCGCGTATCGCCGGAACGCCAATGGTCAGGTCGAGGTCTCCTCGGTCAGCGACATCACCGGGCACGCGCACCTGTTCGTGAACGAACTAACCGGGTACGTCGAAGTGTTCGGCGACTGGCAGCCGCCGGCGGCGGACTCGCGTGACGATCGCTGGAACGTACTGGCGTTCGTCGCGTTCGGCAGCAACTACCCCGACTTCGCCGGCGACGAGACTAGGGCCTACCTAGGCGAAGTGCTCGAAAGTTACGCAACTGCTGGGGTCGCGCTCGACGGCCTTTGGTGGGACGAGCCGGGCTACTGCACCGGCTTCGACCGCTCGTTCAAGGCCGACCGAGGTCGGCTCCCATGGGGCGCCTCGTTGGCAGCGATCCATCGCCGGTTGTCGGCCCGTCAACCGGTCGACGACGCGATCTACCTGTTGGCGGAGACGGACGACGGCTTAGCGGGTACCAGGCGAGAGGATTACTACCGCACCATCGAGGCGGCGATCGTGGGCGCGCAAGCCGATCTGCATGCCATGGCTAGCGAGCGCTTGGGCAAGGGCGTTCGCCTGGGCGTGCACCAGACCTGGCACCAGAACGCCGACGACGTGATCAACGGCTCGATGGACTGGTGGCGGGGCGCCCAGGTGCTAGGCGCGGGCTTCTCCGACGTTGGCGACGCAGAGCAGATCGAGAACGAGCGGCAGATGTCGGAGGTGACCGCCATGATTAGCCTGGCCGTCAGCCTCGGTCGCCGTACCAGCAGCCAGGAAGCGTTCTGCAACCTCTGGGGCGTCAGATACGGCGAAGGAGAAACCGTGCCGGGCGAGATACTCGACTGGTGGGTCGATCTACAAGCGACCGTCGGCTGCAACTGGCTTGCCCATACCTACGGCCCTACCGGCTACTTCGAGCGCCCGTCGGTGTGGGGCCCCGGTTATCCCGAGCACTCCACGTGGTCCCTTATGCCTGCTGCCACCGCCCGGCTGTCGAAGGCACTTGAGTTGGCCGAGGGCCGCTTGCCGCACGCCGACGTGGCCGTGGTCTACCCGCTCGGTGCGATGTACCGGTTCGGTTCCGAGCGGGGCAACGCATTGGCAACCGACACACACGACCTCATCGCGGCGATGCTGCGAGCCGGCTTCGAGGTCGACGTGGTGTCGCCCGAATCGTTGAGAACACAACCCGTCGACAAGTACCGCACCGTCCTCTACCTCCATCCCTTCGGCGCGAAGGCAGACGACCTTCACGACCTGGAGGAGCGCCTGCAAGCAGGAGTGACCGTCGCCGCCGCCGGGCTTAGGGCCCTCACTGGGTTCGGCTACGCCGGTCCGGTCGAATGGGAAGAGCAGCTCGGGCCGCTCAGCGGTAGCGTGGAAACCGGCCAAGACGCTAACCAAGGAGGAATCGTCATCGACTCCGTGTTGATGCAGCTGAGACCACACCTCGCCTGGCGCATACCGCCCGGCTCACTGGTGACGCGGACTCACCTGGCCGACGGTGGGCTGCTGGTCCGTATGTGTCCCGCCCGCTTCGGCAAGCCGTTCGAGGGCCGCGTAGAAGCCGAGGAGTTCGACTTGGAGATCGGATCTTGCCGAGGGTTGTTCTGCCTGCGGCTCGATGCTGCCGGCGAGGTTAGTCACTTCATCGCTCCAGAGCAGATTGAATGGCGGCTACGGCTGAATACGGATCCGTTGAGCGGGGACAGGGCATGAAGGTCGGCGTGATCGGCATCTGCGGTTTCGGGCGCTTCCACGCCGAAGCCTTCGAGGAGTTGGGGTGGACCGTCGCCGCCGGCGCCGATAGGTCGGCCGAACTCGACACGGTAACAGAGCGGTTCGGGGCGCAGCCGTACCGCGACTACCGTGAGCTGCTCAAGCGCCCTGATCTCGACGCGGTGAGCGTCAGCCTGCCACCGAGACTGCATCCCGAGGTGGTCATCGCCGCCCGTGAAGCTGGCCTACCCGTGTTCTGCGAGAAGCCGGTGGCGCCTTCGGGCGCCGCGGCCGATGACCTACTGCGAATCGTCGGTGAGGACGCGCCCGTGGCCGTCGGCTTCTCGCTGCGCTACAACCCTGCATACAGGCGGCTACGTGAGCTGATGCACACCGGCCAGCTAGGCAGGGTGAGAGCGATCTTGGCGCGCAAATGCTGGGGCACAAGCACACCGTGGCGCCTGCAGGAGGGCGGCGGTGCGGTCTTCGTGAAGGACATCCACTACTTCGACCTCATCCCGTGGCTGCTCGACAGCGAGCCGAGCGACGTGTGCGCCTTCGGCGGCTCCTTCTATCACCAGGGCCCGGTAGAGGACAGCTACCAGCTGTTGATGCAGTTCCCTATGGGCGCGACCTTCCACCTCGACAGCGCCTGGTGGACTCTGCCGGTGGCCGTCAATCACTTCGAGGTTGTCGGCGATCGCGCGCGCGTCGCGATAATGAATGAAGTGCTGCACATCGAAGGCGAGGGCGCAAGGACGGAGCGCCCCGAGGGAGAGCGCATGGTCTTGGCCGAGATACGTGCGTTCACCGACTGGCTGGCCGGAGCCGCACATCGTCCCCCCGGCCTTGTTGAGGCGGCGAAGGCCAACCGCCTGGCGCAACAGGTAGCAGACCGTCTACGGTCCTCGACCCAATGAAGCGTCATGTCCGAACTCCTTTGCCAACGATGGGAGATGCTTGGGCATGCGACTTCTTGCTGAGCTGACCCGCAACGAACTGGCAAGCGTCGCGCCGCGAGCGTTGCTGGTGATCCCTACCGCAGCCACCGAACAGCACGGACCGCACCTGCCGCTCGCCACCGACACGTTCATTGGTGAGGCCGTGGCGCGCTCCGCAGTCGCCGAGGTCGGCGACGACATCGAGGTCGTTCTAGCTCCGCTTTTGCCATACGGGAGCTCCCACCATCACCTCGTATACGGCGCGCTGTCGTTAAGCAGCAGTACCTACCTCGCCGTAGCCGGAGACTTACTCACGTCGGCGATCGCATCCGGGTTCCGCACGATCTTCTACCTGAACTCGCACGGGGGGAACGACGAGTGCCTCAAACTCGCGGCCAGGGACACCGTACTCGAGCACGACGTGGTGATCGGGGCGTGCTCGTACTGGGACGTCGCGCGGTCGGTCTTAGAGGCAAGCGCCTTCCCGAGATCGGTTCCTCTGCCCGGGCACGCCGGTCACTTCGAGACCTGCTTGATGCTTGCCATCGCGCCTGAGCTGGTCGAGTTGGACAGGTTGCCCGGTAGCGAGCACGGTAAGACGGTCCAAGAGGTTGTCGGTCTCGCTGGCGTAGCGGGCGTGGCCGTACGAGCCGCCGCTGACTGGCGCGCGATCGACGGTTACACCGACTCGCCGACGGGGCCAACTGCCGAACTAGGCCATGAGCTGTTGCTGCTCATCGGTCGTGCGGTAGGACACGCAATGACCGAGCTCTACCGAGCGGCCGCAAGCCTCTGAAGCAACGCATCGAGCGCTTCCTCGCCTGTGGCGGTGACGTTCGCCGAGACAGACGTTGCCGGAGCGGCACGGCTGCAGCGGTCCCGCGGGCGTGCAGGGCGGGTAGAGTGTCAACCTCATGGCCCTGGATTCTTCCTCTCGCCTCACGCTGCCAGACGGCGCCACCTCGCCTACACGGTTCGCGGACCGGCGCGGGCGCTCCAGTCCTCTACTGCCACGGCACTCCCGCCAGCAAGCACAACTGGTACCTGAACCATGACCCCGCGCTGCTGGCGGCGCTCGGCCTGCGTGTTTACGCCCTCGACCGTCCCGGGTTGGGAGGCAGCGACTTCCAGGCGAACCGGACACTGGCGGACTGGGTAGCCGACGTCGAGAACTTCGCCGACTCGCTCGGACTGGAGCGGTTCGCGCTGCTGGGGTACTCGTGCGGCTCGCCGTACGCTCTGGCTTGCGCCCTTCACCTGGAGGAGCGAGTTACCGGCACGACCCTAGTCAGCGGCATGGTCGACTACACCTGGCCCGAGCTTGCCTCGTACCTTCTCCCACAGAGTTTCGAGGTGCTGAAGCTGGCAACCGCGAATCCGCGGGCGAGCCGGCTTATCTACCGGCTCATGCGGCTGAGCGCCCGGTACGCTCCGGCGATGATGATAAGGCAGGCCCATGCGACGATGCCAGTCGCCGACCGGGAGGTCCTGCCGGAGCCAGCGGTGAGAGGGGCGTTCGTAGCCATGCTCAACGAGACGGTCGCCCAGGGTCCGACGCCGTGAACAAGTGGGAACAACTCGACACCGCGACCTTGGCCAACGGCGACGTTATGACCCTCCACCGCCGCGGCGACGAGTACTCGCTGCGGGTAGCGAACTTCGACCTGATGAACAGCCGGCAGCACGGCTCCGAGGAGCGGCTCGCCGAGTTGGCCGTTGCCAAGGCGGGCGATCTTGCCGGTGCGGCCGTGCTGGTCGGGGGCTTGGGCATGGGCTTCACCTTGAGGGCCGCCCTCGACTTGTTACCGGCCGACGCTCGGGTCACCGTTGCCGAACTGGTACCGCAGGTAGTCGAGTGGAACCGCACCTATCTGAGCGACTTGGCCGCTGCGCCGCTGGCCGACCCGCGCGTGAGCGTCTCGGTAGGCGACGTGGCCACGCCGCTGCGCGCCGCAAACGCGCGCTTCGACATCGTGCTGCTCGACACTGACAACGGCCCGGAAGGCACAACGCAAGATGGCAACGAGTGGCTCTATGGGCCCGCCGGGCTAGGGACTATCCGCGCTTCCCTCAAACCTGGGGGTGTGCTTGCGGTGTGGTCGGTGTTCCCGAGCGATCCGTTCACCAAACGCCTAATGAAGGCCGGGTTCGATGTCGAGGTAAGGAACGTGCGGTCGCGCGGCAAGAAGGGCAACCGGCACGTGATCTGGGTGGCGCGCAACCTAACCGCACGCCGCAGGAACTCCTAGAATATCCTAGGATTCGAGTTGCCATGGGTCGCCATGGTCACGGGACCCGGAGCACGATGAACCAAGAATGAGCCAAGTCGCTGATAAGAGACAGCTTGAAACCAAGCAGGCGCAGATCCTCACCGCGACGTTGGTACGCCGCCAGCGGCTGAGCCCGTCGTTCGCGCGCCTGACGTTGGCCGGCGGCGGCTTGGAACAGTTCGCTCACCAGGGCTACGAC
>Ga0075530_1001658_pt1 | contig 10528 bp, 8 predicted proteins | sample NGEPerD_2_FD_75101 | JGI IMG/M metagenome (GOLD analysis project Ga0075530, IMG submission 75101) | Arctic peat soil microbial communities from the Barrow Environmental Observatory site, Barrow, Alaska, USA - NGEE PermafrostL1-D | ecosystem: Environmental > Terrestrial > Soil > Wetlands > Peat ...
ACTCAGACGTCCATACCGGACCACCGCGACAACCATTTCGGACCTCTCACCTGTCGGTTTCGGACCGCTCAGCCGCCGGTTTCGGACCGCTCAGCGGATCAGGCTTCGACGATGAGCGCGGTCGCGATGGCGGCAACGCCTTCGCCGCGTCCGGTGAGCCCGAGTCCGTCGGTCGTCGTCGCGGAGACGCTGACCGAGGCGCCCAGCGCATCGGAGAGAACCCGCTCGGCCTCTTCCCTGCGTGGCCCGAGGCGGGGGCGGTCGCCGATCGCCTGCACGGAGACATTCCCGATTTCGAAACCCGCGGCACGGACGCGTCGGGCCGTCTCGGCCACGAATGCGATGCCAGCGGCACCCGACCACTTGGGGTCGGTGGTGCCGTAGTTGCTGCCGAGGTCACCGAGGCCCGCAGCGCTCAACAGCGCATCGCAGATCGCATGCGCGACGCAGTCGCCGTCGGAGTGGCCCTCGAGCCCATGGCTTTCCTCTGGCCAGTGCAGTCCGGCAATCCACATCGGTCGGCCTTCGGCGAGGGGGTGGACGTCGGTGCTGATTCCGATCCGGGGAGGGGTCTGGCTCATGCCTACCAGCGTGCCGTATCCGGCGGCAGTGGCTTGGTCGAGGGGCGCATGACATTCGAAACGCCGCCCGATCCACCGAGCCAGGCCTGCTCGAACTGGGCACGGTTGTAGACGCGGCGCACGCTCGAGTTCGTCGATGCGGCCGGATCGTTGACTATCACGCGGCCGTCTTCGGCGAATCCGTTGATGACGAGCAGGTGCCCGGCACTGGAAGAGATCGGCGCGCCCGACAGCTTGCCTTTGCCGAACGCGATGGAGGCGACGACGGGGATGCCCTTCTTGATAAAGGCCTCGGCATCGCGCAAGTTGTCAAGACGCGTCACGAACGCGTCGAGCCCGTAGCGACCGGCGTATGCGGTGTTGAACGGCCAGTTTCCGTTGCCCTTATAGCGGTAGTCATAGGTGTATCGCGCCGCATGGTCGACTTGCGAGTCCGCATACTTCGACCATGTGTAGTCCGCGGCCTTGGGTCCGGCCTTGAAATAGCGCAACACCATCGACGTGGAGGTGGGCGAGCACCAAGCGACGCCGCCGCCGCCCCACTGCTTGAATTCGCCTTTGTGGATCATCTGCGAATACCTCGGTACGGCCAATTCGGTCGTCTTCGTCATCGTCGTCTTGCTGACTGATGCGCTGCGCGTCGAAAAGGACGCGGCGACGGCGCCGACAGAATCCAGCCGCGGGGTGGCCTTCGAGTTCGTCGGGCGAAGCAGCGTGACGCGGATCTGCCAGGAACGGATCCGATGGGAGCCGTTGGCGATGACCGTGTCGGTCGCCAGTTTGCTGATGTCGTCGGTCTGACTCGGGCCCGAGGCGCGGGTGACGCCGCTGCTCCCGTATCCCCAGTTGGCGATCGTGTCCCAGCTGCCGGTTGTGGATTTGCTCTTGCCGCGCATCTCGACGCGGATCCAGGTGCCGCTCGGTGCATTGACGTTCCACGATGGGATCACCGTGCGCGCATCGAAGCCGGTCGAGGACCACGGCGACGTCCAGGTGCCGTAGTGGAATTTGCGTTTCCTCTTGCTGCCATAGGGGTCGGCGTAGGAGGTGGTGCCGGCCGGCTTGCTGATCTTCACCGAACCACTTGTGAGGCTGACGCCCTTGGCGGTGCCGGCCTTGAAGTCGTTCGTGCTCGACCAGCGCTGCAGTTTCACACTGTCGGAGGCGGCCTGCGCGGGGGCTGCGAACAGGGCGGCGCCGAGCGCGAGACAGGTAGTGGCGACGACTGAGCGGATGGGTGGGGAAGCCATGCGCTAATCGTAAGTGATGTATGGGGTTTTGGGGACCTGTGTGGCTAAATTGCCCTTGGCCCTGCGGAGGTCGGAGTAGGGCATGGTTCCCGATAGGCTGAACCCGTGACCATGCGCCTCTACGACACCGCGACCAAAGTGATCCGCGACTTCGTGCCGATAACCCCCGGCCACGTCGGGATCTACCATTGCGGTCTCACCGTGCAGGGGCCACCGCATATCGGTCATATCCGCAAGGAGGTCGTATTCGACGTCTTGCGCCGCTGGTTCGAACACGGCGGCATGACAGTCACCCTCATCGCCAACGTCACCGACATCGACGACAAGATCCTGGCAAAGGGGGAGAAGTCCGGCGAGCCGTGGTGGAGCATCGCCTACGCCAACGAACGCGAACTCCACAACGCGTATGAGGTGCTCGGCTGCAAGCCCCCGACATACGAACCGCGCGCGACCGGCCACATCCCCGAGATGATCGAGATGATCACCACCCTGATCGACAGGGGGCACGCGTATGCGGCGACCGACGGTTCGGGCGACGTCTACTTCGATGTGCGTTCGTGGCCGTCGTATGGCGAGCTGTCCAATCAGCGCATCGATGACATGTTGTCCGCGGAGGATGCGCCGCCGGAGGGCAAACGGGACCCGCGTGACTTCGCGCTGTGGAAGGGCCACAAAGACGGCGAACCCGAGACCGCGGCGTGGCCGACTCCGTGGGGACATGGCCGTCCGGGCTGGCACCTGGAGTGCTCGGCGATGGCGGCCAAATACCTTGGAAACGAATTCGATATCCATGGCGGCGGCTTGGACCTGCGCTTTCCGCACCACGAGAACGAACTGGCCCAATCGCGGGCGGCCGGCCAGAAGTTCGCGCGGCTGTGGATGCACAACGGGATGCTCAACCTGTCGGGCCAGAAGATGGCCAAATCCATCGGCAACACGATGCTCGTCAGCGAAGTGGTGAAGCGGGTCCGCCCGATGGAACTCCGCTACTACCTGGTTGCCGCGCACTACCGGTCGATCATTGAGTATTCCGACGACGCGCTCGCCGAGGCGGCGGCCGCATTCGGTCGGATCGAAGGATTCGTGCAGCGCGCTACCGAGGCAACCGGAGGGACCGAACCCGACGAGGTGGCCCCGGGCTTTGCGGCGGCGATGAACGATGATCTTGCCGTACCGGCCGCGCTTGCCGAGATCCACTCAGCGGTCAGCGAGGGTAACAAGCTGCTGTCCGGCGGTGATTCCGACAACCTCAGAGAAGTGTTGGGCACGGTCCGAGCCATGCTCGGGGTCCTCGGGCTCGACCCGCTGGTGTGGAGCCGGGACGGCGAAACCGATGCATACAAGTCCGCGCTCGATGTGCTGGTGTCTCGACTCGTCGAACAACGTCAGAACGCCCACGCGGACAAGGACTTCGCGACCGCTGATGCGGTACGCGACCAACTGGCAGCGGCCGGCATCGAGGTCGAGGACACCCCTCACGGCCCGCGCTGGTCTGTGGAAGGACACAACTGATGGCAGGCAACAGCAAGCGCAAGGGTGCGATCAAAAAGAGCGGCAAGGGCAATCCGGCCGTCGGTTCGGGCGGGCAGGTGCGCCGCGGACTGGAGGGCAAGGGTCCGACACCCAAGGCCGACGAACGACCCAACCACAAGAAGTACAAGATGGCGCGTGCTGCCGACAAGCGTGCGTATGCCCGTCCCAAGCGCAAGTCGAGCGAGGCGGAGTGGGTTGCCGGCCGCAACTCGGTCTACGAGATCGTGAAAGCGGGCGTCCCCGTCGAAACGCTGTATGTCGTCGAGGGCACCGAGCGCGATGACCGGCTCCGCGAGATATTCAAAATCGCCGCCGACCGCTACCTCTCCGTGCTTGAGGTGGGCCGGCCCGAACTCGACCGGCTGACCACCGGCGCCGTGCATCAGGGTGTCGCCGCGAAACTCCCCGTATATGAGTATGCGCAGGCCGATGACCTCATCAAGGCGGCGCATGAACTCAAGCAGGATCCGCTCATCGTGATGCTCGACAGCGTGACCGATCCACGGAACCTGGGTGCGATCGTGCGTTCGGCTGCCGGTTTCGGCGCCCATGGCGTCGTCATCCCCGAACGCCGGGCCGCGCAGATGACGGCGGCCGCGTGGAAGACGTCGGCTGGTGCCGCGGTGCGCCTACCGATTGCCCGCGTGACCAACCTGACGCGGACCATCAGGTCTTACCAGGAGCAGGGCCTCATGGTGATCGGTTTGGCCGCGGACGGCGAGGTTTCGCTACCCGATCTCGACCTTGCCGATGGCCCATTGGTCGTCGTGGTCGGCAGCGAGGGCAAGGGCTTGTCGCGCCTCGTCGCCGAGACGTGCGATCAGCTCGTATCGGTTCCTATGGCGTCGACCCTGGAATCGCTCAACGCCGGCGTGGCCGCGGGCATCGCCCTCTACGCGATCAACGAAAAGCGCAACAGGTCCTAGCGCCTCCACGTTTTGGATAGTTGCGGGGCGTTTGGCTGGCCAGCGTGGCGGTAAGGACGGATGCGGGTTGCATCGGAGACGACTCGGTAGCCACCGACTCGGATCCGCCAGAGGCCGTCGTAGCCGACGAGCGCTCAGCAACCGGGCGGTCGCGGGTCGCCGCTGAGCTTGTTAACTGACTTGATGATGGAACGCGCGACAGGCTTGTCGAGCTTGGCAAGCTCCTCGGCCGCCGATCCTTCGTAACTGATCGCGTAGGATGCCCTTGGATTGTCTGGCTCGTTCACAGACCAAGCTCTTGCTCGATCCGCTCAGCAGGTAGCGTCGCGCTCTCGCCTGCACGCAGTTTGCGCAGTCGCTCGGCGGCGATGGCGCCGTCGTCGCGATCGACCATCGTCTCGTATGCCTCGACCCATTCAGCAGGAACAATGGCGGCAGCCCTGACATGGCCACGTCAAAACAGGGCCCTAAAGCCCAGCCGTCCCCGCGCGCATCTTGAGTCCTCCCAGGAGGCGTGCCGCAAAGGGATGGCCTACGGGACGGCTTGGCCAGGACTGTCGCGGTCCCGGCTCGTGTCCTGCAAGGGATCCGGCCTGACCGCCAGGACCCTCCGCCACAGGGGGTTGGTAACGTCGGGTCCATGCCGCTCAACGTTTTCGCCGGAGGTCGGGTGGGAGTTTGGCAGGTCGAACGCATCGAGCCGGTGACGGGTCCGTCTTTGCCGATGGTCTCACGTTTGGCAGTGCTGAACGGGCCACGTGTAGGCGACGTCGAGGCGGTCTGGGCGCTGCGCGGGATGACGAGCTACAAGCGCTACACGCAGCGCAACGAGCAGGAGACGCTGGACGCCAGGCAGCCACAACTCGGCCGGCCGGAAGCAACCCGCGCGGCTCTCATCCCCATCACCAAGTCCGATGCGTGGTGGCTGCTCGCTCAGGACGAGCGCCGCGAACTCCTTGAAGAGACTTCCCACCACATCACGATCGGGTTGGAGTACCTGCCGGCAGTCGCGCGCGAGCTGTATCACGGTCGTGACCTGGGCGAGCCGTTCGACTTCCTCACTTGGTTCGAGTACGCGCCCGAGGACGCCTCCGCGTTCGAGGAGCTCGTGAACCGACTCCGCGCGACCCCTGAGTGGGGCTACGTGGAACGTGAGGTCGACATCCGCCTTGCGCGGTGACCCACCTCATCTCGGCTCTGCTTCCGGGCCGTCTCTGCCGATTACCGATAGGCCAAGCATGTTCGTCGCGGGTCCACGAGCACACGGGCTGTCTCAGTAGACGATCCGGTGTCTCCCGCGACGAACTGAGTGGAGACCCACCAACTGGCCACGCAGAGCCCCGTCCAGTCGGTATGGGTGTTCGGCCGGGGGGCCGAAGATGAACGTCAAGCAGGCGGCACCGATCTTCTCATACAGGCGAAGGAGGTCGCGCCCGGCGCGAGCGGAGATGCGTATCTGGTACGACGCCGTCACCGGGTGTTGCTCGCCGTATCGTCATACCAGTCCCGTACAACACGAGAGGAAGTTGACATGCCCGTCAACGACCATGATCCCAAGCTGTTGTGCCACCAGTTAGCATGGATTTCGACTAGACGGGTGTTGTCGACTTTTCGAAGCGGGACCCGGTTGAGCCGCCGAAGACACAGTATGAACTGCCCGGGTCACCGTGGAGGACCACTTGGGGTGCCCGTCGCGTGTGTACCGCCGTGATTGCCCAAGGCATTGCCGCGCGGCCGGCGGCAGGGGCTATGGCCGGACAGGACCTCGGCAGTTACGACGACGAGGTGCTTAAGATCGTGGAAGAGGGTCTGGTCAGACCCGAACAGAAAGGTTGAGGAAATGGATTTTGCGCTTTCGCCGAAGGCGGAGGAAACGTGTGCCCGGATGTGGGACTTCATGCGGGAGGAGGTGTTGCCTGCGGAGAAGGAGTACGACGAGTGGCGGGCCAACAACGACACGCACGCACATCCTCCGGTGCTGGAGAAGCTGAAGGCGTCGGCGAAGAAGCGGGATCTGTGGAACCTTTTCTTACCCGAGTTGTCGGGGTTGAGTAACTTGGAGTACGCCGCGGTCGCGGAGATCTCGGGCTGGTCGCCGGTGATCGCGCCGGAGGCGATCAACTGCCAGGCTCCGGACACCGGGAACATGGAGACCTTGCATCTGTTCGGCACGGATGAGCAGAAGGAGCAGTGGCTCGAGCCGTTGCTGGCTGGCGAGATTCGGTCGGCGTTCGCGATGACCGAGCCGGATGTGGCGTCTTCGGATGCCACGAACATCACGACCCAGGTCGTGCGCGACGGGGATGACTATGTGATCAACGGCCGCAAGTGGTGGATCAGCGGCGCGGCGGATGAGCGGTGCCAAGTTTTCATCACGATGGGTAAGACCGACCCGGACGCGGATCCGCATCGGCAGCAGTCGATGATCCTGGTGCCGCGGGGCACCCCGGGGCTGGAGATCGTACGGCATGTGCCGATCTTTGGCTACCAGGACCAGCACGGCCATTCGGAGATTGTGTTCCGCGATGTGCGGGTACCGGCCTCGAACATGCTCGCCGGGGAGGGGGATGGGTTCATGATCGCCCAGGCCCGGCTCGGCCCGGGCCGGATCCACCACGCGATGCGAGCGATCGGGATGGCCGAACGTGCGCTGGGGTTGATGGTGGACCGGGCGAAGTCGCGGGTTGCGTTCGGCCAGCGCCTCGCAGACCAGGGCGTGGTGCGTGAGCTGATCGCGCAGTCGCGGATTGACATCGACCAGGCGCGGTTGTACGTGTACAAGACGGCATGGTTGATCGACAAGCACGGCGCCAACGGTGCGCGTACCGAGGTTGCGGCGATCAAGGTCGCCGCCCCCGCGATGGCGACCAAGGTGATCGATCGCGCGATCGAGGTGTTCGGTGGCGCCGGAGTCAGCGACGACACCCCACTGGCGTACTTCTACGCTTGGGCCCGCATCCTTCGCATCGTCGACGGACCCGACGCCGTCCACCGCCGCTCCATCGCCCGCGAAGAGCTCAAGCGAGAGCGACCTTTCGTTGGATGACCGTTGCATCGGCCACCTCATCACAAGGAGCAACAACGTGTTCAAAACTGAGTTCACAGAGTCGTTCGGGATCGAGCATCCCATCGTGTGCGGTGGGATGACAGCCGACGGCCGAGGACCTCGCCAAGGAGATCCAGCGCTGCAAGAACACTACCGACAAGTCGTTGGGCGTTAACCTGACAATCCTGTCGACGATTAACGCGGTACCCTGCGACGAGTACCGCGAGGCGATCATCGACAGCGGCATCAAGATCGTCGAAACCGCCGGGAGCAACCCGGCTCCACTTTTGACCGGTACTGATGATGCGTTTCGTCATACGACGGTAGGGCCACATTAAGACTCTCGTGATCGCCTTAGCAGATGACATGAACGTAGAGGACCGGTAGGCCGAGGTGGGGCCACTCAAGATCGGGATAGCTTGGAAACTCCCGCTGGTCAACGTCTCATAGTGCCCGTTTCGGCCGGTTGCGATTGTGCAACAGACTCTCTGCGGGGCACAATCCGCCGCAACGGGCACTTTCACGCAGACGGAAGTATTATTGCCCTGCCCGTGTTGGTTATTAGGGTGAACAGGTTCACCCCACTGTTCCCGATAAGGAAGTAGCGAAAACTATGGCCGCCCGGATCTATTCGAACGTCACCGAGCTCATTGGCAATACGCCCTTGGTACGCCTGAACAAGCTCGCAGAGGGCGCTGGTGCCACGGTGCTGGCGAAGCTTGAGTTCTACAATCCGGCCAACAGTGTCAAGGACCGTATCGGGGTATCCATCATCGATGCCGCCGAGAAGTCGGGCGCGCTGAAGCCCGGTGGCACCATCGTCGAGGGCACCAGCGGAAACACCGGTATCGCCCTGGCCATGGTGGGTGCGGCTCGCGGCTACAAAGTCATCATCACAATGCCGGAAACCATGAGCAAGGAGCGCCGTGTGGTCATGCGCGCGTTCGGTGCAGAGATCGTCCTCACCCCCGGCAGCGAAGGCATGGGTGGCGCGGTTGCGAAGGCCAGGGAAATTGTGGCCGAAACCGAGAATGCGATCTGGGCCGACCAGTTCGGTAACCCGGCCAACGCGGCCATCCACCGCGCGACCACCGGCGAAGAGGTCTGGGCAGACACGGATGGCGCGGTCGACATCTTCGTCGCCGGCATCGGCACCGGCGGTACCCTCAGCGGCGCGGGCAGGCTGCTCAAGGAGCGCAAGTCCGAGGTCCAGGTTGTCGGAGTCGAGCCCATCGACTCGCCGATCCTGACGAAGGGAACTGTCGGACCCCACAAGATCCAGGGCATCGGAGCGAACTTCGTTCCCGACGTGCTCGACCGCGAGGTGTACGACGAGATCATCGATGTCACCCTCGAGGAATCGCTCGAGATCTCGCGTCGTCTTGCCTCAGATGAGGGTATCTTCGCCGGCATTTCGTCCGGTGCGAGCGTCAGCGCGGCTCTGCAGCTGGCGAAGCGACCGGAGAACGCGGGCAAGATGATCGTCGTCATCGTGCCGGACTTCGGCGAGCGTTACCTCTCGACGGTGCTATTCGAAGACGTGCAGGACTGATTGGCGTGAGCGTCCTCTCCCGCATTCGGGAGGATATCGCCGCCGCCCGGCACCGTGACCCGGCAGCGCGCAGTAACGCGGAGGTGTTCTGGCTGTACCCGGGCACGCACGCGGTGTGGGCCTATCGCGTGGCACACCGGATGTGGCGGCACCGCGCCTTCAGGTTCCTCGCCAGAGCCCTCTCGCAATACGCGCGCCTCCTCACCGGCGTGGAGATTCATCCGGGTGCCACCATCGGTCGGCGTCTGTTCATCGACCACGGGATGGGCGTCGTCATCGGCGCGACGGCTGAGCTCGGCGACGACGTGATGCTGTATCACGGGGTCACCCTGGGCGGACGCAGCTCAGAGCGCACCAAGCGCCACCCGACCCTCGGCAATCACGTGACGGTCGGTGCTGGCGCCAGGATTCTCGGCCCCATTACGATCGGCGAGGGAAGCGTCGTCGCTGCCCAGGCAGTCGTGACGAAGGATGCTCCCCCGCGCTCGCTGCTGATTGGCGTGCCCGCTGCTGTGCGGCCCATCAAGCCGGCGGAACACGAGTTCGACAGCCAGTTCTTCATCGACCTTGGGAGTTACATCTAGCCGGGAAACTCCCACTAGGCGCTCCCGGCTCTCAATTTCAGCCAACCAGAATTCTCCGAGTTGTTTCACGGTCGTCCGGCTCGTAATGGCGCCTGAACCGCGCGACGCGGTGGGTTGACCCAATTTGTGAATCAGTAGCCGTTTCGCGGCAGCCTTCGAGAGGCTTAACGCTTCAACGTCGCGGGTTACACCGTCGGAGTCGCGGTAGCGGGTGCGAGCACCCACACACCACCCTTGCCTTCCTGAAAGCGAATGTTGCCGTATTCACCGATGGCCATTTTCGGTAGGGGCTTCCAGCCACTCTTCGACGTCTGAATGCCGGTAGCGGAGGTCGCGTCGGCAACGGCGGGCTGCAGTTGACTGGGGCGGGCGGGCTTTCTGCCCGCGTTGGCTCGCCGTGTCCTTGAGGCCGGTTTGCAGGCCGAGTTGATCGACGATTTGGGTTATGAGAAACACGCCCCGGGATCGCTCAACGTCGGCGACTAAAGACGCAACCGGTCCTGAAAATTTCCGCTGAGCCTTACGTTGTGCACGCTTTTCACGGCGTGTCGCGGCCACAACGTAAGGCTCACGGGAGGAGTAAGCGGAGGGGTTAGCCGAGGACGTGGTCGAGGTAGTCGTTGCTGAAGACGCGATCGGGATCGAGCCGGTCACGCAACGCCACGAAGTCGTCGAACCGCGAATAGCGTTGCGCGAAGTAGTCGGCGCCGAGGGTATGGATCTTGCCCCAATGCGGGCGGCCCTGGTGTTCAGTGAAGATTCTCTGCGCGGCGTCGAAGTACCTCGTGTAGTCCATGCGGTGGTACTGATGCACCGCGATGTACGCGTTGTCGCGCTCATGCCCGGTCGACAACCAGATGTCATCTGCTGCGGCGAATCGTACTTCGACGGGGAAGGTGATCGTCTCGTCGTGGCCATCGATCCAATTGCCGATCTGCCTCAACACGTCCTTCAGCGCGGAACGCGGCACGGCGAATTCGGACTCGCGGAAGCGCACGCGGCGGGGCGATACGAACACGTCGTACGAGTCGTTGGTGTATTCGCGCGCCGACAGCA
>Ga0075530_1001659_pt1 | contig 10526 bp, 9 predicted proteins | sample NGEPerD_2_FD_75101 | JGI IMG/M metagenome (GOLD analysis project Ga0075530, IMG submission 75101) | Arctic peat soil microbial communities from the Barrow Environmental Observatory site, Barrow, Alaska, USA - NGEE PermafrostL1-D | ecosystem: Environmental > Terrestrial > Soil > Wetlands > Peat ...
CCGGCAATCCTCGAACAGGAAGCTGTCCAGCCCCACGACCTCATGGCCGGCACCCCGCAGGAACGGCGTCATGACACTGCCGATGTAGCCGTCGTGGCCGGTGATCAAGACCCGCACGTTCTCTGCTCCCTCTGCCGCGCATAGCGCGCAGCGGTGATCAATCGTGATCCAACGGCGCGCCCCGCGCAAACCGGATAAGCCCGGACTCGGCTAGGTGACCAGCTGTGATCTTACCGTGTGCAACCATACACGACTCAGCGCTGATCCGCGCGCGGATACAGGAACACGCCACCGTCACCCGCCCTGCGAGGACACCTGGATGGCCTGCTCGACGGCGAACCGCAACGTGCCCTTGGTGGTCTCCTGGTCCAGGTAGGGCCCGCTGGCCTCCGAGGGGTGGTGCGCCATGGAGGTCATGGCGGCCGCGAGGTCGTCCACGGTCCGCTCCGGCGTGGTGACACGGATGGCGTGCATGCGCTCGGGGTCGGTCGCAGCGGCCGCGAGGAGCCCGGCACCACCGTGGTCGATCATGGTCACGGGGGCTCCGGCCAGCATGGCCTCGGCCAACGCGCAGCCGCCCTCCTCCCGCAGGCCGGTGAACACGCAGCCGGCCGTCTCGGCGATGCGGGCCCACATCTCGTCGCGCGGCACGCGACCGAGGAACTCCACCCGGTCGCGCACGCCCAGCCTGCCGGCGAGCGCCTCCAGGCGCTTCTGCTCCGGACCGCGGTGGATGAACAGCAGGCGCACGTCCTCAGGTGTTCTCGCCAGGGCGTGCAGGGCCAGGGCCGGCGCCTTGCGGCGCTCCAGCGGCGAGGTGAACAGCAGATAGGGCTTGCGGGGCACCGCCGGCACGTCCCGGATGGAGGACAGGATGGCGCGGTTGGCGATGGCACTGCGGTCCCGCAGGTCCTCCGGCAGCCGCGTGTACACGTTGGCGCTCTCGGTCAGGCGGAAGGTGGCGCGGCGCCAGGTGCGACGGGTCCACGGCAGGCGCGCCAGCACGGCGGCGGAGGCCAGCTCGGCCCGCTCCGCCAGGAACCCGGCGACGCCGCCGTAGCGGCGCAGCTGCGGCGGGGACGGCGCGGCTCCGCTGACCGGGCCCCACACGGTCGGCATGGGCAGGTCCACTACGGTGGACGGCAGCCAGTAGATGCCGAGGCTCGCGTGCAGGGCGGCGTCGAAGGACTCTTGCGCGTGCAGCCGCTCGCCGACCTCTTGGGCGACCCGCAGCCAGCCGAGGTAGCGCGCGCGCCACGCCATCTGGGTGAGCGGCTTGATCCGCTGCGCCCGCAGCCCCCAGGCCACGGTCTCCACCGGCACGTAGGTGAGGTGGCGCTGCGATTCGGGGTACTGGCGGCGCCACGCGTCGATGTTCTCGGTGTGCCGCGGGTGGTGCAGGACGGTGACGTCGGCGAACTCGGCCAGCGCGTTCACCGTGCCCCAGCCGCCGGCGGACTCCGAGCCCCGCTCGGGATCGCACGCGAACGCGATCGCCAGCACCCGGAGGCGCTTCCGGTCGGCCTGCACGCCGGCCGCGCCCTCGCCCGCCGCAGCCGGATCGGTTCCGCCACCGCTGCTCATGGCTGCGGGACCACCGGCGCGGTGCGTCGGGTCCACTCAGGCAGATCCTCATACCCCTGACAGGCAAGCAGCGCGCCCAGCTCGCGGTTGGGCTCGACGAACCACCGCTGCAGGCGCGCGCGCTCCTGCTCGCTCATACTCTCGGCCTGCTCCTTGCTGTTCAGTCGGTGGTACCCGGAGCGCAGCAGGGCCCGCACCGCCGGGTAGTTCCGGAAGGCGTAGTTGGTCCGCCGGGCCAGCGCGCGCGCGCCCTGCGCGAGGCTCTGGTTGCGCGGCATCACGGTGGGGTTGTGACGCTCGAAGGACTGCTCCGAGGCGAGTGTGGGGTCGATCCCGAGCCAGGCATACAGCTCCGACACCGTCTCCGACGGCCGTGCGGACAGGCGCTCTGAGAAGTCGATGCGCAGGTCCTCGCCGAAGGCGTCGAACCAGGGCGAGAGGTAACGCACGTACATGCTGGAGGTCAGCGCGCTCGGCCGCTCCCGTGCTTTGGCCTCGTACGCGCGGTGCTCCTGCTCCCAGATCTCGATCCGCGCTTCGAACGGCTCCGCCAGATCGAGGATGCCGCGACTCTTGTAGAAGGTGAACAGCGACCACAGCCTGGCCACGGGGTCCCGCAGGAGGATGATCACGCGCGGATGGTCGAGAGTGTCCTTGATCGCGGCGATGACCGGGGCGCCACCCATCCAGTAGTGAGGCGTCGCCTCCATGCGGTACGGGGCGTCCGCACACCCGCTGACGAGCTCGGCGTAGCTCGCGAGCGGAGGAAGAGGCCCAGGGCGCCGGCCCACGCTGAAGGAGCCCGGTTCCTTGACCGAGGAAGGGCAGACGTCGGGGTGCGCGGCGAGGTAGTTGAACAGCGAGGTCGTCCCCGCCTTGGTGACCCCGGCGATGAGGAGGTTCGGAAGCCTCAGCCCCGCAACATGCGTCTCGCTGGCCGCAGACGGCTCGGGTCGGTCGTGTGCCGTCGTTTCCATCGTCCTCCTACGCTGCGCAGGTCATGATAACTGTGGGTATGGTAGCGTAACGGCTCCGCGGAGGGCCATACCACTGTCCTCCCGTTCGTGCCGAGCGCCATGACCGCCGGGGATACGCTCATGGGTGGCGTCGTGCGCCGCGGCGGCCACCCCCATCCCAAGGAAGCGCTTGTGCAGTCCCCGACGAGACCGACAAGGCGTAGGACGATCCTCCCACGCTTGCACGGCGGAGCGGTGATCCCGTGACCAGCATGCTCACCCTCGCACTGGCCGCCGTGGTGGCCGGTGGCGCGCTGCTGTGGCTGGTCGACGCGTCGATCCGTCGGACCACGGTCGGCGTGGCTCTCATCCTGTCCCTCGTCGTCGCGGAGAGCGCCGACGTCCCCCTGCCCAACCTGAACCTGGGGGGGGTTGCGCTGTACGCAGGCGACCTTGTGTTCGCGGTGATCGCGACCGCCTGCGTGGCTCGGCACCTGCGTGCGCGACGCCTTGCCCGGGCCCACTACTGGGTGATCGCCTTGGGTGCCCTGACGGCGTACTCCCTCGTGCGGGGGGTGGCGACCTTCGGTCCCGGGGCCGTGAGCGAGTCTCGCAGCTGGTTGCTGCCGGTCGCCGCCATGGTGTACGCCGCCACCGCCGCGCCCGCCGCCGAGATCCTCGACCGCATCGGCCGGTTCTGGGCCTGGGCGGGCAGCGTCCTGGCCGTCGTCGCCGTCGGTCGCTGGGCCGCCCTGGCGACGGGCATGGGCTTGGGTCCAATCCTCGAGCCCAACGTGGCCGGCGACATCCGCGTCCTGGGCGCACCGGAGACCCTCGTGATCGCCCAGGCGTTCGTCATCCTGGCCCCGTCATGGGATAGCGACGGGCAGCCACGCGACCGCATCTGGGCCGCGCTACTGCTGGGCACGGTGCTGCTGATGCTGCATCGCACCGTGTGGGTGGCGGTGCTCGGGGCCATCCTGGCGCTCTTCTGGCGACGGCCGGCGCTCGGCCGGCGCTTCGGCGTGGGCCTGGTGGTCATCGGGACGGTGGCCACACTGGCCGCCACCATGCTGCTGTCAGCGAACCCCGACACCCTGGAGCGCCGCGCCGCCAACACCGACACCTTCGGGTGGCGCCTGGAGGGCTGGCAGGACTTGGTCTTCGAACAGGAGCCGGAGAAGACGACTGACTGGTTCGTGGGACGCCCCTTCGGCACAGGCTACGAACGGACCGTGCGGTTCCAGACGCGCTATGAATCACCTCACAGCGTGTACGTCGAAGGCCTGCTGCGCGTCGGTCTACTCGGCCTGGCAGCACTGACCATGACATGCCTGGTCACCGTATGGCGCCTGATGCGCAGTCCGCGGGACGACGCCGTCGACGGGTTGCTGAGCAACGACCGCCTGCTGTCCCTGGCCGTGTTCGGCTTGCTGTACGGAATCACCTATGGGCTGGAAGTCACGGTGTTCCTCGGCTTCGGGCTCGCCTTGAGCGCGACAAGGAGGCTGCCTCACGCACATGGGGCAACCGAAGGCATTCATGCGCACCCGATGCGCCAGCGCATGCGTGGCGTGCGGGCGTGAGCGTTCCACCAGAGATCGCGATGCCGTCAAGTCCCCGCCGGCGGAATGTCCGCCGAACTGATCCATCAGGACTTCCGTCAGGCCGACGGATCCGGAAGCGCGTCCGAGGCTGCGATGGTGAGCTCCGGTGCCCGGTGCCGCGCCCCCGTCATCAATCCCGGGCAAGTCGCGAGGGGAGGCTGGAGCAGCCACGATGCAAGGCAACGACGTGAAGCTTGGCTTGGTCGGCCCCGTCCAGCTCGAGCCCCTCCGACCTTGGCTCGACCTGGACGAGGCACAGTCCGCAGCCCTGCCACCTGGGCATGGGGGCACACCGGTGACGCAGCTGGCCGTGGGGATGTTGAGCCGCGGTCAGTCGCTGACCATCGTGAGCCTCGAACCGTCGATCGAGCGCCCCCGCGAGTTGAGGGGAGCGCAGCTGCGCCTCATGCTGGGACCGTACCGGCCGGCTCACCGGTCGAGGGATGCGTTCCGCGCCGAGCGCCACTACATCCGCGACGCGCTCCGCAAGGACTCGCCCGATGTCGTGCATGCACACTGGACATACGAGTATGCGTTAGGCGCCCTTGCTAGCGCGCGTCCAACGCTCGTCACCGTCCGCGACTGGGCGCCGACGATCCTTCGCCTCCAGCCCGACCCCTACCGGCTTGCTCGGCTGGCGATGAGTGCCGTGACCCTCACGCGCGGACGATGGTTCACGGTTACTTCCCCGTACATGCGCGAGCGACTCGAACGGTGGGGGAGACGGCCCATGAGGTTAATCCCAAACGCCGTGGGCGATGGGGCCTTCGCCGTCGACGCGCCGATCGCGCGCCCGTCAGAGCCGACCATCCTCGCCATCAACAATGGGTTCAGCCGCCGCAAGAACGTCACTGTTCTGCTGGACGCGTTCCAACGGGTGCGGACGGCATGGCCTTCAAGCACCTTGAGCTTGGTGGGCATCGATTACGAGCCCGGTGGACGCGCTCACAGCTGGGCGGCCTCCAGGGATCTCCTCACCAATGTTCGCTTCCTCGGCCCCGTTCGCCACGCCAGAATCGCAGAGCTGCTTCGGCGGGCCACGATCTTCGTGCATCCCGCCCTGGAGGAGTCGTTCGGACTGGTCCTGGTCGAGGCGATGGCTCAGAGGACACCCGTGATCGGTGGGCGATCCAGCGGAGCCGTACCGTGGGTTCTCGGAGACGGATCCGCAGGCCTCCTTGTGGACGTGACGGACCCACACCAGCTGGCCGAGGCCATGCGGTCACTGTTGGCTGATTCCGACCTTCGTGACCTGTACAGCGAGGCCGGTTTCCGGCGCGCCTGGGACAATTTCAGGGTCGCCACGGTGCTCGACCAATATGAGGACTGCTATCGGTCCGTGCTCGCAGAGGCGGGAACATGAAGGTGCTCGGCGTACTCGCAGAGATGCGCCCATCGGGTGCAGAGGTGGGGCTCGCCGCCAGCGCCTCCGAATGGCGCAGACAGGGCGTCGGGATGGACCTGCTCGCTACAGCAGCCACCCCGGGACCCTACGCATCGGCCCTGCGTGCAGCCGGCTACCCCATCCACCACATCCCACTCAAGCCCGCGGCCGCCTTTGCACCGGCATACTTGGCCCTCCTGCGACGTGGCCGGTACGATCTGGTCCACGTGCACCCCGAGTACGGCAACATCCTGACCTCTGGGATCGCTCGAGCAGCCGCGATCCCGACGGTGCGGACATGCCACAACGTCCGCAACTTCCGAGGAGCGTTGCGCCTCGAACGCCACATCCAGCGGGCCCTGCTTCGGCGTGCCGGCGTCAAGCACATCGCCGTCGGCGCATCCGTTGCGGCTTCCGAGTGGTCCCAGTTCCGCAATCCCAGCATCCGCATCATGAACTGCTTCGACGATCAACGCTTCAGGCCGCCGACGCATGAGCAACGCACCCGAGCCCGCAAGGTCCTCGGTGTGCAAGATTCCGACTTCATCATCACAACCATCGGCAACTGTGCCCATCAAAAGAACCATGAGATGGCGTTCGAGGCGCTTGCCCTTCTTGATGGCGGCGGACGCCCCATGCGTTATCTCCATGCGGGTACGGAGCAGCCTGATGGAGCAGAAAGGCGCTTGGCAGAGCGCCTTGGTGTTTCAGCCTCCGTCCGGTTTCTCGGACCAGTGGACAACGTCGTTGAGGTGCTGCACGCGGCGGACTGCTACGTCATGCCGTCCCGCTTCGAGGGCCTGCCGCTCGCCGCGCTCGAGGCGTTGGGGTGCGGTCTGCCCTGCATCCTCGTCGATGCACCGGGCCTTCGCGACCTGCGCGAGTTCTTTCCCGACCAAACCTGGATTCCCCTGGATGTGCACGCGCTGAGAGCGGCATTGGTGGAACGCTGTGACAGCCACGTACCCGACGGCCCACACTCAGAAGCCGTATCATCCGTAGCCCACCAGCTCTTCTCGACACGCAGCTATGTGTCCCAACATGTGGACCTCTTCAACCAGCTGGTCCTATCGCGCTAGGTCTCGTGCCAGCGGTATGGGTTCCCCCATTGGAGCCCGTGACGTCACGCGGACGCCTCCCCACGTGTTCAACGTAGCGGACACCGGCCTTGACCTCCACGCTCACGGCGGCGGGTGAACAGAAAGGAACGATATACATGACACGGTCACACCTGGGTTCACGTACGGCGCCAGTCCACCCGCTGAAGCGGCGATGGCGGGCCTTGAGATTCAGGTGGCTGAGCGTCAGTGGGCGCATGGCACATGGCCTCGGCGCTGCCGCCCGCGCTGTGCGACCGCGCACACGAGTGCTCTTCTACCCCGGCCTTCCGGCCTCGCGGATGGTCATCTGGAAGGTCTGCCTCACGCTCGGTTGGGCCGTCACAGCGGATCCCACAAAGCGTGCGGACCTTGTGTTCCGATGGGACAAGTCAACGTTTGCTGAAGATGACGAAGTGCTGGAGAGGGTGACGGTCGCACGACCCGTCGTCAACCGTGCCTGTGTGGACATCAGCAAGAACCACGTGAACGAGGTTTTTGAAGAAGCCTTTGGGTACAATCTCGGCGTCAACCCTTTGACGCATGTTGGGGAATGTGTCGAGAAATCCGACTTGAACGCCGTGCACGACGGCCGCATCATCAACTGCCCCATCGAACATGCCGATGCTGGATCCTCGTATCAGCGCGTGGTGGACAACGTGGGCGACGATGGACGCATCGTGGACTTTCGCGTCCCAATAATAGCGGGGACCATACCTTTCGTCTACCTCCGGTACCGTCCTGTCGCGCGTCGGTTTCATTCCGGCAACGAGCACGTTGAGTTGGCGAACCTGTACGACATGTTGAGCCAACAGGAAGTCGCAGACGTGCTCCGCTTTTGTCGTCTCCTCGGCATGGACTATGGCGAGCTCGACGTGCTCCGCGACCGCGTAGACAAGCGGCTGTATGTGGTTGACGCCAATACGACACCTTGGGGCCCGCCCTCGGGGATCAGCCGAGTCGATGGCAAGCGCGCAATCACGCTGCTGGCTGCTGCTTTTCAGTCTGAGTTCTTATTGAAGGGCGAATGGTCAGTGTGACGGCACCAGCACGACCATGTGGCTAGTGTTGCGTCGCTGAAGTGTTCTTAGTCTTGGTGTGAGGGAGGACCCTCGTCGGCGGTTTTGGTCCATACGAATGGTTCGCAGCGGTCGTTCCAGCCGGTGATGAAGCGGCGGATGACGGCGGTGAGGTCGGGCACGGAGGTGAACGTGCCGCGGCGGATGGCTTGGCGGGTGATGATGCCGAAGAACACCTCGACGAGGTTGAGCCAGCTACCCGAGGTGGGCGTGAAGTGCAGTGTGATCCGCAGATTGAACCGGACCGGCAGCATCGGCTGGTGCGATCCAGCGCCTGGATCTGGGACTTCTCATCGACGCAGAGCACCACGGCGTTTCTCAGGTGGGTTGAGGTAGAGCCCGACGACGTCGCGGACCTTGGCCTCCAGTTCGGGGTCGGTGGAGAACTTGAACGTGCCCAGCCGGTGGGGCTGGATGCCGTAGTCGCGCCAGAGTCGGGCGACGGTGGCGTGGTGCACGCCGACCTCCCGTGCCAGCAGCCGCGATGACCAGTGGCTGATGCCCAACGCTGCGGGAGGCTCGGTCAGCGTGCGCCACAAGATCTCCTGCCGCTTGGCCGCGTCGATCGTCGGGGGCCGCCCCGACCGCGGCCGCTCGTCAAGGCCGGCCAGACCCCGCTCGGAATACCGTCGCCGCCAGGTGATCACGGTCGGCTCCGAGCAGCCCACCCGCTCGGCGATCTCCACCCCCGAGCAGCCCTCGGCGGACAGCAACACGATCCGCGCCCGCTCCACCGTGCGGGCCGGCGCAGACTTGGCCCGCACCCGCCGCTCCAGTTCGACACGGTCCCGCTCCGACACGGTCAGCACCTTCACCTGATTGGCCATGACCCAGCCTCGCACACACGGCCTCATAACTGAAGGAACTTATGCGACGCTACACTAGCTGCGCAGGCTGGCGTCAGACTGGCGAAACCTGGAGCTGTCCCACGTCAGTGCCTGGAGCGAGCCCACGACCGGTACCACCCGGCGAACCGCAAGATGCCATCCTCCAGAGGGACCTGCGGAATGTAGCCGGTCAGGTTCCGCAGCTCGGTGGTGTCGGCGTGGGTCGCCGGGACGTCGCCGGGAAAGGCACCTGTGTACCGGCGGCGGGCCGGGCGCTCCAAAGCCTCTTCGAGCATGTCGATCAGCTGGTCGATGGACGCCTGCCCGCCGAAGCCGATGTTGCAGACCCGCCACGGGGCGGCGCTGCTCGCGAGATCCGGCCGGGCCGCGTCGAACGTCGAGCTGCCGCGCGGCGGATTGCGCCCGACGCGCGCCAGGGACTCCACGACGTCGTCGACGTAGGTGAAGTCGCGCAGCACGCTCCCGTCGCCGTAGATCTCGATCTCGCGCCCGGCAAGGATGGCATCGGCGAACTTCCAGTAGGCCATGTCCGGCCTGCCGTACGGTCCGTAGACGGTGAAGAACCGCAGGCCCGTCGCCGGCAGGTCGTACAGGTGGCTGTAGGCATGTGCCATCAGCTCGTTCGCGCGCTTGGTGACCGCGTACAGGGAGACCGGGTGACCGGCCGCGTAGGGGTCATGGGCGTCGAACGGCAGCCGCGCGTCGCCGCCATACACCCAGGATGACGACACGTACACGAGGTGCGACGCCGGCTCGCCGGCCTCCTGCAGCCGCCGGCAGCCCTCCAGCACGTTGGCGAACCGACAAGGTTCGCCTCCACGTAGGCGTGCGGGACGATGACGGAGTGCCGCACCCCGGCCTGGGCGGCCAGGTGCACCACCTGGCTGGGGCGCACGCGGTCGAAGAGCGCCAGCACCGCTTGCCTGTCGGCCAGGTCCAGGCGCTCGAAGGTGAACTGCCAGGGCGGGTGCTGCCTCACCGAACCCCACTGGCCGCCGGCCTGCGGCCGGACCTCGACGCCACGCACCGAGGCGGCCGCCGGTGCCACCAGCTGCTGCAGACGCGCATGCTTGAGCTGCGGATCGTAGTAGTCGTTGAGGGAGTCGACACCCACGACACGCGGCCTTCGTCGAGCAGCCTACGGCACACGTGAGCGCCGACGAAGCCCGCGGCATCCGTGACCAGCCACACATCCATCTCCGAAGTCCTTGACTGTTCATCGGTGGTCCCGCGCCCGCACAGTCCGCTTCTAATCTGGAGACGCCGATCGGCCTCCGGGCCGCTTCGCGCCTTCTCAGAACGGCCCGAGTACCACCCGCGCAACCCGGCCCGGCGCCGTACCGCGCGACATGCCCGCCTTTGCGAGGAGCTCCTGGAACTGGCGCGCCGTGGGCCGCAACGTGCCGCGGCGGAACAGGGCGAGCAGGCAGGCCGAGCCCAGCGCGACGTCGATCACCAGGATTGCCCACAGCGGTGCCCCGACCGCGCGGCCCGCCTGCTGGCCCAGGAAGATCACCGCAGCCGTGATCCCGGCGGACACCGCGGAGCGGAGGTAGACGCGCCCGTAGTCCAGCAGGTTCAGCCCGAGCGTGTGCCGCAGGAGCATGAGGTAGCCGACGTGCTGGAGCACCTTGGCCGCCGCAAACGCGGCCGCGTAGGCCCACAGCGCCCGTCCGAGCGCCGGCAGCAGCAGCAGGCCCAGGACGACCAGGTACGTCGACTGCACGACCATCTTCTTGTTCAGCTGCCCCTGTGCCTCGGTGACGATGGCGGCGAAGTGCGTGAGGGTGCCGAAGCTGCTGGCCAGCGCGATGAACGGCAGGATGACGATCACCGGCTCCCACTGCTGGCCGAACACCACCAGCACGATCTCGCGGGAGGCGACCGCCATCCCGGCGCACATCGGTAGCAGCAGCGCAGAGGAGGCGCTGACGCCGAACAGGTACGTCCGGCGCAGGCGCAGCACGTCGC
>Ga0075530_1001666_pt1 | contig 10509 bp, 8 predicted proteins | sample NGEPerD_2_FD_75101 | JGI IMG/M metagenome (GOLD analysis project Ga0075530, IMG submission 75101) | Arctic peat soil microbial communities from the Barrow Environmental Observatory site, Barrow, Alaska, USA - NGEE PermafrostL1-D | ecosystem: Environmental > Terrestrial > Soil > Wetlands > Peat ...
GCCCTGATTAAAATCCAGTCACTTACTTTTTTTAATCTTCTTTTTTGTCCATTTCCGAACTGTCGGAGAAGAGGTATACCACAACAGGAAGCCGCTAAGTACAGTAATCAATCCAAGAAGGGAAAAGGCTCTTAATATAATGTTATTGAAATCATCCCTCCCTTCGTAATCCATCGTATGGGTCATCCAAAGGAAATCAAACCATCGCCAATCCCGATGTCTTAAAGTTCTAAATGTCCCATCGGCTACCGACACATATGCCCGTAGATTTTCAGGAGTTTCATAGGATATCACGTAGGCGGGTAGGGGCCCTCCTCGGTATTCATGATGTTTTCCGGTTGAAGTTATTCGTTCTATTTCAGTAACTTCCAGTCCATCAATCATATTTTGATTTGCAACGGCGACCGCTTCAGCTTCCGAAAGGTTGTTTTTAACCTTACCTGTTTTAGCGTTCCGCAGTGTATTGTGGTTGATCCAATAATAAGGCGCACCGGCAATATTTTTGAGTTCCATGGAATGGATGTCGGTACTGGGATCAAATTCAGATGGACTTGTTAGATTTGAAAAATCAGCTTGAACCATTTCGGTTTTTCTAAATTGATCGCCGTGGATCTCATCTATATCCGTCCAACTGAAGTACAACCCACTTACCGTCCACATGATAAATTGTATACCTATGAATAGGCCAAGGTATCTATGTGCTTGCCTTATTTTCAAAGCTGTTTTTCTTTTTACCATATATTTACAAAGAGCGTGTAATAATTGTATTCACTGATCAAATTCACCTATATTTCTAAGTTTTTCAGTAACCTTCAGTTTGTTCCATTCCCGAGGCTTGAATTTCACTGGCAGGGATGGGACAAATAGTCCTGTTATCTGTGGCCTGAATATCCAAATTGGATACATCTACTCCGGTATTCACATGCTCACTAACAGGGCGAACAATATCTTTACCTCTCCGAATATAGTCGTAAACACCGTGGCCTTCCAGAGCAAGCTCCCTTCTTCTCTCTTCCGCGATTCTTTCTTTCAGTGCTTCGCCGGTTTCCGTAGCCTGACCGGTAGAGAAATTTGTAGTCCTTTTTTCAATAAGGATATTCAAGTAATTCGATGCCTCAGGATCACCTCCGCCAGCACCGTTGGCAGCAGCTTCCGCGGCTGTTAAATACATTTCGGAAAGTCTTACTACGGGAATATTATGGTCACTTAATCCCCCGCCGTCACTTCGGTTCAGATATTTAACGAATGCATTCATATTACCTTCCTTATCTTCCTCAAGCAATGCAGCTCTTGGGTCACCTTCATAGGCACTTAATAAGTCTACAAAAGTTTGGGTAGCGATTATATCTCCTTGTCCTCCATTTTTAAAATCGAATTGGGCTCCCAGTCCATTACTGCCAAGAGAATTCTGGTTTGTAATACTTAATTCAAAAAGAGATTCGGAATTGTAATCTTCAAAAACATAGGAATTCACGCCCATCAAATTATCATTACCTCTGGCAGAGATTACTTCTTTGGCATATTTAAGGGCAGTCTCCCAATCTTCTTTGTAAAGATATACACGGGCCAATAAAGCCTTGACTCCAGTTTTCGTCAGATACTTGGTGCTTCCCTGATCCCAGCTGTTTTCCCCTAACATATCTAGAGAGCTCTGCAGATCAAGTATAATCTGATCATAGGTCACTCCGAGATTACTTCTCTCTGTGACAGTTTCTTCGGAAGAAAGTTTTAGGGGTAAACCCTGTGAAGCTCCTCCTGCCTTTATCCAAGGATATGCGAACGTTCTGGCCAAGTCGAAATAAACCATCCCCCTTAAACCCAAGGCCTCTCCTAAAATCATTTGCTTTTCTTCAGTCTTACCTTCGGCAGCTTCTATATTATTAATTATCAGGTTCAAGTTATTGATAGCTTTAAAGGATTGAATCCACAAGTCTTCACAGCTACCGTTATTGTTACCGCTTTCTTCATACTTATAGGCTATCAACTCATAGTTCCTTGGATTATAAGTAGTTTCAACAAATCTAAAATCAGGTCCTTTTACAGCCGCTCTTTTGTACAAAACTCTTCCTAGGTAAGTATTACGGGATACTTCATTATAAGTTCCGGTCAATAATTTATCAAGTTTCTCTACCGAATTAAGTACCAGGTCCTCCGAAATAACGTTATCCGGTCTTTGCTCGAGCAAATCCTTGCTGCAACCCTGAAGAATTATTAATCCTAAGATTAAAAGGCTATTTATGAATGTTTTCATTTTATTGCTTTTTTAAGTTCTAAAATTGTAATTGAAGCCCTAACAGAATAGTCCTGGCTGTTGGCACCTGAAAGAAATTTACTCCATCGACCACGGATTCCGGGTCATAACCGTCCAATTCGGTCGATAGAAACAGATTGTTTCCCTGTATGTAAATAGATCCGCCTTTGACAATACTACCTACGATCGGAAGATTGTAGCTCAATTTGACATTTTTCAGTTTCAGGTAATCCGAGTCGTACAAATGTCTTGTTGACACATCATTGGAGAAAGTTGGATTGCCATTGATCCTGATCGGCACCGTAGCATTCGTGTTATTTGGGTTCCAAGGATTAAGTTGGGCAACAGTATTGGTATATTGCGGAGCAAAACCATCGTCATCGCGTTGAAATGCAGTACGATCATATACCTTGCCTCCCAGACCAAAAGTCAATTGGAAATCGAACGTAAAATCTTTATAATTTAGTTGGTTGAACAAACCGCCTTGAAAATCCTGTAAAGCATCCCCAAAAATTCCGTATCCGGCCTCCTCGGCATTTGTTGTTAGCTCACCGGTTCTTTCTCCATTGTCCAAAACATGATATCGTGCATACCCGCTTGAGGGATCTACACCGGCATAATCCCTTAAGTAAAACGAATAAATGCTTTCGCCTTCTTTTACAATCAAAGGATCTTGACCATATCTTGAATCATATGAGGGAACTATATCATTTTTTAGCTTGGTAATCTTGTTATCAAGAATGGTCAGGTTAGCGCTAGTTCTCCAAGAAAAATCTTCGGTCGAAACAGGATTATACCCAATTTCAAACTCCCATCCTTTATTGGTCATCTCCCCGAAGTTTTGCAATTGGGTCGTAAATCCTGTGGTAAGGGAAACAGGAACATTCAACAACAGGTCTTCGGTCTTCTTATTAAAATAATTGGCTGTTAGGTCCAATTTGTCGAATAGATTTATATCTACCCCTACATTGAAGTTCTTACTTAGTTCCCAGGAAAGATCAGGATTTTGAAGTTGCCCATAGGACAAACCGGATTCTCCACCATATCCCTTTTCATCCGTTGCAAAAAACGCTAAAGCGGCATAATATTGAGGTGGTAAATTTCCATTGGTTCCATAGCTCCCTCTAAATTTCATATAATCTAATCCATCAACATCCAGAAAATCTTCTTCGGTTGCTACCCAAGCTCCTGAAAGAGACCAAAATGTTCCCCAGCGAGAATCTTTTCCAAACCTTGAAGAGCCGTCCCGTCTTACGCTGGCGGATAAATAGTATTTCTGATTAAAATTGTATGAGAATTGAGAGAAATAAGAAAGCAGTGAATAATTCTCTGCATATCCTGTATGGCTCCAAAGGGTACCTATACTACTTGCCGATAGTAGTTCACTATCCAGGACATCATACCCATAGACATTTATTGAGTTCATTTTTGAAACCTGTGATTCCTGCCCTATTAAAACTTCGATGCCATGATTTCCGAAGTTGTCATTGTAGTTCAATAAATTTGTAACGGTATACTGAAACACCTCGCTCTTCACACGGTTGAGAACACCATTCCAGATTCCGCCACCTGCACCAAATACTTTATTGTCATATAATGTCTCATCAATTGCTTGCTGATCAATACCAAAAGTGGTCTTGAAAGTAAGCGGCTCCAAAATTTGAAATTCGGTATAGGCATTTCCTCTTACCCTAAATTCGGTATTTTCATATTCACCCACTTTCAAAACCCCAATTGGGTTGGCATTTTTTTCAATGTCATTGGGAAGATTGGCAAAACCTTCAAAGCCTTCCGGATCATATATCGGTGCTGCCGGAGGAAGAACACGGGCCATGTACAATGGATTCAGCCCTCCTGCGTAATTTCCATCAAAGTTGGCAGCATTTCTTTCAGTCTTTGCCACCGAAAGATTTACCCCCAGTTTAACCCAATCCTTGGCCTGATTTTCAAGATTCACTCTGCCCGAGTATCTTTTTAGCCCTGTTTCTATAATCGTACCTGTCTGATTGAGGTAATCACCAGACACGTAAAAAGAAGTCTTTTCACTCCCTCCTCTTGCTGATAGATTATATTTTTGAACTAAACCATTCCGATAAATGGCGTCAAGCCAATCTGAATTGGCATTAGTTGTTCCGTATATACCTTCATAATCATTGACTGCCTGATTTTCATAGGTATTATAGAGAGTATTATCACCATAGACTCTCGTAAATTCAGCATTTTCATTATTTTGAATGTATTGGTTGGTTTGACCCTCGATCCAAAGGTCTTTGAACTGTTCATTATTGATGAGTTTTTCCTCGGTAAGGTTATTGCTCCAACCAGTTTCAACTCCCAGGGTGATTTCTGTTTCACCCGTCTTTCCATCTTTAGTAGTAATTAAAATAACCCCATTTGCAGCTCTGGAACCATACAGGGATGAGGCTGCGGCATCTTTTAAAACCGTAATGCTTTTAATATCTTCAGAATTGATCGTTGACAATGGGTTATATCCAGTACTTCCCACCATATCGTCCCCAGCTCTTAAGTTTGAATTGGTATTAATTACTACTCCATCCAATACGTATAAAGGCTGGGTATTGCCGCTAATGGAACCGATACCCCTTATTTGAACGTTGGACTTCCCTCCCGGTTGGCCTGAGGTAGAAACATTGATTCCGGATACCTTTCCCTGAAGTGCAGTTTCAAAACTAGCCGTAGAACTACGTGTAAGTGCTTCGGAATTCACGGTTTCCGCTGCACCAGTAAAACTTCGTTTATCAGAAGATCCGTAGGCCACTACTATCACTTCATCCAACCCCGCAGCACTTTCTTTCAATGACACGTCTAAAGTCGTTTGTCCGTTTACGTCCACCTCCTTGGTCGCAAACCCGATATAAGAAACTACCAAGGTCGCGTTTTCGTCGGCAAGATTCAATGAAAAGTTACCGTCAAAATCGGCGGTTACCCCATTTGTGGTCCCCTTTTCGATAATGTTGGCACCGGGCAATGGTACGCCCTTGGAATCGGTAACGGTACCGTTCACGGTCTGCTGAAAAGATGTCTTTATTGTATTTCCCCCTGTATCTTCTTTGCTCGGCCCGTTTTTGTTGATGATTATCTGTCTGTTAATAATCTCATACCCTAGATTGAGCGGGGCAAGGACATCTGACAGAACCGTTTCCAGTGCAGCATTACTGGCCCTTACCGTAACCTTTTCAGTGCCCGCAATGACCTCGTCCCTATAAATGATAACGAAATCGCTTTTTTGCTGTATTTCCCTGAAAAAAGTCGTTAAGGGAACGTCTTTCAGATTAATATCAATATTTTGGGCATTTGACGTATTAGCGAAAACACTGGTCAATCCTATACATAAAAGTAAAATGGATACTCGCATTCCAATTAGAAAAATATTGTTCGTTTGACCTAAAAATGGGGATAGAAGGGAGTTAACCTTTTTATTCATAATTTTTTTTTTAATGTTACGTGAGTGTAATGTTGGAACAGCCGGAGGATGTTGGAGCATCTTCCGGTTTTTTGTACTCCGTTTGTTCGTCATCGGCGTCTATATTAGGTTTGATGATACTGATTCTATTTTCTTTTTTTTTAAATTCGAATTTTGAAGTCGCTTTCATAATTTCCATGACGGTTTCCAAGTCATTATCTATATCCAAATTCCCGGAAAATGTCTGCCGTGCCAATGCGCTGTCAGCAATAGTGATGGCAACCCCATAGTGTCTGGATATCTTTTTCATGATATATTGCAGGTCGTTGTTTTGAAAGATAAACTCCCCGTCCCTCCAAGAGAAATAGGGAGCGACATCCATTTTTTTAGTATCTATTTTCTGCTCCTTTTTATTGTAGGACGCCAAGGTGCTAGGAACTATTTTTATGGAATTATCGGTGTCGAAAAACCGGCCTCTGTCGGTATAGGTAATCTCCACGCTCCCGCTCTGCAATGCCGTGCTGACATAATCATCGTCCGCATAACTGCTCACGGCGAAAACGGTGCCCAAAACTTTAATGTCGTTTCCGTCCGCCAATACGTGAAAGGGGCTCTCGGTATTGTGGGCGACCTCGAAAATGGCCTCCCCTTCCAAAACGACCTCTCTTTTCCCTTTGGCAAAAACGGTCGGATAGGTAAGTTTCGAACCCGAATTGATCCAGACCTTGGTCCCGTCCGAGAGGGTAAGCTGTGATTTCTTTCCCAACGGGACCACTATGGTATTGTAACTTGTTTCGTCCGGACGTTCCGGGGATTGGCTTAAACTTCTTCCGTTATTGATGTTCACCGATTTCCCGTTGCTGGCATAAACCAAGTCCGGTTCTTTATCGGCAATCCCTATCTCTTTTTGATTATTAAGGATTAACCGAACTTCGCTGCCAGAAGTATCCAAATTCGTTGATGAAGCCGCTTTTTGGAGCAACTGCGATGGGGAGGCCGCCCTGTAAAAGTAGCCATAGGAAAATATACCTATGACCAAGATTGCGGCAATTGATGAGATGTAGGATATCCTTTTTATCAGTTTCCGACCGTCGTACCGATCGACGGACGCAAGGATTCTATCGTTCAACCTTTGTTTTCGGTCTTCGTCAAAACTATCGTTCAAAATAAGGTCTTCTAAGGATTCGAGAAAAGTAGAGATTGTGGTAAAATTCCTTCAAAAAACATATTTCACCAACCTGTTATACTTTATAGTATGGCAAAATGGTATTTTATAGACAAAAAAATTGGGTTATTTTACTTTTTTGTGATGTGGGGTCGGAAAAAACATGGTGTTTATGACAAATTTTCCCTCATACTTTTCAAGGACCTGTAGATCAAGGTGCGGGCAGTTTCTATCGATATATCAAGGCCTAGGGCCATTTCTTCATAGGATCTATTCTCGTAAAATCGCATGGATAACCCTTTTCTTTGTTTTGGGGTTAACCTGTGCATCGCATTTGAAAGGAGAAGGCCGAGTTCTTCTTTTTCTTCGTTAAATATTATTTCGGTTTCCGTCGAAACCTCTTGGCTCCGGTAGATTCGGCCCGTATGATCGTTTTCGGGGGATATAATAAGCGGCCTGCTTTTGGATAGTTCCGTTATTTTCCGCCTTAGCACCGTAAACAGGTAATTTTTAACGTTCCGGGCCACGGGAAGCTTTTTTCTACGCTCATAAAGTTCTATGAACAGGTCGTGAATGCCATCCTCTATAAGGCATCCATCTGTGGTATATGACTTTCCGAACTCGTATAGCGCATCGGCATACAACCCATAGAGGTCGCTAAGGGCTTTTTTATTGCCCTTTTTAACATTGGCCCATAATTCCGACGCTAAGAAGCCATTGGAATCCATCGAAAATTTTCATTAAAATTATTCTTACTCTTTACTTGAAGAGTTAAGCAGATTGGGTGCCACAATATAAAATAATTTTTAACAATTATTATGAATTATTATAATTTAACAAAACTCAAGTTTTAAGATTATTCATGGTCGTTGCCCACAGTAAAAAAAGTTACACTTGCCAATATCGAGTAGAACGACTGTATTTCTTTTTTATATAGTGTAAGTAACAAATGTTACAAACCTTTTGAATCCTATTTTTTAAATTTGCTTTGATTTTGAAGACGCAAACTTACATAGCGGTACTCTTGTTTTCCATTTTTTTGGTAAAGTTCCTTGCCATAGATGCGAACGGGTTGAACATACTTTTTAGCGGAAGCGATATCACTTTCGCGAACCCTCATTGTAAAAAGAAAAATTCCCCGAAACTTTCAAAAAATACAACCGATTTTTCGCAAGCTGAGCTTGCAACTTCACAAGTAATCCAATTGAACGGGTTTTGTAATTCGCAGTTTCAAATCGAGCTGTTCTCTTGGGTAACTGATATTTCCGAACCTACTACAACTTACAATGAACATTCCCCTTCGATGTTAACTTATCCATATCTGGATAATATTTTCCCTCCTCCACGGTTATTCCAATTACTTTTCTACAACATTTAAAGACGATGCCTCAATTGTATTTTTTAAAATCAAAAAGTACAAGCTGCGAACATGTTTCGGTAGGCATTGCAAACATTGGATTTTTTTAAACATAATTCATAAATGACGACAAAAATTTTAATTAGTCGTCGTTCCATACAGCTGTTGCGCATATTGGTCAGCGGAATCTTTTTGGTAGCAGGTACCAATCACCTACTGAATATCGAAAAGACTGCTAAACGTATTGAACAAGCTAGTTTTGAGGGTATTGCTTATTTTTTTGGCGAGCCCCAATTGCTTATTGTTCTATCCGGTATCATAATGGTTACGGCAGGTTTTTTATTCTTGATCGGATACAGGACAAAATGGGCGGCAATCATCTTAATGATGGTACTTATCCCAATCACATTAACGGTTCAGGTGGGACAGATTACCACACTTGGACCTCTATTTAAAAATATTGCAATATTAGGTGGACTTCTTTTCTTTACCCTGAACGACACCGATAACCTTTTAAAATAAATCAAAATGAAAACATTCACTATTGGCTCAATTTTTTTAATACTTACGTTATTTAGCACTGTTAAATTACAGGCACAGCATCGCGTTGACCATAAAAAGAACAATTATGTGGTACTTACCAAAAAAGTACCACAACTGCAACCCATACTATTAACGGCCGAAGCACTCAAAGAGGAAGATGGCAAAGCTTTTGGCGATTTTCAGGTTATTATCTGTGGCAAGGAAATAGGGGATATTACCGATACCGAAAAGATGGGCGCTTTTATCGAAAAAGCGGAAAGAGCCGGAGTGCATCTCGTGGCCTGCGGTTTTTCGCTCAATAAGTTCAAAGTTGACAAAACAAAAGTCCCAAAGGAGATGAAGGTGGTGGAAAATGGAATCCTCTATAATTTCCAACTTCAAAAAAAGGGGTACAAAAGTCTAAGCCTATAAATCTTGATATTAAAATAAAAATTAAGAAAATGGATAGTAAAAATATAAAGCAAAAGAAAACTTGGATACAATACGGAGTTTTTGCGGTAGTAGCTATAACACTTTACGCAACGGGAATGCACACTGAGGTCATCGGTTTTGCGCAACGGGGGTTGCTAGCTACCGGATTGATGAACCCTAATGTGAAGGAAATTGCCCAAGTACGGAACGATGAAAATCAAATCGCCAATTCGCCATCTGCGACCAAAGCGGATTTTAACTTAGAACTGCTCGATGCGGATGGTAATACGATATCGCTTGGAGCTTTGAAGGGGAAGGTAATATTTATGAATATGTGGGCCACGTGGTGCCCTCCTTGTATCGCCGAGATGCCGAGTATCGATAAGTTGCACGATGAAATGGGCGATGATGTTGCTTTTGTAATGCTTTCGCTCGACCAGGATTTTCAGAAGGCCAAAGATTTTGACAAGCGCAAAGGGTACGACCTGCCTATTTATGCCCCAGGCAGTAACCTTCCCGCGATGTACCAATCATCCTCAATTCCCACAACCTATGTTATCGATGCCGATGGAAATCTGGCAATGACGCATAAAGGAATGGCGGATTATAGTGATCCAGAATTCAAGGATTTCCTCAATAGTTTAAAATAAGATTGTTTTCGAAATGGAATGGGGAAATTTTAAGTACGTCCGTTCCTTTTCGGCAATTCTCAAAACCTAGAGCAGATTATGCGACGTCTAAAATTTATTTTGGTTTTCATCCTTGCGGTTTTAAGTTACAATGCGCAATCTCAGGTGATGGAAGCACCTGAATGGAAAGCGGAAGCACAAGAAAGTACGGTTGCCAAAGGCGATACGATAACCGTACTTTTTACGGCTAAAATTCCTCAAGATTGGTATATGTATTCCAGCGACTTCGACCCTGATCTAGGACCGTTGGTCACGGAATTCACATTCAATAAAAGCGAGCAATTTGAACAATTCGGCGATGTTGAACCGATCGGGCAAAAGAAAAAGTACGATGAGCTTTTTGAAGGCGAGTACACCTATTTTAAAAAAGAGGCAAAGTTCAAACAGCGGTTTGTTGTCAATTCGGAAAATCCCGATATCCGGGCAACTGTATCCTACCAGATATGTTCGGATGTCAATGGGCAATGTATCCCTTTTGAGAGCGATATTGATATGTTCGGAAGCGATAGCAAAAACCCGTCCGATGTCGCCACTATTGAAAATGATGCATCCGCACCTGTTGCCTTAAAGGTGTTTGAAAACGACTTTAAGGGCACTGAAACCGAGGGGGAGGGTTTTTCATTTTTGCTGACATTTTTCTTTGTTTCGTTCGGGGCGGGACTGGTGGCC
>Ga0075530_1001667_pt1 | contig 10508 bp, 10 predicted proteins | sample NGEPerD_2_FD_75101 | JGI IMG/M metagenome (GOLD analysis project Ga0075530, IMG submission 75101) | Arctic peat soil microbial communities from the Barrow Environmental Observatory site, Barrow, Alaska, USA - NGEE PermafrostL1-D | ecosystem: Environmental > Terrestrial > Soil > Wetlands > Peat ...
GTTGATGTGTTGGATGATGGGATCCTTGAAAATATAAGTTCGCGGGCTTTTGAAATCAGGATGAAAAATGCGACTTTTCAGGCAACTCACAGACACGGGAAGTATTTGTTTGTCGAACTGGATACGGAGGAAACCCTGATGATCCACTTCGGGATGACCGGGTATTTAGAGTATTATAAAGACGGGGAGGAAGAACCCGAATATTCCAGGATCGTTTTTAATTTGGACAACGGCCACAATCTCTATTATGTTTGTCCCCGAAAACTGGGAAAAGTGAGCCTTGTTGAAGATGAAGCCAGTTTCATAGAGGAAAATAAACTTGGTCCGGATACCTATTCGGATGATTTTAAATGGGAAGATTTCAGGGAGATCATGAAAGGAAGACGAGGGAGTATTAAAAAAACTCTTATGAACCAAGAACTTTTGGCAGGGATCGGAAATGTTTATTCAGACGAAATTCTTTTTCATTCCAAGATTTACCCTTTTACCGAGGTAAACGAGTTAAATGAAGAGGAATTAAAAACCATTTTCAAAAAAATGAAGATGGTTTTTGAAGAGGCAATTAAAGCTGAAGTTAAAGAAGAGAATTTTCCAAAGAATTTTCTTCTGTTAAAAAGAAGTGAGGGCGAAGAATGTCCAATTTGTGGAGGCAGGATCAAACGCGAAAAACATTCGGGAAGATCTTCCTACTACTGTGAAGATCATCAAAAGAAAAAATAGAAAAAAAACCCGATTTAAAAACCACCGGCAACAGGTGAAAAACAAATGAAACGCTTATACAGGTTTCTGGCAATAACTGCCTGGATTGGCTTGCTGGGAATTGTCTTTATTTCCTTTGGCGACCGGGAAAATAGTCCTGAAACCGAATCAGGTTTAAATTTCCCCGAAAATCCAAATGACTTCCCCAAAATAACTGCACCTGAAGCTAAAGTTTATTCAATAGATAAGAATGAGAGCGAGTTGATCGTAAGGCTTTACAAAGAAGGATTTTTTTCCGGATTTGCGCATGATCATATCGTTATCGCCCGGGAATTTTCCGGGTTGGTCGAATTTGACGAAGTGGATCCAACCCAGTTTAAAATATCGGTTGAAGTTCCTGCAAATTCAATCGCTTCCGATCTTCCGGAAATCCGAAGAAAATACGGGCTGGAAGTGCTTTCCCAAAAAGATTGGATAGAAATTAATAAAACCATGAGGAGCAGCCGGCAACTGGATATTGAAAAGTATCCAATTGTAAAGTTCAGTTCCGACAGCCTTAAAAGAATTGACGGAGAAAGCTTCCAAATCACAGGTGAATTCTCACTTCATGGCGTAACAAAATTAATTGCAGTTCCGGTGACAATTTCAGTTAAAAATGGGATTCTGAAGTTGCAGGGCGAGTTTTCTTTTCTGCAAAGCGATTATAACATTAAACCCTTCAGCAGTGCGCTGGGAATGGTTAGAAATAAAGATGAAGCAATGTTGAAATTTGATATTTCCGCTTCGGAGAGAAATGAGAAATAAATTACCAGATTTCCCCCTTTTAAGTTTTATACTGAAAAATTGATATTTTTTTCTAAATAACCAACAAAATGGAAAACCATGAATTCTTAAAAGAGTATCATAAAAAAAGGGATTTTGATGTTTCCTCTGAACCTTTCGGGAAGAGCAAAAACAAAAAGGATAAGGAAATCTTCGTTATTCAAAAACATCAGGCAAGTCACCTTCATTACGATTTCAGACTGGCGGTAGATGGCGTTTTAAAAAGTTGGGCAGTTCCAAAGGGGCCATCCACATATCCCGATGAGAAAAGACTCGCAATTCCCACAGAGGATCATCCTATGGAGTATGCCGACTTTGAAGGTAGCATTCCCGAAGACCAATACGGCGGTGGAACGGTGATGTTATGGGATGCCGGGACATATAAGAATACAAGGAAAGATGACAATGATAAGCTGATCCCGATGAAAGATCAAATTGAAAACGGGCATATCACGTTCGAGCTCGAGGGCAAGAAACTTAAGGGAGGTTTCTCATTGATACGGTTTCAAAAAGGAAAGGACGAAAAATGGTTCTTAAAAAAGGTGGATGATGAGGAAGCAGATGCGAGAAGAAATCCAACCAGTACTGAGAATAAATCGGTTTTAACCGATAGGACCATGGATCAGATAAAAAAAGATTCAGAGAAAAATGAATGATCTACTGAAAAAATTAAACGACCGGGAAAAAGAGAAGCTCAAGAAAAAAGAGCAACCGGAATGGACCAATCCAATGCTGGCGAAACTTTCTCATGAGATCTTTTCAGACAAAAACTGGATCTACGAAACAAAACTCGATGGTGAACGGATCCTGATCTTTAAAAACGGAAATAAGATCAGTCTTAAATCCCGCAATAAAAAAGAGTTGAATGAGACGTATCCCGAAATAGAGGAAGCCATAAAAGATCAGGATCCGAAAAATTTTATAATTGACGGGGAAATGGTGGCATTTGATGGAAAGATCACCAGTTTTTCCAAACTTCAAAACCGGATGCATTTAAAAGATCCTGAGGAGATAAATAAAAGTAAAACCCGGGTCTACTTTTATGTTTTCGATATTATTTATTTTGAGGGTTATGATTTGACAAAATTGGGTCTGACCCATAGAAAAGCAATTTTAAAGGATGCGATCAAATTTAAAGATCCTCTCAGATTTACATCTCATCGTACTGAAAATGGGGAAAAGTATCATAAAGAGGCTTGTAAAAAGGGTTGGGAGGGGTTGATAGCTAAAAAAGCCGATAGTGAATATGTTCATCAAAGATCTTCCAACTGGTTAAAATTAAAATGTGTGAACCAACAGGAATTTGTTATTGGCGGATATACAGATCCGGAAGGTGAACGCATAGGTTTTGGCGCATTGCTTCTCGGGTTTTATGAAAACGGAGAGTTTCAATATGCTGGAAAAGTGGGAACCGGATTTGATGATAAAACATTGGAAGACCTGCATCAAAAATTATCTGAAATTAAAAAAAAGGCTCCTGAATTTGCAGAGAATAAAGATCTTCCTTCAAAAAAAGTCCATTGGGTAAAACCCAAATATGTTGCGGAAATTGGATTCACGGAATGGACAAATACCAATAAACTTCGTCATCCCCGATATTTGGGATTAAGGCGCAGTAAAAAGCCGGGGGAAGTGATAAAAGAAAATTGAGGGAAATTATGGAAGAGAAAGAAAAAATGAAATTCGGAAAGTATACTGTTGAAATAAGTAACCGGGATAAAGTATTTTTCCCCAATTCTAAATATACCAAAGGGGATCTCATAGATTATTATGAAAAGATATCAGAAATAATGATTCCCTATATAAAAGATCGCCCAATTTCCATGTTGCGATTTCCAAATGGGATCAATGACAAGCAATTTTATCAGAAAGATACGCCTGATTATTTCCCGGATTGGATCGAAGTAAAAAAAGTGAAAAAACAAGAAGGGGGCACCACAAATTATGTGATCTGTAATAATACCGCCACGCTGGTTTATCTGGCAAACCAGGCTTGTATAACCCCGCATATCTGGTTGAGCAAAAAAGACAAGCTGGATTATCCCGATAGAATGATCTTTGATCTTGATCCTTCCGATAATGATTTTTCAAAGGTGAAATCGGTGGCAGAAAAATTAAAAAAATTTCTGGAGAAGGATCTGGACTTACCCGTTTATTTGATGACTACGGGTTCCAGAGGTCTGCATGTGGTTGTACCGCTAGAACGGAGCAGTAATTTTGACGAGGTAAGGGATTTTGCACAATCAAGCGCAAAACATCTTGAAGCTGAAAATCCGGAAGAAATTACAACTGCCACCCAAATAAATAAACGCGGGAATAAACTGTATATAGATACCGCGAGGAATGGATTTGGGCAAACCAGTGTTACGCCCTATGCAATCCGGCCAATAGAAGGCGCTCCGGTGGCAACTCCTATAGAATGGGAGGAGCTTGGGAACTCTTCCTTGACATCACAAACTTACAGTGTCAAAAATATTTTTTTGAGGCTTGGACAAAAATCAGATCCCTGGAAAGATATTAACAGGCATTCGGTATCCATAACTTCAGCCAGGAAAAAATTAAATGAAATTATGAAGCAATAACGTTCGAACAAGTCTTAGATGAACCTACTTTTTTTTCGCAGCTATTTATTTTTCAATTTTTTTAGTCTGTTTATTGCGGAAGCGAATATTCAGCATCTCAATGGACAAGGAGAAGAACACCGCAAAATAGATATAGCCTTTTGGCACATGATAGTGCAGGCCATCCATCACCAACATAAATCCGATAAGTATCAAAAATGAAAGCGCCAGGATTTGAATGGTTGGATATTTATTCACAAAATCGCCAACAGCTTTGGCGAAGATCATCATAATAACAATGGAAACTATTACGGCAATAATCATCAACATCACTTGATCTGTAAGTCCTACGGCCGTAAGAATAGAATCAAAGGAAAAAATAATATCCAACAACACAATTTGTAAAATAGCATATCCAAAGGAGCTTATGTTTTTGGCAATTTGTTCATGTTCATCTCCTTCAACCTTTTGATGTATTTCCAAAATAGATTTTATAAGCAAAAAGATACCTCCTGCAGCCAGGATTATATCACGCCAGCTCAAATTAAAATCGGCAATTGTTAAAACAGGGGTGGTAAGGCCTATTAACCAGGTAATGCTCAATAAGAGTAAAATTCGCACTATTAAAGCCAATGAAAGTCCCAGAAATCGGGCTTTTTTCTGTTGTTTTTGAGGCAGTTTACTCGCGACAATGGAAATAAAAATGATGTTGTCAATTCCGAGAACGATCTCCATAAAAGTAAGCGTGAGCAAGGCGATCCAGGTGTCAAGTTGAAGGAATATATCCATATTTTAGAGAATTCAGGAGATGAATTATTAGCGATAAAAGTAGTAAAAATTTCAAAGGCCAATAAAATCTTTTCTGACAGAGCAGTTTAAAAATCAAGTATGAATGAAAACAGCTCGATTTTAAAATATTTTTTTGCCGGGTTTTTATGGAAATTTAATCCTTTTTTATTCCCGGTAAAAACAGCTGAGGCTAAAATAAATGCAACGGGTGTTTGAGGATCAGGGGGGATTTATTACTCCAATACCTCATAAATGTCGAGGGGTTTTGCTTTATTTTTTAAGTTAATGCTGCCCAGTTTTTTAAACCTGAAAGATTCCTTCACCTGTTGATAACAGCCTTCACAAATAACGATCTGGTTTTCCTTAGCCGCATCCTGAAGCCTGGCTGCGGTGTTTACAGTATCGCCAATTACTGTATAATCCAGGCGTTTTAAACTTGCAGACCCAATATTCCCCGAAATCATCTCTCCGCTTTTTATTCCAATAGATACCTTAGGCCTGAATTTGTTGGACTCATCAATTTCCGGTAAGCTGTTTATTTTGTTACGAGCAGCCAATGCCGCATCTATAGCCCTATCCAAATGATATTCTCCTTTAAAAACGGCCATTACGGCGTCTCCAATGAATTTATCTATAAAACCTTCCTGTGCCATGATTTCCTTTACCATCACGTCAAAATAAGTATTAATCATAGAAACTACGGTGTTCGGGGGTGCGGTTTCACTTATTTTGGTAAACCCGCATACATCTATGAACATTACAGTTCCCTGAATAGTTTCATTTAACATCAGGCTGGTCTCATACTCACGGCTTCCCATAAAATTAATTACGGTTTCATCTACATACATCCTCAATATGTTGTTTTCTTTAACTGCCTGTAAAGTTTTTTTAAGTGTGGTCACATGGGCAATGGTCTTTTCTATGGTGATCTCCGGGTCTTTAAAGTCTATGGGTTTGGTTATAAAATCGAATGCCCCGCGGTTCATCGCCGTGCGTATGTTTTCCATATCACCATAAGCTGAAACAATTAGCGTTTTTAGCAGGTAGTTGTGCTCGCTTAGTTTGCTCAATAAAGTGAGACCATCCATTTCCGGCATATTAATGTCACTTAAAACCAGGTCAACATCGGGATGTTCAAGAAGTTGTTCCAGGGCATGCCTCCCGTTTTCAGCGAAGATGAACTCATATTCGTTTTGACGGATTTTTTGCCTGAATCGTTGCTTAATGAGAATCTTCAAATCCTCCTCATCATCTACAACAAGTATTTTGGTGCTCATAACTGTGATTTTAATTTAGTTCATCAAGGTTTTGATTTCTTTCTTTAACGAATCAAAATCTATGGGTTTTGTAAAAAATTCCTTTGCACCGGAACTGATCGCCTTATTATAATTTTCTGTATCGCCATAAGCAGAGATCATGCTTACTTTGATTTGTGGAAATCGTTTCTTGACTTTTTCAAGAAGTTCCAGACCAGTCATTCCTGGCATATTGATATCTGAAAAAATATATATCACCTCGGGTGGGTCACTTTTTTCAAGTAAATCCAAAGCTTCTTGTCCTGAAAAGGCAAATACCAACTCCAGACTATTATTTTTTACTTCTTTTCTAAATTTCTGGCGGAATAATGTTTCAACATCTTTTTCATCGTCCACTATTAGTATTTTCATGATCTTAATTTTTTGGCGTTTAATGGCAATTGTATTTCAAAGCGCGTAAATACATTCTCTACCGATTCAATATTGATATTTCCTTGATGGTTTTTAATAATATCGTGTGTGATACTAAGTCCAAGTCCAGTGCCTTCTGTTCCTTTTTTTGTAGTGAAAAAGGGTTGGAACAGTTTGTCTTTTATGGTATTTGAAACTCCCGGACCATTATCTTCAATGTGTATTTGAACCAGGTCATCAGCTCCCATTTTGGTATGAACTTTTAATACAGGTTTATAATCTTTATTTTGGGGTTGAAGACCTTTGCTATGCATGGCATCAAAGGCATTTTTGCAAAGATTGAGAATCACACGGCTAAAGTCTTCCGGGTTAATTTCTACCTCTTGTAATGTATTGTCCAACTCCAAATCAATTTTAACATTGATGGCTGCCTTTCCAGCACGCATACCATGGAAAGCAAGGTTTACATATTCCTTGATAAGCTCATTAAGGTTGGTAGGTTCCAGTTTTCCGCTGCCCCCGCGCGAGTGCAGGAGCATGGATTTGACGATCCCATCGGCACGGGTCCCGTGCTGGTAGATTTTTTTGAGGTTGTCTTCAACATCTTTGAGCAGATTGCCAATATCGGCGGTAGTTTTATTTTGCTCTAGTTTTCCTATTTCATCCTGAATTTCACTTATATATTCCAGACTGAGTTCGGCAAAATTATTGACGAAATTCATCGGGTTCTTGATTTCGTGGGCAATTCCTGCGGCGAGCTGGCCCAGGGAGGCCAGTTTTTCAGATTGAATGAGTTGCGCCTGGGTGGCTTTTAATTCCTCTAAAGATTTTTGTAACTCAGCGGTTTTCGCTTTCACCATTTCCTCCAGTTTAGCATTTCTTTTTTTCCATTCTTCAATTCCGAAAGTATCTTTCTCACTTTCTACATTTTCCGGTTTTGACCCATGAAAGTGGACTACCATCCACCTGTTTTTCCGATATTCAAAAACAACGGAAAATCGAAAATACATTTCAATGGTTTCATTGTTTACGGTTATTGACGCATTTATGTCATCAACAAATACCGCAGTGTTTCCACCAGGGGATATTGTGTGCTTAGCAGGTGAAATGCTCCATTGCATCTTCAGTCCCTCACTTTGCTTTTTTTGACTTTTAAGTAAGTCCCTGAAATCTGAAAGGGAAAATATTTTTTCATCTATCGCAGTGCCAATCCCAGTTATATCTGGGGCTATGATCTCGTCCAAAATGTCAGTTGGAAGGGAACCTTTAAGTCCAATGTCCATAAACTTTTTGTAGGTGTCATTGAGTAATTTTTCCTTTAAAACATCCATAGTTTTCGTTATTTAAACAGGCAATTGAATAATAAATATTAAACCTTTTTCTTCTACCCTCACAAGTTTAAGCTCCCCATCCTGCGCTTTTACAATATCTAAGATAAGGATAATCCCAAACCTATGCCTGCCCGGTGGGTTTGGTGATAAAAAAAGGCTGAAGGGTTTGATGTAGTACCATTGTAAATCCATTTTTAGATCAAACTCCAAAAGGAGTACCGATTCTCATACTCCACTTTAAATTCTTTTAACAGATCCAGGTATTCTTCATTAAATGTCTGGATTTTATAATGTTCTTCATGGTTCTGTACATACTTAAAAATAGTGTTAACCATTGACTTATGATATGAAAATACGCCATATCCCTCTTGCCATTCAAATCTTTCGGGTGTTAATGAACGGTCGTTGATATATTTTGATGATTTGGCTTTTACTGTCTTCATCAATTCCGAAATGGAAACCATCGGTCGCAGACCTACAAAACAATGCACATGGTCTTCGACCCCATTCACGATAATGGTTTTGCAGTTTGCTTCATTAATTAAATTTCCAATTACTCCGAAAAGCTGACTTCTCCATGATTTATAAATTACCGCATTGCGGTATTTTACTGCGAATACCATTTGAAGGTAGATTTGATGGGATGTATTTGCCATGGCTAATTATTTTACCTTTTTATATGGGTAGAGCCTACGGCTCTTATCTTCTTCACCACTTCCTTTGCTTGCAACAGATTAAAATCTGTTGTTACAATATCAGATATAGGCTACGCCACTGGATTTCCTATTTAATCACTATTTATGCACTTTAATCGGTTCAAAGAGCCATAGGCTCGGTATATCTTGTAACCACGGATTTTAATCCGTGGCATACAGCCTAAGCACTACTTGAGTTCCATCGGCACGGTACATCTTTTACACGGGCAATGAGATAATAAACTCACTACCTTCATCTTCCCTGGTCTCCACCTTCAACTCTCCGCCGTGCGCTTTTACGATATCATGGGTAATGCTCAGCCCCAATCCTGTTCCTTCAGTCCCTTTTTTGGTCGTAAAAAATGGCTGTAGAATTTTATCTTTTATCTCGTCCGGAATTCCCGGACCGTTGTCTTCAATACATAACCGAGCCTGACCTTTTTCTAATTTTGTCGATACCGTTAATTTCGGCAGATAACTCTTGCGCTCTTTTCCAGCAACATCATTTTTTGTACTTTTTTCTTCGAACTTCTTTAATTTTTCTTGCATGGCATCAAAGGCGTTATTGCACAAGTTGAGAACCACACGGCTGAAATCTTCTGAAATAAGTTTAACAGGGCTGAGTTGTTCGTCCAGATCAAATTTTAAACTCACATTTATGGGATTTTTACTTGCCCGCATCCCGTGAAAAGCCAGGGTTACGTATTCTTTTACCAAAACATTGAGATCTGTAGGTTCCATTTTTCCACTTCCGCCGCGACTGTGCTGCAGCATGGATTTTACAATTCCGTCGGCACGACTGCCGTGTTGGTATATTTTTTCGAGGTTCGATTTTACAACCGTCAGGAGTTCGCGAATTTCTTCATTATTTTCGTGATCTTTTGTCTTATCAAGCTCCTCAAAAACTTCTTCTATAAGGTCGATACTCAGGTCGGAAAAATTGTTGACGAAATTTAAAGGATTTTTGATTTCGTGAGCGATCCCGGCGGTAAGTTGACCCAATGAGGCCAGTTTTTCAGATTGAATTAGTTGTGCTTGAGTAGCTTTAAGTTCATTCAAAGTAACTTCGATGCTTTCTTTGGCTTTCTCCAGTTTCACGAAATCCTCATACCGGGCATAGGCAATTTCAAATGCTCCCGCCAATGATTTTACCAAATCGATTTCCTCTTCGCTTAGTGAATAAGGAGAGCCCACATACAGCATGCCTTGTGTAAAGGGAACAAAATGCAGGTCGAGTGATTCCGGTGGAGCATCGGCACCCTGGTAGGTTTCCTGATCCTGGATTTGTCCCTTATCCATCATTGACTTACTCCAGTTTAGAAAATCCTCTTTGTTCCAATGCTGTATGTACACTTTTCCTTTGCGCCAGGCATCAACCGATTGAATAGTAAGGTCATTTGAACCAAACGGCAGATGCAATACAGCAAGTGACTGACCTTTGGATGATGATAGGTAGACCTCTACATTTTCTTTCTTTTCATGAATTATAAAAACCCCGCAACGGATAAAAGGAATCCCCAATATGTTCAACTCATTCCATACCAAAGGCGTGATTCTTTCCAAATCCTGTGCAGATCTCATGCTTGCAATTTCACCACGCACCCTGTCCAATGAAGCCTGTTTGACGGCTATTCTTGCCTGCTCTTCCGCTTTTTGCAAGTCGAGAAAACGGGTATAGGTTTGCTCGAAGACTTTTGCGAAGCGTTTAAAAATATCATGCGCTTCAGGAGCCGGTTCAAAAGTTATGAATATAATATAGCCATATTTAAAATAAGCTACATGGTCAATTTGCGAAGTGGGAAAAGGAATACCGGCGTCCCTCATTTTACGTAACTGATCTCCAACGCCAGGCAAGCTGCATAAGTAATCGTAATGAGCGGGGCATTCTTTTTCTCCAATTTCATTTATCAGCAATGTTTCTCCGCTTTGCCCTGCCTCATAATA
>Ga0075530_1001668_pt1 | contig 10504 bp, 10 predicted proteins | sample NGEPerD_2_FD_75101 | JGI IMG/M metagenome (GOLD analysis project Ga0075530, IMG submission 75101) | Arctic peat soil microbial communities from the Barrow Environmental Observatory site, Barrow, Alaska, USA - NGEE PermafrostL1-D | ecosystem: Environmental > Terrestrial > Soil > Wetlands > Peat ...
CCTGCCATCAAGAGCAGGCCGGACGTCATCGCCGCAGTCGTCGGGGGCAGTATCGCCGTCGCCGCCTATGGCGCGCCATACGGGCTCGGTCTGATCATCGGTGCGCTGAGCGGCATCGCCGCCGGCGTGGTCGCACAGCGGGTGCTGCGATGACCAACCTGGGAATCATCCTCGCCGTCGGTTTCGGCACCTACCTGCTCCGGCTCTCGTTCGTCGCCGCCGTCGGTCACCGCACGATGCCGGATTGGGCGATGGTGCCGCTCCGCTTCGTTGCCCCCGCCGTGCTCGCGGCACTCGTCGCCCCCGCCGTGTTACTCCGCGACGGGACGTTCGATGTCGGCCCCGCTTCGAATCCGAGGGCGATCGCGGCATTGATCGCGATCCTGATTGCGTGGAAGACGAAGAACGTCGCCGCTGTCATCGTCGCAGGAATGGCCGTCGTTTGGCTCTTCCAGGCGCTCCTGTAGTTTCACGTCGGCACGCGTCGATGCGTCCGGCAGCGCCGTACCATTTGCTGATGCGAAAGTTCCTCATCCCCATCGTGTTCCTCGGCGCCGCGAGCGTCGTTGTTGCCCCCCGACTCCTGAAACGAGCGTTCACACCACCGAAGCGTGACGTCGACCAGGTCCCCGCCGATTTCGGTCTCGACGCCACCACCCTGTGGATCGACGGCCCCAACGGGAAGCGGCTTCACGCATGGTGGGTTCCGACCGAAGGCACAGCTCCGGCGGTGATCGTTCTCCACGGTTGGGGCGGCACGTCGGCCGACATGCTGCCGATCGGCCCCGGCCTCCACCAGTCCGGGTTCCACGCCCTGTTCCTCGATGCCAGAAAGCACGGACAGTCCGACACCGAGGACTTCATGTCGATGCCTCGCTTCGCAGAGGACCTCGACGCCGCCGTCCGGATGCTGCACGCTCGCGATGACGTGACCCGAGTCGGCGTGATCGGCCATTCGGTCGGTGCGTCGGCATCCATCTACGCGGCCGCGGGCGATACGCCGCTCGACGCCGTCGTCGCCGTCGCGTCGTTCGCCCATCCCGGCGAGATGATGCAAGAGAACTTCCCGTTCCCCGCCCCCATCACGTGGGTAATCCTCCGGATCGTCGAGCGCATGATCGGACACAGCTACGACGAGATCGCCCCGAGGAACCGGATCGGCGACGTGACGGTGCCCGTCATGCTCATGCACGGCAACAACGACTCGGTGATTCCTGCGACCGATTCGATGGAACTCCACGAACGTCTCCCCGGCAGCCGCCTCATCCTCGTCCCGGACGGCACCCACTCCGACCTCGACAAGTTCGAGCCCTACTTCGAGGAAGTCGACGCGTTCCTCCGTGAATCCCTGGCCGGGATTGGTCCGCTGAGCACCTGAGGGGAACGGCAGGCAGAGGGGGACGTCGTCGGCTAGCGCCAGAGATCTTCGAGCACCTCGGCTACGGGATCCTCGCCCGATGGCACCGCGCCGACTCCGTCATCATGTTGCGGAATTCCGGTCGCAACCTGCTCGAATTGGTTCATGGCAGGGTCGAGGAATCGGCTGGGAAGGGCGTACGAGTGCTCCCGGCTGGAACTGAAGCGCTTGTGGTAGAACCGTTGAGGAACCGTGACATGGAGATGATCCTTCGCCCTGGTGAGCGCAACGTAGAGAAGGCGCCGTTCCTCTTCGAGGCCTCCTGGATCGGAGAGCGCCATGTCCGACGGGATGTTCCCGTCCGCAGCGTGAATCACGAACACGGACCGCCACTCCCCGCCCTTCGCCGAGTGGATCGTGGAGAGAACGAGGTAGTCGTCGTCGAGATGCGGCGGTACGGCCAGGTCGCTGGTGCTGGCCGGTGGGTCGAGCGTGATCTCGGTGAGAAAGCGACTCCGCGTTCCATATTCGGATGCGAGCGCTGAGAGTTGGCCGAGGTCGGCAAGCCGGGCGGTCGCATCGTCGTATGCGCGGTCGAAGACGAGGGCGCAGAACGGAATGAGGCGTTCGATCTGCAATGCAGGACCGACCTCGGAGCCCGGCGTCCCCCGACAGTCGGCCAGGGCGTGCTGCAATTCCTCCATCGGCCGTCTGGCTTCTGACACGACGGGGAACTGCGTCGTCGTGAACACGATGAGACGGTCGGAGTCGGTGTCCGCAGCTTCGGCATCCAGATGGTCCATCAGTTTCCTCGCCGTGGCAGGCCCGACGCCCGGGATCGTCTGGATCACTCGGTCCCATGCCATCTCGTCCTTCGGGTTGTCGAGGATCCGCAGCATGGAGAGCAGGTCTTTGACGTGCGCCGCCTCGAGGAAACGGAGGCCACCGTATTTGACGAACGGGATGTTGCGTCGCGAAAGCTCGACTTCGAGACCGGCCGAGTGGTGGCCGGTACGAAACAACACAGCCTGATCCCGCAACGGGATGCCGGCCTCGAAGTGGCCGAGGACACGGTCTGCAACGAAGGTGGCTTGGCTCGCCTCGTCGTAGCAGGTGACGAGTTCCGGCATCGGCCCAGCCGCACGTTCGCTCCACAACGCTTTCGGAAACATCTCCTGAGATGCTGCGATCACGGCATTGGCTGCACCGAGGATCTGCGGTGTCGACCGGTAGTTCTGTTCGAGCGTGACGACCGTGGCGCTCTCGTAGACGTCGGGGAACTCGAGAATGTTGTCGACGGTGGCGCCTCGGAACGAGTAGATGGCCTGGGCATCGTCACCGACGACCGTGAGGTTGCCTTCGGTGCCACAGAGCGACCGGAGGATCTCGGCCTGGCTGCGGTTCGTGTCCTGATACTCGTCCACGAGGACGTGGTCGAAGAGTTGCCGAACGGTCCCGCCCGCCCGGGAGTCGAGGAGGGCGTTCCAGTAGAGAAGCAGGTCGTCGTAGTCGACGACGTTGTGTTCCTTCTTCCGTGCCGTGTACCCACGGAAGATCTCTCTGAGCGCGTCAACGTGGTCGGCGACCCAGGGAAATCGCTCCTCGACGGTCTCACTCAGCGGAGTCCGTGCGTTCACGGTGCGCGAATACACGGCCGCAATCGTCTCCTTCTTCGGGAACCGCTGCTTGGAGCCGGAGTAACCCAACTCGGTGCGGAGCATGCCGAACAGGGAGGCCGCGTCTGCCTGATCGATCACGGTGAAGCCGTCCTGCAGACCGACGGCCGAGCCGTACTGGCGGAGGAGGCGGTTCGCGACCGCGTGGAAGGTGCCACCCCACACCCGACCGATCGAGCGGTTCGAGATGAGGGCGCTCGAGCGTCGAAGCATCTCGGCAGCGGCCCGACGGGTGAATGTGAGGAGAAGGATGCGCTCTGCGGGAACACCCTCGTCGACGAGGCGGGCGACGCGGCTGGCCAACGTGCGCGTCTTCCCCGATCCGGCGCCTGCGATAACGAGGAGAGGTCCGTCGCCGTAGAGGACGGCGTCGCGTTGCCGGTCGTTGAGACCATCGAGCCACGCCGGGCTTTCGTCTGAAGATATGTCGAACATGTGTTCGCTCACCTTAACCGAGAAACGCCACGAACCCAGGGTTCGTGTACCCGTATGCGGCGCTCCCAGCCCGCGGAATGGGTGGCGGCGCCTGAGGTCTCGCTAATCGGCGAGCAACTCGAGCGCAGAGCGGAGTTCCCGATGCAACCCGGCGACTGCATCCGGGTCCCAGTCGTCGGGATCAGCGCGCAAGAACGACGTGTGGTCGGTTCGATTGTCAAACACGGCGACCGGAATCTCGAAGACATCGGGACCGTCACTGACGCGCACGGCGTTACCACCGCCCCGTTCGATGAGCCAGGGAAGGTCGTCCGTTCCGTAGTCACCGAACATCACGGCATCCGGCACACCGTGGTGCAGGATCGACGCATCACCCGCTCGACCGGGTCGGGCCCGCTCGTCGTTCCTCCTGCGGCTCTCCTCCGGCGTGACCCACACGTACAGGATCGATGCCCGAGATCGAATCTCTTGCGAGAGCCGGGCGAGCGAGTAGGCGTAGCCGTAGGGAGGCGTGAGGGGCACAGAAGCACTGTCCGGTCCGCCTCGCGCGAACTCGATGACGACAGTGTCCCCCGGCCGCCACACAGAAACTACGGCCGCCAGGTCCTCCCACACCTGCATCGCTTCTCCCTCGAGCGCATCCGCCAGCCGCTCGCGAATCGCCGGGGGGAGATCGCCGAGATTCGAGTCGACGCCGACCGCACGGCGAGCTTCGTCCATGCGGTCGAAGAGCCAAGACGCAGCGGATACCGGGCGCAGGGGTGTCAAGCCGAGCAGCCGATAGTCCTGGTTCAGCAGATGGATGAGCGTTCCCCAGTCCAGCGGTTCGAGAAACGGAGCTGTCCCATCGATGAAGAAGATCGGATCCTCCCCCATCGCCTCCAACTCGTTCGCAACCCTCCGCATCAAGTGGACATACGGGTAGTCGTCGAGTTGGACCGTCGGACCCAGGTGGAACTCTTCCTTCGCGACCGCAGGATCAAGATGCTCAAGGTAGCGGCGGATCTCAGATTTTCCGGACGCGGGCAGCGCGAGCAAGAGCAGGGTGTCGATTGATTGACTCATGCGCGAACGATAGGGCGCGTACTCATCGTCCCGTCGGTTGGGCCTGCTCGGCCGGGTGGCGTCAGGCAATCCAATCCATTCCTGCGAGCGGGCTCCGCTCATGGTTCGGACGGTAGGGAACGCCAATCTGCGACACTGGCGGGCTGCATCGAAGGGGCAACGTGGAGCACCGGAAGGGTATCTGGCTGGCCGTCGCGGCCTACACCTTCTGGGGGGTCATTCCGATCTTCTGGAAGGCGCTCGATGCGGTGCCCGCCCTCGAGTTGGTCGCCCACCGGATCATCTGGTCGGTTCCAGTGCTCTTCGCGATCATCGCCGTGCGGCATCGGCTCCGAGCTCTCCGATCGGCGTATCGCTCTCCCGGCACGGCGGCGACGGCTCTCGTCGCAGGACTTCTGCTGTCGGTCAACTGGGGTGTGTTCGTATGGGCCGTGACGTCGGGCCACATCGTCGGCGCGTCTCTCGGCTACTTCATCAATCCGCTCGTGTCTGTGGCGCTCGGCGTTGTGGTTCTTCACGAGCGACTGAGCCCGGCCCAGCGCATCGCTATCGGCATCGCCGCGGTCGGCGTGGTGGCCATGACCGTCATCGCCGGCGTGGTTCCCTGGATCTCGCTCGTTCTCGCCTTCTCATTCGGAACGTACGGGTTGCTCAAGAAGCAAGAGACTGCCGCTTCTGCGCTGGAGGGCCTCTTCATGGAGATCGCTTTCATTGCGACTCCCGCGTTGATTTACCTGGCGGTGCTTGCCGGCAGTGGAACCGGCGCGCTTGGATCGTCACCGAAGATGACGGTGCTGCTGATCGCTGCGGGCGGCGTGACAGTGTTTCCGCTGCTGCTCTTCGGCGCCGCAGCAAAGCGGATCCCGTTGTCGACCCTCGGCATTCTGCAGTACCTTGCGCCGACGCTCCAACTCCTCGTCGGTGTGCTCCTCTACGGAGAGGAGATCTCGCGCGGAGAGTGGATCGGGTTCGTGCTGGTGTGGGTTGCTCTCGCCATCTTCACGGCAGACAACGCCCGAATCCACAACACGGCGAGAACCAGGACCACGTGACGCGACCCCACGATCAGCCCGGCTCCCTCCACCCCCTCCATTCCGCGGGCCGGGGGCGCCGCATACGGGGTCACGAACCCTGGGTTCGTGGCGTCAGGTGGGGGCTGGGACGCGGATTCCACGGCCGAGGCCGACTACCACGACGCCGGTGAGCGCGAGCGCGGCGCCAATCAAGATCGCAATTGTGAGCACTTCACCGAGGAGGACGGCACCTGCGATGACGCCGATCACGGGAGCGACATAGCCGGTCAATGCGACCCGTGCAGCTGATGTGTGACGCGACGCGAACAGGGTCGCGAAGAAGGGGAGGAACGTGCTGCCGAGGCCAAGGGCGATCAGCACGATCCACGACGTCGAGTTGACACTCGCGAGGTCGATGTCACGAAGGAGAAATCCGAGAATCACCGCAACCGCAGAGCCGACGATGAACATCGGCACCGCCAGTTCGGTCGTCTGGTGTCGCGGGGCGTACTTGCGGCTGAGCACTCCGCTGACCGCGCTGGCTACCACCCCACCGAGAGCGAACAGCGCTCCGACGCGTATATCACCGCCGTCACCTGCGATTCCCGACTCTCCCGCGGAGACGATGAGGAGGGTCCCGAACAGGCCGATCAAGAGACCAACGACCTGGTTCCGGTCGAGGCGCTCACGGAGCACAACGGCTGCCAGCGTCGCCGTCGCTGCTGGGATGAGCGTTATGAAGATCCCCTCAACACCGGCGGAGACGTACTCAAGCGAGGAGATGAACAGCGCAGGGACCAGTCCGACCCGCACTACACCGATGATGGTCCCGTCTCTCCACGCTCCACGGGAGATCCCGTCCCGCTGGCTCAGAGCGATCAGCACAACGGCCACGGCTGCCGTGCCCGTCCTGACCGTGACAACCGTGAATGTGGAAACGCCTTCCGAGAAGACAAACCGGGTTCCGACGCCCGCCATACCCCACCCGACCGAAGCGGCGATGAGCGCAGTGAGGATCTTGGCACGCATCCACGGCACACTAACGGCCGGAGGCTTCGGCTCAGCCGATGGCGTTCTCCTTCAACCAGAACGGGGGACGAGCGACCGACGGTCCCCGAAGGTACCAAGCGATGACAACACTCGAGGCGGCTGACCACACGCACCACAGCGAGATCACACCCATCACGAGCAACGCCGAGAGCACGGACGCGGCAAGAACATTCAATACGCCGAAGATCACGAGCCGACGTGACGACGACATCAACAGCGGGACGCAGACCGCGAGTGCATATGCTCCCGCGGTGATGCCGCCACCGATCACATCGACCTCATAGTCGATGTAGAGGTCCACGATCGTGGCCCCGTATGGTGAGGCAATCAGGGACGTAACCAGGACGGCCGCTGCCCCGATACCGAGGAGGACAAAGGGCTTCATCATCGCCCTTCTTGTCGGATCCTGCTCGGTTCGCATCACGGCCCAGGGGATCAGAATCGGGATAACGCCAAGGGCGATGACCAGATAGGTCGTGATGGCCACCCTTGTCGCAGGATCCTGTGTGCGTCCATCGAGTCCCCACCACGCGACTGCTTCGATCAGCTGATGAGCGGCCAGCACCAGCGGGACGCTGGCGATCGCCAGATCCCGCCGGTGATCTACGTGACGAAGTGCATCGACTCCGACGGCTGCGATGAGCAGACCGGCGACGATATCAGCCTCCGGTGAGAAGCACATTGCACCATTCCCCATCAAGAACCACGATTATGCCACACCTTGTTGGCCGTCGCCCAGAGTCGAACGTCGAACTTCAGTCGAGTAGCTGTAAAGCCCGGGCCGCCCGCTCCACCGATCCGATCGTGATTGGGTCGAGCACCAACTGAACATGTGCTACGCCGAGCGAGGCATAGATACGGAGAGCGTCGGCGAGTTCCTCGGGCGACCCCACTTTCGGTGGAGCCGCATGGCGTGTCGTGTCGCCCTGGCGACGACCACCTCCACCGGAGAATTGCCAGTAGAGCGCCGTGGTCCGTCCGATCTCGGCAGGGTCCCTGCCGATGGCGCGTGCTGCTTCGTCGATCGTTCCGTTGAGTTCAGCAAAGCCGTCCGGGTTGTTGCCATACCAAGCGTGCCAGGTGTTCCAGAGATCGACGTATGGGAGAGTCGCCCGAAGAACGCGTGACCCCATGGACCCGATCATGATGGGCGGACCCTCGGGCCGACTCCGTGGCACGAGCTGACAATCGCGGGCCGTGTAGTACCGGCCCTCGAAGTCGATCTCCCCCTCCCGCAGCAATGTCCGGATGATCGTGAACGCTTCTTCGAACCGGCTCGCACGGTGATCGAACGGGAATCCAAAAGCGCGGTACTCGGCCTCGTTCCATCCGGCACCGAGACCGAGGATGAGCCGGCCGCCCGATATTTCGTCGACGGTCGTTGCCTTCTTCGCCAACATGGCAGGGCTGTGAAAACTCGTTGCCGCGACGAGCGGACCAAGCAAGACCCTGTCCGTGACCGCGCCGAGTGCGGCGAGCAGTGACCAGGCCTCCCACGGGCCGTCGGGTCCGTCGGGAGTGTGGTAGAGCAGATGGTCCCCGACCCAGATCGAGTCGAATCCGAGACCTTCGATGGCCAGTGCCATGTCCCGGAGTTCCGGCCACCGAACCGGGCGCTCGATCTCCGGAAGTTGCACGCCGACGGCAAGGGGTCGATTGTTGCTCTTCATCTTGCCATCGTAGGACGCTGCGAACCCAAGGTTCTCTACCCCGCACGCGGCGCTGCCAGCCCGCGGTTCGTGGGGTCGCTCCATTCCGCGGGCTCAGGGCGCCGCATACGGGGTCACGAACCCTGGGTTCGTGGCGTTGGCGGGCCGGCGGGGTGGCGTTGCGCTAGCCTCGGCGACATGCATATTGGCATCTCCATCTTCGCGACCGACACCACCATCCAACCCGTCGATCTGGGACGGGCCGTCGAGGAGCGGGGATTCGAATCCCTCTGGCTCCCCGAACACAGCCACATCCCGACGTCCCGAAAGACGCCGTGGGGCGGAGCGGCCGGTGCCCCTCCCCTCCCCGAGATGTACTGGCGGACCCACGACCAGTTCGTTGCGCTCGCTGCCATCGCGGCAACGACTGAGACGCTGCGCCTCGGCACAGGTATCACCCTTGTCGCTCAGCACGACCCGATCTGGCTTGCCAAACAGGTCGCGTCGCTCGACGTCATCTCGAATGGACGCGTGATCTTCGGGATCGGATACGGGTGGAACAAGGAGGAGATGGCCGACCATGGCATCGCGTACCTCGAACGGAGGGCGATCCTTCGAGAGAAGGTCCTCGCGATGAAAGAGATCTGGATGAGGGACGTGGCCGAGTACCACGGGGATCACGTCGACCTCGAGCCGTCGTGGTCGTGGCCGAAACCCGTCCAGAGACCTCACCCGCCGATCATTCTTGGGGGAGGCGCGGGACCGAAGACGTTCCACGACATCGCCGAGTTCTGCGACGGGTGGATGCCAATCGCCGGTCGACACGAGTTCACGACAAAGGTCAACGCCCTCCGTGACGCCGTCGTCTCCGCCGGCCGAGATCCGGCGTCGGTCTCGCTTGGTGTCTTCGGGGCACGGTTCACACCCGACGGTGACGCCCTTCGCACACTCGCGTCTGCAGGTGTGACCCGGGCAGTTTTTCCCCTCCCTTCTGGATCGCCGGACGAGGTGCTGGCAAGGCTTGATGCCTTCGCCCCACTCGTCGAAGCGCTGAAGGACGTCTGAGGCCCAGTCGACCGGTCCCGATCAGCAAAGTACCGTTGCGCCATGACCGAGAGAGACGACGGAACTCCACCGATTCCCCCGATTGAGAGCACACTCGTCAGACTCGTCCTCTACGTGCGGGTCCTCGGGTTCGTTTGGATGACACTGCTCGTCATCATCACGTGGTTCACGGACGACGACGCGAATCTTGCGATCGTGGCGACGGCGGAGATCCTCGCCGGGGTGTGGACGTTCGTCACAGTTCGCGCCGCCAGGAACCCTTTGACCATGCGCACGTGGCAATTCGTCACGATCGACGGTGTCGGTGCCCTTTTGGTGGCGGGCGCCTCCTTCGTCTCAGGAGCCGGCGACCTGTTCCACGGCGGATACCCGATCTCATGGCTGGCCGTGGCCGCGTACGCCGGAGGCATGAGACTCGCGATCGCCGCCGCCCTTGTCCTTGGAGCAGAGCAGGTCGTCGGGTTCCTCCTGACCGGGCGTACGCCGATCCAGACCACCGGCGCACTCGTCTTCATCGTCTATGCCGTGATCTTCGGCTACACGATCGACACGCTGCGACGAAACGACGCTCTCCGCCGGAAAGCCGATCTCGCGCTTGAAGCCGAGCGGTCCGAGCGCGCCCGTCAAGAGGAGCGCCTGGCGCTCGCGAACGAGTTACACGATTCGGTTCTGCAGACCCTGCAGGTCATCCGAACCGACGCAGACGATCCTGATCGGGTTCGCTACCTCATCCGAAGCGAGGAGCGGGCGATCGACCGGCTCATCAGTCAGTTTCGCAATCCCGGCAACGGGGGTTTCGCAGCGGCTGTGCTGGCTGTGCGTGACGAAATCGAGGTTCTCCACGGCGTCGAGATCCGGGTCGTGATTCGAGAAGATCCGCCGCTGACGCCACAGGTCACGGCAGCCATCGACGCAACCCGCGAGGCGTTGACGAATGCCGCCCGCCACTCAGGAGCCTCTGTCATCAATCTCTACACAGAAGTGCAGGACGAGCGAGTCCACATCTTCGTGCGGGACCGCGGTTGCGGCTTCGACCCGGATGTCGTCGAGGAAGGCCGTGGACTGCAGCACTCGCTCCGGAGTCGCATGGAAGCGGTCGGCGGCTTCGCGCGCGTCGTGAGTGCTCCCGGCGCGGGAACAGAGATCGAGATCTGCTCGGGAGGCCCGTCATGACCGGACGGGTCCGTGTTTTCC
>Ga0075530_1001672_pt1 | contig 10496 bp, 8 predicted proteins | sample NGEPerD_2_FD_75101 | JGI IMG/M metagenome (GOLD analysis project Ga0075530, IMG submission 75101) | Arctic peat soil microbial communities from the Barrow Environmental Observatory site, Barrow, Alaska, USA - NGEE PermafrostL1-D | ecosystem: Environmental > Terrestrial > Soil > Wetlands > Peat ...
CGGACGAACAGGTCCTCGAGCCAGATGCCGTGCCGGCCGCGCCAGGTCGAGAACGTGACGTACCAGAGCGCGATCCCGACCACCTGCCAGCCGTCGTCGGTGGCCACCTCGGCGACGTGGCAGTGCGCGCGCGGGTCGGGGCCGAAGAGCGCGGCCCGGAAGTCGTCGGGCGTGGCCTCCACCGCGTCCGGCTCGCGCTCGTAGACGGCGAGCTCGCGCACCAGCGCGTCGATCGACGGGACGTCGTCCTCGCGCGCGGGGCGGACCCGCGACTCAGGGGTGGTCATCGGCAGTCCTCTCCCACGGTGAGCGCGACCTGGACCGGCACCATCTCACCCCTGCGCACCAGCAGGCCGCGCCCCGGCCGGCGCTCCGGTCGCCGGGGGACCCGGACGCCGAACAGGTCGCCGTCCAGCGGGGACGCCGGACCGAGCAGCACGCCGACGCCTCGCTTGCGCGCCTCGACGGTCAGCCCCGCGAACCGGGTGACCAGGTCGGGGCTCGAGCCGGCGAGCAGGCACAGCTCACCGCTGGTCTCGGCGCGCGCGAGGACGTCCAGCAGCACCGGCTCGACCGGCGTCCCGTCCACCAGCTCGGCGTCGTCGACGAGCACCGCGGCCGGCGTCCCCGACCCGATCGCCTCGTCCAGGCAGCCGCGTAGGGCCTCGGCGTCGTGAACACCGAACCGCCCCAGGACGCTCGCCAGCTCGGACAGGGGGGAGCGGCGGGGCGCGAGGACCACCAGCGGCCGGCCCGACCGGATCAACGCGGCGGCCAGGGTCAGCAGCGTCGTGGAGCGCCCCGACCTCGGGTGCCCGGCGACCAGGACACACGGCCCGTCGTCCTCGGAGTCGAGCAGGACCGGCTGCACGACCTCGCCGCCGACCCCCAACGTCAGCTGGCTGCTCGACCGCGTCGGTGGCAGCTCTCCGAGACCCAAACGGGTCGGCATCGGCGGGATCTGCTGGGGTACCGGTCCATCGGGCCATGACGAGGTCGGCTGCAACAGCGCCACGTGCACCTCACGGACGCCGGCCGAGCCGACCCTGAACCCGCGCCCCGGTGGGAGGTGGCCGGCGGCATCCTGCGGTGGGACGCCAGCCAGGACGGCGTCGGTGGGTTCCCCCATCCGGAGCACCAGGCGCTCGGAGAACGCGGCCCCGCTGGCGCCCATCAGCACCGATCGGTCGCCGGCCAGCACGGTCAGCACCCCGACCGCGGGACCCTCGCGGGCCAGCCGCAGCACCGGGTCGAGGCCGACGCCGTCCAAGTCGTCGTGCGCGGACCGCAGCGACTCCCAGCCGTCGACGAGGAGCACCAGGTACGGCTCGGGCGTGGTCGGGTCCGGCAAGGAGCCGCGCCGCGCCACCTCGCCGAGGAGGAGGCGCAGCACCCGGGCGGTGCGGTCCGCGTCGTCTCGGGGCACGACGGCTCCGACGTGCGGGAGGTCTTCCAGATCCGCCATCGCGCCCGCGCCGTCGAGCACGTACACGCCGACCCCGGCCGGTGACCAGCGGGAGGAGACGGCGGCGACGAGCGACCGCAGGGTCGACGTCCGACCGCTCCGTGGGGCTCCGACGACAGCGAGGCAGCCGTCGTCCGCCAGGTCCCAGGTCAACGGTTCGCGCTGCTGCAGGTGCGGCAGGTCCACGACCCCGTACGTGACGCAGGTCGCTGGGCTGTCGCGGACGGCCGCCACGTCGTCGGCGGTGACGACCTCGGGCAGCGGTGGCAGCCATGGGCTCGGAACGGGCGCGGCACCGATCTTGGCGGATGCCTCCCGAAGGGCATCGACGAACTCGTGCAGGTCGGTGGATCCATTGTCCGACAACGGCTGCGCCGCTCGATCCATGGACCCGCCCATGGTTGTCGTCGTCGTGCAGCACGCGGTGGCGATCGCGGGTCCGGCGCCGAGGGCAGTCCCGCTGACGTGGGCGGTCTGCACGGCTACGAGGGGGTTGCCACCCGCGCGCAGGAGCGCCCTTCCCGGCGTCCGCTCGCTGATCCGAGTGGCGTCGCCGGCGTCCACGACGTCAGTGGAGTCGAGCGTGTCCCGAACCCTGAGCGCGATGCGCAGGTTGACGTTGGCCCGCATGTCCGCGGTGACCACACCACCGGGCCGTTGCGTCGCCAGCACCAGATGAAGCCCGAGGGACCGGCCGACGGCGGCGATGCGGACCAGCCCGGACACGAAGTCGGGCAGCTCCTCGGCGAGCACCCGGAACTCGTCGACGACCAGTACCAGGCGGGGGATCCGTTCGATCTCGGGAGCCGAGTCGGCGAGACGCTGGTACTCGTCGAGATCGGTCGCTCCCTGCTCGCGGAGCAAGCGCTCGCGTCGCCTCAGCTCGGCCTGCAGCGACACGAGGGCCCGCCGGGTCAGGTGCTGGTCGAGGTCCGTGACGAGGCCGACGGTGTGGGGCAGGCGGGCACACTCGGCGAAGGCCGAACCGCCCTTGTAGTCGACCAGGACGAACACCATCTCGTCCGGGCGGTTTCCCAGCGCCAGAGAGGTGACCAGGGTACGGAGCAGCTCCGACTTGCCCGAGCCGGTCGTGCCGGCGACCAGGGCGTGGGGGCCGTCCACCCGGAGGTCGACGACCAGCGGACCGGCCGGTGTCACACCCAGCAGCGCCTTCGTCGACCGCGGGCAGCGGGCCCACGTGCGGGCGATGTCGTCGGCGTGGCAGCTTTCGGGCCCCAGCACCTCCCGAAGCCGAATCTGCTCGGGGAGGTCGTGGCCCGTCTCGGGCGGCGTGGCGTCCCGCAGCGGCGCGACGGCGCGGGCCAGCCGCGCAGCCCAGCCCGGGCCGGTCAGGTCCGTGACCACGTCTGCCAGCGGAGCCTCACCCGTGACCCGGACGACGGCCCGCGTGCCGACCTCCCCACCGAGCTCCACCGTGCCGCGGCACTCGGCCGGCAGGGCGTTGAGCTCGGCGTCGAGGCAGACGAAGGTGACGCCGACGGCCGGTCCCTGGTCGAGCAACCGTGCCAGGCCGGCGACGGTGCGCAGCCGACCGGCTCCGTCCAGCAGAACCACGACGCGTGGGCCCTGCCACGTCCGGTCGGGACGGCCCTCGCCCAGCCTCGACGCCACCAGCGCGTCGAGCGCCGCGACCCGGCGGCGCACCTGCTCGTGATCCGTGCCGAGCAGGGCCCGACAGGCGCCGGGGGCCTCGATCCCTCCGGCAGCGTCCGGCCGACAGTGCGGCAGCCACGTCATCCACGCCCAGTCGTCGTCGACGCCGTAGCCGTCGGTGAGCACCTCGCAGGCGACGTCGCGCGGCGAGTGCAGCGTGGCGACCTGGCCGAGTAGCGAGCGGGCCAGGCCCAGAACGCGGCGGCGGGGGCCCGCGATCCCCAGCACCCCGAGCTCGGCGAGGGACACGGTCACCGGCGCGTCGTCCAGGGCCGGGTCCGTCGGTGCGTCCGCCGTGTCTGCCGCGACGACCCGCACCCGCGCCGGCAGCCGCGCCGTGCCGATTCGCAGGTCCAGCGCGTCAGGGTCGGCGCGGCGCCGCTCCCAGATCCGCCGCAACGGACCCTCAGCGACGCGGGCCACCGCGGCGGCGTCGGGGCTCTCGTCGCGCCGTGCGGCCAGGTCCCCGGCCAGTGCCGCGGCGAGCATCCCGTCCGCGGTCGCGCTGGACGTTCGGTACCCCTCGAGCGCCCGCCGGTGGTCCCGGCGTCCCGAGCGCCGGTCGCTGATCAGGGACCCGAGCAGCATCACCGGCGACATCACCGCGAAGACGAGCGCGTAAGGCGACCAGATGAAGGCCAGCGGCACGGCGATCGCCAACGGAAGCAGCATCGCCAGCAGCGGGACGCGCGCGGGCGGCGGTTCCTCTGGCCGTGCGGGCATCCGGACGACGATCTCCTCGACGGGCGGTCGGATGCGTGGTGGCCGGTTGACGTCGATGGTGCCGAGACCGGTCGGGGACGTCGACGCCGCCACCGCATCCGGCCGCCTCAACACCAGCGTGGACGAGCCCACCTGCACTCGGGAGCCCTCGACCAGTGCGACGCCGTCCGGACCGAGCGAGTCGCCGTCCACGCGAGATCCGTTGGTGGAGTGGGTATCTCTCACCCTCACACCGTTCGCGCCGAGCTCGAGCTCGGCGTGCGAACGTGAGACGTCGGGGTCGTCGAGGGGGATGTCGGCCAGGCCCACGCGACCGATGCGGTGCAGCCCCGGGCCGAGCACGTGCGCCTTCCCGGCGTCCGGCCCCCCGACGACGTGCAGCTCGAGGAAGCCCCCCACGTGTCCCGTCGCCCGGCCCCCGGGGGCGCTTGCGCGGCCGACGACGACGAGCGCTCCGTGGACGAGGGGCGGGGCGCCGAGCCTCAGGTCGCCGTCCAGGGCGCGACCGTCGACGAACAGCGTCTCGCCGTCGTCCACGGTCCCCAGCGCGTCGAGCAGGAGTGGTCGGACATCCGTCAGTGACGTGTCGGGCGCCGCGTCCAGGACGAGGTCGCGGCGTAGTCCGGTGCGTCTCGGGTCCACCACCGTCAAGGAGATCTGCATGCCGTTCCCGGGAGTCGACGCGAGCGGAGGCGTCATCGTCGCAGCGTTCGCCGCCGCGCGGATCGCCCTGTGGACAAGCGTGGTCGCGGAGCGTGACGGTTGAAGACCTGCCGTAGTTCTCCACAGCCCACCATGCCGCCCGCGCGCGATCCGTCCTAGCCTGGCCGCCCGGCGTCCGTGGCGGACGTCGTCCGCTGGTCGGTTGGGGGCTGCGCATGGACGGCGCGACGATCGTCGAGGACGAGGTCCGCGAGCTGATCCGTCGCCGCGGCCTCGACCCCACGCGGGAACCGATGGCGATGCGGCAGCTCGTCGAGGAGGCTGTGGCGGACTACGACGACCGGTCGCTGTCCGGCTCCCTGCCCCCGCTGGAGGATCGGCCGGGCACCGTGCGGTCGGTGCTGGACGCCGTCGCGGGGCTCGGACCGCTGCAGCAGTACCTCGACGACCCCGACGTCGAGGAGGTATGGATCAACGAGCCGGGAATGGTCTTCGTTGCCCGGCGCGGGGGCTCGGAGCTGACCACGACGATTCTCACCGCCGACCAGGTGCGCGACCTCGTCGAGCGGATGCTCAAGGCGTCCGGACGCCGGGTGGACCTTTCGAGCCCGTTCGTCGACGCCACACTCGTCGACGGGTCGCGGTTGCACGTCGTGATCCCCGACATCACGCGGGAGCACTGGGCGATCAACATCCGCAAGTTCGTGGTGCGCGCAGACCGGCTGGAGGACCTCGTCGGTCTCGGCACCGTGACGCCGCACGCCGCCGTGTTTCTCGACGCCGCAGTCCGAGCCGGCCTGAATGTCCTCGTCAGCGGCGGTACGCAGGCCGGCAAGACGACGATGCTCAACTGCCTGGCAGCCGCGATCCCCTCGGACCAGCGGGTGGTGACGGTCGAGGAGGTCTTCGAGCTGAAGATCCCTCTGCGGGACTGCGTCTCGTTGCAGTGCCGACAGCCGAGCCTGGAGGGAACAGGGGAGATCCCACTGCGGCGCCTGGTAAAGGAGGCCCTGCGGATGAGGCCGAGCCGGCTCGTCGTAGGGGAGGTGCGGCAAGCGGAGAGCCTCGACTTGTTGATCGCGCTCAACTCGGGGCTTCCGGGGATGGCGTCCGTGCACGCCAACAGCGCTCGGGAGGCGATCACGAAGATGTGCACGCTGCCCCTGCTCGCGGGTGAGAACGTGAGCAGCCGCTTCGTCGTCCCCACCGTCGCGAGCTGCCTCGACCTGGTCGTGCACCTCGGGATGGACCCGGACGGCCGGCGCGTCGTCCGGGAGGTAGTGGCCGTCCCCGGGCGGGTCGAAGAGGACGTCGTCGAGACCGCGGACGTCTTCGCAACGAGCGGCGGCCGCCTGGTTCGCGCGGACGGGTTCCCGCCGCATCGGGATCGCTTCGAGCGCATCGGCGTCGACGTCCCGGCTCTGTTGGCGCGCGAGACGAGCACCTGACGTGGCCGGGCTCGGGATCGGACTTGTCCTGGGCGTAGGCCTCTTCCTGATCTGGTGGTCCTGCTGGACGCCGGCACCTCGGCGCGCGCGACCGAGCAGGGGACGCGTCCTTCGACTGCGCGACGAGCTGCAACAGGCTGAGATGGGCTCGGTCACCCCGCGCTCGTTGGCCGCGACATGCCTGGCCGCCGGCCTGGCCGCCGCGATCGTGGTCACGGTGGTCTCCGAGGTGCCCGCCATCGGGATCTGCTTCGGTGCGATGGCCGCCTGGGCCCCGTTGGCCTTGGTCCGCCTGCGGGCCCGGCGCCGCCGAACGCTCGTCAGGGACCTCTGGCCGGAGGCGGTGGATCACCTCTCGTCGGGTATCCGAGCCGGTCTGTCACTACCGGAGTCGTTGTCGCAGCTGGGTGACCGGGGGCCGGCCGAGCTACGCCCGGCGTTCCGTGCGTTCGCCGAGGACTATCGCGCGACCGGGGCCTTCTCTCCGTGCCTGGAGGTGCTGAAGGTCCGGCTGGCCGATCCCGTGGCAGACCGCATCGTCGAAGCCCTCCGGCTGACGCGCGAGGTCGGTGGCAGCGACCTCGGTCGACTGCTGCGCACGTTGTCTGCGTTCCTGCGAGAGGACGCGCGGACCCGCTCAGAGCTGGAGGCGAGACAGAGCTGGACCGTGAACGCGGCGAGACTCGCCGTTGCAGCACCCTGGATCGTGTTGGGACTGCCGGCGACTCGTCCCGAGGCGGTCGAGGCGTACAACCGTCCGGCGGGAGTCCTGGTGCTCGCCGTGGGTGCCGCGGTGTCCCTCCTCGCCTACCGGGTGATGCTCCGCATCGGCCGGCTGCCGGACGAGGAGAGGGTGCTGCGTTGAGCGCCTCAATCTCACTCACCGGCGCGGCGCTCGGCGCGGTCGCAGGGCTCGGGCTCTGGCTCGTCGTGGTCCGGCTGCCGGTGATGCGGCGTCCGACGCTGGACGACCGGCTGGCACCGTACCTGCGGGACGCCGCCCGACCTTCACGGCTGCTCGGCGGATCGAGCTCGTCGACGAGCGGGCCCTTCTCCGTGTTGGAGCGGATGCTCTCCCCGGTGATGGACGACGCAGCTCGCTGGGTGGAGCGGATCACCGGCGGCCCGGGAACCGTCCGTCGCCGGATCGAGCAGCTGGGCCGGGGCGGAAGCGTCGAGCAGTTCCGCGCCGAGCAGGTGATCTGGGGTGTCCTGGGCTTGGGCGCCGGATCCCTTGTCGCCGTGGCGATCGCGGCACGTCGAGGAGTTGCCGTCATCCCGCTCGTGGCGATCGTGCTGGTGGGCGGTCTCGTCGGCGTGATGGCCCGCGACTACCTGCTCAGCCGCGCGGTGCGCCGCCGTGAGGAACGGATGGTCACCGAGTTCCCCACCGTGGCCGAGCTCTTGGCACTGTCGGTCAGCGCGGGGGAGGGGGCGGTCGGTGCGCTGGAGCGGGTCGCGCGTACCTGTCACGGCGAGCTCTCCGCCGAGCTGCGCCGGACCCTGGCCGATGCCCGGGCGGGGGCGAGCCTCGTTCAGGCGCTCGAGGGCTTGGCGGCGCGCACCAGCCTGGCGAGCCTGTCCCGCTTCGTCGATGGTGTGGCGGTCGCGATCGAGCGCGGAACGCCCCTGGCGGAGGTTCTTCGCGCGCAGGCCCAGGATGTCCGGGACCTCAGTCGGCGCCAGCTGATGGAGACCGGTGGGAAGAAGGAGATCGCGATGATGGTGCCGGTGGTCTTCCTCGTCCTTCCCGTCACCATCGTGTTCGCGGTCTACCCCGGCCTCGCCGTATTGAGTCTGGACCTTCAGTGAACGAAGCGACAGTGTTGCGAGACAACGAATCAGAGAGGGCGGCGACATGAGTGTGCTGAAACGGCGGCTGGCCACGCTGCGCAGGAGCAGCGACCGCGGCGACGTGCCGGGTTGGGTGCTCGTCACGTTGATGACGGCGGGTCTGGTGATCGGGCTCTGGGCGGTGGCGGGGGACGCGCTGGAGAACGTCTTCACCGAAGCGATGAACCGCGTCCTCAACTTCTGACTCGTGATGAGGGGCGGTCGTCGCCGGTGGTCGGACGGCGGTGCTGCGGTCGTCGACTTCGTGCTGGTCGGCGCGCTGCTGACTCTCGTGTTTCTCGGCGTCGTGCAGCTGGGGGTGGTTCTGCACGTCCGCAACACTCTGGTGGACTGCGCCTCCGAGGGAGCCCGCTACGGAGCCTTCGCCGACCGGACGCCGGCCGACGGCGCACGCCGGACGGCGGAGCTGATCGCGGCCTCGCTCTCGCCCGCGTACGCGGGCGAGATCACCGCCCGGCACGCCGACGTGGACGGACTCCGGACGGTCGAGGTCACGGTGTCCGCGCCGCTGCCGGTGATCGGCCTGTTCGGACCGGGCCGCGGCCTGACCGTGCGCGGTCATGGCGCCGAGGAGTCCCCGTGAGGTATCTCCGTGGCCGGGACGACGGCAGCGCTGTCGTCGAGTTCGTGACCCTCGGCGTCCTGCTGCTGGTGCCGGTCGTGTACCTGGTCCTGACGCTCGGTCGCATCCAGGCGGCGGCGTTCGCGGCGGAGGGGGCCGCGCGGGAGGCAGGGCGGGCGTTCGTCACGGCGCCCGACGAGACGAGCGCCGCCCAGCGCGTGCGGGCCGCCGTCCTGCTCGCCGCCCGAGACCAGGGCTTCGACGAGGTCGACCCGGCCGACGCGGTCGACATCCAGTGCTCGACGGTGCCGTGCCTCCAGCCCGAGTCTCGCGTCGTCGTCCGCGTGGAGATCGAGGCGGTGCTGCCCGGTGTCCCCGCCTTCATCGACGCGGTGGTGCCGACGCGGGTCACGGTCAGCGCCGAGTCGGTCGCGGTCGTGGGCAGGTTCGGCTGATGACACGTCAGGCGGAGGGCGGTGACGACGAGGGCCAGGTCCTGCTGCTGATCCTCGGCTATGCGCTGATCGCCCTGGTGCTCGTGCTGGTGGTCGCCAGCGCGTCGGCCGTCCATCTCGAGCGGAAGCGACTGCTGGCCGTCGCCGATGCAGCGGCCCTCGACGCGGCCGACGCCTTCGACGCCGGCGCGTTCTACACGGAGGGGACCGCGCCGGGGCGTGGCGTCCCGATCACCGACGCGTCGGTGCGTTCGAGCGTCGACGCCTACGTCGCCCTCCTCGGAGCGAGCGCCGACTTCGACGCCTTCGCCGTCAGCCCGCGGACCGGGACGCCCGACGGGCAGACGGCCGAGGTGACGCTGGTGGCGGTCGTGACGCCCCCGCTGATCACCTCGGTGATCGAGAACTATGCCGGCGGCATCCCACTCGAGGTCACCGCCCGCGCGCGCACCGGTCTCGGCTGACTCAGGTCCGCTCGGGCCGGTGCCGGAGGGGCAAATTGAGATAGAGTTGCTGCCCTGCCTTGCGGGTGGCCGCGATGGCGTCGTGGACGGTGTTGCGGACCGGCCGTTGCAGAGGGTCGATGCGGGCGGGCGGGATGAACCAGGGGATGCCGTCGCGCATCACGATGGTCCACTCGCCGAAGTGGACCTCGGTATGGTGCGGTTCGCAGAGCAGGACGCCGTTGTCGACGGTGGTGGGGCCGCCGTGCATCCAGAAGGTCACGTGGTGGGCGTCCGTCCACGAGGGCGGCCGGTCGCAGCTGGGCCAGGCGCAGCCGCCGTCGCGGGCCGCGAGGGCCCGGCGCTGGGCGGCCGTGAAGAACCGGCCGAGGGTCTCCAGCTTCAGCACCGCGCCGCCTTCGGACAGCAGGACCCTCTCGATCACCGCGTCGCACGCGAGCCGGGCCAGGGTGGCCGGCGCGAGCGGGCCGGACTGCTCGCACGCGGCGGCACCGGGCGGCGCCTTGAGGAACGCCGACGCGCCCGCGCCGGCGGCCGCCGCGAGCTGTTCGGGCGTGGTGTGCACGACGACGCGGGGACCCTCGCCGGCGCGGACGCCGGCGTCGAGGTTGCCGTTGGCGAGGCGCACCAGCTCGGCCAGGGCGTCGTGGTTGCGCTGCGCCGGGGTGCGCCGGTCGGTGATGTCGATCTCGGCCTGGCCGGCCTCGCCCTGGACCGGACCGCGGTGGGGTGCGCCCAGGTGGTCGATGGCGGCCTTGAACGCGGCGCCGCAGGCGGGGTCGAGACGCCCACGGACGTCCCACATGCCGGTGGAGTCGGTCCCCATCCGCAGCTCGCGGCGCAGGTGGGCCTCGGTGTCGAAGTGGTCGGCTCGGTCGGGGTCGAGGGTGACCAGCAGCTGGCGGGCCAGGTCGCGGGTGACCGGCGGCGCGAACGTGGTGGCGTGATCGGTGAGGATCTCGTCGATGTCGTCGCGGCGCTCCCGCATCATCGTGGCCGGGACGCCGGCCAGGGCCCGCACGGCGATCCTCGTGTGCTCGGGCGTGACGTTGCCGGCCCGCAGCTCGGCGCCGAGACGGCGGCGTGGCTGTCGGCCGAGTGCCGGATGTCGGCCAGTCGGGTCCGGGGCGACCTGCGCGAGGCGCAGGTGCTGGATCCCGACGGGGAGCTGCGTGCGCTCGGCGCCGA
>Ga0075530_1001673_pt1 | contig 10496 bp, 11 predicted proteins | sample NGEPerD_2_FD_75101 | JGI IMG/M metagenome (GOLD analysis project Ga0075530, IMG submission 75101) | Arctic peat soil microbial communities from the Barrow Environmental Observatory site, Barrow, Alaska, USA - NGEE PermafrostL1-D | ecosystem: Environmental > Terrestrial > Soil > Wetlands > Peat ...
GGTGCCCTCGCCAGGATTCGAACCTGGGACACACGGTTTAGGAAACCGATGCTCTATCCCCTGAGCTACGAGGGCGGGGGTTGGAGAAAAGGTGGCACAAAACTCGGCGGTATGTGGTCATCGGGGCTGTCTGGTGCGGGAGACTGGGCGTGATCCGGGCTGTCACGCCCTCGGGGCGACAGTTTCGCGTGTGTGGGCGCGCCGAAGTCGCCGGGTTCGGGAGCGGTGGTGGTTCAGGCGGCGAGGGCGCCGCGAGTGATCGGGTGTCGCCGGCGGTGGCGGTGGAGGGCGAGGCCGTTGACCATGAGTGCGTAGCCCAAGAGGTTCAACAGCTGGCGTTGGTGGCCGACGCTGTGGGCCCGGCGGAGCCAGAGGGTGTCGTCGAGGTTGCGGTTGATGGACTCGGCGTCGTTGCGCCGGGGGTAGAGCCGGGCGAAGTCCGGGTCGGTCGGTGGGATGACGCGGATGTTCTCGGTCCGGTTGAGCTTGCGGGCCGCGTCCTGGGGTGTGCCGTGGAGCCGGACGGTGATGATCCCTCCGCCGAGGTGGTGGGGGAGTCGGTAGTCGTTGTACCAGCGGTACCGGCCGGTCTTGTCGGCATTGCGGTGGGTCCGGACCCGGGTGAGCTCGGTGTAGTGGAGGTCGCCGCGTTCGGTGAGCTCACCGATGCCGATCGCGCCGCCGCGCGCGTACAGCTCGATCTGGCGGGTGGTGCCGTCGGGTTGGGTGATGGTCTTGGTCTCGATCCGGGTGCTCTTCTCGACCGGCTGGTCGTTGGTGTCGCGGCGCGGCTTCTTGGCGCCGGCCTTGGCGGCGGTGACCCGGTTCACCGGGACGAGACCCAGGTCGCGCAGCAACCGCTGGTGGTGGACGCCGCGTAGCGCGGTGTCGTAGATGACTCCTTGCGCGCCGGGGACGAGTGGTGTAACTCGTTCGAAGCAGTCCATCGCGGTGGCGGCTTCGCCGCCGTGGTTGGGGACCCAGGCGACGTCGAGGATGACCCGGCCGTGGATGTCGGTGTTGCGGGCGGCGACGAGCACGAACTTTGTGCCCCACGCGGTCTCCCCGTCGCCCTGAAAGTGCAGCGCGGCATCGGGTTCGCAGCGTTTGGGGAGGATCTCGCCGGTGGCCTTGTCGACCCGGTTGTCGCCCGGCTGTGCCTTGTAGAGCGGGGTGACGACCTTGCCGTCGGCGTGGAGCATCCGACTGAGATCGGGATGGGTCCACGATCCCGGTCCGTCCGGGTCGAGGAGGCCGACGTCGCGTGCTTGGCCGGCGGCGAGCTCCCGGTGACGCGCGGTGAGGGTTTCGAGGATGTCGGAGCGGGCGAGGTAGGTGGTGCGTCCGTAGAGGTAATGATGGCGTCGCATCGGCCCTTCGGGCAGCCACTGCGACGGGTCCTTGGGGAACCGTTCGCGCACGAGACGCCTAACGAACTCCCAGACGAGCGGATGGGCGAGTTCGGCTTCGACCTGACGGGCGCTGCCATACACCGATAGCAGTGCTTCGTAGACGATCCACATGAACACCGGATACTGACGCCGCCGCCCACCACGGGACCGGTCCGGCTCGGGAACGAGTGCGGCGAGCTCGTAGACCGCCGGGTTCCGAAGGATCGCCTCGACTCGCTCGAGGACCGACACACCGCGCGTTTCGTTCACGCCGTGTCCTCGGTTGCGCGCCAGTCGAGGCCGATGAGGCGTGCCGCGGTGTCGAGACTGCGACAGCCGAGCGCGCGAGCCGCGGCCTCGATCCGGCCCGTGTCGGCGAGCACCTGTGCCCCTGCCCACGCGGCGACCGACACGGGACGAACGTCAGGCTCCGAGCCAAGACCGGCGCGCCGCAGCGTCTCGGCGATCGCCTGACACGACGACGCCTGCCGGCTCTCCGCCGACCCGTCCCCGCCGTAGACCAACAAGATGGGCGGCTCAACAGCGCGGTCGAACTCACGAGCCCGACGCTCGAGCTGCGCCTGGCCCCACTCACTGAGCCGTCCCCAGCGGGCCTCGGTCCGTGGCGAGCCGTGGATCCAAACGCGGCCTCGGTCGAGATCCAAGTCGGCGGCTCGAAGGTGGGGAAGCTCGGCGGTGCGCGCCGTCGCCTCCGCCATCGCCCACGCGGCCGCGAGGCGAGTGCTGGTCAACGAGTGCAGCGCCGCCGTTCGACACAGGGCCACCTCCTCGTCGGTGAGCGGCCGCACAACGCTCAACGAACGCGGCGGCAGATACACATCCAAGGTCGGATCTCCCGCAGCCAGCCCGAGCCCGCGGGCAATCCGGAACAGGAGACGGACCGAAGAACGACGCAGATGCTGCGTCGCGCCCCCCGGCGCGACACCGTCGGCACTGGGCGCGCCCACGAAGGCCCGCACGTGCTCCGGGGTGACTCCGTCGAGATCCGAGACACACCGGTCGGCCGTCGCGATGAATCGTGCGAACCGTTCGAGGAGCTCGACCATCCGCCGGTGACTTTGAGCCGACAGGGCGCGACTACAAGCCAGCTCAGCCACAACGCGATTGATGTGCCCCGGGTTTCGTTGGGTCAGCTTGCTGGACTGCATGCTGTGGGGTGGGTGTTCGGGTAGATCTTCTCGTATTCGATCGGGGTGAGCATCCCGAGTGCGCTGTGGCGTCGTTGACGGTTGTGGAAGATCTCGAGGTATTCGAAGATCGCGTTCGCGAGCTCGATCCGTGTCTTCCAGCGCTGGCGGTTCAGCAGTTCGGTCTGCATGCGACCCCAGAACGATTCGATGACGGCATTGTCGTAGCAGTCCCCGACGGATCCCATCGATGGGATGAGCCCGGTCTCTCTGGCCCGCTGGGTGAACGCCCAGGATGTGTATTGGGTGCCGTGGTCCGAGTGGATCACGGTGCCAGGTGATGGTGCTCGGTTCTGGACGGCCATGCCGAGCGCGTTGGTGACGAGCCCGGCGGTCTGGCTGGCGTCGATCGACCAGCCCACCACGCGTCGCGAGTACACGTCGAGGACCACCGCGCAATAGACCTTGCCCTCGCGGGTGGGATGTTCGGTGATATCGGTGACCCAGAGCCGGTCCGGTTCATGACGGCCGAACTGTCGGTCGACCAGATCGCTGGCGGTTGGGGTCTGATGCGTCGGACGACGCCGATGAGTCCCCGGAAGACCTTTGAGGCCGGCGCGTTGCATCAACATCTCGACCGCGTTATGACCGACCGAGATCTTGTAACCGAGAGTCAGCTCCGCATGCACGCGACGCGCCCCGTAGGTCCCACGCGAGTCCGCGTGGATCCGACCGATCACGTCCGTCAGCCACGCGTGGCGAAGTGTCCGCGCTGACGGCGCTCGTTTGCGCCACGCGAAGTATCCGGACTCGGTCACGTCCAGGACCCGGCACGCGACCTGGATCGGGCGGCCTTCGCTCGCGATCATCGCGATGGCCGCCCACCGCCTTTTGGGCTCACCACCTCCTTCAACAGCTCGTTCGCACGCTTGGTCACCGCGAGCTCGGTCTCGAGATCCACGATCCGCTTCCGAGCTGCGATGAGCTCCGCGTGATCGCTGCTCGACACGCCCGGTCGTTGCCCGGTGTCGATCAGCTCCTGGTTCCGCCACGCGTAGATCGTCTGCTCCGTGACCCCGAGCTCACCTGCGATCTGCGCGACCTTGCGGCCGGCCTTCAACAGATCGAGCACCTTGCGACGGAACTCCGGTGGGTATCTCCTCGGCATGCCGGCCTCTCCTCAGGCTTGATCAGCATGACAAGTCAAACAACCCGACTCCACCGAACCCGGGGCACATCAGAGCCTGCAACTTTCCCGGGGCGGTTCATTGGGAGACGATCCGCCCGGTCTTTGCGCGACCTGGTCGACGAGTTCGAACCGAGCGACGACGCAAGCTGGCGCGAGGCCCCAACCAAAATTTCGGCAGCAGCATCGGCTCGAGCACGGTGTTCCAACGCGTTCGGGATGATCCGGCCGTGTCCGAGGAGGCTTGAGTAGCACCAAGCAACACTGCCCCATCAGGGCCGTCGGGACGTGGCCCCCGTCTTTACTCGCAGGACTCGGCCTGCCAGCCTGACGAAATGACCTGGACGGATCGACTGCCCGTTGTCTTTCAGCGGCTGGCCGGCGTTGGAGCCGACGCAGAAGACCCCGACGATGTGCGTCTTGACAAGGGGATCGTCGCGCTCGTCGCGAGCCTGATTGCGGCAATGTCGTTCGCGTGGATCGCGATCTACCTGGCGATCGGGCTTCCGTGGTCGGCCGCGATCCCCTTCGTGTACCAGCTCAGTGTTGTCGCGAGCTTGGTGAGCTTCGCGCGCACGAAACGCGTCCGTACGATCCGGACGATCTTGCTCGTTCTGATGCTGGTGCTCCCGTTCGCGCTTCAATGGAGTCTCGGCGGGTTCGCAAACGGTTCCGCGGTCGCTGCGTGGGCCGGCATTGCTCCTATCCTTGCCTACCTCTTCGGCGCGCGGAACCGTGCATCGATCGCCGCGTTCGTGGTGCTCCTCGCAGTCTCGGGAATGTTCGAGATCACACTCGCTGGGTCCGCGCCGCATATTGATGCGGAAGTCCGTGCGGCCTTGTTCGTCATGAATCTTGCCGGTCCGTCGATCGCGGCGTTCCTCGCGCTGCTCTACTTCACGACCGAGCGCGACCGGACCCGTACTGCACTCGTACGAGAACACTGGCTCCTCGAGGCGGAGCAAGAGCGTTCCGAACGGTTGCTCCTGAACATTTTGCCGGCTGCGATCGCGGATCAGCTCCGTGCCGGGGTCACGACGATTGCCGAGAGTCAGCCCGATGTGACCGTAATGTTCGCCGACATCGTCGGATTTACGCCGCTCGGTCAGGAACTCGAGGCACCCGCACTCGTTGACCTGCTCAACGAGGTGTTCATCGTCTTCGACGACCTTGCGGAGGCCGCGGGCCTCGAGAAGATCAAGACCATCGGCGACGCCTACATGGTGGTTGGGGGGCTCCCGACACGACGCGCCGATCACCTCGAAGTCGTGCTCGGACTCGCACTCGCGATGCAGAACGCGATCACATTCGTCAAGACGCCACACGGAGAGGCCTTGCAGCTGCGCATCGGCATCGATACCGGCCCAGTCGTCGCCGGCGTGATCGGCCGCCGCAAGTTCAGCTACGACGTATGGGGCGACACGGTCAATACGGCGAGTCGCATGGAGTCGCACGGTGTGCCCGGACGCATCCAGGTCACTGAGCGCGTGGCGCACGCCGCGTGGGAGCAGTTCGACTTCGAGTCACGGAAGTCTGTCGAGATCAAGGGCAAGGGCGCGATGACGACGTTTCTTCTCGTCAGTGAGCGGTACTCCGACACGCAGCGTGGTGACACACCGTGATCTGCCGAGCACTGTTGCATTGGCGCACGGGCGCGTCGGCGGTGAGGGTGGTGGGATGAGGCCTCGCCGTTCCCGTCCAGTCCCTGCCGTTCCAAACTCATCTTTAGGGGCTTCCGGTTCCCGCCGGAGATCATCGTCCTCGCCGTGCGCTGGTATTTGCGGTATGGGCTCTCCTATCGCGACGTGGAGGAGCTGCTGGGTGAGCGTGGGATCGAGGTCGATCACGTCACGATCTACCGGTGGGTGCAACGCTTCACCCCACTCCTCGCGGACGCGGCGGGGCCGTGCCGCCATGCGGTCGGTGACTGCTGGTATGTGGACGAGACGGCGCTGTTGCGTTGATTCGGATGGGGACGCGGTGAACCGATTCCTGTCCCGTTTCGGGGTCAGATCGTGCGGGCGAGTTCGGTAAACGCGTGCTCGATGCGCCGGTGGCGGCGCGCGTCGACGCCGAGTTCGTAGTGCCCGCGGCGGATGTTCTGCATCAGCGCATGACCGCGCATGATCACGCTCGCCGAGTGGTCGCGTTTGAGTCCGCGCATCGGTCGGAGTCGGGCTTTGAGTCGGCCGTGGTCGCATTCGACGCGGTTGTTCGCATACTGCTCCGTATTGTGAAACGCGGCGGGCATGAGCCCTTCGATAGCGGCCCGCAACGCCGGTGCCCGGTCGGTGACGACCTCGACTGGTTCGCCATGGGCGCGGAGTGCCGTGGCGAAGAACCGTCGTGCGGCGCGGAGATCGCGGCGGGACGATACGAGCACGTCGATGATCTGGCCGTACTGATCAACGGCCCGGTAAACGTAGCGCCACTTGCCGGCGACCTTCACGTAGGTCTCGTCGACGAACCAGCGGTCGCCGACCGTGTGCCGGCAGGGTCCGGCTGCGGCGGCGAGGAGTGGTGTGAAGTGTTGGACCCACCGGTAGATGGTGACGTGGTCGACCTCGATGCCGCGTTCACCCAGCAGCTCCTCCACGTCGCGATAGGAGAGCCCGTATCGCAGGTACCACCGCACGGCGAGGACGATGATCTCGGGCGTGAACCGGAACCCCTTGAATGCCGAGCTCGGGACTACGGGTACCGGACGGGAACGACGAGACCTCATCGAGGAACCCTCACCCCAGACCGCGACCCTCGGCCAATGCAACAGTCCCACGGGGATCGGGTGGGAACGGCGAACTGTCATCCCCCACGTCCACCGGAGGCGGATCCCCTCCGCCAATGCAACAGTGCCCCTTTCAGAACACGCTCACTTCTCGTCCCTTCGTGCCGATAGTTCTCGGATGAGCGACGCACGTGCGAAGCAGATCGAAAGAGACCGCTACTACATGGGTCTCGCGAACGCCGTCGAGACCGGAGCGGATTGCTTCGGGACGAAGGTGGGCGCAGTCGTTGTACTTAAGAACCGTGTGGTTTCCACCGGCTACAACGGCACTCCAGCCGGCTTCCCAAACTGCACGGACAACGGTTGCGTTCGGTGCCATGACCGCTGGCTAGAGAAGCAGAATCGCCAGCGCGAAATGTCAGATGTTGCTCACGTCGAAGGTGCGGGACTGGACCGCTGCATTTGCGTACACGCGGAACAGAACGCGTTCCTGACTGCCGCACGATTCGGGATCGCGCTTGAGGGTGCGACGCTGTACACAACTGTTAGTCCTTGTTTTGGATGCTTGAAGGAATCGGTACAGGCTGGCATTGATCGGATCGTCTACGACCGCTGGTATGCAGCCACGTATGGCCAGGCGTTGGTCGAGCAGTACGTTGCTCTCTACGGTCATCTCGGAGCAGGCACGGCGCGGGCGTTTGAAGCCGTGGGTGGCGGCCGACCGGCCGTCGAGACGGAGGGCCAGCCCGACGCGTACGCCGAGACTGGCGGCCGCACCATGACGCTGGACCCGCCGCCATCCTCGAACTAGGAGACTGTTGAACAAGGTGGTTCTTGGGGCGTGTAGGTGCCGGAAATCGATCGCCGGTTCTCTGTGCGGCCCGTCAGCGGGTTGAACGGGGTTGGGGCCGGCCTGTGCGGGACGATCGCGTCCGCGTCTGATGCGTTCGAGCGCGTTGAACTCGCCCGTCGGTCGTGGCTGGCGCCGGGATGGGGGTCAGGCGGCGTGGCGGTATTCGTTGATGAGTCCGCTGCAGCGGACTCATCGCAGGATCGGTCGGTTGGCGTCGATCATGACGACGTTGGGGGTGTCCGGTGCGGCTTGATCGAGCGCGCGGTGGGGGCGGTGCTGGTTGTAGTGGTCGATGTAGTCGACGAGCAGCGCGCGGAGTTGGCGTTCGCTCCAGATGATGGCCCGGTCCAACAGTTCGTGGCGCAGGGTGCGGACCCATCGTTCGGCGTACGCGTTGGCCATCGGAGCGCGTGGTGGAGTCGTGATCGCTGAGACGCCGTCGGCCTCGAACACGGTGTCGAACGATCGGGCGTATTGGCCGGCACCGTCGTGGATGACAAACCGGAACTGACGGTCGGTGTTCATCAAGAAGTTCCGGGCGGCTTGGGTGGTCCACGGTCCCGTCGGGTTCGTGGTGATCCCACCGAGATGCACGCGTCGCGTGCCGATCTCGATGAAGAACAGCACGTGGAATCGGCGGAGGGTTGCGGTGTCGACGCACGCGAAGTCCGTTGCGATGATGCCCTTCGCCTGGGACCGGATGAACTGTGCCCACGTCGGTCCGGTCCGCCCGGGGGTCGGGTTGATCCCGCCCGTCCGCAGGATCGTCCAGACCGTCGACGCGGCGACGCGATGGCCGAGGCGGCACAGCTCTCCATGCACCCGTCGATAACCCCACGTCGGGTTCTCTTGCGCGAGACGGATCGCGAGGCGGTGGATCTCGGCGAGTGTCGGCGGGCGGCCGCACCTGGTTGTGGGCGGGTAAGTCCAGTGCCGGGCGACGAGCCGACGGTGCCAGGCGATCACGGTCTTGGGCTGCACGATCAACATGATCTCGGGCAGCCGGGATCGGGCAAACGCAGTCGAGAGGACCGCGAGGATCGTCCGGTCCGTGTCAGTGAAGCGGGGCCGGTTGATCTGGCGTTGCAATACGAGGATCTGATGCCGCAGGGCCAGGATCTCTGCGTCGCGTTCGTCGCCGGTCGCGAGTAGCCATCGGAGCCGACCGATGAGCAGGTGACGGATGGTCGTGGCGAGGTTCATCGCCGACAGAACGTATCGACCGAGCGGCTCGAAACCTTGGAAACTCAGTGGCGACGGATTTCCGGCACCTACAGCCCGGCCCAACACCCCTGATCGCCAAGCACGAGACGCTCAGCCATCCGTGTCCCAGAACTGGCAGCAAGTTCAACCCGGCGAATAACGGGCAGAGCATCGCCCGGGATATTCGCGTCCCGCCAACGATTGGACCGATCAGACGACGTAATGGGAGGAGGCGCGAGCAGGTCGTTCGAAGGTCAGGCCGACCTCTTGGCGGCTCGGGGCATCGTCGCGGATCGACTGCTCGACGTCGTCGTTGCTTGACGGGCTCGCGCGCGGATCAGGGGAGTCTTGCGATTGCCCTTGACGACGCTCACTTCGAGTTGCCCGCCGACGGCGTCGACATACTGCTCCAGCACGTCGATCGTCACGTTCCGGGACTGCTCGATCGCGGCGACGCGAGGCTGCGACACGCCGATGCGCTTCGCTAGCTCGCGTTGGGACAGACCCGCCTGCTCGCGTAATGCCGTGAGCCCAGCCGCGAGACGCAGCTCGTCCTCGATTTCGGCAACACGCTCGGCCGCCCCCGGTTCGTCGAGAACCTTCTTTTCCCAATTCTTCACGCTCATCGTCGTCCCTTCCCTCTCTGGCTCCGCCGCGTTGACCTCGGGGTTGCCTTCTCGGTACTGGCCCGTTTAGCGATCTTCGCTTGGTGGCGGTCGAAACGGTCGTCGGCGATCGGGATGTTGGTTGCGTACCAGCCAGTCCAGTCGTCACTCTTGTCACCTCCGATCAGGAGGATCGCCTTGCGCACCTTGTCGAATGCAAAGAGGACTCGGATCTCCGAGCGACCGGTGGAGCCCGGCCGTAGCTCCTTCATGTTCGAGTGACGACTGCTCGTGACCGTGTCGACGAGCGGTCGACCAAGAGTCGGCCCCTCACTCCCGAGAACTCGCATCGCTGCGAGCAGCGCCTCCTTGTCGGCTTGGGGGAGATCCTCGGCCCAAGCTTCGCAGTCTGGGTGGAAGTCCACTGACCACGATGCCCGCGCCACGACTGATAACGATACCATTATCACCGCTCACGCTGCCACCGACACCGCCCGGGTCTGCAGATCGCGTCCCATCGGCCGGTGGCCTGACGACGGCCGGTTCCCTGGGCTTGCCGTCAAGCGATGGAGGCGCGGGTGATGAAGCGCGCGGCGGCGCTGTTGCGTTGATTCGGGTCGGGCCGCGGTGAACCGATTCCTGTCCCGTTCCGGGTTCAGATCGTGCTGGCGAGCTCGGTGAACGCGGTCTCGATACGCCGGTGGTGGCGCGCGTCGATGCCGAGTTCGTAGTGACCGCGGCGGATGTTCTGCATCAGGGCGTGGCCGCGCATGATCACGCGGGCAGTGTGGTCGCGTTTGAGTCCGCGCATCGGACGGAGTCGGGCTTTGAGCCGGCCGTGGTCGCACTCGACTCGGTTATTCGCGCACTGCTCCGTGTTGTGAAACGCGGCGGGCATGAGGCCTTCGATAGCGGCCCGTAACGCGGGCGCCCGGTCGGTGACGACCTCGACCGGTTCGCCATGGGAGCGGAGCGCCGTACTCAAGAACCTGCGTGCTGCTCGGAGATCGCGTCGGGCGGAGACGAGCACGTCGATGATCTGACCGTACTGATCCACGGCCCGATACACGTAGCGCCACCGTCCCGCGACCTTCACGTAGGTCTCGTCCACGAACCAACGGTCACCCACCAGGTGGCGGCACGGCCCGGCCGCGTCCGCGAGGAGCGGTGTGAAGCGTTGCACCCACCGGTAGATCGTGACGTGGTCGACCTGGATCCCACGCTCGCCCAGGAGCTCTTCGACGTCGCGAGAGGACAGCCCATAGCGCAGATACCAACGCAGCGCGAGGACGATGATCTCCGGCGGGAACCGGAAACCCTTGAACGGCGAACGCTGGATCACGGGTATAGGACGGGAACGACGAGGCCTCATCCTGCCACGCTCA
>Ga0075530_1001674_pt1 | contig 10490 bp, 10 predicted proteins | sample NGEPerD_2_FD_75101 | JGI IMG/M metagenome (GOLD analysis project Ga0075530, IMG submission 75101) | Arctic peat soil microbial communities from the Barrow Environmental Observatory site, Barrow, Alaska, USA - NGEE PermafrostL1-D | ecosystem: Environmental > Terrestrial > Soil > Wetlands > Peat ...
ACGACCGCAGCCGCCCCGAATCCGGACCGAGGTCTGGATCAACGAACCCACGAAGGAGCCGACCCTGGCGCCAGCCCATACAACCTAACCAGCAGATGTCTCACTTGACTTGAAAAATTCCGAACTCGGTCAAGCCAACTACTTCTCGGGGGAACCAATGTCAAGTCTCACGCCTGAGCCATACGAGCCGCTCGGGCAAATTCAGCAGTACCCGGCGGCGCCCGCGCCGATGTCCGCCGTCGACCAACGCGTTGCCATGGCGGAGATGACCGCCATCAGCCAGCAGAAGAGCCTGGGGGTCGCGTACCTCTTTTGGTTCTTTCTCGGAGGATTCGGGGCACACAAGTTCTACCTGGGGCGCGTGGGCATGGGGTTCGCCTACATGTTCACCCTGGGTTTCCTCTTCATCGGCCTCCTGATCGACCTGTTCACGCTTCCTCAACAAACCAGGCAGGCCAACATGCTGCGTAGAGCAGAGGTCAGAACCGCGATGGGGGTGTGATTCGCACGCACCCTAAGCTTGAAACCACCGATGCCGAGGGTGTGGCGAGCGGTTCGTAACGCGCCGGCGTGGCGGGAGCCCAGTGATGTCGAGGTCCGAGCACGACGTCGGTTCTCCTCGTACGAGGCTTCCACCGAGTCAGGCCGCGCGCGCTTCAGCGAACCCCTCGGGTACGAGTCGCTGGTCGCTACGCGGTCGCGACGGCATCCGGCCGTCGCGTCATCCCGCACCTTTCGTGGGGGAACGGGGGCCGTTGACCTGATGGTGCAGGTAGCCGGCGTCGACGGCCACGGACTTCACGATCCACGCAAAGTCACCCAGCCCCCCGGAGGCGGTGAGCTCGGCCGCTTCGGAGGCCAGGCCCAGACGCCGCACGTAGCCGCTCGGATCTGTGGTTGCCAGCTCGATCTCCGGGCGGGCCCCGTCGACTCCCAACCTGCGCAGTGCATCGCGCTGGGAGACGACGTGGCTGTCGGTGGCCGAGGCGACAGAGTCGACGGCGACATGTGCGGTCACGTCACGCGAACCGTCGGGGAGCAGGTCCGCCTCGTGCCCTCCCAGGTAGGAACACATCGTCCCAAAGCTAGGACGGTCCGCCCTGGTGTGGCCGTAGTCGACCGCGACCGCGATCCCGCGCTTCACCCGGCGTACGACGTCCGCCCACGCGGCGTCACGAGTCGTCCCAACCTCGGCCCGGGTGCCGGGCGCCGCACCATCTAGCGGCCACCACGACGAGCACCACGCCGCGAGGCTCGGCGGGACGGACGAGCTGGTGATCGACGCGCCGAGCGTTTCGGTGCCGCTGCCGGGATCGACGTGTACGACGCGGGTGGTCCCGGCCGCATCGACTTCGACGACGTGGCACGGGATGTTGTCGAGCCACTCGTTGGCGATGACCAGGCCGTCGATAGACTCCGGTAGCGCGGACGTCCAGGCGATCGCCGGTGGCAGCTCGTCGGGTCGTGCCGCCACCTCGACACCGAGCAGGGTCAGCGATGGGTCGACCGCATGGACCTGGGCGAGCAGCTCCCCTCGGCCAGCACCGATGTCCACCACCGTGTCGAGACCGGCGCGATGGACCAGCTCGACGACTGCCGAGGCGAACAACGGCGAGGCATGCACCGACGTGCGGAAATGCGCGACCGGCGACTCGCGCCGGAAGAAGCCCCCGGGACCGTAGAGCGCCGAGTCCCAGGCGTTCTTCCAGGTGGGCACCGAGGTCGGCGGGGGGATCGCAGGCATACCGAGCGAGGTGGTCCCGACCATGTCGACAGGCTACGCGTGAGACGACTGTGACTCAGAGCACCGTAGGCAGGTGTGTCACCCTCCGTTCGAGCAGCGTAAACTGACCAGTGCACGAGCCCAGCAAACCGTCCGGTACCCGCACGCAGGGACTGGAACGAAAGGCGATGAGTTCGATGACCCGTATCGGTGTGGTAGGTGCCGGACGCGTGGGTGCCGTGCTCGCGGCAGCTCTCAGGGATTCTTCGGAAGATTTCCCGGGTAGCGCGGGCCCCCCAGACAGCTTTGAGATCGTCGCGGTCGCGGGTGAGTCGACGGCCTCGCGGGAACGTATCGCCACCCTGCTTCCAGGTGTTCACATCGACAAGCCGACCGCGGTCGCCCGTTCCTGCGACCTCCTGCTGCTCACCGTGCCCGACGACATGCTCGGCAACGTCGTGAACATGCTCAGCGCGAGCGGCGCGATCCGCCAGGGCCAGTACGTCGTGCACACCTCCGGACGGCACGGGCTCGACGTGCTCGACGCCGCAGCGGAACGGGGTGCACACGTGCTCGCGATGCACCCCGCCATGACCTTCACCGGCACCGGAATCGACCTCGCCCGGCTATCCGGCTGCGCGTTCGGGGTGACGGCTTCGGAGCAGACCCGGGACCTCGCCGTGTCTCTCGTGACGGCGCTCGGGGGCAACCTGGTCTGGGTTCCCGAGGACCGACGCACGCTCTACCACGCTGGGCTCGCCCACGGCGCCAACCACCTGGTCACACTGGTCTCCCAGGCGATGGATCTGCTGCGCGAGTCCGGTGCCGACGACCCCGCCGCGACCCTGCGTCCGTTACTGACCGCCGCGCTCGACAACGCACTCAGCTCGGGAGACGCGGCGCTGACCGGCCCGATCGTGCGCGGGGACGTCAACACCGTTCGCGGCCATCTTGTCGACATCGCGGCAAGCGCACCGGCCACGCTGGAGTCGTACGTCGTCCTGGCCCGAGCGACCGCGAACCGCGCCGTGCTCGACGGTCGCCTGCTGCCGATCCGCGCAGCCAAGATCATCGGCATGCTCAACGACGCAGTGGCCGCGGCACCGACGGTGAGCAGACGCCAAGGAATCGCGTGACCAGCACGACCAGCCCGCTCGACGTGCGGAACCCGGTCGTGGCACACACCCGGGTTGAGCTGGCCGCGGCCCTCGAAGAGGTTCGAAGCAAAGGCGGCCGGGTTGGGCTGGTCCCGACGATGGGCGCGCTGCATGCGGGTCACAGGTCCCTGATCCAGGTCGCCCGGGAGCTGACCGACGCAGTTGTGGTCTCGATCTTCGTCAACCCGTTGCAGTTCGGTCCGAACGAGGATCTCGGCCGCTACCCGCGCGCGTTCGAGGCCGACCTCACGCTCTGCTCCGACGAGGGCGTCGACGTGGTCTTCGCCCCGGGCGCCGGCGAGGTGTATCCCGGCGGGGAACCGCACGTCATGATCGACCCCGGCCCGCTGGCGCGGATCCTCGAGGGTGGTAGCCGCCCGACCCACTTCCGGGGAGTCCTCACGGTAGTCGCGAAGCTGTTCGGACTGGTCGGGCCGGACCTGGCGGTCTTCGGTCAGAAGGACTACCAGCAGCTCGTCCTGATCCGGCGGATGGCCGAGGACCTCTGCATGGGAGTTGAGATCGTCGGCGCAGAGACGGCCCGTGAGGCCGGTGGACTGGCGCTGTCCTCGCGCAACCAGTATCTCGACGAAGAGCAGCAGATGCTCGCCGCGACACTTTCGCGGGCGCTGCGGGCGGGCGCCGACGCCGGTCGGAACGGTTCGGAGCGCGCGCTGGCCGCGGCTCACGACGTCCTTCGTGACGCAGAGCGCGGTGGGGTCATCGCTCTGGACTATCTGGAGCTGACCTCGCCCACCCTCGGCAAGGCACCCGAGAGCGGTGAGGCTCGCCTGCTTGTCGCAGCCCGGGTGGGTACGACGCGACTGATCGACAACATCGCCGTGGTGCTTAGACAGTGACGGGGTCAGTCGACGTCTCGAGCATTCTTCTGGGACAGGAGGCCCGAACATGATGCGAACGATGATGAAGAGCAAGATCCACCGGGCCGCCGTGACGCAGGCTGACCTGCACTACGTCGGCTCGGTGACCGTCGACGAAGATCTACTCGACGCCGCAGACCTCGTGCGCGGCGACGGCGCCCATCCGACCGCGCGATAGCGACGCGATCCCCTCGGTGTTCGGACTCCCCGCACGACTCTCGGCTGCAAAGGAGAACTCGTAGTGCTGCTCTGCGCGGACATTGGCAACACCCACACCGTGCTCGGCCTCGTCTCCGAGGGCAGCGTCGTCGATCACTGGCGGGTGGCCACCGACGAACGCCGTACAGCGGACGAGTGGACCGTCCTCATCCGCGGGCTTCTCGCCGACTCGACGGTTCCGCACCCGCTCGCGGGTGTGGCGATCTGCGCCACGGTTCCCTCCGTGCTGCATGAGTGGCGAGAGATGCTGCGCGCCAGCTATGGGGACCTCCCGCATGTCGTCGTGGAGCCGGGGGTGAAGACGGGGGTTCCGATCCTCATGGACAACCCGCGTGAGGTCGGCGCGGACCGGATCATGAACGCTCTTGCCGCATCGACGCTTTTCGACGGGCCCTCGGTCGTGGTCGATTTCGGGACAGCGACGACTTTCGATGTTGTGAGCGCTCGTGGTGAATACGTCGGCGGAGCGATTGCTCCGGGAATCGAGATCTCATTGGAGGCTCTCGGCCGTCGAGGGGCACAACTGCGTAAAGTCGAGTTAATGCGACCCCGATCGGTAATAGCCAAGAACACCGTCGAAGCCCTCCAGTCCGGAATTCTATTCGGGTTCGCCAGTCAGGTCGACGGCATCGTTACTCGCATGATCGAGGAGCTGGGAATGCGATCCGGCCAGGTGAACGTGATCGCCACCGGCGGCCTTGCACCGCTCGTGGCCGAGGAGTGCGCCACCTTCACGCAGCACCAGCCCTGGCTCACTCTGCTCGGGCTCGAGCTCGTGTTCCTTCGCAACCAGCCGTAACCGCGAGGTCCGCGCGGCCATAGTGTTGTGCCCATGACCGAGCCAGGCAATGTCGAGGCCAGCGCCGCAGGGGATGACCTCCCAGAGCAGATGCGGGTGCGCCGGGAGAAGCGGGAGCGGCTCATCGCGTCCGGGAGGGCGGCCTACCCGATCGCGGTGGAGCGGACTCACACGCTCACCGAGATTCGCGAGAGGTACGACCCTGAGCTGGAGTCCGGCAGGCTCGAGCCAGACTCGCGCACCGATCAGCAGGTCGCCGTGACGGGGCGGGTCATCTTCCTGCGCAACACCGGAAAGCTGTGCTTCGTCCGGCTCCGCGAAGGAAACGGCACAGAGCTTCAGGTCATGTTGTCCCTGGCAGATATCGGCGAGGATTCCCTCGCGGACTTCAAGAGCCTCGTCGACATCGGCGACCACCTCGCGGTGCGTGGTGAGGTGGTCACCAGCCGGCGCGGGGAACTCTCGGTGCAGGCGACCGGCTGGACGATGGCCGCGAAGACGCTGCGCCCCCTGCCCAATGAGCACAAACCGCTGTCGGAGGAGGCGAGGGTCCGTCTGAGGTACGTCGACCTCATCGTGCGGCCGGAGGCGCGTTCCATGGTGCGCACCAAGGCGACTGTGCTGAGGTCGCTGCGCTCCACGCTCGACGAGCGTGGTTATCTCGAGGTCGAGACGCCGACCCTCCAGCTCACCAACGGCGGAGCGGCGGCGCGTCCCTTCCGGACCCATCTGAACGCCCTGGACCAGGAGATGCTGCTGCGCATCGCCCTCGAGCTCGACCTCAAGCGTGCCCTGGTGGGCGGGGTGGACCGGGTCTACGAGATCGGCCGGACATTCCGGAACGAGGGTCTGGACTCCACACACGCGGCCGAGTTCTCGATGGTCGAGGCCTATCAGGCCTACGGCGACTACAACACGATGATGGAGTTGACCCGGTCACTCGTGCTCGATGCCGCGCGGGCAGTTGGCCGCACCGTCGTACCCGCACGGGACGGCACCGAGATCGACCTCGAAGGGGAGTGGCGCGAGGCCGCGATCCTGGATCTGGTCTCCGACGCCGTCGGGGAACAGGTCGACGCCGGCACCGACGCGAAGTCGCTTCGCCGTCACGCCGACAGGCACGACGTCGCCCTGCAGCCGCAGTGGGGGGCCACGGAGATCGCGGTCGAACTCTACGAGCAGCTTGTGGAGCACACCTTGATCCAGCCGACCTTCGTCAAGGACTATCCGGCCGCCGCCAAGCCGCTCGCCAAGCCGCACCGCAGCGCCGACGGTCTCAACGAGGCGTGGGACCTCATCGTGAACGGGGTCGAGCTGGCTCCTGCCTACTCCGAGCTCAACGATCCGGTGATCCAGCGGCAGCGCCTGATGGAGCAGTCGCTACATGCCGCAGCGGGTGACCCCGCGGCAATGGATCTGGACGAGGATTTCCTGCGAGCGCTGGAATTCGGAATGCCACCCGCTGGCGGCATGGGAATGGGTGTGGACCGGTTGATTATGCTGCTCACCGGCGCGGGTATTCGTGAGACCATTCTGTTCCCGCTTTTGCGGCCGGAGTGAAAGGAATACTCTGGTTGTCACGAGATCATTGGATCTGTGGAATCACTGAAAAGGAAGCAAACAATGGCGCAGCGGGTGAATGTAATCCTGGTCGACGATATCGACGGGTCCGACGCGGAGGAGAACGTCCGGTTCGCGATTGACGGGGTCAGCTACGAGATCGACCTGACCAGCGAGCACGCCTCAGAGCTGCGCAGTGCGCTCGCGCGCTTCGTCGGCCACGCGCGCCGGCTCGACGCGCGTCGTACCAAGACCCAGCGTGCGACGGCGAGCGGCGTCTCGGCGGCCGACATCCGGCGCTGGGCTCGGGAGAACGGCTGGGACGTGCCGGACCGCGGCCGGGTCTCCGCCGAGGTCCGTCAGGCGTACGCCGCCGCCCACTAGGCCCCTGGGAACCCTAGAATGGGCGTTCGCTCACAGCGAAGCGCTTCGGGGCTGACGGGGGAACACGTAGGCTGGGGGGAGGGTTGTACTCGTCGTACAGCCTTTGAAGCGGCTTTGAAGCAGCAGAGCAAGGAGCGATCGATAGCTATGTTCGAGCGGTTCACAGATCGAGCCCGTCGGGTGGTCGTCTTGGCGCAGGAAGAAGCCAGGATGCTCAGCCACAACTACATCGGCACCGAGCACATCCTCCTTGGTCTGATCCACGAGGGGGAGGGCGTCGCAGCAAAGGCGCTCGAGAGCCTCGGTATCTCGCTCGAAGCCGTGCGCGCGCAAGTCGAGGAGATCATCGGACAGGGACAGCAGGCCCCCAGCGGCCACATCCCGTTCACCCCGCGCGCCAAGAAGGTGCTGGAGCTCTCACTGCGCGAGGCGCTTCAGCTCGGTCACAACTACATCGGCACGGAGCACATCCTGCTCGGCCTGATCCGTGAGGGTGAGGGCGTCGCAGCGCAGGTGCTCGTCAAGCTAGGTGCGGACCTGAACCGCGTGCGTCAGCAGGTGATCCAGCTACTCTCCGGCTTCCAGGGCAAGGAGACGGCAACTGCGGGCGCTCCGGCTGAGGGTGCCCCCTCGTCGTCGCTGGTGCTCGACCAGTTCGGCCGCAACCTCACCCAGGCCGCTCGCGAGGGCAAGCTGGATCCGGTCATCGGGCGTGAGAAGGAGATCGAGCGCGTGATGCAGGTGCTCTCGCGCCGCACCAAGAACAACCCCGTGCTCATCGGCGAGCCCGGTGTCGGCAAGACAGCGGTCGTGGAGGGCCTGTCGCAGGCCATCGTCCGCGGCGATGTTCCTGAGACTCTGAAGGACAAGCAGATCTACACCCTTGACCTCGGCGCCCTGGTCGCGGGTTCCCGCTACCGCGGTGACTTCGAGGAGCGCCTGAAGAAGGTGCTCAAGGAGATCCGAACCCGTGGCGACATCGTGCTGTTCATCGACGAGCTGCACACGCTGGTGGGGGCCGGTGCCGCAGAGGGTGCGATCGACGCCGCGTCGATCCTCAAACCCATGCTGGCGCGCGGTGAGCTGCAGACCATCGGCGCCACCACGCTGGACGAGTACCGCAAGCACCTCGAGAAGGATGCTGCGCTCGAGCGACGGTTCCAGCCTATCCAGGTGGCTGAGCCCTCGATCGCGCACACCATCGAGATCCTGAAGGGGCTGCGGGACCGATACGAGGCGCACCACCGGGTGACAATCACCGATGATGCGCTGGTGGCAGCCGCCACGCTTGCCGACCGATACGTCTCCGACAGGTTCCTGCCCGACAAGGCGATCGACCTCATCGACGAGGCGGGCTCACGACTGCGCATCCGTCGGATGACCGCTCCCCCGGACCTGCGCGAGTTCGACGACAAGATCGCCGACGTACGCCGCCGCAAGGAGGGTGCGATCGACAGCCAGGACTTCGAGGCCGCAGCGTCGTTGCGTGACGAGGAGAAGAAGCTGATCATCGCGAAGGGCGAGCGCGAGAAGCAGTGGAAGGCCGGCGACATGGACGTCGTGGCCGAGGTGGACGAGGAGCTGATCGCCGAGGTGCTCGCGGTCGCGACCGGCATCCCGATCGTGAAGCTCTCGGAGGAGGAGTCGACCCGTCTGCTGAAGATGGAGGACGAACTCCACAAACGCGTCATCGGCCAGGAGGAGGCCGTCAAGGCCCTCTCCCGCGCGATCCGGCGCACCCGTGCTGGCCTGAAGGATCCCAAGCGTCCAGGAGGGTCGTTCATCTTCGCCGGCCCCTCGGGTGTCGGCAAGACCTGGCTGTCCAAGAGCCTGGCGGAGTTCCTGTTCGGCAACGAGGACGCCCTGATCCAGCTCGACATGAGCGAGTTCAGCGAGAAGCACACCGTTTCGCGGCTGTTCGGCTCGCCCCCGGGATACGTCGGCTACGAGGAGGGCGGTCAGCTGACCGAGAAGGTGCGGCGCAAGCCGTTCTCGGTCGTGCTGTTCGACGAGGTGGAGAAGGCGCACCCCGACATCTTCAACTCGCTGCTGCAGATTCTCGAGGAGGGTCGCCTCACCGACTCCCAAGGCCGGGTCGTCGACTTCAAGAACACAGTGATCATCATGACCACGAACCTGGGCACCCGGGACATCTCCAAGGGTCAGAACCTCGGCTTCAACCAGAGCGGTGACGCGGCCGGTTCCTACGAGCGGATGAAGTCGAAGGTGTCGGAGGAGCTCAAGCAGCACTTCCGCCCGGAGTTCCTGAACCGTGTCGACGAGATGATCGTGTTCCCGCCGCTGACGATGGAGCAGATCGTGGCGATGGTCGACAACATGATCGCCGCCGTCGAGGTTCGGCTGAAGGACCGCGACATGTCGATCGAGCTCACCACCGCCGCCAAGAGGCTGCTCGCCTCGCGTGGCTTCGACCCAGTGCTCGGCGCGCGCCCACTTCGGCGCACTCTGCAGCGCGAGATCGAGGACATGCTCGCCGAGAAGATGTTGTACGGCGAGGTCGGTCCCGGACAGATCGTGCTGGTCGACGTGGACGGGGACGGGCCGGATGCGAGCTTCACCTTCGAGGGGACGCAGAAGTCCGAGCTTCCGGACCTTCCGCCGATCGAGACCGCCAGCGCCGGAGACACCGAGTAGGCGGTCCTCGAGCAGGACCCTGGCGGGTCAGGACCTGGCGGGTCGGCGTTCAAGGGAGGGCGTAGCTCTCCGCGGACCGGCGTACGAGGAGGCCGTCCTCGAGAAGGCTCACCAGGCAGCGATCACGCTGCTCGTCGTTGCTCCACACGACGTCGAGCCTGGACCGGTCTACCGCGCCGGAGGCCTCGCGAACCACACGTAACAGCCTGCCCCGACACTGGCGGTCGGTGCCGAGGTAGTTCTGCACACGCCGAGGAGGCCCGTCGTACGCCGGGTAGCCGGCCAGCCGCCAGGCGCACAGGTCCTTGATCGGGCATTCGTCGCACTTCGGGGACCCGGCGGTGCAGACCAGCGCCCCGAGCTCCATCACGCCGACCGCCCAGGCGGCCGCCGTGCTCGCGGCTACCGGTAGCAGTCCGGTGGCGAGCTCTCGCTCTGCTCTCGTGACCGCCTTCGCGGGGAACTCGATTCCCGCGACTGCCCGCGCGAGCACCCGCCGCACGTTCGTGTCGAGGACCGCATGTCGTTGTCCGAACGCGAAGGTCGCCACGGCGGCCGCGGTGTAGTCGCCCACCCCGGGAAGTGCGCGCAACTGAACGAGCCGGGGCGGGACCCGACCACCGTGCTCGCCGACGATCGCGGTTGCGACCTGGTGAAGGCGAAGGGCCCGTCGCGGGTAGCCCAGTCTCCCCCAGGCACGGACGGCATCGCCACTGGTCGCTCCCGCGAGGTCGGCCGGCGTGGGCCACCGCTGCATCCACTGCCCGTAGACGGGCAGCACTCTGGTCACGGGGGACTGCTGGAGCATGAACTCGCTGACCAGAACGGCCCACGGCGACGCCGACTGCTCCCGCCAGGGAAGTGTTCGGGCATGGTCGTCGTACCAGGCCAGCACCCGCTTGTGCAGATCGGTCATCGTGCGGTCGAGCCTCCGGGTGGTCGAGCCTGTCGAGTCGGGTGGTCGAGCCTGTCGAGTCGGGTGGTCGAGCCTGTCGAGACCATAGTGTCCCGGTGTGGCAAACCGGCAGCAGGGCTCGGCAAAGTTAGCGTTTCGACCATGAGCTCGGTTACCAACCCCAGAGGCCCCCTCCCCCTGGCTCTTATACACAGCA
>Ga0075530_1001675_pt1 | contig 10488 bp, 7 predicted proteins | sample NGEPerD_2_FD_75101 | JGI IMG/M metagenome (GOLD analysis project Ga0075530, IMG submission 75101) | Arctic peat soil microbial communities from the Barrow Environmental Observatory site, Barrow, Alaska, USA - NGEE PermafrostL1-D | ecosystem: Environmental > Terrestrial > Soil > Wetlands > Peat ...
GCAGGGCGGTGTCGGTCGAGGTCTTGGCGAGCTTCGCGTAGTTGGAGGTCGTTAGGTGAGCTTTGAAGTCGCCCAGCAGCCGGTTGATCACAAGGCGCTGCCTCTCGTTTACAGGGGCGACGTTGATCAGCCGCCATAGCTCTGCCTTGTTGAGTACCGCTGCCAACTCCTTCTCGGCAGCCAGCAAAGCGCGGTAAAGGCAATCAAGGAACCACCGCAACCAGGCGGTGATGTCGAGGCTCCCGCGCTGGGCCGACTCCAACTGGAGGTAGTACCCCTTGCGCTCGGCCAGGATCTGTTTCGACATGCTGTAGAAGCGTTCGCTCGATCCGTCCGCTCTGGCCAGGCCCATGTCCGCGATAGCTCGCGCGATGCGCCCGTTGCCGTCCTCGAACGGGTGGATGGTCACGAACCAGAAGTGAGCGATGGCCGTGTTCAGAACCGGATCGACGGTCGGCGTGGAGTTGAACCACTGGAGAAACCGGCTCATCTCTTCTTCCAGGAGTTCCGCTGCGGGCGCAGCGTAGTGGACTCGCTCGCGCCCGATCGGCCCCGAGATGACCTGCATCGGGCCGACCTCCGGCGTCCGCCACGCTCCTACCGTAATCTTCCGCATACCGCTGCGACCTGACGGGAACAAAGCAGAGTGCCATCCGAACACCCGGTCGGCAGTCAGCGGAGCTGTGAAGTTCCGGGTGGCGTCCACCATCAGCTCGACCACGCCGTCCACGCCTCGGCTCGCTGCCGGTAAACCCGGGCCGTCCAGGCCAAGCCGTTGCGCGATGGAGGACCGGACCGCCAGCACATCGAGCGACTCACCTTCAATGGCCGACGACGCCACTATCTCGTTCGTCATCGCCGTCAACGTGGCTTCAGACTTCGACTCGAATCCCAAGCCCCGCATGCGGCCGAGGAGAAGGCCCTGCCTATGCCTTACCTCGGCGAGGAGGCCGGTCAATGCGGAGTCGTCCCATCGAAACTCTGGCCAGTCGGCTCGTTGGTGGATGAAAGGAATAATCAACGCAACCTCTGCGGTGATTATATTGACGCTCGGTGAGTACAGCTGTTATTCACCGCACGATCTGCGGCGCAGCTGCCTCAATCACCGCACGACCCAATGCCCCCCGCCAACTCACTTGATCCCCGTCATGGTGATGCCCCTCACGAAGTACCGCTGGCCGATGAGGAACGCGATGATCACCGGTATGAGGCTCATCACCAGGCCCGCGGTGAGCAGCGTCCATTCCGTCGTGAACGTGTCACGGAAGACGCTCAAGCCCACGGGCAGGGTGCGCATCTCTTGGCTGCGCGTGATGATAAGAGGGTAGAGGAACGAGTTCCAGAACGACATGAAGGTGAACGTGCCCAGCGTCGCCAGCGCGGGTCCGGAGAGCGGCATCATGATGCGCCAGTAGATCTGCCAATGGTTCGCGCCGTCGATCCTGGCGGCGTCCTCGAGCTCGTTGGGGATGGTGAGGAAGAACTGCCGCATGATGAAGACGCTGAACGCGCCGAACAACCCGGGCACTATCAGGCCGGGGTACGAGTCGTACCAGCCGAAGGCGCGCACGATGATGAACAGCGGGATGATCGTCACCTGCGGTGGGATCATCATCGTCGCGAGGTAGAGCAGGAACAGCGTGTCGCGACCCCGGAACCGCAGGCGCGCGAACGCGTAGCCGGCCATCGAGCCGGTAAGCATCTGGCCGGCGGTGGCAGCGAGCGCCACGACCAGCGAGTTGAAGAACCAACGCGGCAGCGGCACGCGGCGCGCGACCTCGAGGTAGTTCTCGAAGCGCCAGGTCTCCGGGATCCAGCGCACCGGGATGCTGAATTCACTGCCCGGCGCCTTGAGCGACGTCGACAGTGTCCAGATGAGCGGTACTAGCATCAGGACCGCCCCGATCAGCAGCAGGACGTGCGCCACGAAGTTGGCCCTGGGGCTACTCCTCATGGATGACCCACTTGCGCCGCGCGTACCACTGCAACGCCGTGATCGCGAAGATGATGAGGAACAAGATCCAGGCGATCGCCGAGCCATAGCCCATGCGGAACGGCGTGTCGAAGGCGCGCTCGTACATGTAGAAGACGAGCACGCGCGTGGCGCCCGCCGGACCGCCGTCGGTCATGATGTAGGGCAGCGTGAACACCTGGAAAGCGGCGATGAGCGCGAGGATCAGGTTGAGGAACGTCGTCGCGCTCAGCAGCGGCACCGTCACGCTCCAGAACTTCTGCCACTTGCCAGCGCCGTCGAGCTCGGCCGCTTCGTAGTAGTGCTGCGGGATGCCCTGCAGCCCCGCAAGGAAGATCACCATGTAGAAGCCGATGTTGCTCCACACGTCGGTGATGATCAGGGCCGGCATCGCCCACTCGCGGCTGGTGAGCCAGCCCGGGCCAGTGACGCCGAGCAGCCCCAGGAACTGGTTGATCGGGCCGATAGTCGGGTTGAACATCCACCGCCACACGAGCGCCACCACCACGGCGCCCGAGATTACCGGCATGAAGTAGGCGGCGCGGTAGAAAGCGATCCCGCGCAGCGACCGGTTGAGCGCCGAGGCGAGCAGCAGCGATATCGCCACAGTTAGCGGAACGCTTAAACCCACGAAGTACAGCGTGTTCCACGTCGCCTGCCAGAAGCGCCGGTCCGACCAATCCACCTCGAGGCCAGCGAACCAGCCGAAAAGCACCACAGCCAGGATCATCAGGCCGACGCCCCAGATCAGGCTGACGGCACGCCTCCTCAGCGCCAGCAGCAGACCGCCAAGCGTCACCACCAGCAGCGGCAAGCGCCAAGCGAGGTCGCGAAGCGGAGACCACACCGCCTCGTCCCAACTGAGCAACCTGACGTAGTTCTCGAACCCCACCCAGTTGTCGCGCAGGGACGCCACGTTCAGGCGCGACGCCAAGCGCCAGTCGGTAAACGAGATGACCACCGACATGAGGATCGGCCCCACGACGAATATCAGGATGCCGAGCAGGCTGGGGGCCAGGAACAACAGGGCCCACAGCGCGTCGCCGCGCCGCGGGCCCAGTCCGCCGGACCTACCGGCGGCGTTACGTGTCGAGACCTGGCTCAGCGATAATCCGACAGCAGGTCGTCGACGTCCTCGGCGATCATCGCCAGGCCGTCTTCGACGCTCGTCGCGCAGAGCCAGACCTCACTCATGCCTTCGTTCAGCAGGTTGACGAACTCGCCCCAGCCTTCGAACGTCTCGGTGGGGATAGCCGTTTCGTTGGCTTCGATGAAGACCTCGTCGCTCGCCGGCGGCACGTCGGGGGTGATGAAGGCGTCGGTGATGCCGACGCTGCGGCGGGCGGGGATGATGATCCCGGCTTCGGTCCACTTCGCCATCGCCTCGGGCGACGACACGAACTGGATGAACTCCCAAGCCGCTTCGGGGGCGTCGCTGGTGCTGGAGATGCCCCAACCGGAACCGTCGGCGTCGACGATCGAGCCTGCGTCACCCTCCGGGAACAGCGCGACGTCCCAGGCGAAGTCGACGGCCTCGTTGCTGTTGAGCGGAGCCACGCGCCAGCGACCGTCGACGATCATCGCGGCGTCACCATCGGCGAACATGCTCGACGCGCTGCGCTCAGCCGCCTGCTCGCTGGTGGGCGCGACGTTGGCGTCGCAGCGCAGGCCGACGTAGTACTCGAGGCCCTCGAGGGCGGCCCCTTGGTTGAGCGTGAACTCGCCGTGATCGTCGCTGAAGAACATGCCACCGTTCGACCAGATCCACGGCTGCCAGAACAGGTAGAAGGTCGAGTAACCGAAGCCGAACTGGTCGATAGCGCCGTCGCCGTCGGTGTCCTGAGTGAGCTCCTGAGCCGCGGCCATGAAGTCCTCCCAGGTCCAGCCAGCGGTCGGCCAGGCGACACTTGCCGCCTCGAACAAATCCTTGTTGTAGAACAGCACGAGGTTAGAGATGTCGCGCGGAATCGCCATCAGCTCACCGTTGTAACGGAAGGCGTCGAGGTGTCCGGGGAAGAAGTCCTCGAGGAACGCTTCGTCGGCGAACTCGCCAAGCGGCATGAACGCGTCCTGGGCGGCGAAGCCGGGCAGGGAGATGTTGTTGATGAAGAAGACATCGGGCGCGGCGCCCGCGGCGATGAGGGTCGCTAGGTTCTGTTCGTAGTCGCCTGCCGAGGGGATATGGTTGAGCACCACGCCGATGTCAGGGTGCTCGGCCTCGAACTCGCTGATTAGCTCCTCGTAGATGGCAAGGTCTTCCGTGCCACCCCAGGTCGCGAACTCGATAACTGTCTGCGCCGACGCGAAGCCCGCGACGAACACGAGCACTAACAGAGCCAGGAACTTCTTCAACATTCGTTTCACCCCTTGCGGTCGAGAATTTGAGTTGTCCTTCGATCTTCGGGCGTGATTCACCATACGATTACACCCCATGGTGGTCAACGATTTACCCGGACACGGTGTGAACAGGAAGCGATGGGTTCTGGGCGTCGGGCTTGGGCTGCTGGCCACACTCGCCCTCCTCGGCGGCGGCCGGCCGGTGGCGGCCCAGGCGTCGACGCAGGATCCGACGCAGGAGGAGGCCCAGGAGGCGGCAGAAGTGGCCGCGCTGCGAGACGTACCCGTCGAGAAACTAGTCGGCCGGCTCCTGCTCCTCGCATTCCCGGGTAGCGAGCCGCCTTTGGAGCGGCTCGAAGAGTTACGCCCAGCCGGGTTCCTGTTCTACCCGAGCAACGTGCCCTCGACCGCGGTGGCCCGCGAAACCGTGCGCGCCCTACAGGAGTCTGCCACCGTCCCGCTGCTGTTCGGGATCGATCAGGAGGGTGGGCCGTTCACCACCTACCGCGTCGACGACGCCACCATCTTCCCCGGCAACATGTCGCTGGCGGCGACCGGCGACCCGGCGCTGGCCACAAAGGTGGCGCAGGCTACCGGCGAGGAGCTTGCCTACGCCGGCTTCAATCTGAGCTTCGCCCCGGTAGTCGACGTCAACAGCAACCCCGACAACCCCATCATCGGCATCAGGTCCTTCGGCTCGAACGTCGAGACCGTGAGCGAGTTCGGGAGGGCCTACCTGGCCGGGCTCGAGGCGGCCGGCGTCGCGGCCGTGGCCAAGCACTTCCCCGGGCACGGCGACACGGGAACCGACTCGCACCTGGCACTGCCCGTCGTCGATGGCGATAGGGCGCGGTTGGACGCGGTAGAGCTGCCTCCCTTCGAGGCGATGATCGAGGCCGGTGTGCCCGCGATCATGACCGCGCACGTTGCGTTCCCCGCGATCGACCCCGACTTGCCAGCCACACTCTCAAGCGCCGCACTAACTGGCCTGCTGCGCGGCGAACTGGGCTTCGATGGCATGATCGTCACCGACTACATGGACATGGACGCGATCGCCAAGAGCTACGGCGCTGGCGAGGCGGCCGTGCTCAGCGTCCTGGCTGGGGCTGACCTCGTCCTGCTCGGCCCTGACCTCGACACGCAGCGCCAGGTCTACGCGGCCCTGAAAGAAGCCGTTCGCAGCGGGAGGCTAAGCGAAGAGCGCGTGCGCGGCGCGGTCGCCGCGTCGCAGGCGGTGGCCAGTACCTACCGTCCCCGCCTGGATGCCGCCCCACCCGACTACGCGGCGCATCGCGAGTTGGCGCGCACCGTGGCGGAGACCGGTGCCACACTCCTCTCGAACGACGGCGTCTTGCCGTTGGCCACCGACGCCGACGTCCTGGTCGTCGCGCCACAGCCGAGCGGCTTCGGCCAGCCGCCACATCTGGGCCACGTCCTTGGTCGCTCGCTCGCCGGTGTCCAGAGCCTGCCCGTCTCCGTCAATCCGGACGAAGCCGAGATCGCCGCGGCGGTGGAGCGTGCCGGAACCGTCGGCGTCGTCGTGCTCGGCACCTATCACTGGCTCGGCGCGTTCCCTGACGGCATGGCGCAGCTCGCCGAGCGGCTGGCGGCCACCGGCAAGCCGGTGGTGGTAGTGGCGCTCGGCAACCCCGACGACGTGCGATTCCTGCCCGTGCGTCCGGCGGCCTACCTGGCTGTATACGGCTACCGGGAGGCGAACTTAGAGGGCGCGGCGGCGGTGCTCACCGGCGAGGTGGAGCCGAGCGGGCGGCTGCCTGTGCCGGCCGGAGAGTACCCGTTGGGCGCGGGGCTAGACGGGTTCGGCGAGGGTAGGTAGGTCGCGCCAACCGGCACTTTAAGCCTTGCTGCCCTTGATCGGCGCCAGCGGCACCGGCGCTTCGGCGGTCACAGGAGTCTCCCCCAAGAGCGCGGCAGCGGCGGCCCTCACGGAGCGCTCGCGCCAACCGAAGGTGACAAGCGCGGGGCCCGGCAGCGCGGACACCACGTAGGGGTTCCACAACGCCACGTGCAGGAACGGGGTTCGGGCCCGTGCCAACTGGGCGCCAAGCTCAACTTCTTCGCTCGTCAACGTCGTGCGAGTGGTCGACGCCAAGACCAGCAGGTCTGCGCGTTCTGCCTCCTGAAGGGCACGGGGGACCGCGGAAGTGGCGGTTGCCGGTTCGTACGGCACCTCGCTTACCGTCACGCCCCGCTCCCGTAGGGCCGCCGCCAGGCCGGCCGACGGGCTAACCGTCGCTTGCGTGGCCGCGCTCTGCCTCGTGGTTTTTGCGGCGACCAGCACGACGCGCGCTCCGGACTCCAGGCGCGGAACCTCCCCAAAGCCGACCAAGGCGCGTCTCGCCGCTTCGTCGAGCAGCTCCGCGGCGCCTCCGCGCCAAGCTGACGCGGGATCGGGAACAGGGTGCACGTCTTCATGCCGGGCCGACACGAGATTGGGGTTGGGGAACGCACTCTCACCCGGTGCGGGCGCGGGTTGAGGGCCGACGCGCACCCCGTCCCTCAGCCTGTCAAGACGCGCGGCCGACGCTGCCAAAGCCTCGGGGTCAAGGCGCCCGTCCGCGACCGCGCGCTCGATCGCGACCACCGTCTGTTCGTGCACGGCGAGCGGCGCCACATTCGCCGGCATATCGACGCCGGCCGCCAGCGCGAGCACGGCGGACTGCGCACCACCCCAGCGATCGGCGATGGACTTCATGTCGAGTGCGTCGCTGAACACCACGCCGTCGAAGCCCAGTCGCTCGCGCAACAGCCCGGTGATCACCCGGCGAGAAAGGGTGGCGGGGAGCTCCGAGTCGACTGCGCTCAGCACTATGTGCGCCGTCATCACGGCCGCGACGCCTGCGGCGAAGGCCGCGATGAACGGCGGCCACTCGCGCTGCTCGAGCTGCTCGACGGACCGCGTCAACGTCGGCAGGGCCAGATGCGAGTCGAGGGCCGCGTCGCCGTGGCCCGGGAAATGCTTGACCGTTGCCGCCACGCCGGCCGCCTGCAGTCCCTCGACGAACGCCACGACGTGCCGCGCGACGTGCCGCGGCTGGGAGCCGAATGCCCTGTCGGCGATTACGGGGTTGGCCGGGTTGGAGTTGACGTCGGCAACGGGTGCGAGGTCGACGTCGATGCCTACCGAGCGCAGACCGTGCCCCGTCGCCCGTGCTACGGCGCGGGTCAGATCGAGGTCGTCCGCGGCGCCGAGAGCCATCGCGCTCGGTGGGTATGGCAGGTCGGTTATGCGGACCACGCCACCCCCCTCCTGGTCGACCGTCACGATGAGTTGCGGTCCTGCCAGGGTGCGCATCTCCGCCACGAGTGAGGCGACCTGGAAGCGGTCGGCGACGTTGCGACCGAAAAGACACACGCCACCCGGCCGCCGCTCGCTAAGGAACGCGCGCTCGTCGGCAGTGAGCCGGGGGCCGGAGAGGTCGATCATCAGGAGGCGGGCGAGGTTCATCGGCTGCTCCGGTCGCGCGACTGAAGGGCGTCGTGGGTTTCAGGGGAGGCGGTCGGGGTCGTCATGGGGAACAGCATGACCCCTTGCGGGTCGGGCCGACCATCGTCTGCGGGGCGAGCGCGGTGAGGACCCTTTCGGCCTACGTTGGGCTGGGTAGTACTTCCAGCTGCGGCCGCTGCTGAGCTATCGGCCCTTCACCATGACCTCGCGGCTCAGAGCCATTTCGTAGTCCACATGGCCATGACTGGATCCCACCGGTCATTAACAGCACTACCCTGGAGTATTGGATCTATCAGCGCCGCGGCTAGTACGTGGCCGGCCGAGATCTCCGGGGAGATTCCTACGTCTCCGGCAAGTCTGCCGTATGGGGTGGACCACTCTCGAGGTGGGGTGGGGAGCCTCTCGGGAACCGGGTGCAGGTCGCGACCGTGAAACGTCGCCACTATGCTGTGTGACAAGCTGTCGCCGTCAAGGTTGAACGACTCGGCTATCAAGACCATATCGACTAGGTCTTTCACTCTAGTGTTGGGTCTGCCCACGGGAAGCGTACGTGTGTATGCGTGAATCTTCTCGGCTAGGTGACGCTCGAGTGGGATGGCTTTGATCTTCGTGGGTTGAATCTGGGCGAACTCGAGAAGGTTGCCCGAAACGAGGGTGTCTGCTCCCTCGTAAGCGGTGTTGTCGAAGCCGCAATCGACGACGAAGCGGTCAAACGTCCGCCCCGCCAGCTCCGCTTTGACCCTGAACCGATGGCTCCCTCCGAAGCGGTCCTCAGGGGCCGAATCGCGTTCCATCTGGAAATTGAAGTGGTCGCCGGCGTCGAATTGGGCCGCGTCAAGTAGAGCATCGAGCAGCTCCTCCTTCTCGGCTAGCCAGGCGATGTCGATATCCTTGGTCGATCGCGCGCGGTCATTGAGGCGTAGTTCGAGGGCGAAGCCGCCTTTGAGTAACCAGCTGTCGGCATTGACGGCGACCATTCGGGCAAGAAGGCGTTCAAAGGCGACCACCTTCCTGGCGCGAGCCAACAGTGCTGGCTGACCCCTGTAGGTCGTGTTGAGCCTCTGTTCAAGTCCCTGTCGAAATGAGGCGGCATCCCGGTATCTCATGCGGGGTCCCGTGCAAGGGCCGCTTCCATTGAGCGCCGTACTTTGCGTGAGGTGGCCTCGGCAGCCAGGCGAAGTCGCCGCGGCGTAGTCAGCCCGCGCTCGAGGGCTTGGTGAATCGCCATCTCTATCTGCTCGGGTTGTTCACCGCTCGAGAGCGCGTCGATGACGGTTCGCTCTACCGATGTGACCGGGAGCCCGTCGATGGCCCGGAGTTGGTCGGCGGTCGGGAACGACCCGACAGTGTGTAGTCGAACGCCAGGGCGGCGCCTTTGGCCGCGCCTCTTGCGAGGCAGTGACAGGTGAACCTCCGTGGGGATGACATCTGATAGCTCGTGTAGCTCTAGCGCGCTGGCGTGTGAGACGACGGCACCGGTGTGTCTCAGTGGCAGCCAAGCCGCCATGATGTGTTCGTTCCGGCTGGCGGGGAAGTGCCGTAGCCGGTAAAGGCCTGTGGCAACCCGTTCGAAGCGACCTCTTGGGCGCGCGTGGTGACTGAGCGTCGTGCGCGACATTCCTGCTTCGAGTGCCTGGTCGGCCGTGAAATAGCCGGATTGTGCTTCCGCCTTCCGGTAGAGATCTTCGGCTACAAGGTTGTCCGACATATGACCCATAGGATAGCTCAGATGTCGGACGGGGTTGAAGAGCCGCGACACCTCCAACGCCCCAGGGATCGCCACCGTCTCGCGCGTCCTCAACGAGGAGCGTGACGTCTCTGCCGCCACCAGGCAGCGGGTGCTCGACGAGCGGCTCGAAGGCTTCCGGGAGGCGCTCGACGAGCACGGCGTGGCGCTGCTGGCGACAGGCATCGCTGCCGGCGGTGACAGCTGGGACGGGGGCTACTTCGCCATGCAACGCATCCTCGCCAGCGGCCTGGTTCCCGACGGCGTGCTTGCGGCCAACGACCCCGCCGCCCTGTCGGCGTACCGGGCGCTGCACCAGGCCGGCCTGCGCGTGCCCGACGACGTCAAGGTCATCGGCTTCGACGACATCCACCTGGCCGCCCAGGCCGAGCCGCCGCTCACCACCATCCGCGTCGAGAAGCAGGAGCTGGGTCGACTCGGCGCGCGGCGACTGCTGGGCTGCTCCGGTAGAGCGAGTCAAGAGCGTCAAGGGGTTCAAGGTAGGCGGTCGGGGGCGTCATGCCTACAGCACTACCCTTAACAGGTCGCGCACTGAGCGGGGGTCCGGAGGCGCCTGCTACACGCTAGGCTTGAACATGCCTCAGACCGAGCAGATCTTCACCGCGCGCCTGCAGCTTGACGTCTCGTTGCGCTACCTGCTTTATCTGCCCGACGACTACCAGGAGCGCAGCGATTGGCCCCTCATCGTCTTCCTACACGGCTCGGGCGAGCGGGGCGACGACCTCGCCTTGGTCCGCAACCATGGATTGCCGCGGCTGCTGGGGGACGGGCTAACTCTGCCCGCAGTAGTGTTGTCGCCGCAATGTCCAGCGGGCCAACTGTGGACGCGGCAGTTGTCTGCCGTCCGGGCACTGATCGAGCGGGTGGCGACGGACCATTCGGTGGACCGCGATCGTTTCGTCGTGACCGGCCTAAGTCTCGGGGGCGCCGGCGCGTACGAGCTGGCCAGCGCCTTTCCGGGGC
>Ga0075530_1001676_pt1 | contig 10488 bp, 10 predicted proteins | sample NGEPerD_2_FD_75101 | JGI IMG/M metagenome (GOLD analysis project Ga0075530, IMG submission 75101) | Arctic peat soil microbial communities from the Barrow Environmental Observatory site, Barrow, Alaska, USA - NGEE PermafrostL1-D | ecosystem: Environmental > Terrestrial > Soil > Wetlands > Peat ...
ATCTGGAGGGGTTAGGTTTCGGGTTAGCGTTCCAGTGGCGCTGCCGCTCCGTGGTGGGAGAAAGTGGCTACTTTCGTGTTAAAGTCCGCCGTCGCTGCTCTGCCAGCAGACCAACAGGAGCAACGCCAACAGTAGGAGGACCGAAGCCCTCGACTTAGAACGCAAGGGATTGTGCGCGTCGCCGTACTTCACCCGGCCGGTTTTCCCGCAATGCGTCGATCGGCCTGCCGGGCAGCGAATCGTCGACGGTGAACATCCACACCGCCGCTTCTTCGTCGTTGAAGCCCGAATCGGCCAGCAAGACGAGGGTGCCGCCGAGACCCTTCACGATCTTTCCGTTGTCGATGCAGTCGGCCGGAATGCGTGGCTCGCGCGACGACCGGGTGCGCAACGCGATGAGTTCGCGCTCGCTCGCCCATTGGCGCACCTTGTTCTTGGTCGCCCCCAGTTGGCTTCCGGCTTCGTCGAACGTCAGCCAGGAGTCCACGAGTTGTTCAAGGTCGGCAGTTTCGGCAGAGTTCATGTCCCCAGAATAAGAGTGACACGCATCAACCCATAACGGCGGCTATCGGCAATGACTCCGTAGACTGAGGCGGGGGTTGACGTAAATCTGGCATCGATATGCCAGCCAAGGAGGACGCACGTGGCATCGATGGGCGACGAAGCCCTCATTGGTCGTGTCCTCGACGACCGCTATGTGATTGGCGAGCGCATCGCACGCGGCGGTATGGCCAGCGTATTCATCGCAACCGACAAGCGTCTCGATCGCGTTGTCGCGGTCAAAGTTATGCACTCGGGCCTCGGAGACGACCGCCAGTTCACCGACCGCTTCGTACGCGAAGCCCGCTCCGCAGCCAAGCTCAACCACCCCAACGTCGTCGCAGTCTTCGACCAGGGATCCGACGGCGACGTCACCTATCTCGTGATGGAATACGTCCCCGGCCAAACCCTCCGCGATGTCATGCGCGAGGAAGCCCCGATGTCGCCGCGTCGGGCGCTCGGACTCATGGAACAGGTCCTCATCGCGCTGTCCGCAGCCCACGCCGCGCGCATCATCCACCGGGATGTGAAGCCCGAAAACGTGCTCATCACGCCGAACGGCGAGATCAAGGTGGCCGACTTCGGCCTGGCCCGCGCGGTCAGCGCCGCCACCACGGCGACCGGCGGCACCCTGATCGGCACCGTCTCCTACCTCGCACCCGAGATCGTCGTCAACGAAGGCGCCGATGCGCGGTCCGACGTCTATGCATGCGGTGCCGTGCTGTACGAAATGCTCACCGGTCTCAAACCGCACGCCGGCGAAAGCCCGATCCAGGTTGCGTACATGCATGTGCACGAGGACGTCGCGAAACCGTCGGCGATCATCGCGGGAATCCCGCCGTACGTCGATGCCCTGGTCGCCCGTACCACCGCCCGTAACCGCGACCAGCGTTCGGCCGACGCCCACGTCATGCTCCAGCAGGTACGCCAGGTGCAGAGTGCCCTCGATGCAGGACTTGCCAACGATCCCGACCTCACCCAGGACCTGCTCCCGAGCGCGACACGCGCGTCCGCCAGCGTTGACGCGGACACCACCGACCACCCCTACCTCCGCACCGGCGGAGGCGAAACGACCGAAGTCGTCCATACCGCCTCGATGGGCGCCGCGACGGCGGTCGTAGGTGGCAACGGCGCTTCCGGGACGGCCGAAGCAACGATGGTCGCCGAGCGTGGGCTGATGCCAAATGTTTCGCCAGATGCGCGTCGTGGGCTGCAACCGGCCATGAATCCGGCCCAATACAAACAGGCCAAGCAGAGCCAGACGAAGAGCAGGCGCGGATTGATCCTGTTGATCGCCGCACTGATCCTCGCGCTCCTCGCTGGCTTCGGCGGCTGGTATTACGGTATCGGCCGCTATGTCGACACCCCGAAACTTGTCGGCCTGGCCGAGGCTACAGCCGAGACCGAAGCGACCAGCGCCGGATTCACTTTCACTGTGGAGGGGCGCGAATTCAACGAAACCGTGCCCAAGGGTGACGTCATTGCCACTGATCCTGCCGCTGGCGACAAGATTCTGCCCGAAGGCAACATCAACGCCGTGGTCTCGGACGGCAAAGAGCGCTACGCAATTCCCGACCTGAAAGGCAAGACGGTCGAAGAGGCGACGGTCGCGCTCCAGAAGCTGCATCTCTTGGTCGGGAAGACGTCCCAGAAGTATGACGAAAAGGTCAACAAGGGGGACGTAGTCGGGACCGGACTCGACACCGACACGCTCGTCAAGCGCGACACCGAGGTCGACCTCATCCTGAGCAAGGGCCGCCAACCCGTCGAGGTTGTCGACTACACCGGCAAGGATGCGGGCAACGCGCAGAAAGCGCTCGAAAAGGCCGGCTTCAAGGTAGACGTCAAGCGCGCCTACAACGACACCGTTGGTCAAGGCAAGGTCATTTCGCAGGATCCAAAATCTGGCACAAAGTTCAAGGGCGACACCATCACCCTGACCGCTTCACTCGGACCCGAGTTCATCGCCGTGCCGAACGTCGTGGGCAAACCGGCCAACGAGGCCGAGAAGATCCTGAAGAATGCCGGCTTCACGGTGAAGAGGCAGTTTGGCATTCCAGGGAATCCGCGGGTCCAAAGCACATCGCCGTCGGGCAAGGCGAGGGCGGGCAGCACCATCACCATCAATTTCATCGCCTTCTAAATGACACGGCGCGTCGCCGGGCTGGTGCTACTGGCCGTCACCGCCATCTGGGGATCCACCTTCTTCCTGATCAAGGACGTGCTCGACCGGTTCCCCGTCGCCGACTTCCTTGGCGTCCGTTTCGCCATCGCAGCCGTCGTACTGTTCATGTTTGCTCCGCGCGCGGTGTCGCGGCTGAGCCCGGAGATCCGCCGGCGGAGCCTGTATGCCGGCGTGATCTACGGCTTCGCTCAGATCCTGCAGACTGCGGGACTCGCACATACCGACGCCAGCATCTCCGGATTCGTCACCGGCATGTACGTGGTGGCGACGCCCGTGCTTGCCGCGCTGATCTTCGGGCAGCGAGTGCCGCGGATCGTTTGGCTGGCCGTCACACTTTCGACGATCGGCCTTGCCATCTTGTCGTTGCGCGGCTTCAGCGTCGGATACGGCGAATTCATCACGTTTCTGTCGGCCCTGCTATACGCCTTGCACATCATCGCGCTCTCGCGTTGGGCCAGCGCCAAGGATGCCTATGCGATGGCCACGATCCAGATGGCCGTCATCGCCGTAATGTGCCTGGTCGCTGCGTCGCCGGGCGGCATCCAGTTCGCGCAGTCTGCCCGGGACTGGGCGATCGTGGTCTATATGGCCGTTGCCGCCAGTGCGCTTGTGATGCTCGGCCAAACGTGGGCCCAATCCCATCTCAGCGCGCCGCGGGCGGCCATCCTGATGACGATGGAGCCGGTCTTTGCGGCCCTCTTCGCGATCCTGTTCGGTGGCGAAAGCCTCGGGATCCGGGTCTTCATCGGCGGCATCTTCGTCCTCGCCGCCATGCTCATCGCCGAACTCACCGCGACGAAAGAGCCGACAGCGACAGCATGACAGACCGGTCCGAGCCTCGCATACAACCCAAAACCATCCACATATTGGGGACGACGCATCGGCTGGGACGCGTCATGGGCAATCAGCGGTTGGCGAGCATTTCGGCAACGAGGAACGCAAGCTCGAGGGACTGCGCGCGATTGAGGCGCGGGTCGCAGAGCGTCTCGTAGCGGTGTGACAGGTCTGCAGCCGACAGCGCCGATCCGCCGCCCACGCACTCGGTGACGTCGTCGCCGGTGAGTTCGACGTGCAGGCCTCCTGGCCAGGTGCCGAGCGCACGGTGGACCTCGAAGAAACCGCGGACTTCGTCGATCACGTCATCGAACTCCCGGCTCTTGTAGCCGTTGTCCGTCTCGAACGTGTTGCCGTGCATCGGGTCGCAGATCCACGCCACTTCGATGCCTGCAGCCGTGACCTTCTCCACGATGTTGGGCAGCAGTTCGCGGACTTTGCCCGCACCGAACCGGGTGATGAACGTGATTTTGCCGGGCGTCTGTTCCGGATTCAGCTTTTCGTAGAGCGCGATCGCATCGTCGGGCGTCGCCGTGGGCCCGAGTTTCACGCCCACGGGGTTCGAGATCTTGCTGAGCAGTTCGACATGGGCGCCGTCGATCTGACGGGTGCGTTCGCCGATCCACAGGAAGTGCGCTGATACGTCGTACGGCGTGTTGGTGCGCTGATCGATACGGGTGAGGGCGTGCTCGTATTCGAGGATGAGGGCCTCGTGCGAGGAGTGGAAGTCGACGGTATGAAACTCGTCGGGATCCACACCACACGCTTCCATGAACGCGAGCGCACGGTCGATGTCGGTGCCCATCCGCTCGTAGCGCTGGCTGAGCGGACTGTTGCGCACGAAGTCGGTGTTCCAGGTGTGCATCTGGCGCAGGTCCGCGTAACCGCCGGTCACGAACGCGCGGGCGAGGTTGAGTGTCGCCGCCGATGCGTTGTACACGTCGACGAGCCGCTGCGGGTCAGGCTCACGCGATTCGGGCGCGAACGCGAAACCGTTCACCGCATCGCCGCGGTAGGCCGGGAGTGTGACGCCGTCGCGGGTTTCGGTGTCGCTCGAACGCGGCTTGGCGTACTGTCCGGCGATTCGCCCGAGTTTGACGACCGGCACGCTTGCCGCATAGGTGAGCACGACAGACATCGACAGCAGCACCCGCAGCTTGTTGCGGACGTTCTCGGCGGTGACGCCGTCAAAGGTTTCCGCGCAGTCCCCACCTTGCAACACAAATGCCTCACCACGGGCGACGGCGGCAAGCTTGTCGCGCAGGTCGTCGCACTCGCCGGCAAACACGAGCGGCGGCATCTTGCGCAGGCGACTGACCGCGGCATCTCGCGCCTCGTGATCGGCGTACGTCGGCTGCTGGACCGCACCAATCGCGCGAAGCTCTTCAAGGGAGGGGATGGTCACCACCCAAGGATAGTCCCCGTCATTGGGTGGTGACCGTTCAGCCGAAAAGAACCTCCACCTCTTCATAGAGGTCGGGTCGGACGACCTTGAGTTCGCCCGTTCCTTCAGACAACGGGACCCGCACGATCTCGGTTCCGCGCAATGCCATCATGGTGCCGAAGTCACCTTCGTGGACGGCCTGTATCGCGTGCAAACCGAAACGCGTGGCCAACCATCGGTCAAACGCTGTTGGGGTGCCGCCACGCTGGATGTGGCCCAGCACCACCGCACGAGCCTCCTTGCCGGTCCGCTGCTCTATTTCGACGGCCAGCCGGTCACCGATGCCGCCCAGGCGTACGTGCCCGAATGCATCCTCGCCGCCGCTCACGAGCGCCATGTCGCCAGCGGCGGGCGTGGCGCCCTCGGAGACGACGATGATGGGCGAATAGTGCGTCGCGAACCTGCTCTCGACCAGCTCGCACACCTTGTTGATGTCGAACGGGCGCTCGGGGATCAGGATGACGTTGGCTCCGCCGGCAAGTCCGCTGTGGAGGGCGATCCAGCCCGCGTGCCGACCCATCACCTCCACCACCACGACCCGGTGGTGGGATTCGGCTGTCGTGTGCAGCCGGTCGATCGCCTCGGTCGCGATGTTGACGGCGGTGTCGAAACCGAACGTGAAATCGGTGCCCGAGAGGTCGTTGTCGATCGTCTTCGGTACGCCCACGACATGGACGCCGAGATCGGCAAGTTTCGTGGCGACGCCGAGAGTGTCTTCGCCCCCGATGGCTATCAGCGCGTCACAGCCATTGTCAGCAAAGTTGTCCTTAATGCGTTCGACGCCGCCCTCGATGCCGAACGGATTGGTGCGCGACGAGCCGAGGATGGTGCCGCCGCGCGGCAGGATCCCGCGTACCTGGTCGACACCCAGTTCCATCGTGAGGTTCTCCAGCGGACCTCGCCAGCCGTCGCGGAAGCCGACGAAGTCGATGCCATAGTCGGCGACTCCTTTGCGCACGACGCCCCTGATCACAGCGTTGAGGCCGGGGCAATCGCCACCACCGGTGAGTACTCCGACTCGCATCCAGAACTCCTCTTAGTTGGGTTTGCTCTCATCCCATACTTCATCTGATTCGGCCTGAGCGGCCTCCTTGGCAGCCACGCGTTCGGCTTCCTTGTCCCGCTTCTTCGCATCCGGGGCGTACAAATCGACATATTCCTGGCCGGAGAGAGCCATGATTTCGTACATGATCTCGTCGGTGATAGCGCGCAGAATGTAGCGGTCGCCCTGCATACCTTCGTACCGGCTGAAGTCGAGCGGCTTGCCGAAACGCACGCCCGGGCGCCCGAACTTGCCGAATATCTTGCCCGGCGGCGCAACGACGTCGGTGTTGATAACAGCGAGCGGGATGACGGGCACCTTCGCCTCGAGCGCGAGCCGGGCGACGCCCGTACGGCCGCGATACAGCCGGCCGTCATGCGAGCGCGTGCCTTCGGGGTAGATACCGCAAATCTCGCCTTGGCTGAGCAACGCCAGCTGGGTCTTGATGGCCCCGGCCGCAGCGCTCCCGCTCGTACGGTCTATGGGCACCTGGCCGGCGCCGGCGAAGAAGGTCTTCTGCAGCCAGCCCTTGAGACCTGCGCCCTCGAAGTATTCGGCCTTCGCCACGAACGTGACCCGTCGTGGAATCACGATCGGCATGAACAGCCAGTCGGCATACGACAGATGGTTGCTGGCAAGGATGAACGCGCCTTCTTTCGGCACGTTCTCGGTTCCCTCGACCCACGGCCGAAAGATCAGTTTGAGCACCGGACCCAAGGCCAAAAACTTCAAGAACCAATAGAACACAGCGTCTCCTTGAGCACGGCAAGACTCTACTCTGTACGAAGTAGGCCAGCGCGTTCCGACTGGCCAGCGCGGGCCGGCGGGCCTGCGCGCAGCGAATCCAGCAAAGGACTGCTGTGCGGCGTCGGTGCCTGCGGGCTGTGGGGGCTGCAGCCGCTGTATTTCACCGCGCTGCTGCCGACAGGTCCGGTGGAAATCGTCGCCAGCGGTCGCACCATCGAGACTTCCCTGGGCTATTTCATCAATCCCCTCATTTGCGTTCTCCTGGGCGTTTTGGTGCTCAAGGAGCGCCTGCGGATCCTGCAGTGGGCGGCGATGGCGCTGGGCGCGATCGCCGTCGTCGTTCTCAACGTTGCATACGGACGGCTGCCGTGGATCGCCCTGGCGCTGAGTTTTGCCTTCTACGGCTTTGTGAAGAAGAGCGTCGGTCAGCGCGTGGACGCCATTACCAGTCTCAGGATAGAAACCGCGGTGCCGGCAGCCTCCGGACTTATTACCGTGATTCCGCTGCTGTTCTTCGGTGCCGCTGCGCTATGGCTGCTGCTGACCGTCGATATGATCCGTTCCGCCCGGCGGGGCGCCGACTACGGACAACTGGCGCCGTGCTCTAACACCCCTATGACCAGCGGCCCGGCTCCACGCTCGCCGGTGGAGCTACAGCTCCCGGGCCGGCAATTCAGGTTCTTCAGCCTCGGGATGGTGGCGCAGGTTCAACAGTGCCAGCACCAGACCGCCCCAGACCGTAACGATCGATATCAGCAGCATCACAATGGCGATCGCGCTCATTACTCTGTCTCCTTCCAGTTGGCAAGGGGTGCTTCTTCACTCGGATTCTCGGCCGCGGATCTGGCGCTCCAGGGAATCAGCGAGAGCAGGAATGCCACCGCGATCAGCGCCACGGACATCCCCCAGCCAAACACTCCGACAAACCAGGTTGGCATCTCTCCGTAGCCCTCCTGCGCCTTGCTGATGAGCTCCGTGATGAGCATGAAGCCCAGCACGATTGGCGCAATGATGCTGACCATGACGCGCCAGGCGGTGCCCAGCTTGAAGGACGATGTGAGATTCACGTGGTCGCTTAGCTGCGGTAGCACGCGGAAAACATAGGCCAGCATGACAACCGCGACAAACGCAACGGCCACAATCCCGAAGCTGTTCACGAACGCGTCCGAGACGTCGAGCAGGTTCAGCCCGGTTGTTGTAGGGAAGAGCAGGAGCGAAATCAAGGCCATCGGAAGACCAACAACCATCGTTGCCTTGACGCGCCCGTAACCCATCTTGTCCTTGACGGCAGCGATGATCACCTCCACGATGCTGATCAGCGAAGTGAACCCGGCGAAGACGAGGGAGCCAAAGAACAGCACGCCCAGCAGGGCGCCGGCCGGTGCTTGCGAAATTATGGCGGGGAAGGCGATGAAGGCCAACCCGATGCCGCTTGTAGCTACCTCGTCGACACCGGTACCGGAGGCGGTGGCCATGAAACCCAGGGCCGCGAAGACCCCAATGCCGGCGAGGATCTCGAAGCCTGAATTGGCGAAGCCGACCACAAATCCGGAACCGGTCAGATCCGTTTTTTTCTTCAGGTAAGAGGCGTAGGTGATCATGATGCCAAAGGCCACGGACAGGGAAAAGAAGATCTGACCGTAGGCAGCAATCCATACCGAGGTATCGCCGAGGGCGGCCCAGTTCGGCGTGAATAGGGCATCAAGGCCGGTACCGGCGCCGGGCAGGAGCAGCGACTGAACGACCAGGACAAGGAACATGACCAGCAACAGCGGCAGGAAAATAAGTGACGAGCGGGCAATGCCCTTGTGGACTCCCTTGGCCAATACAAATAGCGTGAATATCCATACCAGCAGCAGCGGTAGCAGCACACCGGGGACAAAATCGAACCCAATGGTTATCTCCTCGCTGACCTGCAGGAATTCACTCGAAAAGAAGCCGGCGGGATCATCGCCCCATTCCTTGGTGACGGAGAAAACCGTGTAACTTCCGGCCCAAGCGACAATCACCGCGTAGTAGATGGCAATGACAAAACAGATCGCTACCTGCCACCAGCCCAGCGCTTCGGCACGCGGATGCAGCCGGCGGAAGGCCAGTGGAGCGGAGCCGAGGAACTTGTGCCCGACGGCATAGTCGAGGAACAGCAGTGGAATTCCTGCGCTGAGCAGCGCAACAAGGTACGGAACGATGAAGGCGCCGCCGCCGTTCTCGTAGGCGATGTAGGGGAAACGCCAGATATTGCCGAGTCCGACGGCGGAACCGATGGCGGCAATGATGAATACCTTGCGGCTGGACCAGGTCTCCCGCTCGGGAGACGGACCAGCGGATGCCGGTCGGTTCGCTGCTCGGGAATTACTCATCGAAAAAACTCCTCGTTGCGGTGCGCGATCGGATCTTGGGCTTCACCCTAGCCTTTTAGCCAGGGGCAGTGTTTACGACGAGCTATTTTATGGGAGAAGATAAGGCTATGACGACGAACCCTTCAAACCTCGCCCCCGGCACCGAGCCGCTGTCTGTCGACGGCGGTCCGGTCGGTGTTCTGCTGAGCCACGGCTTCACCGGCTCGCCGGCTTCCATGACTCCGTGGGGCCGTTACCTCGGCGACTTGGGGTACACCGTGCGGGTGCCCCGGCTCCCCGGTCACGGTACGACGTGGAAAGAGATGAATAAGACCGGCTGGGAAGATTGGTATGGGGAACTCGATGCGGCACTCTCCGAGCTGCAAAGCAGGTGTGAGCGTGTCGCTGTCGCAGGCCTTTCCATGGGCGGCTGTCTGGCTTTGCGTCTTGCACAGCAGCGTCCAGGAGACGTCGATGTTCTCGTGTTGGTGAACCCGGCCGTCCACCTCGACAACTGGCAACTGTTGGCTGTCCCGCTACTGCGTTTCGTCGTCCCGGCCATGCCGGGCGTTGGCAATGACATCAAGAAGCCGGGCGTCGACGAGCGCGGCTACGACAAGACTCCGCTCCACGCACTGAACTCTCAGCTCAAAATGTGGAAGGACGTGCGGGCCAACCTGGCGAAGGTGACACAACCGCTGTTGTATTTCCGCTCCGACGAGGATCATGTCGTCGACGAATCCTCGACCGGCATTATCATGTCGGGCGTGTCGTCGAAAGTGAAGGAGCTGATTGCGCTTCACGACAGTTACCACGTGGCAACGATCGACAACGAAGCGCAGATGATCTTCGACCAGTCGGTGGCGTTCATCGAACAACATGTCGGTGCGGCCCATGGCTAATGGTTCCGGGGACGAATTCGACCGGATCGTCGAAGGTCTCGACCTCGAGTTGGAATTTCCGGCCGAGGAACCAATGCCTGCGTCACCAGTGGTCCATCCCAGCGGGGCGACCGAGGGTGCTCCGCCGTCGAATCACCGCCGTGCCTTCGCCTGGGGTGCCGTGCTCGGCGCGCCGCTGCTGCTCATCCTCGCCACGGTCAGCGGCTGGTTGGTTCCCCGGCCGCTGGTGGTCGTGGCCGCGCTTATTTTTGTCGCCGGCTCGATCTACTTGATTTCACAGCTGCCCGAACACGGGCCCGGCCACCCGGACTGGCCGGACGACGGCGCCGTGCTCTGATTCGGGACATGTCGGCAGCACCGATGAGGCCGGCCTCGGGCCCGAGATGCGCCCGCACGATGCGGGCCTCGGCCCGGAAACCGCGCCCGGTGAGGGTGCGGCGGAAAGCGGCCCGCGC
>Ga0075530_1001677_pt1 | contig 10486 bp, 13 predicted proteins | sample NGEPerD_2_FD_75101 | JGI IMG/M metagenome (GOLD analysis project Ga0075530, IMG submission 75101) | Arctic peat soil microbial communities from the Barrow Environmental Observatory site, Barrow, Alaska, USA - NGEE PermafrostL1-D | ecosystem: Environmental > Terrestrial > Soil > Wetlands > Peat ...
CCGCGGGGCTGCGCATTCGTGCGCAACCTGCGCTGGTGCCCGGCGGGCGCTGATTCCGCCTGGCTGCAGGGATTCAGGTCAGATCAGGCGCTTTTCGACCCACGGGAACGCCAGGAGGACCCCATTTTTCGTGGTGACTCGCCGGAGTTCATCATCGCCAACGGCATCTTTGCCTTTCCCGAGCCAGGTCACCCATTCCTCCGGCTCACGATGAAGCTCGTCACCGAGCTGATCGCGCGCCGTTGGCGTGGCACCGTCTGGCAGGTTTCGGGGCTGGCGCCCACGGCGCTCGTGCGTATTCACCAGGCCGGATCGTTTCGAGCAGCGCTCACCCACGCGGGCGCTTCCCAGCCAAGTGCCGAGGAATATATCCGCACCGTTTGCGAAATCGTCGGTGACTACCGCACGCTCACCGACGCATGTGCCAACCTCCGAATACTCCCCACCGACACCCGGGAGCGCTGGGTAGGCAAGCGCGACCAAAGCCTGCCCCACCGCGACCCCCGGCTGCACCACTCAAGCGTTGGTACAGATATCTATGAGCGCTCGGTTCAAGGCCAGGCCCGCAGAGGGCCGTCAAGTCCATCGGGCAGCTGCACCTCGCTATAGCCCTCGAACCAGCTTCGCTCGGGAAGCTGGCCGTGGAGCTCGACCTGCATCGGCACTCCGGCCCGCGCCAGCAGGGGCGCAACCTCGGGTAGCAACTCGCTCTCGTAGCCCTCGATGTCGATCTTGACCAGGTCCGGGATCCGGCCCGCGAGAATCTCGGCAAGGGTCCAGGTGCGCGCCGGCAGTTCGCCCTCGCTCGAGAGTCGCGTCACCGACTTGCCGAACCCGAGCCCGAAGTTGCTCGTGAGCGCCGATTCGCCCGAGCTGACACCCACGGCCCCTGCCCAGATCTCGACCTCGTCGGGGACCCTTCGCTTGAGCTCCTCCAGCGCAACGGGGTCAGGCTCGACCGCGATCACATTTGCTCCACGCCGTAGCGCCCAAAGAGTCACAGGGCCGATCCAGGCGCCGATATCGACGAACAGGTCGCCCGGCCCTAGATTCGAGTCGATCCACTCGCGGGTGGACGACTCCCATCCCTCCGCCTCATACTCCCGCCAGAATCTCTCGTACAACTCCGACGGAGACGCGCCATATACCCAGTGATTCTCACTCACGCGGTTATCATAGGGTCGCCAATAGCCCGATCCATCGGTCGATGCCAGACCTGCAGGTTCGCGAGACGTTCAAAGTGACCGAACCGACCCGCCCAGACCTGCTGCCGATCACCCAGTACTGGCACAGCGACAACGTCCCAGAGGAGGTGCGAGCTACGACCGCGAGCTTTCAGGAGCTCAACCCCGGAGTGCCGCACCGACTGTTCGATGAACGCAGTGCGGAAAGGCTCATCGACGAGCGTTTCGGCCCTCGGGAGGTTGCCGCATTTCGCAGCTGCGCGGTCCCAGCGATGCAGGCAGACTACTTTCGATATTGCGCCCTCTCGGCGCTGGCGGGCTTTTGGGTCGATGTCGACTTCCACTGCGTCGCTCCGCTCGAAACGATGGTCGAGCCCGGCGACGGGGGCATCGCGTTCAGGCCAAAGGAGATCGACGTACCGACGAACAACTGCTTCCTGATGTTCACGGCGCCGAATCACCCCCTCCCCCGCCTCCTGCTCGAGGTATCGACCGCCAACATCGAGCGACGGATCGGCGACACCATTCCCTTCGTCACCGGCCCATGGGTCCTGATGATGTTGGGGCTGATCTACCGGCACGGCTCGGTCGAGGCTGTGGAGCGAGAGATGACCGATGAGAGGTTTGTCCGCCTCGCCAGATCAATCCGCGAAGCGGTTGGCGATGTGAACCGAGTCGTCGAGGCCTTCGACTCCGTGAGAATTGTCCCGGGCCGCCACCTCGATGGTTGGATTCGCCGTGTGGGCAGGCACATGGCATATAAGGACAGCGTCGATCATTGGACCAACTGGCAGACGGAAGGACGAGACATCTTCAGGCATCCTGGCCAATAGCGGCGATCGTCTTCTGCACGGGTCCCAAAGTGCCTAGCCCTGTGCCTGCAATGATTGGCGCATGCGCGTCATTGCCCTGATCGCTGCATACAACGAGCGGCGCTTCATCGGCCCCTGCCTTGAGCATCTGGAGCGGCAGGGTGTAGGCGCCTACCTTGTCGACAATGGCTCTACCGACAACACGGTGGAAATCGCGGAGGGGTGGCTGGACGGCAATTTGATCGGTATCGAGTCCTTCCCCCGAGGCGATGGGGGCTGCTACGACTGGCGCGGCCTTCTGCGACGCAAGGAGCAGCTGGCGCGCGAGCTGGACGCCGACTGGTTCATCCATCTCGATCCCGATGAGATCCGATTACCGCCAGCCGGCGAGACGACGCTCGCAAGCGCGCTGGCGCGTGCCGACCAAGAGGGCTTCACGGGGGTCAACTTCCGCGAGTTCACGTTCATCCCCACCCGCGACGATCCCGACCACGATCACGATGATTTCCTGCGCACTCTATGTACTTATTACTGCTTCGAGCCACGCTACCCCCACCAACTTAAGGCGTGGAAGGCCACCGATGAGGTGGATCTAGTCGGCTCGGGAGGCCATGAAGCTCGACTCCAGGGCATGCGCATGTATCCGCTGTCCTTTCCAGTCAAGCACTACCTCTTCCTCAGCGTGCCACATGCAATCGAGAAGTACGTCGAACGCGATTACGCGGAGGAGGAGGTCGAAGCGGGTTGGCACGGTTGGCGCGCGCAGATGACTGCGGGCGATATTCAACTTCCGCACAGATCTGAACTGCTGAGGAGCCGACCCGATCAGGAGCTGGACCCGCGCGATCCGAGAAAGACGCATTGGATCGAGTGGGCAAACGATGGGCAGGCGCTCCGCCCGTGAGCGAACAGCCGGAGCCCCCGCTGATTCCGCGCAGCGACCAGGTGCCGCCGGGCACGGCGCTGATGTCGAATCCAGACGTGGTCGAGTGGCTGGCCACCCGAATACGAAAGGCCGAGCCGACGGCGGCCATGCGCTTTGGTGACAGCGAGGCGCGCCTGCTCGGCGCCGGGACAGAGGGTTTCCCGGTCGACCAAACAGCTGACATGCTTGAGCGCGAAGCCGGAATTCCGTTCACCAGCGAAGACGTGCTCGAGCTTCAATCGCGCGTCGCCCTTGCCTTCGACCAGGCCGACATTCTCGGAATTCGCTACCGCGCACAGTTCGCGAATGAGGGAAAACAGGCCAGGGTCGCGCTTCTGGCAAGTCGCCATGCGAAGCTCGCGAGAATTCAAGGCCCACCTGTACCTCTGAGTCGGTGCCTGGTGAGCTATGCCATCGCCGATGCCCTTCCCGAAATGCTCGCGGGGCGCCGCGCCAGCGTTATCTCCTGCCGAGATCTCAAACCGATCCTCGAAGGAGACTGGGGGCTCGACGATGTCGCTTCCTACCAGGTGCCGTCGCAGGCGGGCTTTCGGGATATCGATGGCGAGTATGAGGCGGCCATGCATGGCGAGCGAATCTGGCCCGACATACATGCCCAAATTCGCTCGTCTCTACACGTCCGCGAACGCGGCGAAGTCTTTTTGGTCGGCGCCGGGGTGTTCGGGAAGGACCTCTGCATCGAGGTCCGCCGCAGGGGCGGGATCGCCGTCGACTTGGGATCGGCGCTGGATCACATCGCCGGGAAGCTGACTCGCGGGCCGGAGCGCAGGGCCCTCGAGCTGCACAATGCCGGCATGTCCGTGCCCGAGATTGCCGCCGAGATGCGACGTATCTACCGAACCGAGGTGGACGAGGACGCTGTCGGGAAACGCCTCGGGGAGATCCTTGCCGAAATCGGCGAGAGCCCGGCGGCTTCGTCCTAACCCGAAGGAACGGCGCGGCCCACACGGTCTCTCACCATGCGGTGGACGATCTCCTGCTGTCGCGGATGGCCGACCGGGTGGATTGGGATGCCCGGGACGATCTCCAGCTCAAAGGAAGGAGCGCCGGCGTCCTCGAGGAGGCGGGCGCAAGGCTGCAGCTGCTCGACCTCGGGCTCGCCAACAAGGACCCAAGCCGGCGCCCTCGCTAAGTAGGCGCCGAACCCCTCTGCCAGCTCGGCATCGGTGTCCAGCGTCGGCCCATTCGCCCAGACCGGCCCCGCCTGGCCCTCCGGCAACTGCCGCGCCACCGACTCCTCGTGCTGCATGAAAGGGGTGATCAGGAACAGCCCGCGGACCGCGGGCTCACCCGCCGCGTACTCGAGCGCCACCCGGCCGCCGTGACAAGAGCCGACAATCAGTAGCTCCGACTTGCCTGCGGTCTGCATGAACCAGGGCGCGATCTCCCGCAGGGCCGCGAGGTCCGTGCTTCGCCGCCAGCCCGAGCCGCGAACGACGTCGCCGCCGACGGGCGTGCTCTCGCCCTCGCTGCAGAAATCGAAGCGCAGAACGGCGAGGCTGAGCTCCCTCGCCAGCTCGCGAGCCAAACGCGTCCAGTTGGCGTTTACGCCGGCACGCCCCGGTGGGCCCAGGCCCTGCAGAAGGACCAGCGCTCCGCTCAGTTCTCCGGGAGGCTCGCTGACGACCCCGCCGACAGGCCCGACCACCGTCGGCACAACGAAGGGATGATCGGTCACCTCCTGCGGCATCTCAGGCAGAAGCCGCCGGTCGCGTCAGCAATCCCGAGCCCTTGCGCAGCCAGGCAGACGTCCCGCGAATCAACTCCGGCGCCTCTTCCTTGCCGAAACGCCAGGTCCCGGGGACGGAGATCTTGTGGAAGCGCTCAGGCGCCCCATCCAACTCGGCCGGATTCTCATAGCGCACGATCGTCCCCACCCCCGCAAAGCGCGAAAGCGCGCCCTCCACTTGGGCATCGGCCGCGGCAGCGGAATCGAGCAGGCCGGAGCCGAGCGGATAGCCGTAGGCGAACCCGTCGGCCGGGGGCGGATCTCCGATCGAGCGCCGCGAGGCACGCTCCAGGCGTGCGAAGTACTTCGCCGGCCGGAGATTCGGCTGAACCAGAAGCAGATCTTCGACATCCGCGCCACGGTCCGTTGCCAAAGCGGCGATCGACCCCCCCAGCATCAGCCCGGCCACAACCCAGCGGGTCTGGGGGTGGCGCCGCGCCGCCTCAGCCGTCGCATCGACTGCCGCCTCCGCGAGCCGCTCGAGCGACGCATCGGCGAAATCGCCGTGGCTGTCCCCGAAGCCCGGGTAGTGGAAGCAGAATCCAGCACCCCCCGCGAGCGCCAAGCCATAGGACACCCAGTGGACGATTCTGCCGGCCTGGTTGCCCTCGAACCCCCACGAGTTGCAGAACACCACCCCGAGCGAAGGCTCGCCGGAAGGAGGCGCGTAGATCGATCCATAAAGATCGTCGCCGCCAGAAGGAAAGAAGAAAACGTCGCGCCGCAGTTTCTCTCCCGTCCAAGATCCGCTGTCGCTCCACCCGCTCACAGGACAGAAGCGTACCCTAAGAGCGATGCTCCTCCATGAGAACTTTGTCTTCCTGCACGTGCCAAAGACCGGCGGGCGGTTTATCCGCCAGATGCTGTCCCACGAGATACCTTCCTGCCAATCCCTTCCCACGCACGCGGCGCACTGGGGATGGCGCCAGATTCCCTCGGCAGCGGCTGATCGTCCAGTACTCGCATTCGTACGCAACCCTTGGGATTGGTACGTGTCTTGGTACAGCTTCCTGATGGAACGCCCGCCCTCTTGGTTTGCAGAACTTCAACTCACCAACCGCTTTCTCTCTCGTCTATTACTCGATACCAGCACACTGCCGACAGACCCCAGTTCGGCTTACACAATTCGAGTGAATGACTTTGCGACCACCGTGAAGCTTGCATGCGGCGGCCTCATCCACGGAACCGGCCCCGGCGATCTGCAAGACCTTGTTGCCGGACTGGACCTGGAAAAGCCCTTGCTGGAAGGGCACGACTTCTACACCGCCCGCCTTCTCACGATTCTCGGAGAGGGACTCAACTCACGCCAGCTTACGATTGGTCGCTTCGAGTCCATTCCCGATGACCTAGCGTCATTCATGCACCAAGCCGGGATCGACCTGTCCGACGAAGCGATCAAACGACTGCATTCCACGAACCCCATCGGTCGGTCCGATCGGCGACCATACCGACATTATTACGATCGTGCATTGCAAGAACTTGTTGGAGACTCATGCAATGCCGTCATCGATCGGTTCGGTTACGCCTATTGAGCCAAGCTAGCGAAAGGGGCTGCCCCGCATGTTTCCCCAATGCATCTCGGAGTCCTTATAGAGAAGACGAGTCTTTGAAGGCCTGACGAATGCTCCCTCCGCGAGGGGCAGTATCTCTATTCCATGCATCGCGCTGCAAATGCGTCCGTAGTCCCCGATTGCTTCGCAGTAGAACTCCGCAAAGTATCCAAATTGCGTTCCTTTCAACTTGTCAGCCAACGCTTTAAAGGATCCGCAGTGAGACAGCCAGACCAAGATCGAAAAGATCGGCGGACCCGTAAGGAAGTACACCTCCTCTGAGATACGGCGCTCAATGTTGAGCGTTGCAATCTCGAGGGCAAGCTTCAAGAACTCATGTCCACCCGAGCCGAAGGCAAAGACCCCGTTGACGACGTGACCCTCCCGCCCACCAAATAGTCGCCCGTAACCACGCTCGGGCAGAAGTGCGTCCAGCTCCGCCACACAGCGAAAATCGGAGTCCGAGTAGATCCCGCCAAGAGCAAGGATCGCGCAATAGCGAAAGTAGTCCGCTTGCATCGTAGGCGCCGCGCAGGCACGGAACGCATTGACCTCCCTAGCGGTGAAGTGCCCTTCGATGAAGGCCTCTGCCTCCCGTGCATCAAAAAGACGGTGCTCCATCCCAGGGTTCATGTCAGCGAAGGTTGCGATCAGGCAAGCCACATCGGGCGGCGGCACCTCATGCCAGTACTGAACAATCGTCGCTCGCTCCACTTATTCTCTCCAACACAGCGTCAAACTTTTAACGACGTGGTACATTGCCTTGCCACCATAACGTGAACACGATTGTAATTCATGCAGGTATGCCCAAGGCGGGCTCCTCGACCATTCAGGCTTGGCTCGCTCGCAACGCTGACAATCTGCGCGACCAAGGAATTATGGTGGTCTCTGCCGCTTTGAAAGACGGAGGCTTTCCAGCCTTCACACCACATGAAAACGGCTCCATCAACTCTGGATGGCTGGCTGACCGCGCGATAGAAGCATGGGCGCAACACGATGCGACGGTCGGCCAGGGCATTATCGACGCCCTGGCGGAGGCTGCGGAGGAACACGGCACGATAGTTGTGACTGGGGAGTCCTTCGCGCACGCATTCTGGAGCCTGCACAAACCCACCCTCGACGCCTTCGAGGCGCTTTCTGAGTCCCATGACGTGCGAATCGCCTATTACGCACGGCCACAGCACATCGTCCTGGAGGCGGCTTGGAAGCAGTGGGGATTTCGGTCCGAGCTAGCGCCTTCAGCCTATGTGGCGACATACGCGGATCATCTTCGTTATGCATCGACTGCGCATGGTGTCGCCAAGCTGGCGCCCAGCCTCGGCTTCGAACCTCGGCCGCTTCGCGAAGATCTGCTCGACCAGGAAGACTTGATTACCGACTTCGGCGGTCGCTTCCTTGGCATCGAGGCGCGCTCAGACGGCGAGTGGGCCAATCGAGGTCTTCCCCTTGAGCTTGCGATCATGCTGCGCGCCGCCCCACCTGGAATGTTTTGGGCAACGACCGACGACAACGCCCGCCTCGACAAGATCAAGCGACTGTTCGCCGGGCCCGGCGCGTCCGACGACGAGCGGCTCAATCGATCTCGTCTGGTCCTGCGTCAGCACGCCTATGAGCGATTCGCCGAGGAAAACGCGAGGCTTGGCTGGAACCAGTTCGTGCCAAAACCCAGCGAGGAGGACAGGGCTCCAGGAATTGACGCGCTCGACCTCCTCTGGCGGCCCTCGGCCTCCGAGGCCGAGCTCGCCGTGTTCTTCAACATCCTGAACAGCGCAATCTCCCTACCGGGACCTAACGCATCTGAGTGAAACCATGCACACGATTTGCAACTCGCTCTCAAAGACCAACGACGTGTGTAACACCGAGATACACCGAAAAGCGATCGCCCACGCGCAGCGTTACGGTGGTCCTTAGCGAGAAACACTAAGCGAAGGCCTACGCCTCTCCAAACCAGTCGCGGGCGGTTCGCGCCTCGCGCAACCAGGACTCACCGAACTCCATCAGCCGAGCGTCATTTGCCAGAAACACGAAACGCGGGCTATCAAGGCCGGCGACAGCTTCCATAAACTTGTCGAAGTACCAAGATCTCAGCATTCTCGCGATCTCATACGAGCGCGCCGACATCTGTCGCCAGCTATCCTCAAGGTATTCTTGTGACAACTCGCTGTAGTCCTTGGTGAAGAGTATCGGCAACTCACGGAATGCGGCCATCGGCGCGCTGTCTACGACAATGGGTATGGCCCCTAAATACAAGGACTCCCACGTCCTATAGCAGTCAATGCCCCGACCCGGGGGAGACAGCACGAATTTGTGCTGAGCAATCTTTGAATAGTAGCGCTCTAGTTCGTTGGCATCGGATCTCGGCAAGGGGTTGAGGTCGAGATTCATCCACGACGATTGCCGCAGTCGCTCCGCCAATTGAACTCGAATGTGTGGCGTACCGTCAGCGCTCGACGGATATAGACCGTCGACCGTAGCGAAGTTACCGTACACGAGCCCCGTCCGTGAACTTCGCCTATCTTGCCTGCTGCGCTGGAGGACCCTTAGATTCTTCATTCGTACCCCCAGGGGCATCGAGACTACGCGACTGTCGTCGAGCTCATTGTTAGTTGCGAACGCAGCAACAACGCCCGATGGCAGGTTGTGGCGATTGCCCAGATGCGACTTTCGAAGGCCCGTGTCTCGGGGGGTGAAGGCGGCGACGATTCGCCCATTGTGCTCATCGAATTCCCTTATGGCCTCATCCCGATCCTTCGAGACAATGGCCACAAGATCTCGCCTATCCGTCGGCAAGACATCCACCGTCTCGTAGGGAAACGTAGCGAAGACGTGGGGAAAAACCCGGCTGATCGTGAGTATCTCCGTGACCGGGAAATCCAACTCCTGCAACAGCCTGAAAGATAGTTTCAAACCGCGCCGCACTCTACACACGTTGGCAGTGGTCACGGTGTTTCGCGGCGCGCCTTTCAGCGGCCCCCCTGCCAGCAACGGATACTCTCACGCGTGTGAGCGATCCTGCCCAGTCCGCAGCCCTGCCCGGCTTCCACGTCCTGCGCCCGGAGCCGGCGGTGGAGATGGCCGGGGACTGCGCCGACGCGATCCGCATCGTCCATCGTGGGCCCGGCGACCGGCCAGAGGTCGCGCTTACCTTTGACGACGGGCCGGCGCGGTGGACGGAGGAGATTGCGGCTGTGTTCGAGCGAGACGGGTGCCGGGCGACTTTCTTCGCGCGTGGCGGCGCGATCGCCGCACGGCCGGAGGAGGTCGCGGCGCTCGCCGGCGCCGGGCACGAGATCGGCAACCACCTCTGGTCGCACAGCGATGCGTCTACCCAGGGCCGAGAGGAACTGCGCGCGGAGATCGAACGCACGGCCGACGCGATCGAGGAGGCAGGGGCTCCCCGACCGAGCCTGATCCGCCCGCCCTACTTCAGCGCACCGCGCGCCGTCGCCGAGGCCGCCGCCGGGACCGGGGCCTCGGCCGTGACCCTGCGCTCGATCGGCTCCTCGGACTGGGCAGCCGAGTCGGCAGATCAGATCGTCGGGCCGGTGCTGGCGCACATCCAGGCCGGCGACATCGTCTGCCTGCACGACGGCGTCTCCGGGGACAAGCGCGACACCGACAGCCGCCAACCAACCGCCGACGCCGTGGCAGAGCTCGTCCCGGCGCTGCTCGAGCGCGGCCTACGCCCGGTGACCGTGTCGCAACTGCTGCGCTGAACGGGCGTGGTCGAGCCTGCCCCGACCAACTGCTACGGCAGGCTCCCCGCCTCGGCGAGCCATTCGCTCTCGAAGACCAACGACGTGTGCTGGGCGATCAGGTCGTAGTCGCGGTCATAGTGCAAGACGCCGGCTTCGGCCCGATGGGCACATGCGGCGATCAACAGGTCAAGTGGCGGAAGGCGATGGTGACCGACCTCGGCGAGCTCACGCTGCGTGTGCAAGGCGAGGCGCTCGACATCCGGATCGAGGGGTACGCGGGGCAGCGGATCGAAGCGAGTCATCAGCGCCCTGCGGTCCGCCGCCGATCGAGCTGAGTAGCCGGCCTCGAGCAGGAACGGGAGGCAGACGGCCAACTCGCCCGCCTCCATCTGTTCGGCAATCGCCTTCGCCCGATCCCTCGGCGCGGCCCCGCGGACCAGGCGCACCCAAGCTGAGTTATCGAGCAGCAGCACGCTACTCGTCGCGGTCAACGATCAAGCCGAGATGCTTGACCTCGTCGGCCGCCGCGATGTCCATCTCGGGCCCACCGCCGGAGCGAATCCACTC
>Ga0075530_1001678_pt1 | contig 10480 bp, 9 predicted proteins | sample NGEPerD_2_FD_75101 | JGI IMG/M metagenome (GOLD analysis project Ga0075530, IMG submission 75101) | Arctic peat soil microbial communities from the Barrow Environmental Observatory site, Barrow, Alaska, USA - NGEE PermafrostL1-D | ecosystem: Environmental > Terrestrial > Soil > Wetlands > Peat ...
AAGCGGTACTGGTGAGCATTGTCGAGTGGCTCTGACTTGAAGTAGTAACGGCCCGTCTTGGCATCTTTGACCGGGGCCTCATTGAGCACAAAGTGGCGGCCATCGCCCTCGAATGTTGCGTAAGGGTCGAGCTGGAGCTTGGTGACTGCCAGCAGTAGTCGCTCGAACTTGTTGAGTACCTCGCCAGACTGTGAGTCATAAGCCTTCAGGCGGTCTTGCACGTTGGGGTCAAGGTTGTCGAACACCTTGGTCTTGGCGGCGGCCATTTCGGCGCTGATCTCGGTGGCATACTGCTCTTCTAGTGCCTTGAACGCTCGGTCAATTTCAGCATCACTGCGAGAAGTGCTGAGGATGCTATTGATGGTCTTCTCGAAATTGAAGCCATCCTCGATTGCACCGAGCACTTCATCACTAGCACCGAAGACGGACTCGAACAGGTGGAACTTGGTTGCTAGCAATTCAAGAATGCGAGCCTCGGCCACGTTGCCCTTGTTAGAGAAGTTCACGACCACCACGTCGTACTTCTGGCCGAAGCGGTGGGCACGACCGATACGCTGTTCCACGCGTTGCGGGTTCCACGGCAGGTCGTAGTTCACGACCATCGAGCAGAACTGTAGGTTGATACCTTCGGCAGCGGCTTCGGTGGCAATCATGGCGGTGCCGTAATCGCGAAAGTAGTCCACGAGCGCCTTGCGGCGGTCGGCTGCCGGAATGCCAGTGATGATGTCGCCATCCTTGTTGGCTTCCAACCAGTTCTTGTAGATCTCGTTGCTTTCGGGCGAACTGTTGGAGCCGTTGAATAGGACCAGGCCCTCACCGCGTCCGGCCTCACTGAGCGAGCGGGCGATGTACTCCTGGGTCTTGGTGGAGTCGGTAAAGATGATCGCCTTCTCCGGTGCGCCGAGTTCACGTAGGCGTTCAAAGCCCTTGTCGAGAGCTTCGCTGAGTTTCACGGCCTTCTGGTTGACCGTGATGGAGCGGGCCAGGTCGGCGTAGCCGCGCAGCTCTTCAACCTCAGCGCGCATGGCTTCGAGGGTGTTGTTGTTCAGATGCTCGCCAGCGCCGGGACCGAACCGGGTACTCTCTGCAGCCGGTACACCGCCTTCTTGCAGTTCCTCAAGTTCTTCATCCGTGAGGTCATCGTCCATCAAGTCGGCCATGATGAACCCGCCCCGGCTGTCACGACGAACACCGGCATGCAGCTCTGCTTCGAGCCTGTCGGCAATCTTCGCCAGCGTGCTGGAAACGGCGTAGGTGGATGAGCCGAGGCGCTTGCGGATGATCAGCGTCGTGAGGTGGCGCTGGGAATTGGCAAATGCGAAGAGGTCTTCGCGTTGCAGGTAGCCGTTGACCTTCTCGTAGAGTTCGATCTCCTCGGAGCTCGGTGTGAACTCCACGGTGAGTGGCAGGCGCTTAGTGAAGTGGATGTACTTGTCGGCATCCTTGCGCAACGTGCGCTTGCTGATACCAGCCACACGTTCGACCAGGTCGTCGTTGTCGCCGATGCCCTTAGTCTTGACGTAGCGCTCACGGAAAGCATCCAGCGAGTAGAAGTAGTCGGGGTCAAACACGCTGACGAGGCCGTAGAGCTCTTCGAGGCGGTTCTGTAGTGGGGTCGCCGTGAGTAGCAGGGTCTTGTGAGCTTCACGAACGATATGGCTGATGGCCTCTGGAGCCTTGTTGCGCCCTGTGTAGAAGTTGCGCAGGCGATGGGCTTCATCGCAGATGACTAAGTCCCATTGGCGCAGCAGGCTGGCTTCATGACGTAGCGCGAACTCGTAGGAGCAGATCAGCACTCCAGCGCCCTGTTCGGCAGTGCGCGCGAGCTGTTCACCCTTGAGATTGGGATCAAGCAGCTGGCTGGGGATCAGGAACTTCTCAAGCATCTCCTGTTGCCACTGTTGGCGGAGGCTTGACGGCGCAATGATCAGGATTCGGCGCCTGCGCTCTGCCCAGTACTGAGTGATGACGATGCCCGCCTCGATGGTCTTGCCAAGGCCCACTTCGTCGGCGAGGACAACACCGGGGAGGTACGGGGTTTGTAATGCAAAGAGGGCCGCATCGATCTGATGCGACTTCGGTTCTACCTGGGCGTCGAAGAGGAGGCCTGCGAGTTTGCCGACGTGATCGTTCGCGTACGAACGTTGAAGTTCATGGGCGTAGTATTTTGCCTGGTAGGCAGTAAGGCTCATCTACACCCCGGGATACTTAATGGTTCCAGATTGCCCATCAGCTCATCTGATGCTTCCCAAAGTCGTTGCTCAAGTGTTTTCTGCTGTTTCGGCATATTTGTTCTGGCCATCTATTGTGCTCCATCCCCATTTAGATCGAGAAAACGGTCTCGACTACCCCCAGCGCTCTCCCACTCTACTGCTCGCCACGGACAGGAACACGGGCTCTGCGCTCACGTGCCCTCGAAAGTATCAGTATTGGTGTCTGAGCGGGCGCTAATACTATACATATTTATATCATGCACCTAATTGTTTCGGCAAACTGCCTGTCTATGCGAACTTTGGGCAGAGTTCATAGCCAATAACCAGCAACTGTTTGTGGGAGCAATCCGTTCGGCGGAATCAGCCCCACCGCCAAGCAATGCCTGAGAAGAATCCGCCGTGCAGCTGGTGAAACTCCCTGCTAATGGTATTGCTGTGTCCAAAATCAAGAAGCTCACCATTCTCCGGCGTGCCGGGACGCCCCACTCTCGACAGCATGTGATAGGCCCAGATGACGGGCGGCCTGCCTCCAAGAAAGGTCGCTTCCTGACGATAGACCAGCGCGGGGGTTTCAAATGACTGGCCCGCGAAATCCTCCTCAGGGACCACCTGGGATTCCACATCGTCCAGTTTCTCGATGAACGTGAACTCGGCGATGTCACCACGACTTATTGGTTCGGGAAAGCACAGTCTGTGGAGCGACCCGCCTGGAACGTACTCGGTTTCTACGGTGCAACCCTCGACCGCGATAACTCGCGTCCGCCCATTACTGTCCGTGTCACTGCTGTGGTAACGAAAGCACTCGGCGCCGTCTACGAGCGATACTATCCGACGCTCCTGCTGATGCTCAGAGAAACGTCTCTGTAGGTACACCGTAGACACATTTAGATACTCAATGAGATACCCACCGTGGGGAACGGGAAGCTGAGCTGGGAGAGGCGCGCCAGCGTAGTATGCAGTTAGCAATGTGAGCGCAAGCTCTCGTATGGCTGCGTTCTCGCGATCAGCCAGAGTATCGGCCCCGCGCTTGACGCGCTTGCCGTAGGCCCCGCGACGATTTGCCAACGTTGGCAAATCCTTGGTCTCCGGACGAAGTCCATAGGCCGCGAGCAATGCCTCCCGGCCTTGGGCTTCGGGTAGTGACCGGATGGCTGACACTAGGCGTGCGCGCGTTATCTCAAGAGGCTGTCCGCCTCCGCCACACACCTCCTGAAGAGTGCTGGCGGCGAACATTCGGTCGGTGGTCAGACCTTGCCCCTTGCGCAGGTAGACCAGGTCGAGAATGAGATCGTACTTCTTGCTTCGCTGCCCGGTCACCCTGCGCTCTCCCGTCATTCGGGTTTCTCGGCCGATTCCGTTTCTTCTCGGATTTCCTCTGCCCCCCATTATCCGCAGGTAGCCTTGACATGCAACGGGGATGCGCTTCACGCCGTGTTGGCTCTCGGAACCTGCGTCGGTAGTGAAGCGCGCGACAGAAAGGATACAGAATCATGAGCAGCAAGCAGTTGGCGTTGTCCGGCAACGGACTCTCGCCCCAGTCGCTGGAGCAGATGAGCAGACCGATGCAGCGCCAGGCGACCCGTGAGATCGAGCGAGTCGTCACCCAAGGCCTGGTAGTAAACACCCGCGAGCAGGTGCGCGCTCTGCTGGCCGACACCGCCCTCCAGAACGTCGGAGCCCTCAGCGCCTTGGAGGAGCACATCAATCAGGTGGCTCCCTCGGCCGCGGCACGCTGCCAGACAATTGTCGACGCCTACGCGCTCGGCGCAGCCCAAACGATCGCGAGGTGGTAACGATGCTGCAGCTCATCGGTTTTGCTCTACTCGCGGGAGGTCTGGCTATGTTGGGCTCTCTCGTGGTGATCGAGATCACAGACTGGCGGAATCGTCGGCAACAAGCACGGATACAGCGGATCGAACGCGGGCTCGCACAGGCCCAGCAGCGCTTAGAAGTCCTGGCCCTGCAACACGCCGCATGGCTGCAGGGACGCGCTCATGAGGCCCGCAAGGAGCTCATTATGGAGTCGTTTCGTGCATCCCATGACGCACGGAACACGGTCGATCACGAGCAGCGTTGACAAAAGCACAACAACGTTTTGTGCCACCCCTGACGGTTGACCAACTACGGCGTCGCCCTGTCTGGTCGGTCCGATGAGTACGACGCTCTGCCCTAGGTTCTACGGCTTTGAGGGTGTGCAATAGAGGGCAGAACGGCGGACCCGCCAGACGGTTCTTCGCCGTTGTGAAGGAAGGAGGTCAACACTTGAACAACAAACTCTACCGCACGATCATGGCCGACCCGCCATGGGACGTGCTGCAAAAAGGAAAGAACTCGCTCGGAGCCGAGCGTCACTACAACCTGATGACGCTCGATCAGATACGGGCCATGCCGATCGCTGATTTGGCCGATCCCGAATCGAGCCATTGTTGGCTCTGGGTGACGAACGCAACCCTCAGACACGGCTACGGGGTGCTGGAAGCCTGGGGCTTTACGCCCCGCAGTCCGCTGACGTGGATCAAGCCGCGCTTCACGCTTGGCCAGTACCTACGCAACGCGACTGAGCACGTCCTGCTCGGGACACGTGGGAAGGCACCCGTGCGGTTCCGCGCGCAGCCCACCTGGATGTTCGCGCCACTGCAGGACCACTCTCATAAGCCTGAGGAACAATACGCCGTCATCGAGCGCGTCTCCCCCGGACCCTATCTCGAACTGTTCGCCCGAAGGCCGCGACCCGGCTGGGACGTGTGGGGTGACCAGATCGCCTCAGATATCGACATACCAGGATATCCGGTGCCGGATTCACCAGCGACGAGGGTTCGATCGTGAAGGGTGGTGCTGATCATGGCCGACGAGCCCAAAGGATTGGCCACGAAGCTGTGGCACGCATCGTTGACGATCCTCGGCGCAACGCTCGCACTGTGGTTGAGCGTGAGACTGCTGTTCCAGATCTGGTGGGTGCTGGCCATTATCGGCGGAATCATCGCGGGCGCAGCCATCCTTCTGCGGTGGTGGCAGTGGCGCAGGTGGTAGACCCATCATCCGAAGTAGACGATCCACCCATAAGAGAACGAACGACCAACCTAGAAAGGAGGTCCGACGACATGAGTAGACGCAAGAAGAAACAGGGACGCCCGACGACATCGAACCGAGTCTGGATCCTGCCCGAACCGAACGAGAAGCTGGATGCGCGCAAGCTCAGTCGGGCCTTCCTGGCCCTGGCGCTCCATCAGGCCGCTGATGAGGCCGAGGCGGAGCGGGAGCACACCGCGAGGTCTGCCTCTGGAGATCAAGATGAACCAGCGTAATCGACTCCTGGTCTGGCGAGAGGTCTCGTGGCCCCGACCCCTTGATCCGGAAGTAGCCCTTGATCTGCTCGGTCGCCTTGCCGCCGACCGTGCCATCGGAACCGTTATCTTTGAAGCACGCAGTGACGCCAAAGGCATCCGCTACCTCGTCGGTTGCGCCGACGTACAGACCTCAGCGCTGAAACAGCTCCTGACCTCGCATGTCGAGGGTGTCAGGCTGTCGGCGAAGACCCACCGCCCCCAGGTGAACTCGGCGGCTCAGGTGCGTGTCAGTCACCATTCATTGGCACTCTCCACCGATCGAGTCATGGCGGCAGTGCGCTCAGTGTTGGCCGGTCTGGCGGCTGCCAAATCAGGGCACGGGGAACTTGTCCTCCAAGTGACGCTCGGCCCACGTGTCGCCCCGGCGATGCTCTCAGACCGATTAGATGATCCCCGCGCGACCTGGCTCCAGCTGATCTCGGGGGCAGTCCGCCCAGCCTCGTCCGAGACCAAAGCCAGCATGAAAGTCCGTGCGAAGACGCACGGCTTCAAAGCCATCATCCGCGTCGGAGCCACCGCCGACACACCGGGGCGCGAGCATCACCTCGTCTCCAATCTCATCGGTGGACTAAAGGTTGCAGAATCTGCCGGTGCGCATCTCAGAGCAAGCAGGGAGTCACCGACGGCCCTGAGCACTGCGCGTCGACCGTGGCGCTGGCCGCTCACGCTCTCCGCGCCAGAACTCGTTTCTTTGATGGGGTGGCCGCTCGGAGAGGGAACGCTACCCGGCGTGGGCGGAATGCATCCGAAGGTGCTCCCACCTGCTCCGGACCTGCGTGATTCAGACCGACCCTTTGCGGTCTCCTCGGCAGCCGGAGAAACCGTCCGGCTCGGAGTATCGGTCAGAGACTCGCTGCAGCACACGGTGCTGCTCGGACCAACCGGCTCCGGCAAGTCCAATGCCATGCTCAACATCATCTGCGCCGATATCGCCGCCGGACGCGGGGTGCTCCTAATTGATCCAAAGAGTGACCTGACCTGCGACGTGCTGGCCCGAATCCCGGAGTCACGGCGAGGTGATGTGGTCGTTATCGATCCGGCCGACCCCCGTCCGGTAGGGCTCAACCCACTCGTCGGAAAGCGCCAGAATCCGGCGCTGGTGGCCGACAGTGTGCTCGCAGTGTTCAAGGAGTTGTTTGCAGACTCGTGGGGGCCGCGAACACAGGACATCCTAACGAGCGCCCTGCTGACCTTGGCGCAGTATCCGCAGTCGTCGTTGGTCTGGTTGCCCACACTCCTGACCGACGCTCACTTCAGGCGCAAGCTCACCGCTGGCATCACCGACCGAGTCGGACTCGGCCCGTTCTGGGCGGCTTACGAGGCGATGTCAGTCGGACAACGCGCCCAAGCAATCGCACCGGTCATGAACAAGCTGCGCCAGTTTCTGCTGCGCCCGGCGATGCGGTCGGTTCTCGGGCAGACCGAGCCACTCTTTGAAATGAACGATCTCTTTACGAAGCGACGCATTGTGCTGGTCTCGCTGAACAAGGGTCTGATCGGCTCGGAAGGCGCGCGACTCCTCGGCTCTCTCGTTGTGGCTCAGCTCTGGCCGCTCATCCTGGCCCGGGCCAAGCTGCCGCCCGAGCGACGCTACCTCGTCAGCGTGTTCATCGACGAGGTTCAGGACTACCTAACCCTGCCGACCGATCTGGCCGACGCGCTCTCCCAGGCACGAGGACTCGGCGTAGGATTCACGATCGCCCATCAGTACCGCAACCAACTGCCACCGACGCTCCGAGCCGGTGTCGATGCCAATGCTCGGAACAAGATCGTCTTTGGTCTGAACGCCGGAGACGCCCACGACATGGCCGCGATGGCACCGAATCTCGTCGCAAGCGACTTCATTCTGTTGCCTCGCTATGGCATCTATGCGCACCTCATGAACCGAGGCCATTCCACCGGATGGGTCTCCGGGCAGACGATGCCTGCGTCACCTGCGATATCTGACCCAGCAGAGCTCAAAGCCGCAAGTGCCGAAGCTTTCGGTCGGCCGGTTGAAGAGGTCGAGGCTGAAGTACTGCACGCCATCGGCCTTGCGAGCGAAAGAACCCGAACACAGGAAGACGGCGAGCAGGTTGGACGTCGACCTCGGAGCCGATCATGAGCGCGCCTCAGAGGCATTGTGGGTGTCGTGCCGAGCGACGTCTCGCGACGACAAGGATCGGCCAAAGGAGCGGGCAACAGGCATGGCACGCCGCAGCAAGGGATAAGACTCCTCCCCCACCTCAGTGGTGGAGTTCCACGCCCACCCGGAGGGCGGCGGTATGAGTGGGCAACGTGTCAGCCGCCGAAAGCTGGAGGACATTCGAGCGAGCCTTGCCGATCGTGATCTGCAGATCCTCGTCTCAGTAGCTACCCACCGATACCTGACCACGCGGCAGATTTGTCGTCTGCACTTCGCCGACAAGATGACTGAGACCGCAGCCCTGCGCTCAGCCAACAGGACGCTCGACAAACTTCGGGGTCTGCAGTTGCTGGTAGCGTTGGAGCGCAGGATCGGCGGCGTACGCGCTGGATCTGGAGCGTTTGTCTGGAGTCTTGGACATGTCGGAGCCCGACTGCTGCAGCGAGCAAACGACGTGGACGGACTGCCCCGGCGTCAGCGCCACCGCGAACCGTCAACCACCTTCCTCGAACACACCCTGGCTGTGGCTGAGGTTTCCCTTCGATTGCGTGAGATCGCCAACAGGGGTGAGGTGACCCTCCTAGACGTGCAGCACGAACCGGCCTGCTGGCGACCCTACAGCGGCCCAGGAGGCGGCACCGTGCGGCTCAAGCCGGACCTGGCCGTCGTCACCGCAACAGAGAAGTTCGAAGACCACTGGTTCTTCGAAGTCGACCTGGCGACCGAACCGCCTTCGCGCGTTCTGCGGGCCTGCCTGAACTATCAAGCCTATCGGCAAAGTGGCGTCGAGCAGCGACGACTCGGCCTGTTCCCGGCAGTAGTCTGGATCGTGCCAACCGGACGTCGCAAGGAGATTCTCGAGCGTCGCTTGGGCCAACATAAAGCCCTAAGCGCTCGGCTCTTTTCGGTGATCACGCTCGACGAACTCGAAACACTGATACAGCGCGGAGCCCCCTGGGCCGGTGCGGCACAGGCAGAGACGGAGAACGACCGTGCGGAGTGAAGAAGAACCATCAGCCGTGACCGACGAAATCCCCAACGGGGATGGCGTCTCGAAAGCGCTTGATGATTCCGGCGAACAGAGGTACGCCATGGAGGAGGTAAACGAGGAGACCCCATCCATGAGTCCACTTGCAGCAACAGCAGCGCCGTTCGCTGAGATGCTAGCCGAGGGCCTGACGCCCAAGGTCGCTGTCTCCTACCTGCGCGTTTCAACGCGGGACCAAGCCTATCGGGGCGGCGAAGCCGAGGGCTTCTCCATCCCCGCGCAGCGCGACGCCAACAAGCGCAAAGCCGGCTCCCTTGGCGCAATCGTCGTCAAGGAGTTCGTCGATCGTGGCGCGTCCGCCAAGACTACCAACCGTCCTGAGCTACAGGGCATGCTCGACTACGTCTCGGAGAACAACGTCGACTACGTCATCGTCCACAAGGTCGACCGCCTGGCCCGCAATCGGGCTGACGACGTGGAGATCAACCAGGCACTCGACAAGGCCGGTGTCAGACTGGTCTCCACCACCGAGAGCATCGACCAGACTCCGTCCGGCATGCTGCTGCACGGGATCATGTCATCGATCGCTGAGTTCTACTCCCGAAACCTCGCCAACGAGGTCACCAAGGGGATGACTCAGAAAGTCCGCGGTGGCGGCACAGTTAGTCGAGCACCGCTCGGCTACCGCAACATCCGCACGACGAACAGCGAAGGCCGCGAGATGCGCACCGTTGTGGTTGACGAGGAGCGTGCACCACTCGTTCGCCTGGCTTTCTCGCTCTATGCCCAGCGGTGACTGGACCGTGGCCGCTCTGGCCGAACACCTCGCCGGTCGGGGGCTTACTACCCTGGGCACTCCGCGCGTCCCGTCCGTGCCCATCACAGCGCCCAAACTGAACAAGCTGCTCCTCAACCCCTACTACAAGGGGTGCGTGCGGTTTAAAGGTGCCCTGCACCCCGGCAAGCACGAACCGCTCGTCGATGAGCATACCTGGCAGGCCGTCCAAGACTCGCTCGCCTCCCACCTCAACGGAGAGCGCACACGTGACCACCCACATTTCCTGAAGGGCACCGTCTTCTGCGGGGCCTGTGGATCCAGGCTGCTCGTGCAGATATCCAAGGCCCGCTCGGGTGTCTACTACCCCTACTTCATGTGCTCAGGACGACACAGCAAGCGCAACAACTGCCGTCAGAAAGCCGTTCTCATCGATGAGGTGGAAGCCCGCATCGAGGAACACTACGCGCAGATCGCGCTCGACCGAGATTTCCGGCTCAAAGTCGAAGCCCTGCTCACCGAGGAGCTGAAGACAGTGCGAGCCGAAGCAGAGGTCGAGTTCGCCGATCTCCGACGGCAGCGCGAGAAGCTGGAACGCGAGCGCGAGAAACTCATGCAGGCGCACTACGAGGGGGCCATCCCGCTCGAGTTGCTCAAACGGGAGCAGGATCGCATCGCAACGGGACTTCTCGAGATAGCGGGCAAGCTCAACGCCAGCAACCTGCAGTTCGACGTCGTTGCCCGCAATCTCCAGGCTGCACTCGATCTAACCGTGGACTGCGCCCTCGCATACAAGACGGCACCCGATCACATCAAGAAACAGTTCAATCAGGCCTTCTTCAAGCGAATCCTCGTCAACTCCGACACCAGCTTGGCTCCGGAGCTCGCACCCCCGTTCGACCTGCCGCTCGGGCCGGAGCTGCGTTCTGCCTGTCGCCGCGAGCAGTCGGAGGCCCCCCAGAACGCGAACGAGCCCACTCAATCGAGTGGGCTCGTTCCTATGTCAAACAACTCAAACCGTCAGGCTCGGAG
>Ga0075530_1001679_pt1 | contig 10479 bp, 10 predicted proteins | sample NGEPerD_2_FD_75101 | JGI IMG/M metagenome (GOLD analysis project Ga0075530, IMG submission 75101) | Arctic peat soil microbial communities from the Barrow Environmental Observatory site, Barrow, Alaska, USA - NGEE PermafrostL1-D | ecosystem: Environmental > Terrestrial > Soil > Wetlands > Peat ...
AAGCGCCCAGCGTGTCGTTCAACACGGATAGTTGTCGGCTTGCCAGCTTTTCGTCATCGAGGGTGACGTCGGCATGGATCCCGACATTGGAATCGTCGATGCCATACGAGCATCCGATAGGTCCCGGGCACGAGGCCGAGTCTTGAGTCGCGGTAGGTCTGCGGCGACGCCTTGGACGATGACGTCGCCGGTCCGACCGAGCCTTCCGAATCGATCCTCGTGACGCCGTACGCCCCCTGCCGCGTCCAGCACCGCGACAGCGTTGGCATTCTTACAAAAGACCACGGAGGAAAACCGCGCAATCTCCAGTCTGGCCCTACCGTGGCCATGTGACGCAGGCAACTGCTCCTGGGGTCTATGTCGAGCTCCATTCGCCCGTGCCGATGGGGGTCGCCGAGGCGATCGCGCACTGGTTGCGCACCGCCACGACCTCCGCGGACTCGGTGCTGCGCTGGCGGGGCGAGCACACGTTGACGGCGTTCCTCGGGACGTGTGAGAAGGGTCCATTCAACTCTCCGACCCTCGTCCAGGACGCCAGCCAGTTCGAGATCACGTTCGGGTGGAGCTCCGACAGTCTGATGGGTCCGTCCATCGCCGGGTTCTTCGCCAACGGTGGCACCGAGTGTCTCGTCGTGCGCTTGGAGGATTGGGACGTTACTGCTGCGCTGGACGCCCTGGACCGGGTCGATGACGTGTCACTGGTGTGCGCCCCGGACCTCGTTCGCTGCGGAGACCTCAGCCTGCTGAATAACCTCCAGGTCAGCATCGTCTTGGCTTGTGAGCTTGCCCAGGACCGCTTCGCGTTGCTCGACTGCCCGGCCGGGCTCACGGTGACGCAGATGAAGGAGTGGCGGCAGAACGTCTGGGGTGTCGACACTGCGCGTGCCGCGCTCTACTACCCCTGGCTCCACGCTGAGGACCCGGTCTACGGCAGGACCGTGACGGTCCCGCCGTCGGGACATGTGGCGGGTGTGATGGCTCGCTTCGACGCGACCCTCGGATTCCACCACGGGCCGGGGAACGAGACCGTGCGGGGTGCCTACGGTCCCGAGCTCAGCCTGACCGCCATGGAGATGCAGCACCTCTTTCCAATCGGGATCAATCCGATCATCCGGTCGCCGTCACGCGGGCCGGTCCTCTGGGGCGCGCGGACGTTGTCCAGCGACCCCGGCTGGCGATTCATTCGTAGGGCCAGGTTGCTCGCCTACCTGACCCGCACCATCCGGCGAGAGACGAGCGGGTTCGTCCTGCAGCGAGTGGAGTCCGCGACACCGGGTCGGGTCGCAAGCGAGGTCGCGGGACTTCTCGAGATGTTGTGGCGTGGTGGTGCTCTCGCCGGCGAGACCGCCCAGGAGGCGTACGCCGTCGGGTACTCCGACGACGTCGTCGACTCGGAGTTCCAACTCCTGTGTGTGGTGGGGGTCGACCCGGAGCTCACCGCTCAGCTACGGATCCGCTATGTGACTGAGTGACGCCGACTCGATCTCGCTGAGGTGCTGCAGGGCTGGCAGAGTGCCGATCCGTCGCAGCGCCTCACACGCTCGGTGAGCGGTCGGCGGTGCTGCTGTCGTCAGTTGGGTCAGCCGTGGCACGGCCGCGCCACCCACGTGCACCAGAGCGTCGAGCGCCGTGGCGACGGCAACCTCGTCGCGGCCCAGCAGCGCGCGGACGAGGGTCGGCAGGGCGTCGTCGCCGAAGCCCGCGAGGGCGCGCGCGACGGCGTTCCTCACCGACGGCTCCGGATCGGAGAGCCGTTGCTCGAGCCGAGGGATCGAGCGCCGGTCCTGGATCGCCCCGAGGGCGAGCGCGGCATCTACTCGGACCGTGGGATCGGTGTCGCCGAGGCGGCCGATCAGCTCGACCACGGCGGGCCTGCCGACGATTGCGAGGGCGCGTCCCACGGCGTGCCGCAGGGTCCGGTCCTTGGTCCCGAGTAGCGCCATCAGTGCCGGCGTGGCTTCGGCTCCGCATTCGCCGAGCAACTCGGGGATCTCGCTGCGCGCTGCAGCGGGGGCGGTCGCCATCGATGCGGAGAGGAGGGCGGCCACGCCGCCCATGGAGCGCAGGGCCGAGCGGGCGCCGTTCGCTCGGGGGTCGTCGGCACCGAGCAACTCCACAATTCGCGTCACCGCCGGGTCGCCGATGCTCACCAGCGCTCCAGCCGCGGCCCATCGGACGTCTTGGTCGGCGTGTCCCAACAGGTCCACGAGAGGCTCGATCGCGTCGACGGCCCTGCGCTGCCCCAACGAGCGGGCCGCGGACTCCGTGACGAGGAGCGAGCCGGCGGTCAGCGCGGAGATCAGCGCCGGCACTGCTCGCTCGTCGGTGCCGAACGTGGCCAGTGCCTCGGCTGCTCGCCAGGCCGGCTCGTTGTTGTACCACTGCTTGTTGTCGGTGTTCTCCTCGGCTTGACGGGTGTCGCCTCCCAGCGCGACGAGAAGTGCGTCGAACGAGGTGGCACCCGTGTCACTGAGGGCGAGAAGCAACCTGTCGGCGCGGCCGACGACCGTCGAGTCCGTGCCCCGCACCGCTCGGCTCAAGCTCGCCCGCGCGGAGCCGATCTCGCCGAGGCGTGCATACAGCTCGCCCAGCGCAAGGCACGCTCCGTCTGCCCACGGGCCATGGTGGCGCTCGGTGACGTCGCGGAGAATGAGTACGGCGGCTTGCGCATCGCCTCGTCGTTTGAGCATGGCCGCGGCGGCCATGGCCGAGCGCGGCGACCACTCCTGAGAGTGCGCGTCGATCGCCACCTGGTAGGCCGCCAGTGCCCCGGAGAGATCGTCAGCGCCGGCGAGAAGGCCGCCGAGCTGGCAAGCGGCCTCGGGCGCCCAGTCCGGATGACCGTCGGCGACCGCCTCCCGATAGGCAGAGGCCGCTGGGGTCGGCTCACCCAGCCGCTCGAGGGTGTGGCCCAGATGCAGTGCCGCGAGGGCGACCCAATCGCCGAGGCCTTCACTTCGCACGCTCTCGAAGGCTCGCACCGCCGCGTGGAGGTCCCCGCGCCGCTCGGCAGCCACACCGACCGCGAGGTCCTTGGCCGCCACGGAGGAGTCGACCACTCGTACACGTCGTGCGGCAGCGCCCTGGACCGATGCCCGCGGCTCCGGACGACGAAGCGCGACACCCATGGCTGTTCGTGCCAGCACGGGTTCACCGACCGCCTGGTCGAAGTCCCGTTGAGGGGTGGAGCCGGCTCGTTCACGCAGCCGGTCGCGCACATGCCGGTAGACGTCGTCGACGGAGATGAGGCCGTCTTCATCGCCGTCCGCAGCGCCACCGTGAAGCGCCTCCGCAAGGAACCTCGTGAAGGGGCTGGGCTCGTTGGGAGCGGTGGAGTCGTCCGACAGCTGCGCGCGGCGCGAGCTCGTCAGGACGAAACGGCCCTCACCACCCAGCCGCTGCGGTGTGATCGCACCGCTCTTGAAACTGCCCGAATAACAGCAGTCCAGGATCACGATCTTCGCTCGAGCCCGGCAGGCAGAGATCATCTGGCTGATGTCGGACGCCGAGATCGCCGTCGAGACCAGCCGGTTCGTCACGGTGTCCGACGCACAGAGATAGAGCTGGTCCTCGAGGTTCGGCCGGCCGTGACCGCTGTAGTAGAAGAGGACCTGGTCCTCGCGTCCGGCGTCGCCGAAGAACTCGTCGAGGCGACCGAGGATCTCGTCGCGCGGACAGTCGGCGAGGACTGCGATGTCCTCCGGACGGTGCAACCCGGTGACCGGATCCGTCAGCGCAGCCTCCAACAAGGACAGGTCGAATCGCGGCCCGACGAGCGTGGGCAGCTGGTCCGCGTCTCGCGGATACGACCAGTTCCCGACGAGAAGCGCCCGATACTTCCGCTCAACCGCCATGGGGCAGCTGCTCGAGGGCCGAGGTGAGCGCGGACCTCATCGTCTCGTCGCTCACCGTGGTCCCGTCGACGTCCACGCTGACGTCGCGGTCGCCATCCCGATACCTCACGGTCAGGCGCCGGCTGCGGTCGCGCGCCAGCCAGGCGCGAATGACCTCGACGGCCGCCGTGATGGCGCCCGACGTGCCCAGGGCGAGGATCACCTCCTCGACCCCCGCCTTGTGTCCTGGCGCCGGCGTCTCCCGGCGACGTACGTCGTCGAGGTCGGCGTCCCGCAGGGCGGTGCGCAGCGACACGACCTGGGCTCGCCAGCCTGAGTCGTCGGCCGCGTAGTCGGTGCTGCTGGCCTCAATGGACACTTCCAGCGGAATTGGGTCTGTCGACATGCTCATCATTGTTCCGACGGACCGCGACGCGGTCCATACTTCGCAGATGGAGGACCCTCCACGCCTCGATCAACGGCGCTTCCAGGACCTAGTCTCCGACGCCCAGCGCTTCCTGGACGGACGAATTCCCGGCGCAGACCCGATCGGCGAGGACACGGCAACCGGCATCTTGGAAGCGGCGGCGTTGATGGTGGACGAGCTGTTGGTCCGCCTCGACCAGGTGCCGGACCGCGTGCACGGGGCCTTGCTGGACCTGGTCGGCGTACAACCGCACCCGGCGCGGGCGGCGCGCACGGAGCTCACCTTCTGGCGCGCCGCACCCGGCGAGGAGGACACGGTTGTCCCCGCCGGTACGTCGGTGGGCGTGCTGTCGGGACCCGTGTTCTCGACGCTGCGTCCCCTTCGGCTGGTGGCGGTCAGTGCGCTGAACTACCAGATCGTGCGTGCGGGGGACGAACCGGTTCACCTCGACGAGTTCGCGCACCACTCCCCCTACGGCGGTTCCTTCAACAGCCCACCCGTGCCGGGGGACGCATTGATGGTCGCGCTGAGTGCGCCGGCGCCGAGCTGCGCTCTCAGCCTCAACATGACGTGCAGCGTTGCCGGGCTCGGAGTCGACCCGCGCCACCCACCCCTCATCTGGGAGGCTTCGACACGCGATGGCTGGCGGCCCTGCCAGGTCGAGGCGGACGAAACCGGCGGGCTCTGTGGCCCGGGCCGCGTGACGATCCATCTGCCGCACAACCACGATCGCATAACCGTCGGGTCGGTGGAATCGGTCTGGGTGCGATGCTGCATCGTTGAGGCAGGACCGGGCAACCCCAGCTACGCCCAGGCGCCGCAGGTCGAGGAGGTCTCCGTGGCAACCGTGGGCGGCACGGTCGGGGCGATCCAGGGCGAGTTGGTCGCCGAGGAGCTATTGGGCGTCTCCGACGGGCGTCCGGGTCAGTGCCTGCGGATGCGGGCGCCGACGGCGATCGACCCCGACGAGAATGTCGTGGTCGAGGTGTTCGAGTACGACTCGTGGGTCCCCTGGTCGATCGTCTCCACGTTCGCCGATAGCGGACCCACGGACCGCGTCGTCCAGGTCGTCCCCGGCAGCGCGGAGGTCCGGTTCGGTCCGTCTCTTCGAGAGCCCGACGGGATGCAGCGCAGCTACGGCGCGACCCCACCGGACGGAGCCCCCGTTCGCATCCGCAACCACCTGGTCGGCGGCGGCCGACTCGGGAACGTTGCCGAGCGGACCATCCGCGTGTTGCACACGACGGTCCCCTACATCGCGAACGTCGAGAACCGAGTGCGTGCCACCGGCGGCCACGACGCCGAGTCCGCCGACGAGGCCCGTCGGCGAGTGCCCCTCGAGCTTCGTGGCCGAGGTCGCGCCGTCACCCTCGACGACTTCGAGTACCTCGCCCGGGAGGCGGCGCCGGAGGTCGGCCGCGTGCGCTGCCTGCCCGACGAGGCACCGGGGTCGGTTCGCGTGCTCGTCGTGCCGTGGGTGAGCGAGGCCGGGTACGGCTTCGGCTTCGCCGATCTGGTGCCCGCCCACGACACGCTGCAGCGCATCACGTCCTACCTCGACGAGCGGCGCGTCATCGGGACCCGCGTGCTCGTGGAGCCCCCGCGCTACTGCGGCGTGACGGTGGTGACGAAGGTCAGGGCAGCGGCCCGTGCCAACAAGGAGAAGGTGGTCGACGCCGTGCGCCGCCAACTCCACACCTACTACCACCCGACCACCGGCGGCCCGGACGGTGACGGGTGGCCTTTCGGTCGCCCCGTCGTGATGAGCGAGGCGTTCTCGGTCGTGCAACGAGTGCCCGGTGTCGACCTGGTCGAGGACCTGCTGCTCTTCCCCTCCGACCCGATCACAGGAAAGCGGGACGATTCGACGCAGCGAATCACGGTCGGCGACGACAGCCTGGTCTTCTCCTTCGACCCTCAGGTCCAGGTAGTGACCGCATGAGCGAGCTCGAGGTGGGTCTGATCGCTCGGGGGGACTGGGTCGTCGACGAGGTCGTGCGGGCCGTCGGTGGAATGTTCGAGCCCATCGCTCTCCTCCTCGACCAGTACGACGCCATGCTCAACCCGAGACTCGCCCCCGACGAGATGGTCCGATGGCTCAGCCGGTGCCTCGGGATCCCGGTGGGGTCCGATGCGACCAGGGGTGAGCGTCGCCTGCTCGCAGCGGTACCGCGGCTCTATCGCTCGTGGGCGACCAGCAACGGCGTGCGCTTGCTTGTCAGCAGCTACCTCGACGTCGCCGAGGACGACGTCGAGATCGTCGAGAGCGGGGCTGCTGACTGGTCAGCCGTCGGGGGTAGCGAGCTGCCCGGCAGCGACGACCCGTTCGTCGAGGTACGAATCGCGCGTCCGCTCGAGGAGGACGAGCTCGAAACACTCAGCTCACTTCTCACCTCCGCGCTACCAGTGGGGATGCCGTGCAGGATCTTGTCCGGCTGATCCCTAATTCCGGTTCAGTCCGTGCAGTTGTTCAGCTTGTCCGCCCCAACCACGCCGTCGTACGCCGAAATCTTGCGCGCCCCATTAGACGGTGGCCAACAGGTTGCGCAGCTCGGGGTGGAGGGAATGGTCGGCCGAGAGCCGTCCCTGGGTCGCCTCAACGAACTCCTCAGGGGTGAGCTCAGCCTTGCCGGCGTCGCTGGTCACCGAAACGGCGAGCCCTCGCTCGACAATCACCGGCTTCTCCAGCTCTAGCAGCACGAACTGACCGAAGACAGCCCGCCACTCGATCCTCTCAGCACGCTCAGAGTCGGGCACGGGCACGAACACGTCATCGCCATGGGTGGCGTACTCGACGGCATAGTGGAAGGTCTGAAGCCAGGACGAGTAGTCGCCCACGCTCGTGTCCACCAAGCCGCTTCGTCCCCGGCTCCTCAGGTCGACGCGGTTGGCCACCTGGGCCTCTCGCCAGCGACCGACCAGCTCTTCCACGGGGACGTCGGCGTACGTCGAGATCTGCCAGTCGTTGAACGCCCCGACATCGAGGACCCCGGCGACCTCGCCGGCTCGGAACAGATCCTGCACGCGGCCGTCCAGCCCAGCCCGCGTGTAGTCCTCGAGACCCATCAGGTGCCCCAGCATGTCGCGTGTCGACCACCCCTCGCAGCGGCTCGCCTGGGACCAATCGGGGGAGGAGGAGAAGTGTCGGTGGACCCGATCGGCTTCGTGATCCAGCAGCTCGAAGGGATCGAGGCCATCCAGCAAGGACTCATCAGCCATCGTCCGACGTTACCGCTCTTGCCGTGAGCACAGTGACCGTGACTGAGAGGACTCCCCATGACACCCCACGGAGGCTCCTGCCCCTCGGCCTCACGAGTAACCACCGTCGTCCTAGCATCGGGATCGGCCAACAGCGGTCAGGCGATCCAAAGGAAGACGGTGAGCACCACGCAGGCCCAGAACAACTCGCACGCCACAACTCCGATCCTCGGCACGATCGATCACCGGCATGTCCCGTGATGACCGTCTGTTTCGCATCGGCGGTGGGCGCAACGGCCAGCGCGCCGAGGCCCCGGTGTCGCCGCGCGTCATTTCGCCATTGACGCGGTTGCCGATTGGCATGGCGTTGGTGACCTCAGTGGGTCGCGCACCTGAGTTCCGGTTGCCTACTGGTCAGCCATACGGGTCTGCGATGTCGCGCAGCTTGATGAGCGCCTCGCGCAGGCATCCGGCCAGCTCAGGGCCGAGATGGTCGTTCCATTCCTGCTCCACGCCCACCACCACATCCCGAGCCTGCTGCGAGGCGGCCTGCCCCTTCTCAGTGAACCGGATGACGTACGCCCGGCCATCGGCCGGGTCCGAGACACGCTCGACGAGCCCCTCCCTTTCCAGTGCCGTGACCAGCAGACTCGCCGTCTGCTTCGTGACCTGCGCCTGCTCAGCGAGATCGGGAGCGCTCTCGCGAGAACCGAGTGGCTGTCGCCGAGGGTCGCCCCTCCCCTGATCAGCGGACCCGCCGGGTGTGACAGGGGTGATCCAGGTTTTCGCTCTGTCCAAGAGCCGAGCGCCGGGGCCGCTCAGCCCAGCACGGTGGCGCCGCGGACGAGGACGGCGATCGGCCGGTCCAGCGCGCCCGGGTCGGTGGCGAGGTCGCCGTCGACGACCAGCAGATCAGCGGCCAGCCCGGCACGCACCGCCCCGGTCACGCCGGCAAGGCCGACGTACTCGGATGCGACCGATGTCGCGGTGGCCAGCGCCTCCGCGACCGGGTAGCCGGCCTTCACGAGGGTCTGGATCGCGAACGCGGTCCCGCCATGCCTCTTCGGTGGCGCGGCACCGGCGTCGGTTCCGGTGACCAGCCGGATGCCGTGGGCGCGGATCCGACCCGCCATCTCGACCTGCTCGGCGTGCATGGTGGGGAAGTCCATTCCGGCTCGCTCCATCACGGCCCGGATATTGGGCGGCAAGGCGTCCGGCGGCACCTGGTCGAGGTCGAAACCCAGCGTCAGGTCAATCGTGATGCCCGCGGCAGCGACCGCCTCTAGCAATTCCTCGGACACATCCCGACCCGTCTCGGTCAGGCAGCTGAAGTGCTCGATCCCGTCAACACCGGCTCGGATCGCGTGCCACACACCGGCCAACGCGTGCGCGTGGGCCAGCACCTTCAGCCCGGCCTGGTGCCCGGCCGCGACGAGGGCCGCCAGCTCCGCTTCGCTGAACTGCGCGGCGAACACATTGGTCCCGGCCGTGGTCATGCCGCCGCTGGCCATCACCTTCAGCTCGTCGACCCCGCGGACCACATGTTCGGCAACCTGTTCACGCACGCCGTTCACGCCTCGCGCCACCCCGCCGAGGAAGTGGCAATGCCCGTCCGGGACCGTCAGCGGTGGCCCCGCCGCGCGCACCCGGGGCAACCCGGGGAGGGCGCGGGCCTCGAGCGTCCGGTACCGACGGTCGCCGAGGTCCAAGACGGTGGTGACCCCGCGCGCGGCGCTCGCGGCCAAAGATTCGCGGATCTGCGCGTCCAGCTCCTCGTCCGTTGCGGCGCCGGCCCGCTCCAGCGCCCCCATATCACCGTTCGACACCAGGTGCACGTGGCAGTCGACCAGCCCCGGCAGCAGCGTCCCGGCGTACGTCGTGACGTCGGCGTCGCCCGGCGGCTCCGAGTGCCCCGGCTCGACACCGACGATCCTCTCGCCATCGACCAGCACCGTGCCGGCGCCCAGGAAGGCGGTGCCGTCGTACACCTGTGCTGCCCGCAACGCCTGCATGCCACCAAGTCTGTCCCGATGCCAACGTTCACGGCCAGGCGCCCTTGAGCGGAGCTGCCGAATAGAGGGCGGTCGTCGGGAAATCGCCACCCGATGAAACCTCACCGGGACCGGCGACAGACGCCGTTCGTTGCAGCACGACTTCGAGCCGACGAGCCGGGCGAGACCTACTTCTTACTACATCTGGTGTAGTGCATACCGCAAATGAAGTCTGACCTTGTGATAGACCGGCGTGCGAAAGTGTTGGACGCGGCATAGAGACGTTAGGCACCAAGGGCCTGCGCGGGCGCCGCATGCCGCAGCTCTAGCTCCGGCGGCGTCGTCTCCCGTAGGAACGTCCAGAGCCCCGCTCCCGCGTCCAAGACGCCTCGATCCCATCACTTTCGGGCGCCGTCTCGAACGCATCGAAGATCCCTGCCTCCCGGGCTAGCTCCGAAACCTCAGGGAACCGCCCGAGTCCGGTGTCCTTGGCGTGCCGGATGCGGTCCTCGACCTGGGCGGGGGCACGGTGCCTGGCCTTGAGGAACGCGAGCTGTCCGACCTTGGGGTTGGTGACGAACGCCTGGTTAGCGCACCCGTCGCGTTCCTCTGACAGCGACATGGCCATGACGTGCGGGGCGGCCCTGGCCCTGAGGCACCTGGATGCTGATGGTGCGTCTCGACAGCTAGGTGCGCGTGCAGCTCCGCTTCCTCAGCCGAGCTCCTTAGCCGCCGAGAAACTACATATGGTGTCGTAAGAACAGCGGATGTAGTATTCGGCTATGACCCGGCAGGCCGAGATCCTGGACGCCGCCATCGAGACGCTCGGAACCCAAGGCATGCGCGGGCTCACCCACCGAGCTGTGGACCAGGTGGCCGGGCTACCGGAGGGGTCGACGTCCAACCACTTCCGGTCACGCGACGCGTTGCTGGCAGGGATCGCGGAGAGGTTCGCGCAGCGGGAGCGCGCGGCGTTCGAGGCCATCGCCATGTCGGACGTGCCGCTGACGCCGGAGGACCTGGGCCGGGT
>Ga0075530_1001680_pt1 | contig 10476 bp, 9 predicted proteins | sample NGEPerD_2_FD_75101 | JGI IMG/M metagenome (GOLD analysis project Ga0075530, IMG submission 75101) | Arctic peat soil microbial communities from the Barrow Environmental Observatory site, Barrow, Alaska, USA - NGEE PermafrostL1-D | ecosystem: Environmental > Terrestrial > Soil > Wetlands > Peat ...
ACCGGTCTCCAAAACCGGCGATTCCAGGTTCGAGTCCTGGCTGCCCCGCTCGATGCCTTGCGTCCTACGCCGGTGGCGCCTCTCGGGCTTCGACGAGCATCGCCCGGGCGACCGCAAGGGTCTCGCCCGCTGCGGAGCGGACCGCGGCGCCCCCGTGGTGCTCGCGACCTTAGGCGCCGACCGGCCAGGCGACCACGACGTGCTCCTCTCCGGCGACGACCGCCTCGAACTCGGGGCCGTCGTAGATGTCGAAATGATCGACGCTGGGTCTCGCCTCTCCACGCTCTATACAACCAGCGTTCGCGGGAAAGTGTGAGATCCGCCTGCCGACCCCCCATCGACCGGCAAGCAAGCAAGCGGCGGACGGGAATTGAACCCGCGTCATCAGCTTGGAAGGCTGAGGCTCTACCGTTGAGCTACCGCCGCGTGTGCGAGTCGCCTCCGCATGCGACCCGCGGCACCACGACAGTCTGCCGGAATCCGTCAGAATGCGTAGCAGCCACGGGGAGTGGCGCAGTCTGGTAGCGCACTCGGCTGGGGGCCGAGCGGTCGCAGGTTCAAATCCTGTCTCCCCGATATTCAAGAGCCCGCCTGGGAAGCGGGCTCTGGTTTCTGGGTCTCCGTGGAACAGTGCCTGGCTCAGACAGCCTCCTGCTCTTGCCGCGCTACTGAGCAAGGTCTGAGTGCCTGAAATCGCGTCGATGCGCGGGGATTAGCGGCGATTACGAGTTACGAAGAGCGGTCCCCAGGCAGCCTGGAGCACTCTCACCTGTCGCGCTGGAGCGGACCAAGGACTTCGCCACCGCCGAGCGCCTTGGCCTGGAGTTCGCCGAGGTCTTCCGGCTGCTGGGAGACATCGGCTGGAGCGAGCATGACTTGCGCGAGGGCTACGTGCTGGCGATGCTCGCTCACGAGCTCAACGACGCTTGCGCTCGCAGCCGTGGAACGAGTCGCGGCCGCGGCCGCCGATGCAGCGGTCGAAGCCGTGGCCACCGCGCAGGCGATCGGAGCCGCGGCCGCCCTTGAGGAGGTCGTTGCCGGCGTTGCCCTTGAGCAGGTCCGGGCCACCGCGGCCGAGCAGGCGATCGCGGCCGCTGCCGCCGAAGACGCGATCGGCGGCGGTGCCGGCGGCGACGTAGTCGTTGCCGGCACCGGCACAGATCAGGTCGCGGCCGGCGAAGGAGTGGATCGTGTCGTTGCCGCCGAAGCCGACGATCACATCGGGCCCGCCGGTGCCGGTGAGGACGTCGTCACCGCCGGTGCCGGTGATCGTCGCGGGCACGCCGCGACAGGTCGCGGTCGCAAGGACCCGGGTGCTCGCCGTCGCCAGGTTGTTCGCAGCCACCGGATCCTTCTGATCGGCCTTGACCGTGGCCGTATTGGTGATCCTTCCGGTCCGGCGCGGGACCACCGCGATGCTCAGCGCCGGGGGCGGGCCGTAGTTGGCGCCGAAGCCGACCGAGCCGAGCCGGCAGGAGACCTTGCGCCCGTGCAGGGCGCACTGGCCCGACGAGGCGGTGGCGGAGAGGAGGTCGACGCCCCGTGGCAGCTGGTCGGTGATCGTGACGCCGGTTGCGCCCTGGGGGCCCAGGTTCTGGACGCCGATCGTGTAGGTCAGCGTCGCGCCGACGTGGACCGGGTCGGGGCCGTCGGTCTTGGTGATCCGCAGATCGCTCGAGCCGCGCGCCGCCGCCGAGCCCTCGGCGCTGAAGAGCAGCGCCGCGAGCGAGGCCAGGGCCAGCAGCGCGATCACGGTCGCCCACCGCCTCGCGCCCGGCTTTGAAGAGACAGATCGTTGCATCGGGATTCCTCTCCTTTGGAGCTTTCCTCTGCTCTCTCCCCTTTAACCCGACGGCGAGGGAATGATGCGGTTCGGGGTGCTGGGCGGGTGTGGGGTGCGCAAATCCGATTGCGGGTTGCCGCGGCGTCGCTGGATCGTCCAGGAGGTCGAGAGCTCGTTGCGCCGGCTCGGCACCGAGTGGATCGATCTCTACCAAATCCACCGCTATGACCCGCGGGTCGACCTCGACGAGACCCTCGGTGCCCTCAGCGACCTCGTCCACCAGGGCAAGGTCCGCTACATCGGCCACTCGGCCTTCCCGGCCTCGGCGATCGTCGAGGCTCAGTGGACCGCCCGCGAGCGCGGGCGCGAGCGCTTCGTCTGCGAACAGGCGCCCTACTCAGTCCTCACCCGCGCGATCGAGCCCGACGTGCTTCCGACCTGCTCGCGCTATGGCATGGGCGTGATCACCTACAGCCCGCTCAGCGGCGGCTGGCTTTCGGGCCGCTACCGCGCGGATTCCGGCGGGGATCAGGGCCCGGTATCGCCCGCCCGCCAGAAACTGGTCGCCCGTTTCGATACATCGCTGCCCGAGAACCAGCGCAAGTTCGAGGCCGCGGTGCAGCTCTCGGATCTTGCCGAGGAGGCCGGGATGTCGCTGATCGAGCTGGCGGTCGCCTTCGTTATCCGCCACCCGGCTGTTACCGCGGCGATCATCGGGCCGCGGACGATGGAACACCTCGAGTCCCAGCTTGGCGCCGCCGAGGTCGAGATCTCCGACGACGTGCTCGACAGAATCGACGAGATCGTCCAGCCCGGGCTGACCCTCAACCCTGTCGACAACAGTTGGGTCAGCCCGTCACTCGAGCCGGCTGCGCGACGGCGACGCTAGGAGGCCGAGTCCAGCCAACGGACGCAATGGGTTGCGCGGGAGGACGGAAACTGCCTGCCCAGCTTCTTAAATTCCGTGGGATTGGTACCGCCTTTGGTACCGGATGCACCGTCCGATCAGTCCTCGCGGTCCCGGTTTGGGGACGCGGGGACGCAGAGGGACGCGTCCGGACGCATGGAGCACGCGGGTCAGTCGGCTGGGGGCCGAGCGGTCGCAGGTTCAAATCCCGATATTCACCCGACCTATGGAGCTGGCCGCGGCGGCGCGCGACGTCTCGGCTGGCCATATCGAGTCCGCCCTGCTACAACAAGGGCATGGAGGCCGCTCCCCGGACCGAGCAGGAACTGCGTGCGCAGGCCGTCGCCAGCGATGAGATTCGGCGCGAGACGGAACGGCCGCAGGGCTGAGGGGGGGGCCGGCGATGCAGAACTGGGATCTGAAGGCGGTCGAGGCGGAGCCGGGCCAGCCACTGATTCTCGCTTCGGCTGACGATGCGCGGACGGTCGTGCTGCATCTCCCGGCGGGTGAGGAGCTGCGGGAGCACGAGGTGCACGAGCGGGCGCGGGTTGTCATCGTCGAGGGCGAGGTTGAGATCACAACGCCGGCGGGGGAGAGCGTGTCGACGAGTGCCGGCCACCTCTTCGAGTTCGATCCCGGCGAGCGCCACACGGTCGCCGCGCGCTCCGATGCCCGCCTGCTGCTGATCCTCACCCCGTGGCCCGGCGACGGCCATCCCGGCGCGATGACGCTCGAGCAGAAGGCGGCAGTGCGCCAGCGCGCCGCCCAGCGCCCTCAGGACTGATCCTCTTCCGGTCAGGCCGACCACGGAACGCGCCGGGAAACGGTCCCGGCGCCGCGATCGACGTGCGCCGCCCTGCGCTTGGCGATCGGCGTCCACGGCCGGCACGTCGGCGCCACCGGCCGGTCGTATACTCGCGCGCAATGGCCGCAGGTCCCGATCCGCAGGCTGCCCCGCACGGCGAGGAGCCCTCCGGCAGAGAGCTGCCGCTCTCGCTGCGGTTGCTCGAGGCCGGCGTGCGCGGAGCGCGCTCGGTCGGCAAAGCGGCCGGGGTCGAGCGTGCGATCGAAGCCGCCGCCGAGGAGGCGATGGTCGCCGCGGTCGAGAGCGAGACGGTCGAGCGCGCCCTGGTACGGGTGCTGCAGGGGCCGCTGGTCGAGGACGCCGTCAACGGGGCGCTCGAGAGCGAGACCTTGAAGCGCGCCCTGATCGATGCGCTCGACAGCGAGATGGTCGACGAGGTCTGGCGGCGGATGCTGGCCAGCGAGGAGACGCAGCGGCTGGTCGAGCGGATCGCCGAGGCGCCGGAGATACGCGCCGCGATCAGCGCCCAGGGCGTCGGCTTCATCGAGGACATCGGCCACACGATCGGCGACACGACCCGCCGCCTCGACGGGGTGCTCGAGCGGGTTGCCCGGAGAATCGTCTTCCGCCGCCGCCGCAGCGAGCCGACCGAGCGGGCCGGGGCGCTGACCCGGGGGCTCGCCTTCGGTCTCGACCTGCTGATCGTCAACCTCGCCTTCTCGGGACTGGCGGCGATCCTGGCGCTGATCGGCTCCTTCTTCTCCGGCAGCGCGACCGGGGTCTCCGGCTTCGCCCTGGCGCTCGGCAGCGCCGCCTGGGTCGGCCTCGGGGCCTTCTATCTCGTCGCCTTCTGGTCGCTCGCGGGGCAGACGCCCGGCATGCGCTTCTTCGGCATCAGGCTCGGAGTCGAGGGGCGCGGCCTGGCGCCGCGGAACTCCCTGCGGCGCCTGGTCGGCCTCTTCCTCGCCGCAATTCCCTTTGGCCTCGGCTTCCTCGGCATCCTCTTCGACCAACGCCGCCGCGGCTGGCAGGACCGGCTCGCCGGCGTCGATGTCCTCTACGAGGACCGCGAGCCGGCCGCCGCGCCCTGGTCGAGTCTCGGCGCGCCGCAGCCGCTCGCCGCCGGGCAGCCCGAGACGGCGAAGGCCCCGGGAGCCCGGGGCCTTCGGCCGCAGCAGGTATCGGGATCGCCGCTGGGCGGCTGAGCCGCCAGCGACCAGAACGGGCCGGCCGGCCCAGCTCTTCTCGCCCTACTTCGGCCCCGAGGTCGGCAGCTTCCTGCGACAACTGCCATGATCGCGCGGTGAGCGTCGATGCGGTGAGAACGCCGGAGGAGAGCCTGCAGGGCCTGCCCGACTTCCCCTTCGAGTCGAGCTACCGCGAGGTCGACGGGTTGCGGCTCGCCTACCTCGACGAGGGGGAGGGGAAGCCGGTCGTCTTCTTCCACGGCGAGCCGACCTGGTCGTTTCTCTGGCGCAAGGTGATCCCGCCGGTGCGCGACGCCGGCTACCGCTGTATCGCCCCCGACTACGCCGGCTTCGGCCGCTCCGACAAGCCCACCGACCTCTCCTGGTACACCTACGACCGCCACGTCGAGCTGATGGCGAAGCTGCTCGAGGAGCTCGACGTGCGCGACGCGACCGCGGTCGTCCATGACTGGGGCGGGCCGATCGGGCTGCGGCTGGCCGTCGACCACCCGGACCGCTTCTCGCGCCTGGTGATCATGGAGACCGGCCCCTTTACCGGCCAGCAGCGGATGAGCGAGGCCTGGCTCAAATTCCGCGACTTCGTCCGCGACAACGCCGACATCCCGATCGGTTTCCTGGTCCGGGGCGGCTGCAAGAACGATCCTGGCGACGAGGTGATCGCCGCCTACGAGGCGCCCTTCCCGAGCCCGGAGTCGAAGGCGGGAGCGCGGGCCTTCCCGCTGATCTTGCCGACCGAGCCCGATGCGCCCGGCGCCGCCGAGGGAAAAAGGATCGCCGATGCGCTGCGCGTCGACGAGCGGCCGGCGCTGGTCCTCTGGGCGGACTCCGACCCGATCCTGCCCTTCTCGATGGGGGAGCGAGTGTCCTCGCAGCTCAACTTTCCCGCGCCGCGGGCGATCGAGAACGCCGGCCACTTCCTCCAGGAGGACGCCGGCGAGGAAATCGGCGCGATCATCGCGGCCTGGCTCTAGGCCGGCGCCCTCGACTTCAGGATCTGGGCGCCAAGCGTTTGACGGCTTCCCGCAGCTCGTCGCGAGGGCGCTCCAACAGCAGGCGGGCGCGTTGCGGCGGTCCGCTGTCTTCGAGCCAGGTGACGGTCCCGGGCCAGTAGGGACTTGGGGGCGTTCCGGGGTGGTGGAAGGCCGAGGCGAAGACCCAGCTGCCGGTGTTGTGGAGCTGTCCGCCGCCGGGCAGAGCCCACTCCGCCTCGCCCTTTCCGGGGCCGCCGCGGTGGGTGTGGCCGGTGATCGTGTGAGCGGCCTGCACACCCATGCGCTCAGCCAGCTCGCGCGCCGCGGCGATGCCGCTGTGGGAGATCGAACCGGCGTTCAGGTTGGCGTCGAAGTTGGCGCGGAGGAGCCGGTTGATGCCCCAGACGCTGGCCGGGACACCGGCGCCGACGGCGGCCCGGAGCGCGGCGCGGCGGGCGCGGCCGCCCTTCCCGTTGCGGCTGGCGATCATCCGCCAGGCGCGCTCGGAGGGGCGGCTGGCGCGCCGCGCCACGCCGCCCTGCGCGAGTCCGAAGGTGAGGCCATAGACGGGCCGCAGGACTCGCTCGTAGTCGGCCGGGGCGGTGCGCTCAGGCAGCGGTCCGAGGGCGCGCATCGACGCCGCGGCCGCGATGCACTCGAGTCGGGGCAGGGTCATGTGGCAGTCCATGTAATGGCCGTGGGTGGCGTAGACGTCGTCGCGCAGCCAGATCCCCGGATAGGCGATCTCCAGCTCGGCGGGGTCCAGCCAGGAGGCGATCCGCCTCGCCGCCTCGCCGGCCGGCCCGGAACGCTGCTCGAGGCCCAGCGGTATCTGCGCCAGTGCCTGCTGCTCCAGCAGCGGCTCGGCCAAGCGGTGATCGTGGTTGCCGGGGACCAGCACCACCGGCCGGCCGGCCATCGCCTCGCCGAGCTCCTCGAAGAAGGGCCGGGCGCTCTCCAGGGCGGTGGCGAGCGGCAGCTCGCGCAGCTCGAGCACGTCGCCGAGCAGGACCAGCCGCTCGGCTGAGGCGAGCTCCTCGAACAGGACGCGGCGGATCTCGGCGTCGCGCAGGAGGTCCTCGCCGAAGGCGCTGCCGAGGTGGAGGTCGGAGACAATTGCGGTTCGCATCGAGGTCAAACCTAGCTGGCGGCTCAAAGCTGATCACGCCACCACCCGCGCGATCCGCGACTCCCGCCTGCGCATCTTCGAGGGCACGGGCCACGACCTGCCGCCCGAGCTCTGGCCCGACTTGTCTCGCTATGCGGCTGAGAGGATTCGAACCTCCACGCTCTTTCGAGCAATACGCCCTGAACGTATCGCGTCTGCCAGTTCCGCCACAGCCGCGCGGAACAGAAAATCTACCGGTTGGCTGCCCTGCGGGTGGACAAGGAAATAATACGAACATATGTTCGAAGCTTGGAATCCCCTCCGGACGGGAGGCCGCGGACTACGCCGCCGCCCGCTCCCGCTAGAATGCCGCCCCCCGCGCCGCTATCGTCTAGGGGACTAGGACGCCGGATTCTCAGTCCGGAAACCGGGGTTCGAATCCCCGTAGCGGTATCGCCTGGAGGACCCGACGATGCACGGTTCTCAAGTTGGGTTGAGTCAAGTCGCGAGTTGTGGTGTAACGGACTCGCCGGCACTCTCTTCAGCGCTTCAGGGCCGCTGCCTCCTTTCCGCTCGTCTCGGCCTGGTCCCGAGCAGTCGCTGGGGAACCTTTCTCTAGCGGTACGGCGCTGGAATAGCTTGCGGAGCGTGGGACCGATCAGTCACATTGACGGGACTGAATGCTGGGGCGAAAGAAATGAGACTGATCGGTCGCATTCAGGGGGAAATCGCCCAAAAACCAAGAAATGAGACTGATCGGTCGCATCTACGGTATCTTGATGCAATGAAGCGCACCAATTCCCCCTCCGCACTTGGCGTCGCAATCCGCGAGCGCCGACGTGTCTTGGGCATGACCCAGGACGACCTAGCCCTGTCGATTGGCGTCAACCGCAAGGTTATTGGCCAACTGGAGGGCGGCAAGGAGACTGTCCGACTCGCGATCGCGCTGAATGCGGCGCGCTCTCTCGGGTTGAACGTAGGAGTTGAGGCGCGTGGCGAAACCAACTCTTGAGGTTTACTTAGACGGCACGCTCGCCGGCACCTTGCTCCGCAAGGACAACGGGAACCTGCAGTTTCGCTACGCCAAGTCCTACGTCGAGGCGAAAGGGCCATCACTTTCGCTGAATCTCCCGGTGCGGACCGAGGCCTTTCCGCATCGCGACTGCCTCGCCTTCTTCGGCAACCTGCTGCCAGAGGAGGACGTCCGCGCCCAGGTCGCGCTTGCCACTGGGATCTCCGCTGCCAACGACTATCGACTGCTTGAGCGCTTCGGCGGCGATGTCGCCGGAGCGATCACCCTCCTGCCGTCAGAGCGAGCGGAAGGGGAGCCTGAGCCCGACAGCCTCGAGGTTCTCTCCTCGGAACGGCTTGACGAGGTTCTCACCCAACTGCCCCAGCGCCCTCTCGCCATTGATGAGAAGGGCGAGGTGCGAATGTCCTTGGCGGGCGCGCAGAGCAAGCTGCCCGTGGTCGAGGTCGACGGGGGCTTTGCGCTACCGCATGGTTCAGGCCGTCCAACCAGCCACATCCTCAAGCCTGAGCCGTCTCGGTTCCCGGGCCTGGTGGCCAACGAGTTCTTCTGTATGCGAATTGCGGGGGAGGTCGGCCTGCGAGTTGCGCCAGTTGACCGTGCCGAGACGAGCTCAGGGCTGCCGTTCCTGGTCGTGTCAAGAATCACGAAAATTCCCCACTTTCGATCACGGAATTTCCCCACCCCCTGCGACCGCGTCTCGAAGCCCTTTGAGCTTCTCCCGGTGCCCGCGCATCCTGTAGCTCTCGCCGTCGATCTGTAGGACGCTGGCCCGGTGCAACAGCCGGTCGAGGATCGCCGCGGCGACCGTGGTGTCCTCGAAGATCTCGCCCCAGCTGGCGATCCCCCTGTTGGTCGTGAGGATGATCGAGCCCTTCTCATAGCGGTGGCTGATCACCTGGAACAGGTGGGCGGCCGCCTCGCCCATCATCGGCAGGTAGCCGAGCTCGTCGACGATCAAAAGCGCCGGCCCCGCCCAGAAGCGCATCGTCGCCGACCAGCGTCCCTCCGATGCCGCCTTGGCGCTTCTGGCCACCAGCTCGGCGGCGGTCGTGTAATAGACGCGGTGGCCGGCGTCGACCGCCTTCAGCCCCAGGGCGATCGCCAGCATCGTCTTTCCGACGCCGGGCTGGCCGATCAGCAAGACGTTGGAGCGCTCCTCGAGGAAGCGCAGGCTCGCCAGCTCTTCGACCATCCGCTGGTCGAGGCCCGGCTGGGCGGAGAAGTCGAATTCCTCCAGCGTCTTGTGGGAGGGGAAGCCGGCGAGCCGCAGCCGCCGCTCGTGGCTCTTGGCCTTGACCGCCGCCACCTCGGCGCCCAACAGGGTGTCGAGGAAGTCGGCGTAGGAGGGCTTCTCGGACTGGGCCCGCTCCAGCTCGCCGGCCAGGCACTCCGCGAGGGCTCCGAGCTTCAGATCGGCGAGGTGGCCGCGGACGCGCTGGTAGGAGGCGTCTTTGCGGCCGCTCATCGGGCCGCTCCGGCGATCTCGGCGTAGCGGCCGAGGTCGATGCGGACCTCGCCGCCCTCTTCGCCGCGCAGCTTGGCCGCGGCGGCCAGCGCCGCGGGGCCGGGTGGGCGGTTGGCCTTGGCCTTGCAGGGCGGCGCGGTGGTGAAAGCGTCCAGCACCGCCCGCTCCAGGGCTTTGCCGTGCTCGGCGCTGCGGATCGTCTGGGCGGCGCCTGAGGGCGCGCGGCGGTGGCGGGCCACCCGTCGCCCCGTGGCCGAGACGATCTCCACCCCCAGCTCGCCGAGGCGGGCCTTGACGGTGACGCTCTGGCCGACCAGCTCCGGTGGGGTGCTGTAGCGGTTGGACTCGAAGCTGACCAGGGCCTGGGGCCCGACCACCCGCTCGACGCAAAGCTCGGCCGGGAACGGGGCTGCCGGCAGGGCCAAGAGTGGCTCGGCGTCGGCGAGGGAGCCGACCGTGCCGCCCTCCCGCCGCCTTGCGTCGGCGACCGAGGCGCAGAAGCGGTCGAGGTCGGCCTGGGCCTGGGCCGGGGTTGCGACCGGGGCCGAGCGCCACCAGGAGCGGGCCAGGTAGCCGATCCCCGACTCGACCACTCCCTTTCGCTGCGGCCGCCGGGGCGGGCAGACGTCGACGGAGACGCCGTAGTGCTTGGCGACGGCGGCGAACTCGGCGCGGATGCGGTCGGAGCCGGGGGTGATCACCGTCGCCATGCGATCGGTGCGCCAGGCCTTGGCGGTGCCGCCGAAGCGGCGCAGGACGCCGTCCATGGCACCGACCAGGTGCGGGAAGCTCATGCCGTCGCTGAAGAGCGCCCGCAGCCGCCCGGAGTGCGAAAGGGCGCCGACCAGGACGTAGGCCTTCTCGCCCCAGGGGGTCTCGGCCAGCTCCCACCAGTCGATCTGCAGCTCCTCGCCGGGGTCGTGGTCGATCTCGGTGGTGGGGGCCCGAGCACCGGTGCGACAGGCCAGGCAGGGCGGGCGCAGTTCCAGCCGGCGCAGCTCGCGCACCAGGGTCGGGTAGGAGCGCTCGAACCCCAGATCGGTCAGCTCGCGGTGCAGCACGCTGGCGAGCACGTGGTGGTCATCGGCGAAGCGGGCGCTCAGGTAATCGCGGTAGGGCTCCAGGCAGCTGGGTGGCCGCTCTCGCTCGGGGCGATTGTCGCGCAGATAGGCGCGAACGGTCTTGCGGTCGCGGCC
>Ga0075530_1001682_pt1 | contig 10472 bp, 7 predicted proteins | sample NGEPerD_2_FD_75101 | JGI IMG/M metagenome (GOLD analysis project Ga0075530, IMG submission 75101) | Arctic peat soil microbial communities from the Barrow Environmental Observatory site, Barrow, Alaska, USA - NGEE PermafrostL1-D | ecosystem: Environmental > Terrestrial > Soil > Wetlands > Peat ...
CTTCCCACACTGATCGGCGCGGCGTTGACTGGAGCGGTGTCGGCAGCCTTCAAGTGCGGCAGGCATGTGATCGACCCCAACAATATTGCGGCGATCCAGAGCAAATTAGAGGGTCGCGAGACCCGCTGAGGCGTCGCTTCCGCGTGAACACGAGATCTTAAGGAACGCCCGCATGTGACTGCAATCAATCTCATTGCGCCAACTCCACCATTGCAATGTCCGCATGCGGTTGTGCTATTAACATGCCAAAAAGGCCTTATTCCACCGTTATCAGTACTCCATTGCGGTTTCTTCAGTCCGCAACGGAGCAGCAAGCAATCGACTGCATCTGCTGCACCGCACTATTCTAGCGCAAGAGCGCACTCAGGCGCTTCGACCGACGCTGGATCGACACTTACGTCGGTGCGGAACTAATTTCGGCAAATTGATCTGAATGGAGGACGCTAATCATCTTCAAGACTTGCGCGCCGGTCGCCGGTTCGGTCAACTTTCTAATAAACAATACAGATCGATATTCGACCGCGGCCACAATAAGCGTTCCGCGGATCTCCGTCGAAACCCCGCCAGCAACTCATCGGTGTAAACCGATACCGCTTCGCTGCCTGAATTAATTACCGCGCGCTTCCCTTTGCGGCTTAATTCGAATAATTGGTAACGCTTCACCTTTCGCATTGTCTGGCCACTACCGCTCGGCGACGATAGTTAATACATGACTTGGCTCAAATGAACGAATCTTTGGTAAATGATGCTCAAGCGCCCCAGTCGGGCGCGAAGAACGGCATGTTCAGATCCCTGCACATACCTAATTTTCGCCGCTATTACCTGGGCCAGCTCATTTCGCTGAACGGCACCTGGATGCATTCGATCGCGCAGGCATGGTTAGTTTATCGGCTCACGGGCTCCAGTTTTATGCTCGGTCTCGTGACATTTTGCAATCTTGCGCCGGTGCTTGTGTTGAGCCTGGTTGCCGGCGTCGTGGCGGACCGGTTCAACCGTCGCAAGATGCTCATCATGGTGCACAGTTTTGCCATGCTGCAGGCGCTGCTGCTGGCCGCGCTAACTATCACCGAGACAGTCGAACCCTGGCATATTGTGGTGCTGGCGACGGTCCTGGGCGCGGCGCGGGCGTTCGAGGTGCCCGCGCGCCACGCGCTCATCGGCGAGATAATCCCCCGCGAGCAACTCTCCAATGCGATCGGGCTGAGCTCCACTACCTTCAACGCGGCGCGCTTCGTGGGACCGGCGATTGCCGGCGCGCTGGTGGCATGGTGGGGTGAGGGGCCGGTCTTCCTCGTCAACGCGCTGTCCTTTTCGGCGATTTTGTTCGCGCTGATCGGGATGCGCCTGGAAAAGCGATCGAATCATCCTGCCCGCGCACCCTTAGGCGCATATTTGATGGAGGGGCTTCGCTTCGCTGCCGGGCATGCTCAAATCAGGGGCGGGTTGTTGATGCTGGGCATGGTAAGCATGATGAGCAGCGCGATCACGGTGTTGATGCCGGTGTTTGCGACCGAGACGCACGCAGGCGGCTCGCGACTGATGGGCGTCATGATGAGCGCCATGGGCGCCGGTGCGCTGCTTGGCGCCTTGCGTCTGGCGGCCCGGTCCTCCGGCGAGGGACTGGAGCGCGTGATAGGCTGGGCGGCGTTAGGCCTCGCGGTTGCCGCCTGCGTGTTTTCAACGGTACATGTGCTGTGGCTAACCTTGCCGGTGCTGGTGCTCATCGGCTACGGACACACCAGCGCCGCGGCCTCGGCCAACGCGATGATTCAGCTACATACCGAAGACGCCTTGCGCGGGCGCGTCATGTCGATCTTCTCGATGAGTTTTCTGGGGCTTATGCCGATCGGCAGTTTGCTCGGCGGCTGGGCGGCTGAACATGTGGGAGCGTCCGCGACCATCACCTGGTTCGGTGTCGCTTGCGGATTAATGTCGTCGTTGTATTTGTGGTCGCTGTATAAGCCCGTACGTACTGATTCCCGGGCACTCCATGTCAATGGCCAAAGTCACATGAATCGTTAAACCAGCGCTCGCAACCCCTGGACGAGCCTCCCGATGCCCTCCGTGACCGTCTCCTTGCGCAACGCGCCGTAGGCAATGCGCAAATAACAGCCTGTTCCCGTACCGAACGCGGAACCCGGAATGACGGCTACTCGATATTCGCGGATCAGTCGCTCAACCAAGGTCATGTCCGGGATGTCGGTGTGTACGCGCAATAGTACATAGAATGCGCCCTCGGCGCGGGGCGGGTCAATTCGTCCCTCAAGTTCACCCAGTTGTCGGAGCACGGCTTGACGAACTTCGTCGATGCCACGGATATTTTCGCGGGTGTAGGCCCAGTCCGCCTCCAGCGCGCCCAGTGCGGCATATTGCGCGACAGTTGGTGGGCAGATCAGGATGGTGTCCTGCACCTTGCCTACCGGCGAGATCAGTTGTTCCGGCAGCAGCATGTAGCCGACGCGCCAGCCCGCCAGCGCGTAGCCTTTTGAAAATGAGAATAACGAGAGCGTGTGTTCGTCCGCACCCGGCAGTGAGGCAGGGGAAAAATGCCGTGCGCCATCCCAGACGAAAGACTCGTAAGCCTCGTCGCTGATGTGGTAGAGCCGGTGCTTACGGCAAAGATCGTTGACCTGTTCCAGCGCGGCTTGCGAGTATATGGCGCCAGAGGGATTATTGGGCGAGACGGTGACTATCGCGCGGGTGCGCGCGGTGATTGCCGCTTCGATCGCGTCCGGGCGCAAATGATTAATTGCATCGGTGGAGACGGGCACCGCGCGGCAGCCAGTCATGGTCACAGCCATTTCGTGGTTAAAGTAATAAGGCGTAGAGAGGATGACTTCGTCGCCGGGCTCGGCGATGGCCAGCACCGCGTATAGAAACGCCATATTCGAACCGGCCGTGATCATGATGCGATCTCGATCGGACACCGTGATGGCGTTGTTCGCGCCGAGCTTGTCGATCAGCGCCTGTCTGAGTTCGGGCAGCCCTTGCGCCTGACCGTAGCCGTGATTATCGGGATTGGCGAGACTCGCCTGAATGCGCGCGACTGCCTGGGGCGGCGGCGCGTAGTGGACGACGCCTTGCCCTAAAGAGATGGTTCCGGGGTGCGCTCTTATCAGGGCCGCGACCGCCGGAATGATCGGCGGCTGCACCGCGCGTACGCGCACGCTGGCGGCAAGGGCGACCTTGGCACGGGCGGAATTATTCATTTCTGGCATAACAATTTAAGGCGCAACGTATGGAAACAAATTCGGGGAAGCAGGTGCGGCCGCGCGACTGTGCAAATCGCATGCGAGGCAGTCCGAGGACCGCATGGCTGGCGGTGCCCTTAATATGGATCAGCGCCTGCGTTCACACTCCGCCGTCAGGCCAGCCCGAAGATTCTCCCGCGCATAAGCCCGAGGCGGCGCCGCCCGTTACGCCCACGCAGTTTGAGGCCGAAGAAATGCCCGTCACTATCCCAAACGAAGGCTGGTTTATCCTCGTCACCAAGGGCAGCCGTCAAATGGCCGTGTATGCCGACGGGGAGATCGTGCATCGCTTTAACATCGGTCTGGGCTTTCGGCCTGCCGGCCACAAGCGCTGGGAAGGGGATGGCCGCACGCCGGAAGGAGTTTATTCGGTGGCGATAAAAAATCCTCAGAGCCGCTATTTCCTCTCCCTGGGGCTAAACTACCCATTGCCCAGCGACGCGGCGATTGGTTACGCGAAGGGTCGTATATCCTGGGAGCAGTATCAGACAATCGAGGACGCCTACAATGCTCGCAAGGTGCCACCGTGGAATACCCGTCTGGGCGGCGAGATTTTCATCCACGGCCGCGGCGCCACCAGCGACTGGACACGTGGCTGCATCGCGCTGGAAAACGCTGACATGCAGCAGCTTTATAACCTGGTCGATGTCGGCACACCGGTTACCATAATGCCCTGACCCACCATCCGCAAGCGGACCGGTCCGCATGATGAAATCTTTTTTCGCACCTATGGTCTCTGATACTATGTTGCGAAAGTACGCGACTGATAGATCATGCAATCGGTCAAGCGTCAATAATTATAAGAGAAATCAGGAACATGCTACGCGGCGTTGCCGCATGGCGAAGGCGAGATGTCGGCAATGCTTGAATCCGGCGATTAACCGAGCAGTCAAGCAAGCGGAATTGATATAGCACGGCTGCCTCACCGACAGGGACTTTGAATGTACGAATCTTATTACAAACTCCGTGACGAACCTTTCCGGCTAAGCCCGGATTCTTACTATTCCTTCAAGCACAGAAGTTACGTGCAGGCCGAGGGTTACCTGCGCTACGGCGTACAGCGTGCGGAGGGTATAGTCATGGTGACCGGTGTGCCGGGCACGGGCAAAAGCACGCTGGTCAGTGATCTCTTGGGTGATTTCCCGCCTTCGAAGTTATTGACCGGTACCCTGGTCATAACGCGCTTGGAGACCGACGATCTGTTTCGGGCGGTCGCGTTCGCCTTCAATCTGTCCGTCGAAGGCATGGATAGAGCCAGTGTGCTGCGTACCCTGGAGCTGTTCCTCACCGAAAACGCGCAGGCCGGCAAGCGCGCCTTGCTGATAGTCGACGAGGCGCAGAATATTTCTATAGATGGGCTCGAAGACCTGCGGCTCCTGACCAATTTGCAAAAGGGCAATCGGCCGCTGTTGCAGATCTTCCTGCTTGGCCAGGAAAGCCTGCGTGACAAGGTGCAGGATCCGAAGCTGAAACAGCTGTTGCAGCGGATCATTGCCGCGTCCCACCTCGATTCGCTGGAACCAGACGAAGCCCGGGATTACATTGAGCAGCGCTTGCAGCGCGCAGGCTGGCAGGGGGATCCCGAAATCACGGACGACGCCTTTATCCTGATTCACAAATACAGCAGCGGCATTCCACGGCGTATTAACCAGCTGTGCAGCCGCCTGTTTCTGTATGGCAGCGTTGACGAAAAACATGTGCTGGAGGCGGCTGACGTACAGGCCGTGCTGGAGGATTTCCGCAAGGAATTGCTGTTGCCGGCTGATGAACAGCACGAAATCGACGAGATTTCGCGCGCCTACACGCGCGCCGCGAAGAGCGGCGCCAAAAGTGGCTCATACCAGCCGCGAGTGGTACCGGCCTCGGTGCGTCCAGTCGAACATGGCAAGAGCGACGCGACGCGACCACCGAGCGCCGAGCGTTTTAATCGGACAGGGAAATCCGGCGCGTCAGCGCGAGATAATCGTGTCGTCCCTGAGCGCGCGAGCCCGGAGCGCAGCGGCGGTTCGCCGCCGCATCTGCAGTCGGTCAACCAGAAGTCGTCCGTGAAGGAAGCACTGAAATCACTGGAAGACGAGCGTACGCCACCGCCATCGGCGCGTCCCCGTTCCGTGCCGCCGCAGGTCGTGAAGCAACGTGAGACGGCGGGAGCCGCCCGGCCCGAGGCGGATCGTCCTTCGCTGTTTGCCGATCCCCGAGACGAACGGCGCGCGCCGGGGCCTACTGTCATGCGCCAGCTACCACCATACGATGATTCCAGCAGTCGCTACGAGCGCACCGGCTCCGGGCGCTCCTGGTTGACCTTGCTGCTGGCGCTTGCCTTGCTGGCCACCAGCATCTACGCGGCGAGTCCGCTGATAAGAGACCAGTTCGGCATCGACATCGCCGCGATGGTGCATGAGACGCTGGGCGGGCTTACCGGCGCACCGCCGACTGAAGCTACCGAACAGAGTGCGGCCGGCGACGCGGCGCAGGAAACCGGCGGTGACACGGAAAATCCGGACCCGCCAGCGGCGGAGTAAATTCACGGCAGCGGGTTACCCCTGGTAGTCCGGGCAATTGCTTTGTCTGTTCGTTTGGCGCTCGGAATCTAACATCTTCCCGTTACCCCTGCGTTGCGTATCATCCCCGTTGCTCTTTGGCGGTTCTCAAACTTTCTGGCATTTCAACGGCGGGGTTGTTGATGAGGTCGTAAAGAATATGTGCGGCTTCCTTTAACAGCACCTGACCCGGATCGAATCCGCCGCCATTTTTCTCGTTCGTCCGGGCGGGAAGACCGCTTGCCTTGCGGTAGACGGCTTCGCGGTTCTGGCTCGCCTGCTCCATGCTTTCCATCTCCTTGCGCCGCTTTGATTCAAGCAGGCTGACCGAGCGCTCGTTTTGCGCGATTTCGCCGGCGCGTATTTCCTGCATCAGGTATTTGAAAGCCGGGTTTTGCCGCATTCGCCGCGCGTGTCGTTCCCGCACATCGTTGACTTCCTCTGCGTGGATCGCGCGTGGCGAGTACTCGGCGGCCTGAATCTCGTCCCACGGCAGCGCATTGTCCAGCGCACGTTCGCCTTGCTCGTGGTTGTCGATAACCGTGGGGAACCGGATATCCGGTACCACGCCTCGATGCTGCGTACTGGCGCCGCTGACACGATAGAATTGCGCCACAGTCATGGTGATCTGGCCCAGTGTCGCATCGCTTTCGTCATCGATTCCATTGTTCAGGTCAACCATTTGTTGTACCGTTCCCTTGCCGAAGGTCGGTTCGCCAATAATCACGCCGCGATGGTAGTCCTGAATCGCGCCGGCGAAAATTTCGGACGCGGACGCGCTGAAACCGTCCACCAGCACTGCCAGCGGACCGCTGTACGCGATGTCCGGATCGGGATCCCGCAGGACTTCCACGCGCTCGGTCGTATCCTTGACCTGAACGATGGCACCAGACTCGATGAACAGGCCGGTCAACTGCGTAGCCTCCGTCAGCGAGCCGCCGCCGTTGCCGCGTAAATCCACGACGATGCCCTCGACTTTTTCCTGTTGCAGTTCGCGCAGCAGACGGCGAACGTCACGGGTGGTGCTGCGATAGTCTGGATCCTTGCGCGCGTAAGCTTCGTAATCCAGATAAAAGGCCGGCACCTCGATCACGCCAATGCGCGCCTGACCGTCGCTCGTCGGCACCTTTATCACCGATTTTTGCGCGGCCTGATCTTCCAGTTTGATTTCGTTGCGCGTCATCGTAATGACCCTGGCGGGCGCCTGAATGCCCGCGCCCTTGGGCAGCACCTGCAAGCGAACCGTGGTGCCTTTGGGCCCGCGTATCCGATCGACCACGTCATCCAGGCGCCAGCCTACAACGTCGATAATCATGCCGTCTTCGCCCTGTCCGACGCCGGTAATGCGATCCTCGACGCTTAGTTGATCGCTCGTATCGGCAGGCCCCCCGGTCACAATCTCGCGGATTACCGTATGCTCGTTTTCCGATTGCAGCACCGCGCCGATCCCTTCCAGGGAGAGACTCATGCGGATCTCGAAGTCTTCGGATGCGCGGGGCAGCAGATAAGCCGTGTGTGGCTCGATCGACTGGGTAAATGCATTGATGAACAGTTGATAAACGTCCTCGGTGCGGTATTGATCGGTTTGCCTGTCCAGACGCTCATAACGCCCGCGCAGCGTGTCGGTCAATTTGTCCTGTTTCTGGCCCGCAAGGCGCAGGCTCAGCACATCGTTCTTGACCCGTTTGCGCCAGATCTCGTCCAGCTGTTCGCGGCTGGCGGCCCAGGGTGAATCGCTGCGATCGAATACATACGATTCATCCACGGTGAAATCGAAGTCCGGCCCCAGCAGACGTTTTGCGTGCTCGACGCGTTCATGCAGACGCTGCCTGAATACGCGGAATATGACGAATGCCGGCTCCGGGTTCGAAGCGCGCAGATAATCGTCCAGACGGGTTTCGTAAGCGGAGAATTTATCTATGTCGGATCGCAGAAAATAGCTGCGCCCGGGATCGATGCTCTCGATGTAACGGGTGAGGGTCTTGCGCGACAAAGAGTCGTCCAGGGTCGGCTTCTTGTAATGATATTCGGTGAGAAAACCCGTGATCAGTTCGGTTTCGAGCAGTTGCGAGGCCGTGGGTCGCAGCAGCGGCGGAGCGGGAATGTCAGCGCGCAAGACGGCGCTCATAAGCGCCAGCGGCAGCACTACAAACACCAGGCGTCGAGGGGAGAACGTCAGCATCAGATTTGGCATGGGAATTCGGACCTACGAGCGGGTGGCAGATTTCAGGTTCATTATCGTACGCGCAACCGCAAGGTTAAACAAAAAACGCATTTTGCACGCCGTCCAGCACATATTGAGTCGCAAGCGTCGCCAGCATCAGCCCCAGTAGCCGCGTGATAACGTTGGCACCGGTTTCGCCGAGCAGCCGCATGATTCGATCCGCAAACAAGAGCGATAGCAGCGCCAGGCCCAGCACCATCAGCAGCGCCACCAGCATGCCAAAGAACATCCACGGCGCGGGTTGCGGCGAGGTCATCAGCAGCACGGTGGTCAGCGCGCCTGGCCCCGCGATCAATGGAAAAGCCAGCGGAAATACCGACACGTCATGCTTGAGTTCCGCTTCCTGCTGTTCACGCACAGTGGTGGAGCGCAGTCCCGACTGGCGCGCAAACACCATGTCAATCGCCAGCAAAAACAACAGAATGCCGCCCGCGATGCGAAACGCGGAGATGCCGATACCCAGCGCTTTCAGCAACGTATTGCCGATCAGCAGAAACACCAGCAGGATCGCGGTGGCGAGCGCGATGCCCCGAATCGCCATCTGGCGTCGGTACGCCGCCGTTACATTGTGGGTCAGCGCCATGAAAATCGGTGCGTTGCCAAGCGGGTCGATCACGATCAGCAGCACGATAAATGTGTTGAACAAAAATTCCATGCGTGGAATCCAGTTGCGACGCGCGGCTTAGCGCCGCGTGAGCATGTCGATGTACGCGGGGGACCGAACGCGCCAGCGGGTCCGCACAGCCGGATTGGCAAGCGTGGCCCGCGTTCAACATAGGTGCCCCGGCAAGCACCAGCCCTAAGACGATTCGGTTAAGCTTCTCGGGCCTGCGTTGCGTCATTTCCAGCGGATGGCGACGGGGCGTTTATTTACCGGCGCGGTCGCGGCCGGGATTCACCAATAATTTTCCGTTGTGATGTGTCCCTTTTCCTTGCGCTTGTTCTTTTTTAAACCGCGCGCTTCGAGTACGTCGCTGGTGTCGCCGACCATCGCCGGATTGCCGCACAACATGACCTGCGAATCGTCCGCGGTGAGCACGATGCCGGCTCTTGCTTCCAGCCGACCGTCCTCAATGGCCGGCGGGACGCGGCCCTGGATGGCGAAATCCGTGTCCTCGCGGCTGACGAAAGGGATGTAGGTCAGTTGTTCCGGATGCGCCGTCATTAGCTCGCGGATCGTGTCCTGGTAAGTCAGCTCTTCGGCGGTACGCACGGCGTGCGCCAGCACGATTTTGCGGAAGCGCGCCCAGGGTTCGCCGGTTTTCAGAATGGCAAGGAAAGGGCCCAGCGCGGTGCCGGTGGACAGCATCCACAGATACTCGCCTTGCGGCACTTCGGAAAGCGTGAAGAAGCCGGCACCCTTTGGTGCCAGCCACACCTCATCGCCCGCGGTCAGGTGAAACAGCCGGTTTGACAGCGGCCCGGCGGGCACGGTAATTGAGTAGATTTCCACGTAGCGCTCGTGCGGAGCGTTGACGAACGAGTAGGGGCGACCGACTCTCTCGCCGTCGATATCCAGCCCCAGACGCGTGAACTGCCCGGCTTTGAAAGGCCCCACGGGCGCATCGATCTTTAGCGAATAAAGCTGGCTGGTCCAGCGCCGATTGTCGATGACGCGCCCTTCAATCCAGCGACTCATAATGATACCGATGATTTCGCAAGCGATAAAAGACTCAAGGATAACCCCTTACGCCGGGCGCTGTCAGCGCGAGCCTCGCGCGCCACAAAGTAGATTCGATATGTCGCGCGGAATCCGTTACTATTAAATTAATCGTTGGCGCCGCGTCATTCCGGGCGTGTCGCGATAATGCATCCGCCCCTGCGGACAAGGTGAAATACCTTGCGGTTCAAGTGGCCTAAAAAGGCCGCGCCCATAAACTAAACCTCGTATCGATGCTCAATCACGCGTAGCGAAATCCGCACGCGACCCCGGCATTGACGCGCTCTGAAAAAATGAAGGAGACTGCTAAGGAGACTGCTTATGAGTGCCGTACGCGAACAATCTCGCGAAGATGACCCTCTCGCCATTCGCCGTTCCGAGAACTATCAGCAGGAATACGTCCACAGCTTCGTCGATAAATGGGATGAACTTATCGACTGGGACAGCCGTGCCGAGAGCGAGGGCCGCTTTTTTATCGATCAGCTCAAGGAGCGCGGCGCCAAGAAGATTCTGGACGTGGCCACCGGCACGGGCTTTCATTCGGTGCGCCTGTTACAGGAAGGCTTCGAGGTGCTGAGCGCCGACGGCAGCACCGAAATGCTTGCCAAGGCGTTCTACAACGGGCGCAATCGCGGGCAGATTCTCACCGCCGTGCAGGCCGACTGGCGCTGGCTGGCGCGCGACATTCACGGCAAATTCGACGCCGTGATCTGCCTGGGCAATTCCTTTACGCATCTGTTTTCCGAACGCGACCGCCGCAAGACCCTGGCCGAGTTCTACGCGGCCCTGCGTCACGA